>Ga0326728_10021685_pt1 | contig 12033 bp, 9 predicted proteins | sample MB3enrmetagenome_FD_207602 | JGI IMG/M metagenome (GOLD analysis project Ga0326728, IMG submission 207602) | Lab enriched peat soil microbial communities from McLean, Ithaca, NY, United States - MB31MN | ecosystem: Environmental > Terrestrial > Soil > Wetlands > Peat | place: USA: New York... | reverse complement strand
ACACCTCCCAGCGCACCATCGTCTTCGTGGATGAAGTTCACCGCTTCAACAAAGCTCAGCAGGACGCCTTCCTCCCCCACGTGGAAGCCGGCCACATCCTCTTTATCGGCGCCACCACCGAAAACCCTTCCTTCGAGGTCATCTCCCCGCTGCTCTCCCGCACCAAGGTTTACGTCCTCGACGCCCTCACCACCCCGCAAATCGTGGATCTCCTCCACCGCGCCCTCGCTGATCCCGAACGCGGCCTCGGTAACACTCATCTCGATGCCACCGACGACGTTCTCTTCCGCATCGCCTCCTATGCCAATGGCGACGCCCGCACCGCCTACAACACCCTCGAACTCTGCGCCCTCAGCGCCAAGCCCGCCGATCGCGGCGCCACCGGCGATACGCCCGCTGTCCGCCGCATCACCCGCGGACTCCTCGAAGACGTCCTCCAGCGCAAACTCCTGCGCTACGACAAAGCGGGCGAGGAGCACTACAACCTCATCTCCGCACTCCACAAATCCGTGCGCAATTCCGATCCCGACGCCGCTCTCTATTGGCTCATCCGCATGATCGAAAGCGGTGAAGATTGCCTCTATCTCGCCCGCCGCATCGTCCGCATGGCCAGCGAAGATATCGGCCTCGCCGAACCCGGCGCCCTTGCTCTCACGCTCGCCGCGCGCGACGCCTTCGATTTTCTCGGCGCGCCCGAAGGCCACCTCGCCCTCGCGCAAGCCGTCGTCTATCTTTCCCTCGCCCCCAAATCGAATGCCGTCTACACTGCCTACGGCCAGGTCCTCGACGATGTCCACAAAACCGAGGCCGATCCCGTCCCGCTCCACCTGCGCAATGCCGTCACCGGTCTCATGAAAAACATCGGCTATGGCGAAGGCTACAAGTACGCCCACAATTTCGACGACAAGGTCACCGACATGACCTGCCTCCCAGACAACCTTTCCGGCCGCTCCTACTACAAACCTACAGACCAGGGTTTCGAGTTAAGATTGCGCCAGCGCCTGGACGAGATTCGCAAACTGAAATCTCGCGCCACGGGTAAAACCTGAGGGAAAACTATGCGTCGCTCCATTCTCTGCTTCGTCGCGTTACTCGTGACTCTGCCCTCCCTTGCAGCACAGGACAAAGTCGCTCGCCCGCGCATCACCGGCATCGCCCACGTCCGCTTCTACGTCTCCAACATGGAAGAATCCCGCGCCTTCTACGGCGGCATTCTGGGATTTCCCTCAACGGACCACTTTTGCACGGCCCCCGCCCTTTCATGCTTCGCCGTTCGCTTCTTTCCGCACCCTCAACTCATCGAACTCCAGCAAGCATCCTCGCCTGCTCCCAGAGATTGGCTCGCTGAGATCGCTTTCAGCACCGATAACGTCCCTCGAATGCGTGATTATCTTGTTGCTCACGGTATCGTTCCAGGGCCTATTTCCACGGCTGCCAGCGGCCCACAGCACTTCGAAGTGCGCGACCCCGAGGGCAATCCCATTTCATTTATTGGAAGGATTCCTGTCGTCACCCACACGCAGCCCGTTTTCCACACCATCAGCGAGCACATCATCCACGCCGGCTTTGTCGTCAAAGACCGTGCAGCCATGGATCATTTCTACAAAGACATTCTCGGATTCCGCCCCTATTGGCACGGCGGCATGAAGGCCGACGAAACCAATTGGGTAGCCATGCAAGTTCCTGATGGCACCGATTGGCTCGAGTACATGCTGAATATCAGCCCCACCGCCGACAAGCAAACCCTCGGCGTCATGAACCACATCTCATTAGGTGTGAAGGACATCAAAGTGGCCGCAGCCTCCCTGGAAAAGTCTCGCGCCAATATGCGCGCGGATGCCTCCCCCAAGATTGGCCGTGATGGCAAATGGCAATACAATTTGTACGATCCCGATGATACCCGCGTGGAACTCATGGAATTCACCCCAGTCGAAAAACCTTGCTGCTCCGAGTACACTGGTCCCCACCCGAAACCATGATTGCTCCGTCGCTCTCGCCCATGACGCCCTCTAGCAGGTTGTTGAAAAACACGTTTCGCCGTCATTCCGAGCGAAGCGAGGTGCGATTTTCCATCGCACGTCTTTTGTGCCATGAATCCCTCTTCGATCAAAATGCCAAGAAAAGAGAGATTCCTCACCCCGGCGAAGCGCACGGGGCGCAAAAATCGCGCTTCGCAGACTCCGTTCGGAATGACGAATTCGTGGTTTTTCAGCAAGTTGCTAGGGGGTCGGAGCTTCAGCTCCGACATCAAGTGCTTGGAGAAAATTGGGCTTCAGCCCCTAAGGAATCACGCCTTTCGAGCGATGAATCCCTCTGTTATTTCTACTCTTCTCTTCGTCGTTCTCTGTGCTCTCTGTGTTCTTACCTCTGTGACCTCTGTGTTAGCGTCCCTCTTCTCTTCGCTCACCACTCGCCACTCGCCACTCGCCACCGTTCTGTTGTCATCCCGTTTGCCCCGAGTTTCGAGGGGAGCGCAGCGAGGGATCTGCTTTCCCCCAACCGCCCAACCATCCAAACCTCCTTGTGCCCCCTTTTCCTTTACATCATCACCTTCCTTCTATTCCTTCTCCTCCTTTCCCCCGCCTCTCGCGCCCAAAACCTCGACAAGCCCCTCGTCAATGTCGACGATGATGTCACCTCCTTCGCCTACGCTCCCGATGGCCGCATTGCCTTCTCCGTCCGCCGCATCTACAAAGCCAAAAAATACGACCTCCAGCGCGACGACATCTTTCTCCTCGACACCAACGGTCATCGCCGCCGCCTCTTCACGGGCGAAAAATTCACTCTTGGCGACAAGCCCTTCACCTATCTCGTCGAATCCTTCTCCTGGTCCCCCAACGGCCACATCCTCGCCGTGCAGCTCTACACCATCACGGCGAATCCCGACGGCGGCCCTGCCGACGAGGCCCGTGCTCTTCTGTTCCTCGACGACTCCGGCCACGAACTACGTCCCGGCGGCAAGGAACCCCTTCTAATGAACGCTGAGAATCCCCTCTGGCTCCGCGATAACGCCGCCCTCGTCTACTTCACCGAAGAAGTCGCCCCCCGCGAGCTTTTCTCCCTGCGCTATCTCAATGTTTCCACCGGCCCCGCCGGAAAAGCCTTTGAAGGCCGCACCTTCCTCGCCGCCGCGCGCATCTCCGGCAGCAATTCCGCCATCGCCGTCGAACGCAACCGCAACCTCGACGGTCCCGCGCGCCTCCAACGTCTCGAACTCTCCTCGCAAGACACCGCCGAAATCGCCACCCTCGATTCCTTCGCCGGCGGCCTCTCCCTCTCGCCCTCTGGCACCAAGGTCGCCTACTATCTCGACAAGGAAGTCCTTGAAGTTCGCGACCTCACCGCCCCCAACAAAGTCGCACGCCTCCGCATCGGCCTTGGCGTTCTCCAGTGGTCCGCCGATGAATCTCGCATCTATCTCAAGCGCACCATCGAAAAAAAATCCGCCGACCTCGCGGAATTCTCGATTCCGCCCCTTGTCGCCTACGCCCCGCGGCAATCCGTCCCCATCTCCGAGCCCACCCCGCGGATGCTTCTCCACGGCCTCACCGTCCGCGAATTCGGGCTCTCCCACGACGGTCGCTTCCTTGCCATCGTCCTCCCCGGCAAACGCAACCTCCAAATCTTCCCCTTTTAACTCCCTCTTTCACCTTCCGCCTGCCCCTCCCTCCTTCGCCTGTAGCTCACCCTTCAGGGGTGAGGCTTTCCCCTTTCCAGCGAACTCACCTCTTTCTCTCAACTCAGATTCTTCCTCTCTCCTCTTCTCCTTCCTCCCTCTGTGCTCTCTGTGTTCTTCCCTCTGTGACCTCTGTGTTACCGTCCCTCTTCTGTCCGCTTTTGTGGCGCAGAAACCTGTCTGTGCTCTTGGGTTTCTCCTTCCTACTCTGCGAACCTCTGCATCCTCTGCGCCGGCGTGTACCCCGACCCCGTTGGGGCGTTATCGTTTTCTTGCTTTTTCTCGCTTCCTGATCGCCGATATCTGATCGCTGATAACCTTCCTGTCGGTGCCTCCACGTTATCCTCATCCCTTTCTTTACTTAAAACTTAGAACTGACCACTGAAAACTAAAAACGGCGCGACCCGAGCCGCGCCCCATCCTCTCTTCTCCGAAACTTACAACTTAAGACTTATTACTTAAAACTCGCTCTTCTCCTCTTGTCCTCCACCAGCAAGCATCCTCAATCACAATCAACCCACGCCCACGCGCCTTCTCCGCCGCCACCCCATCCTCGACCCCCAACTGCATCCACACCACTTTCGCACCAATCCCGATCGCGCTCTTCACCACCGCCCCCACCTCTTCCGCCCGTCGAAAAATATCCACAATGTCCACCTTCTCCGGCACGTCCTCCAACCGCGCGTACGCCTTCTCTCCCAGCACTTCCTTCTCCTTCGGATTCACCGGAATAATCCGGTACCCCACGCGCTGCAAATACGTCGCCACCTCATGGCTAGGCCGCGCAGGATTCGCCGACAATCCCACCACCGCAATCGTCTTCGACGCGCGCAAAACTTCCGCCATGGGATCGCCCGAAGCCTTCGTCCCATCCGGCAAATGAATTTTCATGTTTTCTTGGATGCCTCAAACGGGATCTGGTCGCATGTCGAAGACTTTTTCTCTTTAGGAGGTGGGGGCTTCAGCCCCCACGCAACCTCTCCAAAAGAAATAGGGCTTTAGCCCCTGAAGTCTTCCTAAACTTCCTTCTCAGGAACCTGCTAAGACACAGGCGCCGTCACCAGCATTCCCATTGAATTTGGTTTTGCTCGTTTCTCAAACACGCTGTCATCCTGAGAAGCGCGTCGTTTGCGCTCCGAAGGATCTCGACTGGCGCACTTTTCACGATCCACCGAGGGATTCAGATCAGGACACAGGCGCCGCCACCGGCTTTCGCCGCGCCATTACTTTCGCCATCGCCGCCAACAGCTTGGCATTCTCCTCCGGATTCCCCACCGAAATCCGGATCGCGTCCGGAAAACCCATCCAAGCCAGCGGCCGCACGATCACGCCCTCTTGCAGCAATTCGTCGCACATCCCCTTCGCATCCATCCCGGCCAATGGCACAAACAGAAAATTCGTCTCGCTCGCCACCGGCTGCAATCCCACCCGCTGCAATTCCCCGAACAGCCGCGTCCGCTCCGCCCGGTTCATCTCCACCGACCGCCGCACATGCTCCAGATCGTCCAGCGCCGCCAATGCCGCCGCCTGTCCCACGCTCGTTACGTTAAACGGCGTCCGCAACTTATTCATCTCCGCCACCAGCGTGGGGTGCCCAATTCCGTACCCGATCCGCAACCCCGCCAGCCCATACACCTTTGAAAACGTCTTCAGCGTCAGCAGGTTGTTGTACTCCTTGAAAATCTTCATCGCCTTCGGCAAGTCCCGGCGCTCCGCGTATTCCGTGTACGCTTCATCCAGCACCACCAGCACATCCCCGGGCACCTTCTTCATGAATACGTCGAACTCCGCCGCGCCAAACGCCGTCCCCGTCGGATTGTTCGGATTCGCAATATAGATGACGCGCGTCTCCGGTGTCACCGCTGCTGCCATCGCGTCCAGATCAAACGTATAATTCCGCATCGGCGTCTGCACCAGGTTCCCGCCGCTCGCCCGGATGGCAATCGCAAACAGCGTAAACGACCCTTCGCTCGTGATCCCCATCAGCCCCGGCCGCAGCAGCACCCGCGACGCCAAATCAATAATCTCGCTCGACCCCAGCCCCACAAAAACCTCTTCCGCGCGCACGCCATATCTTACCGCTAGCACCTCGCGCAGCCGCTTGCTCCCGCCGTCCGGATACCAGTTCGCCTCACCCAGCGCCTGCCGCGCCGCTTCCATCGCTTTGGGCGATGGGCCCAGCGGATTCTCGTTGGACGCCAGCTTCACCGCATGGATTTTCAGTTCCTGCTCCACTTCCTGGACAGGTTTGCCGGGAACGTAGGCGGGCAGGCCTTGGATGTAATCAGGAATGAGTTCTTCGAGTGTGTGTGTCATAACGTCAAATTATGCTCCACATTAGCCAAACGCGGCAGTGCCCTCCATCACTCGTGTTCCTCACCTCCAACCACTATTTTGGCCCGCCCACACTCAGCACCGTCATTCCGAACGGAGTCTTCGGAGTGAGGAATCCCTCTTCGCATTTCTCTTCCCTGTGAACTCTGCGTCCTCTGTGTTCTCTGTGCTGTTCTTCTCTTCGTCCTTCTCTGTGCCCTCTGTGCTCCTATCTCCGTGACCTCTGTGTTATCGTCCCTCTTCTCTTCTCTGTGAACTCTGTGCTCTCTGCGTCCTCTGTGTAAGCTTTTCTCTTTCTTCCCCTAGCGCAGCCTTTCCTTCCTCACCGTAATCCCCTCAATCTTCTCTCTCCTCACCGCAAACCCAATCCCCGCCCCACCCGGCACCCGAATCGTCCCCTGTGCCGTCACCTCCACCTCCGGCTCGATCACATCCTCCACCCAATATCGTTTGCTCGCGCTCACATCTCCCGGCAGCGAAAAATTCTCCATCGTGGACATCGCGATGTTGTGCGCCCGTCCAACCCCCGATTCCAGCATCCCGCCGCACCACACCGGCATGCCGTTCCGCGCGCACAAATCCTGGATCCGCCGCGCTTCGTGAAATCCTCCCACGCGGCCCAGCTTGATGTTGATGATCTTGCACGCCCCCAGCGCAATCGCCGCCTCCGCCTGTTCATACGTGTGTATGCACTCATCCAGGCAAATCGGCGTCTGCAAACTCTTCTGCACCTCCACGTGCCCATACAGATCGTCCCAGCCCAGCGGCTGTTCGATCATCATCAGGTAAAATCCATCCAACTCTTTCAGCAGCGGCCAATCCGTCTTCCGGTAAGCCGAATTCGCGTCCACCATCAGCTTGATCCGCGGAAACTCCTGCCGCAGCCGTTGCACCAGCAGCAAATCCTTCCCCGGCTTGATTTTGATCTTGATCCGCTGGTACCCCGCCGCCAGTTCCTTTTTCACCGCCTCCACTAGGTCGTTCAGTGTCTCCTTCAACCCAATCGAGGCGCCGCACGGAATCTCTTCCCGTACGCCTCCCAGCAGCTTCCACAGCGGTAGATTCTTCTGCTTCGCCTCCGCATCCCAAATCGCCGTCTCCAGCGTAGCCTTCGCCATCGTGTGCCCGCGCACTTTTCCCAGCAACTCCCACAACTCCGCCGCCGAAGCGAACTCTTTCCCCTTCACCATCGGCCACAAATAATCCTCCAAAATGTGCCAGGCCGTCTCCGTATCTTCCGGCGAAAAAAACGGATTCTCCCCCGCCGTACACTCGCCCCACCCGATCACGCCGTCCACGTCCGCTTCCAGCAAAATAATCCGTCGCTCCGTCATGCGGTCCACGCTGGTCTCAAACGGCGTCACCAGCCGCATCCGAATCTCCCGCAGTGTCACTTCCCGCACTCGCATCCTGCTCCGCCTTTCTTTTCTCTGCGAACTCTGCGTCCTCTGTGCCGAAAATGTCTACCCCACTGTCTCCGTTTCCTCTGCGGCTCCTCTGCTAACTCTGTGGTAAGCGTTTCTCTGCCGCCTTTCTCTCCCGCCTTTCTCTGCCGCCTTTCTCTGCCGCCGCGTGCCCCAGGCCCGCTGTAGGCGGGTGCCTGGGTCTCGGGTCCCTCTTCCGCCACGAGCCCCAGTGAAAGTCGTCATCCCGCCTGCCCTGAGCGAAGTCGAAGGGACCGGAGCGGCCCAACTTTCTCTTCCGCACCGCATTATGGCGCGTCGGGCCGCGCAGTGGACGGATCCTGGCACAAGCGCCGCGTCTTGGCTTCCTCTTCTTCGCTCTTCTCTGTGTCCTCTGTGCTCCTATCTCTGTGAACTCTGTGTTACCGTCCCTCTTCTCTTGGTTCTTTCAACTTTCAACCCTCCCCGCCCCGCTTCCCGGTCACTGGTCGCTTATCGCTGGTCGCCTTCTTCTAAAAATCACTCCACGGCGCCAAACAATACTCCACTCCACCCGCCGCAACCCGCACCCCCGTCACTGCATACCCCTTCGCAAACCACCCCAAAAATTCCCCGCGCATCCGTGCCTGCACCTCAGCCAGTCGCGCATCGTTCGTCTTCTTCCACTCTTCCAACTCCGCCGGCAGGCGAATCTTCGCCGGAGCCTCCACCGGATCGCGCACCAACTCGGCGATCGCCGCCACCACCCGTCGCGAATCCAGTTCCCACTCCACCAGCAGCCGATCCGTCGGCAAGCCCCGGTGCAGCGGGCTCGTCGTCAGCCCGTAAAAATTCGGAATGAATTTTCTTGCGATTGCTCCCAGCCGGTTGAAATTGAAGTGCGCGTTCCGCGTCTCCAGCGGGTCAAACGTCCACTCGATCCGCCGCAGCCCTTGCCCCAGCGCCACTTCCCTCTGATGCAGTTTCAGCAGCCGCCCCACTCCGCGGTTCCGGTGCGACGCAATCACTGCCGTCATGTGCGAATGGAGATACGCCTGGCCATTGCGCAAGCCCGCCACTGCCATCGTAAACCCCACTATCGACTCGCCGTCGAACGCTCCCAGCACATGCCCGCCCGTCTGGTTGGCCAACACAAACGTCACGTACGGCTCCGTCTCCAGATCGCTCTCGCCCCACACCTCGCGCTCAATCTCCACGCACCGGTGAAATTCCTCCAGCCTCTCGCACTTCCGTATCTCAATTCCCGCGCTCATGTTCCCTCAAGTCGTCTCCGCTTCCTCTGCGGCCACTCTGTTACCTCTGTGGTTGGCTTTTCTCTTCTCAGCGAACTCTGCGCCCTCTGTGCATTCTGCGTAACCCGCTCTCTTCTATGTTCTTTCTTCCATCTTCTAATTTCTATTTTCTAATTCCTGTCTTCCGCCTTCTTCGCCTCCTCCCACAACTCCTCCATCCTCCCCCGCGGCACTTCCGCTAGCGTCGTCCCCTGTTCCCGTGCCATCCGCTCCATTTCCCGGAATCGCCTGCTGAATTTCCCGCTGGCCTTCTTCATTGCAATTTCCGGATCAATCTTCAAAAACCGCGCCAGGTTCACCGCCGCAAACAGAATATCTCCCACTTCTCCTTCGATCTCTTTGCCCCCGCGCTTCTCCAGCACTTGCCGCAATTCTTCCGTCTCTTCCTGCAGCTTCTCGAAAATTCCCCCCACGTTTTCCCAGTCAAACCCGATCCGCGCCGCCTTTCGCGTCAACTGATACCCTTCCAGCAGCGCCGGCAAGCTCCGCGGCACGCCATCCAGCACGCTCTCCGCCGCTTCTTCTTCCTTCGCTCCCTTCGTCCGCCGCTCTTCTTTCTTGATGATCTCCCAATTCCGCAGCACCTCTGCCGCGTCCTTGGCCTGCTTCTCTCCGAACACGTGCGGATGCCGCCGGATCAGCTTTTCGTAAATCTCCCGGATCACATCGACAATCGTGAATCGTCCCTCTTCATCCGCCATCTGCGCATGAAACACCACCTGCAGCAGCAAATCCCCTAACTCCTCCGCGAACTTCACGTCGTCCGCGCCGTCCAGCGCCTCCAAAACTTCGTACGCCTCTTCGATCAAATACGTTCGCAGCGTCGCGTGCGTCTGCTCGCGATCCCACGGACACCCGCCCGGCGCCCGCAGCCGCGCCATCACGCCCACCAACTTCTCAAACCACGCTCCCGCCGCCTCCCGCCGCGCGCTCTTCTTCCGTTTCTTCAGCGGGCTCTTCATGGTTTTCTTCAGCACACCATTTATCCGCATCTTGTCTTGTGTTCTACGCGGCGCAGCCGCCCGTTTGTGTTTTCCGCGAGCCATCCAAAGTTCCCATCAATTCTTTCAGCAGTCGCTCCACTTTACGGCCCCCGTCACCCTTTGACAAGCGCCCACCCGCCGCTTCCCACAATTGTCGTCCCGATCCCGCGAAGCGGGAGAGGGATCTGCTTTTGCAGTTTGTAGTGGCCGACCTTTAGGTCGGTTTTTCCCCGACTCTTATAGGGGTCGAGCACCGCTCGACCCCATCTCGGCAACATGTAAGAAATTGTCATTCCGTGCGGAGTCCGCGCAGCGAGGTACGCTTTTCCACCACACGCCTTTAATGCGCCAAATCCCTCTTGCCTTCCTCTTCTCCGTGAACTCTGTGTCCTCTGTGCGCTCTGCGTTAGCTTTTCTCTTGGCTTCGCTTGCCTTTGCACACCCCAATCCTTAAGCCTCCCCGCTCTCGGCTTTTCTCTCCCCGCCCTCAAATGAAAATCTGGATTATTAATTACAAGGTAGGACCAATCTCAGTTCTTAACTTTCCCCACCACGCCACCAGCACACCCTCTTCCCATCCCCTCCGCAGGCATCATCACTCTCTGCCCAATCTGCAACCGCGTCGGCTCCCCCAACTCCGGGTTCGCCTCCGCCAAGCACTTCCACGCCGCGCCCCGCCCCAGATGCTCCCGCGCCAACCCCCACAACGTATCGCCCTTCCGCACCGTCACACTCTTCGCCACTGGCGTCCCACGGCCCACAACCCTTGTCGGCACCAACACCGTGCTCCCCAGCAGCAGCAACTCCGGCCGGTTCGTCCCCGTTGGATTCATCCCGCGCAATTCCCGCCAACGCGCTCCATTCCCCAAATAGATCTCCGCCAACTTCCACCACGAATCGCCGCGTTCTACTCTACGCGACACCATCGCCGCATTCGGCGTTACCACTTCCGGTCTCACTCGCAACACGCTCGTTCCAGGCTCACGCGGCGCACTCGGCATCACACGCAATGGCCGCGGCGCACTCGGCATCACACGCAATGGCCGCGGCGCAAACGGCGACATGCGCCCCGCCGCCGCACCTCTCCGCGAACTTCCCGCCGCATGCGCTTCCATCTTCGGCTGCACCAACATTTTTGGCGTGGCCATTGTTGCTTCCGGCAGCTTCATCGGAAACTGCGAACGATCTCCCTGTTCGGTCGCGCGCGCCGCTTCCCGCTCCGCTTTCTCTTTTCGGTAGCGCCGCGCCACTTCCCCAAGCGATTCCTCACCCGGCGCACTCTCGCCGGTTCCCTTCGCCTGCTCCTCTTTCTTCTCTGTTGGATTATTTTTCCGCGCCGCAACCTTGGCCTGATCCTCCGGCGTAAGGATCTTCGCGCGCTTCAAATCGTCTTCGGTATAAACATGGTGGGGATTCTTCGCCTCCGCGGCCTTCCGCGCCTGTTCCTGCCGCGCCGCTTCGGCCGCATCCTGCGCGTGCAAACCATCCGCACACACCAGTCCGGACAACAAAAATCCCACCACGCCGAAGAGGAGCGTTCCTCTACCTTTTTTCAGGGAACCCGGGATCGTTGCGTTCAGCCGCATCGGCTCGTACTCGCACGTGTCGTGCTTCACATTCACCGGGGGGACAGGACCGGCCTACTGGGTGAGATTGTGCCCTGTTTCCCCCGTTCCTGGCAACAGGACTTTTTCCGATCGGTTACCGCCCCACTCCGCGGTCTTCCCTTGTCTCTGCTCTGTCTCTGCTCTGTTTCCCCTGTCTCGGCCTGGCCTCTGCCCTGTAGCTCCGGCCTTCAGGCCTGAGGCTTTTCCACTCGTTTTTCCAGTTCTTGTCTATGGCACACTCACTCCTGTTTACCCTGAGCATCGAAGGGCTTGCCCTGAGCCCCGAAGGGTTTACCCTGCTTGCCCCGATCTTCGAGGGGAGTGTCGAAAGGACCGTGCTCTTGGGTTCGCCTTTGTAGGGGCGCAGCACTGCTGCGCCCCATCTCGCCACCCAGCGACCCGTAGTCATCCCGACCGCAGGCCCACGCCGTTTGTGGGCCGGAGTGGAGGGATCGCGGCAAAACCTCCGTGTTTCGGATGCTCTGGACTGCGGCGGCTTGTTTACCCTGCGTGCCCTGAGCCTTGAAGGGAGCTTCGAAGGGCCGCCGCTTTTGCAACCGCCATCTCCGCCAACAATCTGTAATTCATCTCCCGCCACATGAAATACTCTGTCTTCATATTCCCGCGGCGTTAACATATTCTTTTACGGCACATTGCCGCACAACTAACCCCATTTCCGTGTTGTGATATTTACATGCAGGAACTTAGACAGCAGGAACGCCGGCGCAGCCGCCGCAT
>Ga0326728_10021684_pt1 | contig 12034 bp, 11 predicted proteins | sample MB3enrmetagenome_FD_207602 | JGI IMG/M metagenome (GOLD analysis project Ga0326728, IMG submission 207602) | Lab enriched peat soil microbial communities from McLean, Ithaca, NY, United States - MB31MN | ecosystem: Environmental > Terrestrial > Soil > Wetlands > Peat | place: USA: New York... | reverse complement strand
TGCCGGTCTGGCGCTCATGCTGGTCGGGATTCTCTTCAAAGTTTCTGCCGCACCCTTTCACGTCTGGACGCCCGATGTTTATGAAGGCGCGCCCTCGCCGGTCGTTGCGCTGCTCTCCACTGCGCCCAAAGCCGCGGCCTTCGCGGTGCTGCTTCGCGTGGTCTATGAAATGCTTCCGAATTTGCGCTCCATCTGGGCGCCGCTGCTCTGGATCGTCGCCGTTCTTTCCATGACCGTCGGCAACCTCGCCGCCCTGCGCCAGCAAAACGTTAAGCGCATGCTGGCCTACTCTGCCATTGCCCACGCAGGCTACCTGCTCGCCGCCTTTGCCGGCGTCGGCGAAATCGGTATTGCCGCAGCAGCCTTCTACATCGCCGCCTACGCCGCCATGAACGTGGGAATCTTTGCCGTCGTCACACTCGTCGCCGGTTACGACGAGGAGCTCTCACTGATCGATGATTACCGCGGCCTCGTTTATCGTTCCCCAATGCTCGGCAGCCTGCTCATCTTCTTCCTCATCTCGCTCATCGGAATTCCTTTCACCGGCGGCTTCTTCGGCAAGTTCTACTCCTTCACCGCGGCAGTCGGCGGCGGCGCCATCTGGCTGGCCATCATCGGTCTGCTCAACTCAGGTTTAGCCGCTGCTTATTACCTCCGGCTCGCTGTCGTCGCTGCACAGCGCCCAGCACCGGATGACAATATCGCCCAGAAAATCGAGACTTCCAGGCCACAAGTCGGCGCTGCCGTCATCGCGGCTGTATTCCTCGCCGTCGCAGCCACACTGGTTCTCGGCATCATCCCCGGCGCGACCCTCGATGCCGCGCAGTCCGCCGCGCACACGTTACAAGCCCCGCCACAAACGGCGGTCCCCGCCATCGCCGATCCCGCATCGTTAGCGCGTTAGGTTCCGTCAGACAGAGCTATAATTTTGACCATGTTTCGCCTGAGAATGTTCAATGATCGCAATCTTAGCCGGACCCAACTCATCTCGAAGCTTTACGGCTCGATCTGCTGCCTCGCCATGTTTTCCATGCTGTTTGGAATGCAAATCTTCTCCATGGCTCGCGATTTGAGGCGCGGTGATCCCAATCACGTCGTGCATTGGACGGCGTTCAGCGTAATCGCTATGCTCGCCGGCATCATCAGTTCATCCCTCTGGATCCACGGGTGGATTCAGCGCCTTGCTAAGCTCGACAGTGAACAAAGACCGGACTCTGCATCTCGCTGAGGCCTCCGTCTGAGCGTCACCGATGCTGCCCTGGGTGAATTCGGGGCTATCCAGGGGTTGTCGATCCGATAGCGCATCCACCTCCACCGTTCCGTTACAATTTCCTCAATGAAGCTAGGCGAATTGGCAACGAAGCTTGGCGCGGAACTCCGCGGCAATCCAGATCTTGAAATTACCGGCGTCAAAGGCATTGAAGAAGCCGGCCCAACCGAAATCACCTTCGTTGCGAACGTTAAGTACACCGCGCTTGCCCGCACCACGCACGCCGCTGCCATCATCGTCGAACCGGAGTTTCAGGAAATCTCCGCCGCAACGCTGCGCATCAAGAATCCCTATCACGCTTTCTCGCGCGCGCTCGGCTTCTTCTATCAGGCGCCGGCTTATCCGCCCGGAATTCATTCCACAGCAGTCATTGATCCCACGGCCGTCATCGCCGAAGGCGCGCACATCGGCGCATACGCTGTCGTCGGTCCCGGTGTCCGCATCGGCCCGCGCGCGACGATCCTGCCACATGTCGTGCTCTATCCCGGCGTTCAGGTGGGCAGCCATTTCTTTGCGCACGCCCACGCCGTTGTTCGCGAAAATTGCGTTCTCGGCGACCACGTTACACTCGAAAATGGGGTCATCATCGGCGCTGACGGCTTTGGCTTCGCCAAGAACTCCGAAGGCCACTGGGAAAAGATCCCGCAGTCAGGTCCCGTCCGCATCGGCAACCGCGTCGATGTCCAGGCCAACGCCACCATCGATCGTGCCACCGTTGGCGCAACCGAGATCGGCGACGGCACCAAGGTCGACAATCTCGTGCAGGTCGGCCACGGCTCGCGTATCGGCAGCGACTCCTTGATCTGCGCGCAAACTGGCCTCGCCGGCTCCTCCGTCATCGGCAACAACGTAATCCTCGCCGGCCAGGTGGGCATCGCGGGCCATTGCACGGTCGGAGACGGCGTCATTCTCACCGCGCAATCCGCCGTCTCCCACGACGTTCCGCCCGGCAAAATGATCTCCGGCTCACCGGGTTTCGACAATCGCATCTGGCTGCGCGCAGTCACGATCTTCCAACGCCTGCCCGAGCTGCTCAAGCGCCTGGATCGGCTCGAAAAGCAGGTCGCCAAGAGCCCAGCAGCTTCCGAGCCTGCCCCTCCAAGCGAGGAGCCCGGCAAGTGACCCGCATCGTTGCTGCGCGTCGCGCTATCTTCACCGCTTTTCTCTCCGCTACTCTCATCGCCGCTGCAGCTTGCCACTCCTACCACGTCGATACCACCGTCGAGAACCGCACCGGCGCCGACATTCAGCTTCTTGAAGTTGATTACCCCAGCGCCAGCTTCGGCGCCGACCACATCGCGTCGGGAGCGATTTACCATTACCGCTTCCAGATCCGCGGCAGCGGCCCGCTCAAGATTACCTACACAGGTCAAGGTGGCAAGCAGGTTCAAATCGCCGGCCCCACGCTCGTCGAGCGCCAGGAGGGCCAGCTCAAGATCGTCCTTCTGCCGGGCGGCAAGGCCCAGTTCATCCCCCAACTCACGCCGCCCTCCTGATCCCCGCCGATCTTCCGCATTTCATTCAGTCGCATGTCAAATGTAGCGCCGGCCTCCCGGCCGGCTGTCGTGCGGGCGTCCAGGCCCGCACTGCTCCTCGCCATAACTCACAATCTCGCACCAAAACACAAAAAGGCGGAGCCCGTTTCCGGCTACTCCGCCTTATTGATCCGCTCAGTTTTGCTGTGTCGCCGGTCTCCGGTTCCTTATCTTTCCAGCCGCCTTTCACTCGGCGCGATGGGCTAGACGCTAGCCGTTAGTAGCTGCCTTTCAATGCACCATTGACTGGAACAACGGTGACTGCAACAGCGCGCTGAACTCAGTATCCGAGGCTGCAAAATGAACCTCCAGCTTTCCTGAATTCGAGTCGATCGAAGTTTCGCTCAGCGCTTGTTTTTCCGTGTCCGATCCCGTCATCTTCCTCAGCATCACCGCCGCCGACAGCAGCGAAGAAATCGTAGCGGCCGCGAACGAATCACCCGTCTGAATCGTCAAATCGAATCGCACGCCATGGCCAAAGTCCATCGCGTACCAGGAGCCCTCCAGCCGCTGCTTCACAGTGTCGAAATCGGTCACCGACCCCGCCTCGCCGAGCAGCTGTTTCATCATCGTTTGTGTGCCCTGATTGTCCAGAATGCTCCACAGTGAAGCCGAGTCCACGCTCTGCATCGCTTCCATCATCGAATTGTTGGTGAGCATGCTGGCAGCCATTCCATCCCGGGCATCGAGGGCCTTGGTTACGGACTCTTTGCTGCCGAAGACCATCGTCGATGGATCGACAAAGCAAAGCACCATCCCCGTCTTGGTCATGGGGTAAATGCTGTTGGCCCGTAACGTTGTGGCCTTGATCTTCTGCGCTTTGAAGCTGGCCAGAATGTCATCGGTAGGAAACTGTCCCTGCGCGATCCCCACAGACTGCAGCGCATCACTCCCCGCGGCCGGCCGGAACAGCGCAAACGCCAGCTCGTCCACATACTGGTCGATGGGCTCACCCTGGCTCGGACTCGGCTTCCCGTTCGGCAAAACCGGCTTCAGAGTAAACTTGCTCAACGCCTCGTCGAACTGCTTCAACTCAGGCGGTTCCACGCGGTTGCGCAGGTTCGTTGCGGCGGTCGAATTCTGCATCGCGCGATAGTCGATCACGACCAATTGCTGTACGTCATGCGGAATGGCTCCGCGCGCATCCGTTGATAACTGTGCTGCAGGGGACGGCACAACCGCCGCCAGCATCATCGCTGCAATCGAAATTCCTGCGAACTTCTTCAACGTAAACCTCCGAGACTCGATCCCGCTCCGGCTCCTGATTCGCTCGCTGCGGGTTCAAATTCGCATTTCTTGGCGCCATCTGTTTCCTGGCGCTTAGTGTTATTGTACCGATTTGCTGCTTGCTCGGTCCGCATCCTTGGCCCGTGGGAGGTTACTCTTGTGGCCACTCCAGCGGGTGCTCGAGCCGCCTCTCCAGGACCTTGGTTTGCGCATCGAACTCACCTAATTGACGCATCCAATCGCTTTCCCGCTCACAAGCGGCCTCGGGAATCAGCCCGATCACCTCTCCCTCGGCCACCGCGGTCTTGTGACGTGCCGCCAAGGCCACAACCTTGCGGTGGACCACCGAAAGCGGCGTAGCCTCAAAATCTGTAATGTTCATCGAGAGTTGCGCGCGCCCGTGGGCCATGACCCCCATCGCCTTCACGCCCTTCAATCCGCCTGACGCCGCGCGAATCTCCCTGGCGATCGCCCGCGCCATGGCCACATCGGACGAATCGAAGTAGATGTTGTACGCAACAAGGAACTTGCGGGCTCCAACCACGCTGGCGCCGCCTGTCGGATGTAGTCCCGGACCGCCCAGGTCTGGCTGCCGGGAGGGATCTTTCTGCGCCGCGTCCCGCAGCTCTTCAAACTGGCCCCGGCGTATGTCTTCCAGGTTCTTCCGGTCCGGCCGTGCCGCTGCCGCTTCATAGAAGTAGACCGGAACTCCAAACCGCCGCCAGATCTCCAGGCCTGCCTGCCGCGCCAGCATGACGCACTGCTCCAGCTTGATCCCCCTTACCGGTACAAACGGGATCACGTCCGCAGCCCCGATGCGCGGATGGACCCCTTGTTGGCGCGTCAGGTTAATCAGTTCTACGGCCTTGCCGGCGCCGCGCACGGCTGCTTCCACCACTCCGGCCGGCTCTCCGGCAATAGTTACGACCGATCGGTTATGGTCCGCGTCCATTGACCAATCGAGCAGGTGAACCCCGTCCACGCGCATGGCAGCGACGATCGCTTCCACGCGACCAACGTCCGCGCCCTCTGAAAAGTTGGGAACGCACTCTACGATCGCCCCGCTCATTCGCGCCCTGCTCTCTTGCCGTTCCCCGCCCTGTTCCCGCTCTCCGTTTTCTATTCCCTGATCCCTGTCTTCTTCATCGCGTCCAGAACGTATATTGCACCTGGATCTGAATACTGGCGTTTACTCCAGGATTGCGGTCGCCTAGCGAGGCGGAAGAAATGTGCACCGCGTTCACGCCCAGATCGATTGAGCGCTTCGACTTCAGGAAGTAGTGCACTCCAATGCCGCCCTGCGGCGTGAAATTCCACACGCATGTTCCGCCATCGATAATGGGTCCATTTGCCGGGTTATTGTTGCTCATGAGGTTCGGTGGAAATTTGTGCGTCGTGTAAATCACCCCACCCGCGCCCTGAAACCACGGTTGAATGCGCCGCGACCTGGTGAGAAAGTTCCAGCGAAAAATCACCGGCTCGATACTGACGCCATAGAATGTTCCTCCTCCGAACGGCAAATCGCATGTGTACAACTGCCCCGTCGGGGTTTCGCAGGTGTAAGCCTGCAAATGCGGTGGAGGCGTGTAGGCCTGCCACAGCGGCATGATCTCGCCGCCAAACTCAAACTGGCCGCTGAAGATTCCCGCGTGAACCACGGGCGTCAGAATCTTCGCCAGTTGAAATCCACCCCAGAGGAATTTGTAATCGGCCCGGTCGCCTACGCCGGTGCCCCAATTGACAAAGGGCCCGTACTCCCAGCTGCGGGTGTTCCTGACCTCAGCAACCGGATTTGCGATATCCTGCAGTCCCGTTCCATTTACCACACCAGGTTGGTCAAAAGCTGCCGCCGTCGCCGTCCCGCTACCCGTCTGCGCCGCGGCCGCGACCCCTCCCGCGAGCAACACAAGCAAAACAATTCCTTCAACTCGCCTCAAATTCTCCCCCACCCAGTCCCTCGTTCCTCAGCCCCTGCTTCTAACCAAAAAAAGACCGCCACATCCGGGCGGCCTTTTCCATGCCTGCCACAGGCTCGCTTATCTGGCCGTGTGCTCCATCTGCTCGGCGTCCATGTCGAAGTTCGAGTGGACACTCTGCACGTCGTCCAGATCCTCGAGCGCTTCCAGCAAACGCACCATCTGCCCCGCCGCATTGCCCTCCAGCTTGTGATAAGTCGAGGCCACCATGGTCACCTCGCTCATCACCGTCGGAATCCCTGCAGCCTTCACCGCGCTGGCCACCGATTCATACGATCCCGGATCGGTAAGAATCTCCCAGGTGTCGCCCTCGTCCTTCAGGTCTTCGCCGCCGTGTTCCAGCACGATGTCCATCAGCTTTTCTTCGCTGGCCGCCGACTTCTCCACCGCAATCAAACCCTTTTTCGCGAACATGAACCTCACGGAGCCAGTCTCGCCAAGGTTTCCGCCATTCTTCGCGAACGCGTGCCGGATCTCGCTTACCGCGCGGTTCCTGTTATCGGTTAGAACGTCCACCAGAACAGCCACGCCTCCCGGCCCATACCCCTCAAAACTGGCCTCCTCGTAGCTGACCCCTTCGAGTTCTCCCGTCCCCCGCTGGATGGCACGCTTGATGTTTTCCTGCGGCATGTTTTCCGCCTTGGCCGCTAGAATCGCCGTGCGCAGCCGCGCATTCCCATCCGGGTCACCGCCCCCTTTGGCAGCAACCGCAATTTCCTTAATGAGGCGGGTAAAAATCTTGCCGCGCTTTGCATCCAGCGCGCCCTTCTTGTGCTTGATTGTGGCCCATTTCGAGTGGCCTGACATAACAACCTCGAACGTAACAAAAGATGGCGGATAACCGCACCGTGACCCTGCAAGTATAACCCAGCCAGACAAGACTTGGCGGCCCACCGGGCGGCTGCATTCCGTCCCGTTTCATGGGCGAAAAACAGCGGCGATTTCCCCGCTATTCCTCATCTACTTTGCCGGCTTGGCGCCCGGATGCTGCCCCGCACGCTGCGGGAAGGCCAGAATGCAGATCACCATGAAGCACGCAATGGCGGCCGATGAGGTGTACCGGCTCAGATTCAGGCCGCCACTTGCAACCGGCTTGGTCAGCAGGTCCCCGAGCGTTGCGCCAAGCGGCCGTGTCAGCACAAACGCTGCCCAGAACAGCACGGCTCGAGACGCCTTGGTGAAGAAGTAAATCAGCGCAACAATGACAATGCATCCGGCAAAAATCAGCGCGCCGCCTTCGTAACCCGGGCCCGAGTCCGCGACCCAATCGCCGAGGGCCGTGCCCAGCGTGTTCGAAAAGAGAATAGTGGTCCAGTAAAACATTTCCACTTTCGGCGAGGTGATGCATTCGACGGAAATTGATCCCATCTTCAGCCGCCAGGTTGTCAGCACCGCAATTACAAGGGTGAAAAGGATGATCGATCCGCCGAGATACCCGATGCCCAGGGAGCGATCGGCAAAATCCGCCATTGTTGTTCCGGTTAATGTCGTCGCTACGATCACCACCCAGTAAAGAAACGCATGAAACTTCTTCGCCCGAATCTGCGTCCCCACTGCGACGGCAAAAAGCACGAAGAAAATGATCGTGCTCGTCGCGTACCCTAGGTTGAGCGACATTGACAGTGCGTCGCCGCCGGTTTCGCCCAGCGTAGTCGCAGCAATTTTGATAATCCAGAAACCGATCGCGACTTCCGGCACCTTGCCAAAGACCTCGCTGGCATGCTGAGGCGCGGCCATCTCTTTCGGCATCTCATCTTTTGAGCGTCTCGCAAAATTTCTCAACCAGCCCGGCGGCGCCGCGGCTGACGCATCCACGCACAAATTCTCGCTCACGCATTGTCTCCTGTTTATAGTTTGATTTTGGCTTGCGTCCTTGCTCAAATTACGCAAATACTTCCGCGTCGCGCAGCAATTTCCCCTTTGCGTCTTTCTCTGACACGATCGCCTCGCCCGCGACGATCGGCCACTTGATCCCCAACTCCGAATCGTTCCACACAATCGTTCGCTCACCCTCCGGCGAATAATAATCCGTCACCTTGTAGGCGAAGCCGGCGATTTCGCTTAGCACCAGGAACGCGTGACCGAATCCCGGCGGAATCCAAAGCATCCTGCCGTTTTCTCCGCTCAGCTCCACTGCCACATGCTTGCCGAAGGAAGGCAAACTTCTTCGCAGGTCCACTGCAACATCCAGAACCGCTCCATGCGTCACTCGCACCAGTTTTCCCTGCGGCTGCGTCAGCTGGTAGTGAATTCCTCGGAGCACATTCTTCTGCGAGACTGAAAAGTTGTCCTGAACCCACTGCGGCGGAAGTCCGGCCTCTACCATGCGGCGCAAATTAAAAATCTCAGAAAACGCGCCACGATCGTCGCGATAGATCTTCGGCGTCAGCACCAGCACGCCCGGCAACGATGTCGCTTCGATCTTCATGGTTACTCAGTCCTGGCGGCAAAATACGGCTCGCGCAGGAGCGCGTGAAGGTACTGTCCATAGCCGCTCTTCGCGATCGGCGCGGCCAGCTTTTCCAGTTGCTCAGCGTCGATGAATCCCTGCCGGTACGCGATCTCCTCCGGGCACGCGATGTTCAATCCCTGTCGCCGCTCGATGGTGTGTACAAACAGCGCAGCTTCAAGCAGAGAATCGTGCGTCCCCGTATCGAGCCACGCCATGCCTCGACTCATGATCTCCACCTTCAGTTTCCCTGCCTCCAGGTAACACCGATTCAGATCTGTGATCTCCAGCTCCCCGCGCGCCGAGGGTTTCAGCGCCGCAGCGATCTTCACCACGTCGCCGTCATAAAAATACAGCCCCGTCACCGCGTAGCGCGACTTCGGGTGCGCCGGCTTCTCTTCCAGGCTCACCGCTCGCCCTTGGTTATCGAACTCCACCACGCCGTACCGCTCGGGATCTTCCACCGGGTACGCGAAGATCGTCGCGCCCTCCTTATCCTGCGCCGCTGTTTGCAGCTGTTTCGACAAACCCTGCCCGTAAAAGATGTTGTCGCCAAGCACAAGGGCGGTTGGTTGGCCCGCGATAAAATCCTGCCCGATCAGGAACGCCTGCGCCAACCCATCGGGGCTCGGTTGCACGGCGTAGTCGATCTCCAGGCCCCATTTCCTCCCGTCTCCCAGCAAATCCTTGAAGCGCCCGATATCCTGCGGCGTGGAGATGATGAGGATGTCGCGCAGCCCCGCCAGCATGAGCGTGCTCAGCGGGTAATAGATCATCGGCTTGTTGTAGACCGGCAAAAGCTGTTTTGAGACCACGTGGGTGACGGGATAAAGCCGCGTCCCCGAGCCGCCGGCCAGAATAATTCCCTTCATCGTGCGTTCCTTTTCGCGAGCTTCATATCTCCGCCCGCTCCGCATAGTTCTTCGCAATCCAATCGCGATAGGCCCCGGTCCGCACGCTCTTCACCCAATCGGCGTTTTCCAAATACCAGCGCACGGTCTTGCCGAGCCCCCGTTCAAATCCTTCGGCTGGTTTCCATCCCAACTCGCGCTGAATCTTTTTGGCGTTGATCGCGTACCGGCGGTCGTGACCCGGCCGATCTTGAACGTAAGTGATAAGCCTGCGCCTCGGAGCCACGCCATCCTGCGGCCGCATCTCGTCAACCAAGTCGCAGATTGCCATCACCACATCGATGTTCGCCCGCTCGCTGTTCCCGCCAATGTTATAGGTCTGTCCCGGCCGACCTTTGTCGAGTACGGCACGAATCGCCGCGCAATGATCCTCCACATACAGCCAGTCGCGCACATTCTTTCCGTCGCCATACACCGGCAGCGGCTTGCCCTCCAACGCATTCAGAATCGTCAGCGGAATCAATTTCTCCGGAAACTGGTACGGCCCGTAGTTATTCGAGCAGTTCGTCGTTACTACCGGCAGCTTGAAGGTGTGAAAATACGCCCGTGCTAGGTGATCGGAGCCGGCCTTCGACGCCGCATACGGACTGTTCGGCGCATAGGCCGTCTCCTCGCTGAATGCCGGATCGTGTGGACGCAGCGACCCGTACACCTCGTCCGTCGACACATGTAAAAACCGGAATGTTGCGCGATCCGCCTCATCCAGCCCCGCCCAATAGACCCGTGTCTGTTCCAGCAGCGTAAACGTGCCCATCACATTGGTGCGGATGAAACCCTCTGGCGAAACAATCGACCGGTCGACGTGGCTCTCGGCGGCAAAGTGCAAAACGGCACGCGGTCGATATTTTCTGAGCAGCGACCCCACAAGCTCCGCATCGCATATATCGCCGCGCACGAAGGTATAGCGCTCATCGTCCACGAGCGGCGCCAGATTCGCGGCATTTCCGGCGTAGGTAAGCAGGTCAAGATTCACCACCGGACCCGCCTTCGCGCGAGCCCCGGCTTTCATCCAGGCCAAAACGAAGTTCGAACCGATGAATCCTGCGCCGCCTGTAACCAGAATCGCCTGGCTCATGTGCTTCATTGACCCCGAGTATACGGTACAAAACACGACCCACGCGAGGTTCCAGCGCTGTCATCGGCAATCCGGCCCCAGCCGGAATCCTCCTGATTTCGCAGTGCTTCGTGTCGTGCCGTCCCCCATCTTGAAAAGGAACTGCTGCATCGCGCGCGGTTTTTCGTTATATTAAAAGCAGTGCAGCTCCGGGATGCGGCCGGCTCTGCTCACCTCAACCTCTCGATCTGCTTGCAAGGCGATTTTCGTGCTCAGAATCGCAGAGTGGATGTGTACTTCACAGCATTCAAGTTGTTGCAATACAAAAAACTGCTCGTAAAGGACGCCATGGCATCTCCGAATCGCCGTCTCCGCCCACCGCAAGCGCAAGGCCTCTATCATCCTCGCGACGAGCGCGACGCCTGCGGCATGGGACTGGTTGCGAATATCAAGGGCGAGAAGAGCCACGAGATCATCCGCAAGGGCCTGGAGGTCCTCATCAACCTAACCCACCGCGGCGCAGCTGGTTGCGACCCCGAAACCGGCGACGGCGCAGGCATCCTCATCCAGATTCCCCACGCTTTCTTCGTAAAGGAATGTGCCGAGCTGGGCATCAAGCTGCCTGAACCCGGCGCGTATGGCGTGGCCATGTGTTTCCTTCCTGTCGAGCGCCAGAATCGCCTCCAGTGCGAAGGCGTCTTCGAGCGCATCGCGCAGGAAGAGGGTTGCACCGTCCTCGGCTGGCGCGACACGCCCGTCAACGGCGATGCCATCGGCCGCGAGGCCCGCAACTCGCAGCCGTACATTGAGCAGCTTTTCATCGGCCGCCCCAAGGGCCTCGACGAAGAAGCCTTCGAGCGCCTGCTCTACCGCGTTCGCCGCCGCACGGAAAACGAAATCTTCGCCTCGGAGATAGAAGACAAGGAAACCTTTTACGTTCCTTCCTGCTCGTGTCGCACCATCATCTACAAGGGCCTCATGCTGGCCCCGCAGATTGAGAAGTTCTACTTCGAGCTGGCCAATCCCCTCGTCACCAGCGCACTCGCGCTCATCCATCAGCGCTTTTCCACCAACACATTCCCAAGCTGGCCGCTGGCTCACCCCTACCGCTATGTCGCGCACAACGGCGAGATCAACACCATTCGCGGCAACATCAGTTGGATGAATGCGCGCCAGTCCGTCCTCGAGAGCTCGCTTCACGGCGACAAAATCAAAGATCTCTATCCAGTCATCGTTCCCGGCGGTAGCGATTCCGGCTCCCTCGATAATGCTGTCGAATTCCTCTTCCAGTCCGGCCGTTCCCTGCCGCATGTGATGGCCATGCTGATTCCCGAGGCCTGGGCCGGCAACCCCGATATGGATGAGGACAAGCGCGCCTTCTACGAGTACCACGCCTCGCTGATGGAACCGTGGGACGGCCCCGCCGCTATCGCGTTTACTGATGGCCGCGTCATCGGCGCCACGCTCGACCGTAACGGCTTGCGTCCCGGCCGCTACATCGTGACCAAGGACGATCTCGTTGTCCTCGCCTCCGAAGCCGGCGTCATCGAAGCTCCGCCCGAGGACATCCTCAAGAAAGGCCGCCTGCAGCCCGGCCGCATGTTCCTCGTCG
>Ga0326728_10021682_pt1:10000-12035 | contig 12035 bp, 6 predicted proteins | sample MB3enrmetagenome_FD_207602 | JGI IMG/M metagenome (GOLD analysis project Ga0326728, IMG submission 207602) | Lab enriched peat soil microbial communities from McLean, Ithaca, NY, United States - MB31MN | ecosystem: Environmental > Terrestrial > Soil > Wetlands > Peat | place: USA... | reverse complement strand
GCATCGACGAGATGCGCGAGCTGCGCGAAAAGATCGGCTTTCGCCCCGCCGACGCACGCTACAAGGTGTACATCATCGACGAAGTGCACATGTTGACGAAAGAGGCTTTCAACGCGCTGCTCAAGACGTTGGAAGAACCGCCGCCGCATGCTGTTTTTGTGCTGGCCACGACGGAGCCTGAGCGGGTGCCGGAGACCGTCCGTTCCCGCTGCCAACGCTTCGACTTCCGGCGCATCCCGGCTGCCGCCATCGTGCAGCACCTCGCTGAGATCCTTTCGCACGAGGGAGGTCAGGCGGCGCCCGAAGCGCTGGCAGCCATCTCCCGGCGCTCGACTGGCAGCATGCGCGACGCTATCAGCTTGCTGGACCAGTTGCTCTCTTATGGTGATGCGGTGATCACCCTGGAGCGGGTGGCCGGCGTCCTGGGGTTGGTGGATGCTCAGGTCATCGGGCGCCTGGTAGATGCGATGGTGGGCCACGATGCTGCCGCTGGGTTGGAGCTGATCAACCGGATTGTGGCCGAGGGCGTGGATTTGGGGCAGCTGGTGGACCAGGTTGTGGGTTACCTGCGCGAGGTCCTGTACACGCAAGTGACGGGATCGGCCGAGGCGCTGGAGTTGTCTCAGGAGGCTGCGGCCTCCGTGACACGGCAGGCCCATGCGCTCACGCCGGCCTTCACGCTGGCTGCGTTGCGCGAGTTCCTGGAAGCCCGCAGCGCGCTGCGTGAGCAATTGCCAGGCGCGCCGCAGCTGCCGATCGAGCTGGCGTTCTTGCGCTCTGTCATGCCCGGCGAGACGGCCGGCGACGGCAAGGCCCAGGAAGCTGTGGCGGCCACCGCCCGGGCCCCCGGCCAGGGGGCTCCGGGGAACTCGCCCGAGAGGCTCGAGGCAGCCACGGCGGAGCGGCGCAAGAGCCTGGCCCTGGCCGCGCGCGCCGAGCAGGTAAGCCCGGCCGCCGCAGAGGCGGGCGGTCTTGCCTCTGCGGCGCTGCCCGGCGCTCCGGTGGGGCTACCCGGCACCGATTTGGTGAGGCTGGCACAGCAGAACTGGGAGCGATTTCTGGCCATGGCGGGCAAGCGCTGCGGTGTGCAGGTGCAGGCAGGGTTGCGGGCTGTGCGCGCGTTGGAGATCGCAGGGTCGGCGCTGGTGCTGCAGTGGCCGCCGGCACACAAATTCTCGCGCGATGTCGTCAATCGGAGCGAAAACCGCCATCTGGTCGAGGAAGTCTGGGAAGAGGTCTTGGGGCAGCGTGTGGAAGTCAAGTGCGTCGTGGTCGGCGAGATGGCGGCCCGGGCGGCGGGGCCTGCAGACGACGAGGACTTCTTGCGCGGCGCGCGCGACCTGGGGGCCGAGGTCAGGCGCCTGGATCGCGCCGACTGATAGGCAGACCGAAAGGAGCATGCGGCCGTGAGCAAAGGTAAGACTCGCTTTGTGCAACAGGGCTTCCGTCCGGCTGGCATGGGCCGCGCCGGAGGCGGCGATATGCTGGCCCAGTTACAGAAACTCCAGGATGAGATGGCCAAGGCGCAGGAGAAGCTCGCAGACGAGACGGTTGAAGTCACCGCCGGAGGCGGGGCGATCAAAGCCGTTATGAACGGCAAGCAGCAACTGGTGTCGATCACCATCTCGGCGCAGGTCGTGGACCCCGACGATGTCGAAATGTTGCAAGACCTGATCCTCGCGGCGGTCAATGAGGCGGTCGAGCGCTCTCAGGAGATGGCCTCGCAGCGCATGAGCGCTCTGACCGGTGGCCTGGGCCTGCCGGGGCTGTAACGGCGGGGAGGGGTGAGGGCGATCCATGGCAGACACCCTGGCGCGGCCCGTGGCCGCTCTGATCGATGCCTTCTCTCGCTTGCCCGGCATAGGGCCGAAGACGGCATCGCGGTTGACCTTTTACCTCTTGCGTGAGCCGGATGGGCTGGCGGAGGCTCTGGCCGACGCGCTGCACGAACTGCGCGCCGGCACCATCGTCTGCCAGCAATGCTTCAATATTGCCGAAGAGAGCCCGTGCGCGCTCTGCGGCGATTCCGCCCGCG
>Ga0326728_10021682_pt1:0-5000 | contig 12035 bp, 6 predicted proteins | sample MB3enrmetagenome_FD_207602 | JGI IMG/M metagenome (GOLD analysis project Ga0326728, IMG submission 207602) | Lab enriched peat soil microbial communities from McLean, Ithaca, NY, United States - MB31MN | ecosystem: Environmental > Terrestrial > Soil > Wetlands > Peat | place: USA: New... | reverse complement strand
GCGCCCAAAGGTTTCCTCAGGCTGAATGGAAACCAGCCGGAGAGTGTAAAGGCATAAGGGAGCTTGACTGCGAGACCTACAAGTCGAGCAGAGACGAAAGTCGGGCTTAGTGATCCTACGGTTCCGAGTGGAAGGGCCGTGGCTTAACGGACAAAAGCTACCCCGGGGATAACAGGCTGGTGGCGCCCAAGAGTTCACATCGACGGCGCCGCTCGGCACCTCGATGTCGGCTCGTCGCATCCTGGGGCTGGAGTAGGTCCCAAGGGTTGGGCTGTTCGCCCATTAAAGCGGTACGCGAGCTGGGTTCAGACCGTCGTGAGACAGGTCGGTCTCTATCCGCTGTGGGCGTAGGGGATTTGCGAGGAACTGCTCCTAGTACGAGAGGACCGGAGTGGACTGACCGCTGGTGTGCCAGTTGTCCCGCCAGGGGCATTGCTGGGTAGCTAAGTCGGGCAGGGATAACCGCTGAAAGCATCTAAGTGGGAAGCCCGCCTCAAGATCAGATCCCCCATCTCGTCTGCGAAGGCGAGGGTAAGTGCACTGGGAGACTACCAGTTTGATAGGCGGCAGGTGTACGTGTCGTGAGACATTCAGCCAAGCCGTACTAATGCACGAGGGCTTAATTCACGTGAGATGGCAGTGCTTGATACGGAGTCTAGTAGTTGAATAGTCGTGTAGTCCAGAGGACTGGCGGTGGCGCCCCTGGGGGGCGGTCGGCGGGCCGAGGCTACAAGACTAAGGGACTAGGCGACTCGTGACTCTTCCGCTCAGTGGTGAGGGTGATGCGGCGGGTGCCTGGGGTGGCGGCCGCTTAACAGTGCCAGAGCCGTGGCTGAGAAAGCAGCTCTGTTGGTGACCATAGCGAAGGGGGTACACCCGGTCCCATCCCGAACCCGGCAGTTAAGCCCTTCAGCGCCGATGGTAGTTGGGGCGCAAGCCTCTGCGAGAGTAGGTCATCGCCAACGGAGCTCGCTTTTTAGTTTAACTTCCTTCCACATTTCCTCCGGCCCTTCCCTGCTTTGCTTCAGCGAGCAATTTGTACTATAATTGCATCGATGCTCTGCCGAATTCGGCGAGCGATCCATTCGTTTTGGTTGAGCCTGGGGTTTCCGTCCATGGTTTCATTGACTGCCGTGATCCTGGCCGCCGGGCAAGGCACCCGCATGAGGTCGGCCTTGGCGAAGGTCCTGCACCCACTGGCAGGCCAACCCATCATCCACTACTGCGTGGCGACGGCCACGGCACTTGCCGGCGCGCCGCCGGTGTTGGTCATCGGCCACGGTGGCGACCAGGTGCGGGCGGAGCTGGGCGATCGCGCGCGTTATGTGGTTCAGGCCGATCAGCTCGGCACGGGCCATGCGCTGATGCAGGTGTTGCCTCTCTTGTCCGAATCGGTCCATCCGGCAGGCGAGCGCGGCACCGTGGTCGTGACCTACGGGGATATGCCGCTGTTGAGCCAGGAGACGCTGGCTGCCTTGGTCGAGGGCCATGTGCAGGGCGATGCTGTCGTGTCGATGCTGACGGTAGCCGCGCGCGACCCGCGCGGTTTTGGCCGCGTGCTGCGCGACGCCGCAGGCCGGCTGCAAGGCATTGTGGAGGAAGCGGATTGCACACCCGAGCAACGGGCCATCCGTGAGCTGAACGCGGGGATCTACTGCTTCGACCGCGCCTGGCTGTGCGAAAACCTGCCACGCGTGCCTCGCAGCGCCAAGGGTGAGTACTACCTGACCGACGTGGTGGGCATGGCCGCCTCCCAGCGCCGTAATGTCCATGCCGTGGCCTGCGCCGACGAGGCCGAGGTCCTCGGCATCAACACCCGCGCCCACCTGGCCGAGGCCGAGGCGATCATGCGGTCGCGCATCAACCGCCGCTGGATGGAGGCCGGGGTCACCATGCCTGATCCTGCGGCTACGTATATCGACAGCACCGTGCAGATCGAGCCGGATACCGTCATCTGGCCCGGCACCTACCTCCAGGGGCAGACCACGATCGGCCGTGACTGCTGCATCGGCCCCAACACGCTGATCCGAAGCTCGCAGATCGCCGATGGCTGCACCGTGATGATGTCGGTGCTGGAGAGCGCGATCATGGAGCAGGGCGCCAGCATCGGCCCATTTGGCCATCTGCGACAGGGCGCACGCCTCTGCCAGGGCGCACACATGGGCAACTTCGGTGAAATGAAGAACTCCACGCTGGGCCCAGGAAGCAAGATGGGGCATTTCAGCTATCTGGGAGATGCCAGTGTGGGGGCTAACGTCAATATCGGGGCGGGCACGATCACCTGCAATTTCGATGGTGCGCGGAAGCATGCCACCGTGATCGAAGATGATGCGTTTGTAGGTAGTGACTCGATGCTGGTCGCGCCGCTGCGTATCGGGCGCGGCGCCAGGACCGGCGCCGGCTCGGTGGTGACGCACGATGTTCCCGCCGATGCCGTGGCCTATGGTGTGCCGGCGCGAGTCAAACGCATGCGCGACGGGCCGCACGAGGCCGGCGAGCATGCCACGGATGATCAAAAGGCCCCAAGGGAACTTGAGGAGAAATAGTTTTGGATCCTGAGGGTTGGATACTTGGCGGGCTGCTGGCGCTCGGTTTGGTGCTGGCAGCCTTCGCCGCCGCAGCGGAGGTCGCCCTGGCCTCCATCAGCCGTCAGGGGCTGCGGCGTATGCTGGCGGGCCGGCAGCCGCGTGCTCAGGCCGCCGAGCAGCTTCTGAGCGAGCCGGTCCGCTTTCTCGCCACAATGCTGGTGCTGAAGATTCTCGCCGTTCTGCTTGCCACCGTTGCCACGACGCTCCTCGCCTTGCGGCTGGGCAGCCAGGCGCTCCTCATCTGGAGCCTCGTGGGACTGCTGGTCGCGCTGCTGCTGTCGCAGCTCTTGCCCCGCGCCTGGGCGATTCGGCGCCCTGAGTCTGTGGCGCTGGGCCTGGCGCCTCCCGTCAGTGCCATAGCCTTCCTGCTCAGGCCCGTCACAGCGCTCATGCGGGGCATGGGCAGTCGCCTGGTCCCCGCCGGCACCGCCCCCGAAAGTATCTACCTGAGCGAGGACGGCCTCCGTTTCCTGCTCAATGCCGGCGAAGAAGAAGCCATCATCGAGGACGGGGAGAAAGCGATGATCGCTTCGATCTTCCAGTTCGGCGAGACGCTGGTGCGTGAGGTGATGGTGCCTCGCATCGACGTCGTCGCGCTGGACGTGGGGACCCCGCTCCAGCAGGCCGTGGACGTGGTGCTCGATGCCGGCCATTCGCGCATCCCGGTGTACAAGGAGACGGTCGACAACGTCCTGGGCACGCTGTACGCCAAGGACCTGCTGCGCTACCTGCGCGAGGGGCGCACAGACGTCTCCATCGACAAGATCCTACGCCCGACTTACTTCATCCCGGAATCGAAGAAAGTCGACGAGCTGCTCAAGGAGCTGCAGAAGCGCCGCATCCACATGGCGATCGTCGTCGACGAATATGGCGGGACGGCGGGCATCGTCACCATCGAGGACCTCCTGGAGGAGATCGTCGGGGAGATCCAGGACGAGTACGACGCCGAAGAGCCCACGGTCAAGGCCCTCGGGGCGGGCGAGTATCAGTTCGACGCACGCATCGACCTGGACGAGGTCAATAAGCTCCTGGGGGTCGAGCTGCCGGCCGAAGGGGGCGACAGCCTGGGTGGCTTCATCTACAGCCAGCTGGGTAAAGTGCCCACCGTTGGCGACGTGATCGATTATGATGGCGTCCGGATCGAGGTCCTGTCTGTGGCAGGCCGACGCATCAAACAGGTGCGGGCGACCCAGGCAGCCATGGCGGCCAGCGACGGGTTGCGGGCGAATGAATGACGTAGGGGCACCCGAACCGGTGCCCTCAACTCCCCTGTGAGGATTGCGCCGTGGAATCTCACCCATTGGACGCTCTGGCCGAGGACGATATTCGCACATTGATCGAGGCAGCCGCCCGGGCGAGGAGCAACGCGTACGTCCCTTATTCCGGCTTCGCCGTGGGCGCTTCCATACGCGGGCTATCCGGTGAGATCTACGCGGGCTGCAACGTCGAGAACGCATCCTTCGGCCTGACCATCTGCGCCGAACGCAACGCCGTCCACCATGCCGTGGCCCAGGGCTCTCGTTCATTCCTGGCCATCGCCGTCGTGACCGCGAATGGCGTCGCGCCCTGCGGCGCGTGCCGCCAGGTGCTGGCCGAGTTCAGCCCAGGGATGACGGTTATCGTGGCCGACGTCGCCGGCCGCTACTTCCTCTACAACCTGAGCGATATGCTTCCACACGCGTTCACGCCGTCGCAGCTGCAGGCTTCCTGAAGCCGGCGGGTGCCGTCCATCTGGAAGCATTGTGAAATCTGTGTTATGATTCCTGCGTCAACCCTGAAAGGAGGTCATTCATGAGAGGCAATGACAAGGTCGTCGAGGTGCTGAACGCATTGCTGGCCGATGAGCTGACGGCGGTCAGCCAGTACATGGTGCATTCTGAGATGTGCGCCAACTGGGGCTATCGGCGCCTGCACGAGATGTCCGAGAAGAGGGCCATCGTCGAAATGAAGCACGCTGAGGAGCTGATCGGCCGCATCCTCTTTCTAGAGGGGCAGCCAGTCGTCAGCCACCTGAACCCCATCAATATTGGCCAGGACGTCCCGGCCCAGCTCGAAAATGACCGCAAGAGCGAGGAGGGCGCCATCAAGAACTACAATGACGCTATCAAGCTGACGGCGGAGCTGGGTGACAACGGAAGCAAGAAGCAGCTGGAAGGCAATCTGGAGGCCGAAGAAAGCCATATCGATGAACTGGAGGCCCAGCTCGACGAAATCAAGCAGATGGGCCTGCAGACCTACTTGCTGGGTCAACTGAGCTGAGATCCGCGCTAGTAGGAGGATGAGTCGGTCTGGTCTTCGGCTGTGAGGCCGATGGGCACCTCGAAATCCTGCGTCACGTCGTCGAATCCGGCGCGGCGCAGGATAACCTCGATTTGCCAGAGGCCCGCCATCGTGAGGTAGCTGCCCGAGGCC
>Ga0326728_10021681_pt1 | contig 12035 bp, 4 predicted proteins | sample MB3enrmetagenome_FD_207602 | JGI IMG/M metagenome (GOLD analysis project Ga0326728, IMG submission 207602) | Lab enriched peat soil microbial communities from McLean, Ithaca, NY, United States - MB31MN | ecosystem: Environmental > Terrestrial > Soil > Wetlands > Peat | place: USA: New York... | reverse complement strand
CGAGAGGTCCTCGACGAAGGCGTACCCCCGCCCCTCGCGGTTGAACCGGAGCGCCTCCTCCAGGATCGCGGTCATCCCCTTCGGGTCGCCCGAGAACGTCCGGGCGATGAAGTTCGGGGCCGGGACGGAGAGGGCCGTCAGGATCGCGTGGAACGGCGGCTCGATGTTCCCTTCGAAGCCGATCCCGCTCGTCGGGGACGGCTGGCCCTTGGTGAGGCCGTAGGTCTGGTTGTTCAGCACGAGATAGAGGATCGACGCGTTCTTCTTGAAGGCGTGAAGGAAGTGGCCCATCCCGATCGCGTAGCCGTCGCCGTCGCCCCCGACCGCTACCACGGTGAGCTTGGGGTTCGCGAGCTTCACGCCGACCGCCTGGGCGAGCAAGCGGCCGTGGAGCGAGTGGACCCCGTTGATCTCGAGGAAGTTGTGGATCGAACCGGAGCACCCGATCCCGCCCACGAGGACGAGCTCGTGCATCGGGATCTTGAGGTCCGCCGCGGCGCGCTTCACGGCCGCGAGGACGCCGAAGTCCCCGCAACCGGGGCACCAGATCGGCTGGACCGGCTTCGCGGACCGCGCGGTCACGGTGGGCTCGCCTCCTTGACCCCGGCGACGATCTCCGGCGCCCGGAAGGTCGACCCGTCGTACTTGAGGATGGAACGGAGCTTCGCGTGGTGGCCGGGGAGCGTCTCGCGGATCAGCCGGCCGAACTGGCCGGTGTAGTTGTGCTCCACGACGTACGCCGCGTCGACCGAGGCTAGGAACGGTTCGAGCTCGTGCGCCGGCACCGGGAAGACGGTGCGGGCCTGGTAGTAGCGCGTGGGGAGCCCGCGCGCTTCCAAGAGGCGTTGGGCCTCGAGGATCGGTCCGGAGGTGCTTCCGAAGCCGATCAGACCGATCCGCGCGTCCGCCGGGCCGAACAGCCGGCCGACGGGGAGCTCGCCCCGCGCCCGCACCAGCTTCTCCATCCGCTTCCGCATCATCCGGCGGCGGTTGGCCGGGTCGACCGAGACGTGCCCCCACTCGTCGTGCTCGTTGCCGGTCACCTCCGACCAGATCCCCGGCGTGCCGGGGAAGGCCCAGGTGCTCACCCCGTCCTCGGTGACCCCGTAGATCTTGTACTCCTCCAGGGAGGCGAGCTTCTCGGCGGTGAGGCGGGGCCCGCGGTCGACCACCACGCCGTCGAGGTCGAACCGCCGGCTCGTGGCGGTGTTCTGGGAGAGCGCCTGGTCGAGAAGGAGGATCACGGGTAGGCGCCAGCGCTCCATGAGGTTCATCGCCAGCACCGTGAGGTCGAACGCATCGACCGGGTCCGCGGGGGCGAGGATGAACCTCGGGAACTCGCCATGCCCCATGTTCGCGAGGTGCGAGAGGTCGGACTGCTCGTGACGGGTGGGCTCGCCGGTCGACGGTCCGACACGCTGGGAGTCGGCGACCAGCACCGGGATCTCGGCGGCGCCGGCATGGCCGATCCCCTCGGTCATCAGGTCGAGCCCGGGTCCGCTCGTGCTCGTCATCGCCCGCGCCCCGGCGTACGAGGCGCCGATGACCATGTTGATGGCCGCGAGCTCGTCCTCCGCCTGCCGCACGACCCCGCCGAGCGGAGGAAGGTACCGCTGGAGGTACTCCATGATCTCCGTCGCGGGGGTGATCGGGTACCCGGCGAAGAACCGGCCCCCCCCGACCACGAAGCCGAGGGCGACCGCTTGGTTGCCGTTCGTGAGGATGAGGTCGTGCGCGTCCCCTTCGACGACCGAGAACCGGTTGGCGACGCCGCTCGCCGCCAGCGCGGCCTTCCGCCCGATCTCCAGCGCCTTCAGGTTCTTCTCGAGCGCCTCGCCCCCGCGGCGGCGGAACCGCTCCTCGATCACCGCGCGCGCGTAGGTCGCGTCGAAGCCGAAGATGACCGAGAGGGCCCCGTAGGCGGCGGTGTTCTTGTAGATCGGCTGCCCGAGAGGGCCGCCGACGAGCGTCGCGAAGGGGAAGCCCACCGAGTTCGGATGGTCGGACCGGAACGAGGTCGAATCGTACAGCACCAGGCCGTGGGGGGCGAGCTCCGGCCGCCCGAGGTCGATCGCCTGCTGGTCGAACGCCACCAGGACGTCGACCTGCGCCTTCACCGCCGCGATCGGGTCACGGCTCGCCCGGATCGACGCGTCCGCGTGTCCGCCGCGGATACGCGACAGGACGTTCCGGGACGTGTAGATGTACAGGCCGCGGCTGCGGAAGTAGCGCCCGAGGAGGTCGCTGACCGTCAGCGTCCCGTCGCCCCCCTGGCCTCCGATCATGACGGAGAGGTCGGCGAGCTCGAGAGGACGGGGGCGCGCCTCGGGGGTGGCCTCGCCCGGCATCGGGGCGGTTCGCGTCGCAGGTGTGGTCATCGGTGGGGTCGGCACGCGTCCACGACGCGCACCGCTAGTTCGAGATGCGCACCATATTTAACGGACGACCCGACAACGAATTGACGGAGGTGCACCGGGCCACTTCCTGCCTCCGGGGGACGACCGCCTGGGTCCTCCGCGCTCGAGGGCCCGGCCGTCGCGCCCCAGCACGGCACACGGCCGTTCGTTAGCCTTTTAGACCGACCCCATCCTCGCAGGCCCGTGGACCAGCCCGGCCTCGTGGAGGACTTTCACCCCGAGACCGCGCGGGAAAGGCACCTGCCCAAGAAGCTCGTCCTCTGGGACGAGACGCTGCGCGACGGCGAACAGTCGCCCGGCGTCGGGTTCTACCCGGAGGAGAAGTTCCGCATCGCCGAGATGCTCTCCGAGCTCGGGGTCTCGGTCATCAGCGCCGGGATCCCGGTCGTGTCCCCGGAGGAGGCTCGGGCCATCCGTCGGATCGCCGGAGCTGGCTTCTCCGCGAAGATCCTGGCCGCCGCGCGGACGGTTCCCCGCGACGTGGAGGCGGTCATCGACACCGGGGCGACCCATATCGCCGTGTTCGTCGCGGCCAGCCAGGTCCACCTCAAGTTCAAGCTCAAGATGACCCAGGAGGAGGTCCTGCGCGCGTCGCTCGCCTCCGTCCGGCGGGCGAAGGACGCCGGCCTCCACGTGGCGTTCATCACCGAGGATACCGTCCGGGCCCCGTTCGACTTCATCGAGCGGCTCTACCGCGAGGTCCAGGACGCCGGAGCCGACCGGCTGGTCGTCGCGGACACCGTCGGGGTCATGACCCCGGTGACCTTCCGCTGGTACCTGAACGAGTTCCAGCGCCGCGTCCAGCCCCGGGAGCTCTCGGTCCACTGTCACAACGACTTTGGCCTCGCCACCGCGAACACGCTCACCGCGCTCGAGGCCGGCGCGGTCGCGCCGCACGTCTGCGTCAACGGCCTCGGCGAGCGCGCCGGCAACGCATCGCTCGAGGAGGTCGTCCTCGCTCTCGAGACCCTCTACCACTATCGGACGGGGATCCGCACGGAGGGTCTCTACGAGCTCTCCCGCCTGGTCGAGGAGTGCTCCGGCGTGCCGGTCGCGCCGAACAAGGCGCTGGTGGGCTACAACGCGTTCTCCCACGAGGCCGGGATCCACACCCACGGGATCCTTTCCCACACGCTCACCTACGAACCGCTCCAGCCGGAGGCGGTCGGCCGGCAGCGGGCGATGATCCTGGGCAAGCATACGGGCCGCGCCGCCGTCATGGAGAAGCTGCGCGAGCGCGGGATCACCGCACCGGACACCACCATCGTCGACCTGCTCGCCCGCCTCAAGGAAGGGGCGGAGTCGCGGTCGAAGGAGGAGACCCGCCGCTTCCTTCGGGCGTACCGAGCCCGCTTCGAGAGTCCCGGCCTCGCCGACGAGGAGTTCTGGCTTCTCGCGGACGCCGTGGGGATCCGGACGGCGGACGCATGACCTGATTCCGCCACGGCAGGCGGACCCTCGCCGAGAAGATCCTGGCCCGTGCCCTGGGAGAACGGGCTCCATAGGAGGTCGTCGAGGTCCCCCCGATCTCCCGCGGAGGTGGGGGCGGGCCTCTCCGGGTCCGAACGCCTGGCGGGGCGCAACCCCCAGCTCTCCCCGCTCCACGATCCTGGAGCCTGGGCCTCGCCCCTTTCGTCAACGCCTCGGGAAGCCTGTCGATGCTTCCAGCGCCCAAGGTCCGTGCCGGTCGCCTTGCAAGGCGCTCGTCGTGGGCTTCGTATCGGAAGTCCGTCGGGGTGACGAGTTCCGAAACGGAGTAGTCGGTTTAGATACACTGCTCTCGTTGTGCGAGGCTATTTATACGGCTCCTCGGTCTCGCGCGCCGCCGGCCCGGGAGAGGTCAGCCGTACATGGATTCCGCGACCGTCGAATGGTGGCGTCGGCACGGTTGGACCATCGGCCTGCTCCTAACCGCCTTCGGAATCGCCTTCGCTATCCGGACGATCTGGCAGTACCCGGTCATCCAACAGTACGGCGCCCTGTACACGTACGCGGGCGGGTCCGACTCGTTCTACCACTCACGGGTGATGACCTACATCATCCAGACCCATACGAACCTGGTCCTCGACCCGATGCTCAAGTTCCCGATCGGGTCGATCAACCCTCGTGAGCCGCTGTTCGACTGGATGAACGCGGTCCTCGGGATCGTCTTTGCCCCGTTCTTCGGCGGCAACGCTGTCAATGCAGGCGCCTGGTTCCTCGACTTCCAGTCCCCGTTTTGGGCCGCGCTCGTGGTCTTCCCGCTCTACCTGATCGGTCGGGAGGTCAGCGGTCGCCGGACCGGCCTCATCGCCGCGTTCGTCTACCCATTCTTCACGGCGGGCATCGATTCGTCGACCTTCGGCTACGCCGACTACCTATCGTTCTACACGTTCTTGCTGCTCGTCGTCATCTACTCGTTCCTCAGAACGCTCAAGGCGGTCGGGCACCGCCGATGGGTCGAAAGCTACCGCCACCCGCGGCAGTTCCTGCCCGCGGTGCGCGGGTTCCTGAGAACGGAGAGGACGGCGGTCAAGTGGTCGGTTTTCACCGGGGTGTCGCTGGGGGCCTTCGGCCTGGCGTGGCAGGGGTACACCTACGCGATCGTCGTTATCGCGTTCACCGTCCTGATCGCGATGCTGATTGAGCGGATCCGGCACGTCGATTCGTTCGGTCTCTACCTCTCCACCTGGATCGTGGGATTGGTCGCCTTCCCCATGCTGGCGCCCTACTACTTGGTCCAGAACGAGATCTGGGTCTTCCTTCTGCTACCGATCATCCTGCTCTTCGGGACGCTCCTCCTTCTGCTGCCGTTCCTTCTGATGCGGGACGTGCCGTGGGTCTTCTCGATCCCCGCGTTCGTCGTCATCATCGGGCTGGGTCTCCTCGGTTTCCGGCTCGTCGAGCCGGCCTTGTTCGCCAATGCGATCACCGGCAACGGCTACTTTGCCAAGACACTGGTCTACTCGACCGTCGCGGAGGCCCAGGCGCCCTCGATCGACGCGCTCATCGTGGGCTACGGCGTCGTAACGTTCTTCCTCGCGTTCGCCGGGCTCGCGCTGTTCGGCTACTACCTCGCCCGCACGCGGTTCAAGCGCTACCTCATCGCGATTCTGATCTTTGCCGTCGTCTCCATCTATCTGCCGATCTCCGCCGCGAAGTTCTTCATGGTCGCCTCGCCAGCGTTCGCCCTGCTCTCCGCGGAGGGCATCCATCGTCTGCTGGACGTCGGGGGCTATCCGCAGCTGAGAAGGGCGGTCGCGTCGCTGACCGATCGCTCGGGAGTCGCCTCCGCGTTCCGCAAGTCGTTCAAGGCCCGCCACGTCCTTGTCCTCGCCCTCGCCGTCGGCATCATCCTGCCGAACGTCTGGCTCGCGGTCGACGCGGGGATCCCGAGCAACACGAAGACCCAGACGGCCATTCAGATCAACCAGACGATCCCGTCCTGGCTCAAGCTCAACGCCTCCGCCCCCGCGAGCAGCTACCTCGGAGCGGCGGGCACCGGGATGGACACGTCGGGCCAGTACGACAGCGCCGCCTACAGTTGGTTAGCTACGCAGGACACGAACATACCGGAACCGAAACGGCCGGCGTTCGCCAGCTGGTGGGACTACGGTTTCCAGGCGATCGACCAGGGCCAACACCCGAGCGTCGCGGACAACTTCCAGAACGGGATCGATCCGGCGGGCCAGTTCCTCCTCGCCCAGAACGAGTCGCTGGCGGTCGCCGTTCTTGCGGTGGCTCTCCTCCAGGCCGAGGCCCTGGCGAGCCACAACCCGTCGCTGCCCGCGGCGCTCAACTCGGTCCTGGCGAGGGACGGGGTGAACGTCACGGAGCTCCACGGCCTCCTGTCCCACCCGGCCGCCGACTACTCCCTCGTGGTCCGGAACCCCCAGACGTACCTTCCGGTCGACCCCTCGACGATCACGGACGACAACGCGATGTACCTCGCGACGTCCTACTACCTCGCTGACCACCTTTCGCTATCCGGCGTCGCGCAGGTCTACGACGATCTTCAGGCGTACACGGGTTGGACGATCCGTTACGGCATGACCGACAGCCGTCTGTTCCCGTTCAGCGGGTCGGACACGGGGATCTTCTACGCCCCGGCGGACCTCACCGGTCGGGTCATCCGCGAGGGAACGCCGACCACGTTCTTCAACGTCACGATCACCGGGACGGACGGCAATACCTACCCGCTCGGGCCGCTGCCCGCGGGCGTCGGCGCCGTCCAGTACAACATCGACTATTCGGCGCCGTTCTACAACTCCATGATCTACCGGATCTACATCGGCTACAACGGTACCGATGCCGGCCAGGCGAACGGCATCCCCGGATTGTCCGGGGCCGCGGCCGGTGATTCGCCCGAGCCGGGCTGGATGCTCCAGCACTTCGAGGTCGAGTACCAAACGGCCTACGTGTGCCCCGGGGTGAAGAATGCCTCGGCCGGATCCAGCTGCATGCACCCGGTGAACCGTGCTTTGGCCAACGCTATCGCGAACCGCACGGGCGGGACGGCCGACCTCTCGGCCATCAGTTACTTCGAGGGGGGAGAGTCGATCCTCGCCTACTATCCGGGCGTGAACCTCTACGGCCGGCTGGCCTCACCGGCAGGACAGCCGATCCCTGGGGTCCGCGTGACCGTCTATGACGGTTCGGGGATCCCTCACATGACCACCGTCACGAGCGCGAACGGGGCGTTCACGCTCGTCCTCCCACCCGGGAACGACACGCTACGGTTCAGCTACGGGTCCCTCGATCAACTTACGCAGTCGGGCGCGTCCGTCATCCAGTCGGTCAAGTTCCCGATCTCGAGCACCCTCGGGTTCGATACGAGCCCTGTTTCGATCGCGCAGACGTTCACGGTCCTAAACGGGACGGCTTCGGGAGTGGTCTACTGGAACGTTACCGGGAGCCCGACGTACGACTCGTCCTCGGACCCGGTGGTGCACGGAGCTCAGGTCGTCCTCACGAACGAGGCCGGGGGTTCGACCCTCTCGGCGACGACCGACCCGAGCGGCACGTTCCTCTTCCGCTCGGTCCCTCCCGGCATCTACGCCGTGACGGTCAGGTTCGACGGCCAGACCTACCGCGGCGGCTCGGCCAACGTCTCCTCCGGTGGGAGTACGAGCCTCTCGGTCCCGCTTCCGCCAGGGACGGTGAGGGGAACGATCCTGGCCTCGGGCTCGGCGTACGCTGGCGCTAGCGTGACCCTCTCGAGCACGAACGGCTCGGTGATGGTCACCACGTCCGACGCCACGGGGACGTACAACTTCACCGGTCTCCCGCCGGGGACGTACGCGGTCTCGGCCACGGGGGCCGACCCCACCTTCCGCTCGCCGCAGGTCCAGCTCTCTCTGAACTCCACCGGCGGCACGGCGGAGGTGAACCTGACGCTCGTGACCTCCGGCACGGCCGAGGTCGCGGTGGAGGTCCGGGGGCTCGCCCTCCCGAACGCGACGGTCACCTTCGCCCCGAATCCCGATTTCGCGAGCACCTCGCAGTCCGCCGTGGGCGCCCTCGCCGCCGTGGCGACCAACACGACGTTCGCGAGCACCAACGCCTACGGGGTGTCGACCGTCATGCTCCCGGTCGGGATCTACACGGTCGACGCGCGCGCCAGGATAGGCACGACGCTGTACACCGCGCTCGGCAGCGTGAACGTCAGCGCGCCGGGCGCGATGCCCACCCTGCTCCTCAACCTCACGCCGGCCCGCACCGTGAGCGTCTCCGTTCCCGGCCTGTCCCAAGCCCAGGACCGGACGGCGGTGCTCGCCTACGCCGCCGGCGGCCCGGAGGTGTTCGGGTGGGCCGGGGCGAACGGCTCGGCGGTCCTCGAGCTCCCGGACGGGTCGTACAGCCTCCTTGCGGCACGCGGCGCGCTGACGGCCGGTGCGACAATCGCTGCCGGCCTGACCGTGGTGAACGTCACGGGCTCGATGGCGGTCTCGGTCCCCGTAGGCGCGTCGGTGGGGGTCCGCTTCACCGTCGGGACGCCCGCCACGGGGGGCAGGGTCTTCCCCGCGGCGAACGCCACCGTCGTTCTTTCGGCCGGCGCGGCCGGTCCGGTGTTCCGTGCCACCGCGGACGCCTCGGGGGCGGTCGCCTTCCTCCTGCCCTCCGTGTCGGAGGGCCTGGGAGGCGGCTACTGCCTGAGCGCGAGCGCCTTCGGTTTCGCCTCGGCGAACGTGTGCGGCCTCTCCATCCAGGACCTCGCGAGCCTGCGCACGTTCGACCTGGCGGTCAATCCTGTCCCGGTGTCGCTGCAGGTGGTCGGTCTTCCGGCGAAGACGAGCGTGACCGTCAACATCACCGGCGCGACCGTCGGGACGGTCGACCTCACGCTTACCGGAGGCCCCGATTTCACGTTCTCCCTGCCTCCGGGGACCTACGGGTTCGGCGCGCGCGCCGAGATCGGCTACGGGACCACCGTCTACGTTCCCTCGTCCCTGCTCACCACGATCATCCCTCTCGGCGCGACGTACTCGAACCTCACCCTAATCGTGGTTCCGGAGATCAACGCGTCCGGTAAGCTCACGGTCCCCAGCGGGATCCCGCTGGCCGACGTGACGGTCACGCTCACGTCGCCGCTCCTCAACCTCAAGGTGAACGGCGCGGCCTTCACGACGCTGTTCCGGGCCACCCCCGGGACCTACACCGCCCTGGTCACGGCGACGAAGAACAGCGTGGTCTACGTGAACCTCAGTAGCGTGACCATCTACGCGAACGGCACGGTCGCCCCGGCGTTGGTCCTGGCCGGATCCGGCGTCGCCGCGTCGATCACGTTCGCTTCGCCGTCCGGCACGCAGCTCTATCTGAACACGACGGTGAGCTTGGTCACGGGGAACGGCCTCACCATCGACGAGACCGCCGTTTCCGGAACGGTGTCGGCGAACCTCCCGATCGGAACGTACATGGTCCTGGTGAACACCACGACCTTCACCTCCGGTCCCAACGGCACCTACCTGATCGACTGGACGAACGAAACGTCGGCGATCTGCGCCCTCTCGTTGAGCGTGCACAGCTGCTTGGTGCCGATGGTCGGGACGCCCGTCGTGGTCGAGGTCCGAGGCGAGCTGGTGCCGACCGGGGGGTCGGTGCCGATCGCCGGGACCGTCCGGTTCGTAGGTCCGTACCCCTCGGCGAACGTCACGATCGTCGCGGCGCCCAGCGGGACGTTCACGACGTCGCTCCTCCCCGGGGCCTACCAGTTCTACGCCGCGTCGACTGCCGGCCCCCCCCTGGCCGCCTTCGGTCAACTGATCGCGCTTCCGACAGTCTCCCTGAACGTCGCGATCCCCCTCGTGACCGCCTGGACCGACGCGGTCCACCTGTACGTCCAAAGCTCCAACGGCGTGACCGCCGGCGAGGCGAACATCACGGTGAGGGACATCTTCGGTGACGCCACGACGTTCCCCGACGTCAGCGTCGGCACGGTGCTCTTCCTCGCGCTGCCCCCGGGCACCTACGTCGTCTCGGCGAGCGCTGCCGGGACACGCAATGCGGTCGCCGGAACGGCAAGCGCCTCGACGGTCGTGGACCTGGAGTCGGGCAACGCCGTCACGGACCTCGTGCTGGACATCCCCGTCGCGGCGACCGTCTCCGCGGCCCTCGCGGGCCCGGGGACCGCGACCATCGCGGCCGGGCGGCCGGTCACGTTCGACTTCACGGTCCACAACTCCGGTAACGTGCCGGTGCGGGTCTACCCGGTGGGGTCGCCGTCGGACTGGAACTTCTCGTTCTCCTTCGCGAACACCACCCTCTCGCCGGGGGCGAACGTTTCCGGCGAGGTGCGCATCACCGTCCCCGCCGGCACGGCCGTGGACCATGCTCCGGTGAGTATTGCCTTCGACCTTCTCAACGGGACCGAGGCCGGGGCCGTCCGCCCGGCGCCCGTGGTCAATGTCCTTCCCTACTACGGCTTGTCCGTGGGCACGAGCTCCGGCTCCCCACCGGAGGTCGGACCGGAGCATGTCCTCCTGCCGTTCTACATCGTCAACAACGGGAACACCGTCGAGACGGTCCGGCTCTCGGTCGTGGACGCCGCCCGCCTCGCCTCCTACGGCTGGGGCACGGCCTTCGTCAGCGTAGCCTCGGGAGTCAGCTCGGGCAGCTCCACCCTCTCCGCGGGGCAGAACATCTCGGTCTCCCTCAACCTCACGGCGAGCGCGTCCGACGCTCTCCCCCCGGGGTCGGCGACCGTGCAGGTCACCGTCACGGACACGAAAGGGTCGCTCACCTCGTCCATCCTCCTCACGGTCCCTCGTCCTGCCGTCGGCACCTTGGCCGGGACGTTCGACATCACCGGCCCGCGCGTCGGGTCCGGCCCCTCACCGGTTCCGGACTGGTTCGTTCCGCTCGTGTCGTTCGTGCCGGCGCTCTTGCTCGTCCTGGGCGTCTTGACCTACCGGTGGTGGAGGACGCGGAGGTGGACCCGACGGTGAGGCGGAACAGCCCGGTCGCCCTGACCTTCACGCTCGCCCTGGCGGCGCTCGTGTCGTCCGCCCTTGCCCCGAGCGCCCTCGCCGCCTCCCCCGCGGCCACGTCGACTCCGCCGATCGCCGGGAACGTGACCGGCCCGACGCTGCTCGCCACGTCCTCGAACGCGACGTTCTTCCTCAACGCGAGCGGGGGGCCGGCGTACAGCGGCGGGGTCCTCACCGGCACGATCACCTGGAGCGCGAGCCTCGCAGGGACGAATCTCACCGGCTCGGTCGTCTCCCCCTCGAACGGGACGATCACCAACGCGACGAAGCTCCCGACGACGCTCGTCGTCACGGCCGGCGCGATCGTCGAACCGCTCACCCTCCTCGTGGAGGTGAAGAGCTCGTCGTCGACGGCCAACCAGACGCTGAACCTGACCCGGGCGTTCCGCGTCGTGGTCCCGTACGTCGTCCACGCGACGCTGGTCGCGGGCCCGGACGCCGCCGTCCTCCCGTTCACGGTCGATGTCGCGCTGGACGGGACGCCCGTGGGGAGCGTCAACGTCCCGAAGCTCGCGCCGAACGCGACCTACGACCTGGCCTTCCGGTGCCCGGCGAGCGGTCTTGCGAGCGGCTACCATACGTTCACCCTCTCGATAGCGGACTCCCATGGGCTGGTGACGTTCTCGAACGGGCGCACGGTCCAGTCGACGACGTTCTACGTCGCTCCGGCCCCGGTGAACAACACCGTCTGGTACGTGGCCGGAATCGTGGCGTTCTTCGGAGTTCTCTTTATATACGGTACCCGAGTCGCCGCGCGCCGTCGGGGTTCGGCGCAGCGCTAGGGGGCGGCGGCGGGTCCTGAGGGTTCGGAGGGAACGGGTTGCTCAGCGTCCGGTCCGACCTCAAGTGCAGCTCCTGCGGCCGCGGCCTGCGCGGCACCGGGGCGACCCAGTTCCTCTGCCCGAGCTGCGGGGAGGGACTCATCGGCCGCTGCGCGCGCTGCCGAGACCAGAGCGTGACCTACCGCTGCCCGAAATGCGCGTTCGAAGGTCCGTAGGGGGTGCCCGTGGGGAAGGTCGCGGTCCTCTTCCGCCTGATGCCCCGCGGGGTCGACACCGACCTGAAGGCCGTCCAGCGAGCGCTCTCCACCGCTCTTCCGGCCGGCGTCACGGTCCGTGGCAGCCAGATCCGTGACATCGCCTTCGGTCTGAAG
>Ga0326728_10021679_pt1 | contig 12036 bp, 7 predicted proteins | sample MB3enrmetagenome_FD_207602 | JGI IMG/M metagenome (GOLD analysis project Ga0326728, IMG submission 207602) | Lab enriched peat soil microbial communities from McLean, Ithaca, NY, United States - MB31MN | ecosystem: Environmental > Terrestrial > Soil > Wetlands > Peat | place: USA: New York... | reverse complement strand
GCCTTTTGTCAAGGCGGGCGATCCGCGCCGGTTTATTCTGACGCTGGTGGATGAGTTGAAGGCGGCCGGCCAGGCGGTGAATACCCTGCGGCTGGGCGAGCAGACCGTGGCCAAGACGGTCTGCCGCCACGCCGTCAAGGCCCATGATCCGCTGGCCCGCCCGGAGTTGGAGAATTTGATCGAGGATTTGCGCCATTGTGTCATGCCCTACACCTGTCCTCATGGCCGGCCCACGCTGATCGAAATGAATTTCCGCGAACTGGAAAAGAAATTCGGGCGCGCGCAATAAAATGGCTGCGGAACGCGCGCGCCCCACCCCATCGCAGTCCTTTTCGCTGTTCCCGGTGCTCATCGTCCTTCTTACAGAGGAGTCCGCAGGATGGAATACGGAGGCCGGGGGCCGGAAAGGCTCGGCGCAAAGGGGATAAAAGCAAGGTGGTGTTGGCGCGCCGGTTGCGGCAAGAAACGACGATGAGGCTGAAGTGGATCGCGCGGCGGCGGCAGATGGGCAGTTGGACTCACGTTTCCAACTTGCTTGCCGCCGCGAGAAAAGGGCAAAGTTTAAAAAGTGAGAACTAATGGGTGTCTTGCTGCCGATGCGATTGACTTATGAAACAAACACTCAAATTCCTTGCCTTTGCGATGATGATGGCCGCCCATTGCTCGCTCGGCGCGGGCCAGCGGGACGATTTATGGCGGCAGGTCAATGAGGCGGTTCAAAAAGGCCAGCCCAAGACCGCCATGACGAACCTGGAACCGATCATCGCCGGCGCGCTCAAGGACAAGGCTTACGCCGAAGCGACCAAGGCCATCGCAAAAAAGATCGCGCTGGAAGGAACCATCGAAGGCAACAAACCGGAAGAACGAATTGTCCGGCTGGAGGCGGAAATCGCGCGCGCGCCAAAGGAAATGGCGCCGGTGATGGAAACGCTGCTGGCGCATTGGTATTGGCAGTATTTCCAGCAGAATAACTGGCGGTTCATGCAGCGCACGGCGACGGCGCAAGCGCCGGGAAAGGATTTCACGACCTGGGATGTGCCGCGGCTTTTTGCGGAAATTGACCGGCACTTTCAGCAATCGCTCGCGGCGGAAAAAGCGCTCAAAGCCACCCCCGTCAGCGCGTGGGATGACCTGATCGAAAAAGGCACGATGCCGGACACTTGGCGGCCCACGCTCTATGATTTCATCGCGCACGAGGCGCTGGCGTTCTACACGTCGGGCGAACAGGCGGCGGCCAGGCCCGAGGACTCGTTCGATCTGCCGTCGGACAGTCCGATCTTTCGTCCGGCGGCGGAATTTCTGGTTTGGGTGGACCAGTTGGCCGGCGAGACGAATGCCGCGGCGGTGCGGGCGCTTCACCTTTATCGCGACCTTCTGCGCTTTCATCAGAACGACCCGGCGCCCCGGCTGGCGTTCGCGGCGGCGGATTTGGAGCGGCTGGCCTGGGGTTGGAACGCGGCGTTCGGCGAGGACAAGAACGCGCGTTACAAGGCCGCCCTCGAAGCTTTCATCCGCGACCACGCCGATTTGGACATCTCGGCGCTGGCCACAGAACGGGAAGCGGCCGTGCTTCGGCAGGAAGGCGATGCGGTCGCGGCACATGAACTGGCCGGGCGTGGCACTAATCTTTTTCCCAACGCCAGCGGCGGGAAACTTTGCCGCAATCTCGTCCTCGCAATCGAAGCCAAGTCGGCGAACATCACCACCGAGCGCGTCTGGAATGCGCCCTGGCCAAAAATCACCGTTCGCTACAAAAATGTGGACACCCTTTATTTTCGCGCCATTCCGATGGATTGGGAAATGTTGCTGCGAAGCAACCATTATCGTGCCGAGAATTTGAGCGACGCGGAAGGACGGGAAATTCTCGCGAGAGCCCCCGCGCTGGCATGGTCGGTCAAGCTGCCGCCGACCCCGGATTTCAAGGAGAAAACCTTTGACGCGGACGCGCCGGAAAACTTGAAGCCGGGCTATTACTTCATCGCCGCCAGCCACGACGAAGGTTTTGGCCAAAAGGGCAACCTGGTTCCGATGGGGGACGTTTGGCAGAGCGAACCCAATGGCGAGACAAGCCAGGTCCAAGGCCACATGGTTTCGATGGCGGACGTTTGGGTGAGCGAACTGGCGCTAATCACCCGCACTCGCCACGGCAACATCGAAGGATTTGTTCTGGAGGCCAACTCCGGCGAGCCGGTCAGCGGCGCGGAAATTTCCGTCTGGCATGAGGACAACACCGGCACCAACCGCGTGGCCGATCCAAATCTGGTGACGGACACGAACGGATTTTTCTCGATGAAGCCGGCGCAAAATCGCGCCTACCTTTTGCGCGCGCGACACCACGGGCGCGAACTCGCCTCGGCGCAGGTGCTCTGGGGGTGGAACGAACGCGAAGAGCAATCTCCGCGAGCGCAGACGGTTTTTTTCACCGACCGCGCGATTTATCGGCCGGGGCAGACGATCCAATACAAAGGAATATGTGTTTGGGTTGATGAGGTCCAGGACAACTACGAAACACTCAAAGGCGAGCGAGTGACCGTTGTGTTCCATGACGCGAACGGCAAGGAGGTCGCCCGGCAAACACAAGAGGCAAATGATTACGGTTCTTTTGCCGGCAGCTTCACCGCTCCGCGCGACCGGCTGATGGGTGAAATGGGTTTGAAAGCCGAAGGGCGCGCGCAAGGCGATGCCAGCTTCCGCGTCGAAGAATACAAGCGCCCCAAGTTTGAGGTCGCGCTGGACGCGCCGGAAATGGCACCGAAGCTGAACGAAATGGTCAGCCTCACCGGGCACGCGATGGGCTACACCGGCGCGGCGGTGGACGGGGCGCTGGTTAAATACCGCGTCGTGCGCGAAGTGCAAATGCCGCGGTGGTGGAGTTGGCGGTCTGACGGCCCGCGCGGCGGGAGCCAGGACATCGCGCACGGCACGGCGCGGACGGGAACGGACGGCTCGTTCAAAATTGAATTCACGGCGAAACCCGACCCGAAAATCTTGGAAAAACACGAGCCGACTTTTGTTTTCCGAATTTTCGCCGACGTGACGGACAGCGCGGGCGAAACCCGCTCGGCGGAGCGCGGCGCGCGCGCGGGCTACACGGCGCTGGAAGCCGAGTTGCGCGCGGAGGATTGGCAGACCGCGGACAAAGCGGTGGAATTGAAAATCTTTAGCAAGACGCTGGACGGCGAGCCGGAACCGGCCGAGGGCAGCGTGAAAATTTACGAGTTGCAACCGCCGGGAAAAGTCCAACGCGCGCCGCTGGGCGGAGGATTTTTTTATGGGCGCGGGCCATCCGGCGGTGGCAGCGGGGAGGAAGCGGATTTGTCGAATCCAAACAACTGGCCGGTGGGAAGAGTTGCGGTGGAACTCCCATTTGCGACGGACACCAATGGCGAGGAGAAATTGTCGTTCATGCTCGGCGCGGGCGCTTATCGGGTAGTGTTGGAGACGCAGGATCGTTTTGGCAAACCCGCCACGGCCAAGCTGGCGCTGCAAGTGACCAAGCCGGACGCCGCGCAACTGGGAATCAAGATTCCGCATCTGCTGGCCGCGCCGAACTTCTGGCAGGCGCAGCCAGGCGAGGAATTCATGGCGGTGTGGGGGACGGGTTACGAGGAAGGCCGCGCGTTTGTGGAGATCGAACAGCGCAACAAAATCGTTCAGAGTTTTTGGACCGAGAAGGGCCGGACGCAGCAGCAAATCAAACTGGCGGTGACGGAAACGATGCGGGGCGGTTTTGCGCTGCACGTCACGCAGGTGCGCGAAAACCGGGCCTATTCGGAATCCTGCAAAATTGAGGTGCCGTGGAAGAACAAGGATCTCACGCTCACCTGGGAACATTTCACGTCGAAGTTGCAGCCGGGGCAGAAGGAAACCTGGACGGCGGTCGTCACCGGGCCGGGCGCGGAGAAATCGGTGGCGGAAATGGTGGCGACGCTTTACGACGAATCGCTGGACGCCTTCGCGCCGAACTCTTGGCCGGATTGGTTCGGGGTTTTTCGCGAAGAAAATTGGCCGGGGCAGCCGGAGTTTATGAATTCTGTCAGCCAGTTCAAGCAGGTTTTTGGAGTGTGGAATCCGAGTTACGACAATGTGAATTTGACTTATCGGCATTTTCAGTACGACCTGTTCGGAGAACTTGGTGGATATGGCGGTGGGATGGGTGGATATGGCGGAGGGGGTGGAGGAGGAGGAGGAGTGGGGTGGTCAGGGTTCACGGTATCAGCATCGCCTGAAGCGTACTCCCTGGACGCCGCGGGTTCTATCACCGTCGACCCAGGCATTGGCCCGGGCGTCCTGCCAGCCCTAAAAGCGCGGCTTTCTCCGGCAACGGCAGTTGACTTGGGCAATGTCAGTGCGCGAAAGAATCTGAACGAGACGGCGTTTTTCTTCCCGCAGCTCATGTCGGATTCCAACGGGGTCGCGCGCATGACGTTCACCATGCCGGAGGCGCTGACGAAATGGCATTTTCTCGGCTTCGCCCACGACCAGAAACTGCGCGCCGGTTTGCTCGAAGGCCACGCGGTCACGGCCAAGGACCTCATGGTGCAGCCCAATCCGCCGCGCTTCCTGCGCGAGGGCGACACGGTGGAGTTCACGGTGAAAGTGTCGAACCAAAGCGAGAAACCGCAGAGCGGCCGCGTGCGCCTCACGTTCGGCGACGCGGGCGGTGGGCAGTCCGCCGACAAGCTTCTCGGCAACGCGAAGCCCGAACAGAGCTTCGACATTCCGGCCAAGGCATCGCGCAGTTTTTCCTGGCGCATCACCGTGCCGGACGGCGCGCCGTTCCTGAGTTACAAGGCCGTGGCGGCGACGGGCGAATTTTCGGACGGCGAAGAAGGCGGGCTGCCCGTTTTGTCGCGGCGCATTTTGGTGACGGAATCATTGCCGCTGCCGGTGCGCGGGCCGGCGACGAAGAAGTTCGAGTTCAAAAAGCTGGCCGGCTCCGGCCAATCGAAAACGCTGAGGAGCCAGAGCGTGACGGTGGAGATGGTGTCGAACCCGGCTTGGTACGCGGTGCTGGCGCTGCCGTATCTGATGGAATATCCCTACGAATGCAGCGAGCAGACGTTCAACCGCTTCTATGCCAACGCGCTGGCGCGGAACATCGCGAACCGCGATCCGAAAATCCGCGCCGTGTTCGACCAGTGGAAAAACACGCCGGCGCTGGACTCGCCCTTGGAGAAGAACCAGGAGCTTAAATCGGTGATGGTGGAAGAAACGCCGTGGCTGCGGCAGGAGCAGAACGAAAGCCAGGCGCGGCGCCATGTGGGAATTTTGTTTGACGCCAACCGGCTCAATTCCGAGACGGACGCGACGCTGGGCAAATTGACGGAGATGCAACTGCAAGATGGCCGCTGGCCGTGGTTCCCCGGCGGGCCGGGCAACGATTACATCACGCTTTACATTGTGACGGGTTTTGGCCGGCTGCGGCATCTGGGCGCGGAGATCGCCCCGGCTCCGGCGGTGCGCGCGCTGGCGCGGCTGGATGAATGGATGACGGAGCATTACCAGAACATCCAAAAGACCATGGGGAAAGCGGACGATTACGTGCCCAGCCCGACGGACGCGCTGTATTTATATGGCCGCAGTTTTTTCCTGAAAGACCAACCCGTCGCGGCGAAGGACCGGACGGCGGTGGAGTTTTTCCTGAAACAGGCGCGGAAATTGTGGCTTGCCACCAACTGCCGCCAGTCGCAAGGGCAACTGGCGCTGGCGCTCAAGCGCTGGGGCGGCGACGAAAATCTGGCGGCGGCGCAGGCCATCATGCGCTCGCTCAAGGAGCGGAGCGTGAACAACGAGGAGATGGGCATGTTCTGGCGGGACACCGAATTGAGCTGGTGGTGGTATCGCGCGCCGATTGAAACCCAGGCGCTGATGATCGAGGCCTTTGACGAAGTGATGAACGATCAGGCGTCGGTCGAGGGCTGCCGTGTTTGGCTGCTCAAGCAGAAGCAAACGCAGGATTGGAAAACGACGAAGGCAACGGCGGATGCGGTGTATGCCTTGCTGTTGCGGGGGACCGATTTGCTCTCCAGCACCACGTTGGCGGAGGTGATCCTCGGCGGGATCAACGTGACGCCAGGCAAAAACGATCTGCCAGTGCAAAATCCGAAGTCCGAAGTCCGCAATCAACCGGAGCCGGGCACCGGGTTTTACGAAGTTCGATTTGCGCCCGCCGATATCAAACCCAAGCTGGGAGAAATCACGGTGAAGAAATCCGACCCGGGCGCCGCTTGGGGCAGCGTGCATTGGCAATACCTGGAAGACATGAGCAAGGTCACGCCTGCCCAAGGCACGCCTTTGAAGTTGAAAAAAACCTTGTTCACGAAAGTCAACACCGCGCGCGGCCAATTGCTGGAGCCGGTGAAGGGAGCGCTGGCCGTGGGCGACGAATTGGTGGTGCGGATCGAATTGCGCACGGACCGCGACATGGAATACGTCCACCTGAAAGACCAGCGCGGCAGCGGGACAGAGCCGGTGAATGTGTTGTCGCGTTACAAATATCAGGACGGACTGGCGTATTACGAAAGCACGCGCGACACAGCGAGCCATTTCTTCATAGATTACCTGCCAAAGGGCGTTTACGTGTTCGAGTACTCGACCCGCGTCCAGCTTCGAGGCGAGTACCAGACCGGGATTGCAGAAATTCAATGCATGTACGCGCCCGAATTCAACAGCCACAGCGAGAGCACCCATCTTACGGTAAAGTAAACATCCCCGGAGCAAGCTCCGGGGATGTTTACTTGTCCTCGTAGCTGACCTGCCATGCCTCCGACGCAGAAACTGGCACAACTCCTGCAAAATGCGTTTTGTGAGCGCCGTCAGCTTGGCGGTGTTTCCTGTGATGGGATCATCCAAAATCGGGGTGGCGTCAGGAACTCCACCATTACCAGCAAGGTAGTCTTGTGATGGCCTGATGCCGAGTGTACGGAAGAACGATCGGATGGCTGCCTCTCGCGGCGCTTCCTGCCGCCACTCCACAGTCAGGCCCGCATGCACTGCGCCAGCGAAGCGGCGATGATCGAATTGGCCAGGATGATTTTCCGGATCATGGCGTCGCGACATTTGTCCCGCAGTGGGGTTGATGATAGCCGGATCGTTCCAATTCGCGCGCCCAGCGCAGGCAGAGCCACAATGGGGTCATGGGTTACTGGATTGTTGCTGGATTGGCGCCATTGAAGCCGTAAATAGCTTAATAAAAGGACGTTACGATGATGGAATTGGCTTGCAAAAGGCAAAGGGCAAGCGTTTGATTTACGGGTTATGGATAACGACACGAAGGCAAAGCTTAATAAGGCTCACGAAAATATCAAGAACCTTACTGCGGGACACAGCTTTGAAAGCAGGCAAAATCCCCACATTGCGGAGATTCAAATTATCCTTGCCGAGGAACAAGAGAAGGCATCATTGCGAATGGAACAACAGACGAATCAGCTAATTGAGCAAACCAAGATTTTAATTTCGTTCGTCAAAAGCACTGAAATTCTCACTCGCCGATTAGTCCGATTGACTTGGGGTTTGGTTGTCGTTTCGGTTGCTCTTTTTGTTTTTGCGTTTTGGCAAACGGAGATTCTCGTTAAAAAAGACGCTGGCGATATTACCCAAAGCCACAATCAAGCAACTAATCATAATAATTTGAACACAAATAGTAAATGATTTCACGAAAGGTAAGACTGTCAAACCGGCGCCGCCAGCAATTCCCCCACAGTCCATTTATGGTCGGTCAACCCGGCGGCCATTGCCGGGGTCATTTTGTGTGCGGAGTGAACCCGGCAGAAGTTGAAATGGGCGATTTGCAAGGCCACCGCAAGGCGGTGATTCCGCAAGCATTTTGAATAACCGAGCGTCTTGCGCGTGAACCGGCGGTTGAACAGGCGTACATTGAGATTTTGCCGCTCCATGTGGTTCACGGTCATTTTGGCCGGGTCTGGATTGCCAGACTGTGCGACACGCTTAATCCATTCCAGTTGCAAGGGCGCTTTCCGTTTCCCGAAACTTGGCGGAGAGGAATACCCCTTCATTTCAATCCCATAATCCGCGTCACTGCCAAACACCGCCGCCACACCACATTGCTGCTTTTCGCAATACGGCTTGAATCCATCGGTCGTAATCTGGCAATGGCCGGAAATGCGACGGCGCAAACCATACAAAAAATCGGCGGCGGTTTCCGCTCCACGCTTGCCGATTTCCCAATTCAAAATCAATTTGCTTGTCCGCTCCATTGCGAGGAAAAGGTATTGATCTCCGTACACCGCCGCAGTTTCCGGGGTGACGTGGTACTCCAGCGTTTTGACAAAGCCGAACACTTCGTCAACCTCCACGTCGGACACGCGCAAATTGACAAGGCGCTGGTCCAGGAATTGCCAGCAATGCTGCCCCGCCGTTTCCAGGATGTTCAACACGGTGTTTTTGTTTAAATCGGTGAGTCTGGCAATGGCCCGGACACCGCAACCCTCCGCCAGCATTTTGACCACCATTGCCGCCTTGTCCGTTTCGATTCTCACCCCGTCAAGAGGTTGCGTCTCTGAATACGTGCCGCCACAATGCAGACATTGAAAGCGTTGAACCACTCGGTTTCGATTTGAAAATTTGCCGTTTCGCTTGAATTCCTCTCCGCCACAACAATGACACTTCATTTGACCTTTTCCGGCCTTCGCGGTAAAGTGTCGGTGTATCCGTCAAGATACCGACTTTAGGCGCAAGCCTTTGGTTGCGCCCTGCCGATGCTGATACACCGGCAGGGCTTTTGTTCTTATGGTTCCACGGTTCGATCTGCTTTCCTTGCGCCCGGTTTATTCCAACGGGCCATGACGTTTGCGCGGGCTTGCTCACTTGAAAGAGCCTTGCCCGGACTTTTCGCCTTGCCGCCGATACGCCCTAATGCCGCCATGTATTCCCTCACCGCTTTTGGAATGTCTCTTTTCATGCTGGCAATTTACACTAACGGTTTCTGTATTGCAAGTGTTTTCGCGTTTATTTGCCACTTCTAAGCGAATTATTTTGTAATCAGTTGCTTAATCACAGCCAGCCAGCTAAAAGCATGTCAAGCTGTATTTTGTGGATTAAAGTGATATAGTCTTGACAGATTTTCAATAAATATTTTAAGAATAGTAACTATTTCTGGAGCCTATGCAATAAGGGACAATGTTTTAGTGTTTTCTATTTGACGCACACTAATTTCCGGTTTCAGTAATCGCATTTTGGTAATCTAGTGGCATGATGAAAAATAAAAAAAGAAAACCGGCATGTGCGCCGAGACGCCGCACAATCAAAATGAGTCCTGATGCGTTCTGGGATTTTATACGGAACGCAAAACCCGAATTATGGGAGGGAAGCAAGCAGTTGCGTAAGCGATTTCTTAATTTCTGAAAGCTCATAGAACGCTGCAAAAACTTCGCCCTGGTGAAGGACATCAAAACGCATCCATTTGCTCGCGGTTATTTTCTTCATATCAATAACGCGCAAAGCCCTGTTCCCTTTGCTGTCTTTGATGATTGCGATGGGATTATGGGCAAGCCTGTTCCGCATATCCTTTAGGGCATAAATACGTCCCCAGGCTTTCGCGGCTTTCCTTTTATCATCGTCAGAAAGGGAACAGGAGGGGATATGATGCAGGATAACTCTAATGTTGCCCTCCAGCGTGCTCCCTTTCCGTTTGATGATTTTTAGGGCTTTTTGTTTGCCTTCAAATTTCTCAAGCCATTGGAGAACCATGTATTCGCAAGCACCAAAATTGATCATCAAACCGCCGATGCACTCCGCCCATATTGCCATGTCTTCCGGCACTGCAAAACTATCGCTCATTCCAGAATAAGACCGCCAGAATGTCAGCAAGTAAAGGCTTTTCCGGGGTGGCGGGGCGGGGGATATGTCGGAAATCGTTACACTTTCTCAGCAACAATCCAGTAACCCATGACCCACAATGGCACGGCCCCGAAAGCGCCAAAGGAGCAGTCAATCAAGCGCCAGCCCAACGGTATGTGGCGGATGGGGCCGCAAACCAGCGCCAAGGGCACCACGAGAAAGCAGGCAGCAAGACCAGCCTGAAGAACCCACACATTGCGCACCGGGTCCACATAGGCGCCAACGAAAAATACCGCCATGACAATGTGGGCAAACGCCAGCCAATCCGTGCCGTAGGCGATCCAGGGATGCTTCGCATACACTTCTCCAAGCCCATCGCGAACGGTGAGAAGCCATGAATCCAAGTTATTATGAACATCCGAGGGGTGCAACTGCTCAAGCCCTCGCGCGGAGCACACCAGCGCAAGCTCCCGTTCCAGCGGAAAGGCAGTAAGACCGTTCAGCACGAGGGCAATCATGAAAAACCCAAGCACGATGCGAAACTTGCGCAGGAGGGCGGCGTTCGACAACTCAGGCGGCATCGGACCTCCCTTGCGGTTTTGCATACCGCGAGAAATATCCATTCCATGCCGCGAGGAGGCCCGCCGTGATCAACAAAATCGGAACCAGTAGAATGAAAGCGAAATGGAGCAGCAAATGGATCAGGCCAAGAGTTGAGGCCGTGTGCCAGCTCAGATTGACGTTGGGAGAGGTGCCGCTGAGGAACGCGGTGTATTCTTGAAGCCCCGCAGCGCACGAAACCGCATAAAGCGCAGCCAGAATGGCAGCGCGCACCAAAAAGGCCGCGGGAGTGAAGGCTTCGGCCTTCCACAAGCGTCGCAACAGTCCAAAGGTTGCTTTCATGGTTTGCGAATGCTTTCCCAAAGTGGTCCGAGAACCGACGCGTAAAGGAGCGCGGCGTCGCCAACCTGGTTGCTGGCACAGTATTTCAAGCGGCCGTTTTGGCGCGAAGGGAATGCCGCCATGTCGAGGGTCGTGACCAAAGCCTGAAGAAAATTCCAATCGTGGAAGCTGGATGCCGCGATGAAGGCCATCCCGCTGGAGCCGGCACTCACCCCCAGCCCCGGGACAACCATTCCGGAATCAACATCCATTGGTCCCTGCCACGACGCCGGCCATTCCAGACCGTAACCGAAACCGAGAGTGATCCGGCCCAGTTCCTTTCGAGACCGCTCATACTGATCGCGCGCGAAGGGTTCGTCCACCGCTTGCAGACAATGCGCGACCATCCATATCGTCGAGCCCTCCGGGCCATACAACGGCGCCCCGTTTATCTGATAACTCGAAAGGAGCAGCCCGGTCTTCTTATCCACCAAGTGTTCCTTGGCCATGGCCACCCACTGTTGGCAGAGAGCGGTGTGATCCGTGCCGTCGAGGCGATCTGCGACTTTGAATGCAACCAGAGCAACTGCGTCATCGTAGGTCCAGCACTCATCGGGATAACTCTCCATCGCCATCAGCGGATTTGAACGCATCCGTTGCTCAATGACGTTCAGTCGCTCCGTCATCGGTTGTTTGTACCCAGGTTCCTCCTGGAGCATTCGCCGGGCGCCCATCATTAGCGCAATCTCCCCGTCCAGGAACAAACTCCGCGCAGGGCTAACTTGGTAGGGGCGCGCTTTGGCGTAAGGCATGAGGAAGGCGTAGATCCCGTCCTGTTTTTCAATTCTGACGGTTTCCTGGATGATCTGGTCAATGACGGGAAGATATTCTTCCTTCATCCCCGGTTCACGCAGACCCATGTTCACAAGCGACCAAACGAGAAAGGTGCGGCCCATGAAATCCCATTCCGCGTTGCTGGCGCGCATTTTTTGAAGTTCGATCTGCCGGAGCGAAGGCTCTGTCCAAAGTTGCAGGTGACGGGCCGCCAATTGGCGCGCTTTTGGGGAGACGCCCTTTTCCTGATAAAATTCGGACAAGGGTTTGCGGAAAAACAGGTGCAAACACGGGAGCCAAATGGCGGTCGCCAACGTGAATGCGGCAAGGGCAAGGCTTGCTTTCTTCACCCACACCTTCAAGTTGGATTTCATAAATCAAACCCCGGCAATTTCTTCGAGAGCCACAGACTCACGCGCAGGATGGCCACGATAATCGCAAGCCGGCTCCGGACCGTCAAGAGCAAGATGCGCTCCAGAATTGCTGCCCGGCATCAGCCGGAGGAGCGGGGCGGCGGTT
>Ga0326728_10021678_pt1 | contig 12036 bp, 11 predicted proteins | sample MB3enrmetagenome_FD_207602 | JGI IMG/M metagenome (GOLD analysis project Ga0326728, IMG submission 207602) | Lab enriched peat soil microbial communities from McLean, Ithaca, NY, United States - MB31MN | ecosystem: Environmental > Terrestrial > Soil > Wetlands > Peat | place: USA: New York... | reverse complement strand
CCACCTGTGAGTAAGGGACCAACTCGAAATCACCCGCCTCATTTACGAGCAGAATATGCTCTTGGTCCGGATGTCGAAGGGCCTTCTTTTGAGTGGAGGTCAACCAATTCTTCGCTCGCACATCTTCCCACCGCTTGAGGACCGCCAGGTTGTCAGGTGTCCGCGGATGGGCTCTCATCTGATCCAATTCCCCGTTCAAGGAAATAGGACAATCCCACCCGGCTGCACGACTTGTGACGTACTCGAGCATATCCGGCTGGGTACCGATGGTCTCCTTGCCGGGGGCCCAGTAACCGATCCACCCAAAGTTGATGCTGGTGAAATCTTTCGCCATCCGGGCTGCTTCCGCAGCCGGGAATTGGCGGGTAGCAGCCTTCATCACCTCAGGTTCAAAAACGTCGAAAGCATTGCCCCGGGAGAGCATGTGCCAACTGAAATGCGACCAGACAGCACCCTCGGCAAATAGAGGTTTCGGTTCCAACCGGTTATAGACCACCCATTGTGCCCGGGAAACTTCGAACCAATACGGAGGTGGCACATCTTCCGCTCCGTCGAAATATAAAAACTTGAATCCGGCTTCCCCATAGATCTTCTGCCATCGCAGAGCGACTTCCTGCTGGATCGTAGTGTTCTGTTTGAAGCGTACGAAAATCGGCCAAGTATCCACATCCAGCAACCCGACTCCTGACCCTTCCTCGTGCATTTCGGGCTGAGTGCCCAGTGCTCCCCGCTTGCATCCCGAAAACTGATAAGGCGGGTCCGTCGTGAAATTCGCGTACTCGATGAGTTCGTTCTGGATCCTTAGAAATCTCCTTTCGTCATCCATCGTGCAGAGTCTCGGATTCTCGGCGATCGTGATCTTAGTCGACACGGCATCCAGCGCGTCGAGCAGCGTAAAGTTAAGACGCACGTTCAGTCGCGGGTCGGGCTTGGGTGTCACATAAGCATCCTCCTTACTGGCCTTGTTGTAATGAATATGAACTCCAGGAAGGATGCCTGCATCGCTGATCTTCCGAACGACCAATTTCAGATCCTCGATGCCGTTGGGGTACTCCGGTCGCCACGGAAGGTGCCCCACCGTTTTCGCGAAGGCTCTGTTATAGATTTGGATCGCTCGCAAGCCGCCCTTCTGGGCAAAAGCGACGTGCTCGTCGATGTCATCAGGTCCCCCGGCGACTATTTCGTAGTAAGACGTTCGGTATTCCTTGCACCTGCGACTCTCAACACCGCGCGGCAGATCGAAGTCTTCCTCCACCTTCGCGATGCGGTCCAGCAGATTGCCGGTGGCGGTCGTGATCAGCGCCGCCCCAACGCCTTCCAGTCTGACCTCGTTAACCGTCCCCGCCTGAAAAAGGTAATAGTCGGCGTACGGTTTGGCGTCGATTTTTGCGTAGGGGTCCGTCGCCAGAACGTTGACTGCAACATCCTCATCCCACATCACATTGAGCCACTCTCCAAAATTCTTCCGGCGGCGGAGAGGAAGCTGAATGAAGAGTGACTCATCAATAGGCGTGGCCGGCGTTTGCTGGACTTGGGTGACCCCCTTATATTCCAGCTTCTGCATCGAAAACCCGACGTAAGCATCGGTAATTTTCAGGCCGACCGCGGCCTCGTACCCCAAAAATGGAAAAGACACGATAAGCCGGTCGCCTTCCCGGCGAACAGCTTTTGCGGCAAAGCTCGCTTCTCTGACGGGATGGGTAAGCTGCAATATGTTGTCATAAATGCGGTATTGAGTGATTGTGAACATCGGGACTTCCGTCCCTTGTGCAAGACATTCCTGTCTGGTCGCTTTGTGGATAAGGCTCCTTGGAATTCCGTTCCCGCTAATCACCAGGCGGAAGTCCGCATTTTCAATGACAACCGGCTTCTCATCCTGCGTCGAATCGCCCCGTGGCGATGAACCGGTCATGGCGACCATCGGATGCAGCGCACCTTCTGAGATCGCGATGCCCGTTGCTGCCGCTCCATTCTTCAGAAAGCGTCGTCGGTTCATTGTTCCCCCCTCCTGATGATCTCCCGGATTCTGGCCAGGATTGGAAAAAGCGCAGATGGCTGAGGCCCCAGGCTTTGCCGGGGAGTGTTCACTATGGCAAGACCACCGATGCCATGGCCTGCACCAGCCCGGCCCCGAATTCCAACCGGTCCGGGATTGTGGGCGGATGACCCAGGGCAGGAATCTGCTCAACCGAGAGTTCCAGGCCAGAGTCCGAAAGTCCCGTGGGTGAATAGAAGGTGGTTTTGCTTTTCAATTGGGTCGACAACCGTTCAGCCAATTCCTTGAAACGGATTCCGCCTTCGCCAATCAGCCCCTCGATCAAATCTTCTTTCTCCTGGTTGTGAAGGGTAACGAACAAATCAATCTGATGTCCGGAATCCACCCAATCCCAAAGGGTCCGGCGCAGCGCGTAGATTTCCGGCATCAGCTTCGGGTCGATGATGTCCCAGTTGCGGTTGAGATCATAACCATTGGCGTTGTACCTCACCCCGCCGCGCGCGACTCCATCGGGATCAGCCATGGGGTTGACCTTGAAGATGCATTCATCCCGCAGCCGTGCTGCTCCTGCTTCTGATGACAACAGGTATCGAAGCGCTCCCTCCACCACCCAGGAGGTGCCAGCTTCCCAGGCATGCTGCCGAGCCATCAGCCAGATCACTCTCTTCCTGTTTTCTGGGATGGCCGGATTGGTTACTGTGAGTAACAGGATGTCCCTGCCCCCGACACTCTTTCCAATACTTTCCTTCTGGAGATAAGGATGACCTTGGAGATCCCGAAGCAGGTTGGCTAAGTCACGATTCGTGTAGGGGGGAATATGTGCGATCCAAACGCTCTGATGTTCCGGGGTGAATCGAATTCGAAGATTAGTGGCCGCCTCGTTCCATTCGACGTCATCGAAGAACTTCCAGATTTTGCCGTCGTAGCTATAGACAGGACGCGTGTCCTTGGTAACGCCGTGGGTTCCGGGCTGATAATTGTACTCGCCAACCAAGTCCACAAGATCGATCGTGAGCTGGCGTCTCATCCCACCATCGATGCGGAAGTAATACCAGGTGGCCTGCCGGTTGCGTCCTTCATGATCGGACTCGCCGTTGACTGCGCAGCGGTAATAAGACTCCGAGACGGTCTCGACCTTTCCGAGACTGCCTCCCTCAAAGTTCCACTGAAAAGTGATGGCAAGCAACAGGGCAGCAAACACGTTTGTCCCCTCGAAAAGACCGGTGATCTCCTTTTGATTTACCTGAATTGCGGTAACAACTTCAGGTACCCCAGCATCGGAGACCACAAAAATCGCCTTCGGCGTGCATTAAAGGTCATCTTATACTATCAAGCACGTCCATCACGTAATACAATGTTTGCAGTAGTCTTATCGAGAATTAGCATCAGGTCCTGGAGGTCGCACAGCAATGGAGTTTAGGGAACTGGAGATGCTCCTCGCCATCGTCGAACAAGGAGGGTTCAATAAGGCAGCCGCAGCGCTCCACATCTCGCAGTCGGCCATCAGTCGAAAGATCGATCTATTGGAAGCAGAGCTGGGACAGAAGCTGTTCCTCCGGCTTGGGAATCACGTGGTTCTTACGCCCGTAGGGGAGGCGCTGGCGCAGCACAGCCGGTGCATCTTCCGGCAACTGAAATTAGCAAGGATGGAGCTGTCTGATATTACAGAGCTACGCGAGGGGAAGCTAAGTATCGGTGCATCGGTTGGGGCCTGCATCTATCTGCTGCCACCCGTCCTGAAGAAGTTCCACCAGGAATTTCCCAATATTCAACTTAAGGTCGTTGTCTCCGGAACCGACGAGCTCATCCCCCAGATCAGGGACGGGCGGATCGATTTGGGTCTTCTCACCTTGCCGGTCGTTAGCGATGGCCTTACAGTAACGAGGTTCTACGCGGAGGAGTTGGTAGTGATCGTTGGACACGACCACCCTTGGGCTAGCCGGAAGCAGATAAAGGCAGATGAGCTTACCCAATTTCCTTTTATCATCATCGAAAAAGAGAGCAAGGCCCGCCACATCCTCGAAGGCTTTTTTCACTCCGCAAAGGTCCTGCCCCGCATTGAAATGGAGCTGCCCAACTTTTCCACGATCAAGCCCTTGGTTGAGATTAACCTGGGGATCAGCATCGCTCCTCTGGGAGAAGTCGCTAAGGAGGTTGAGGAGCACCGGCTGCATGTCCTTCGGATAAAGGGAATACGCCTGGAACGAGAACTGGGGCTGGTTTACTTGAAAGCGGAGAACACTCCCCGCATTATTGCAACCCTGATCCAGTCATTGGTCGCGGTGGGGAACATCCTCGAGAGCGGCCCCGCGCACCGATCGGCACGTACACAACCGTAAATAGCTCCTCCCTCGGATGATGGCGGCAAGGCGCTTTTCAGGCCAGGGATGGAGAATGCGGGCCAGCGGAAGCCCGGCCCTTTCCGGGGCGCCATCTTCAATCAGCAGACTAGGCGATCTGCGGACTTCCGCTGCGATGCATCATTCGATCCAGCGTCAGGATGTTCAGCATCATTTGGCGGGCCGGATGGTAGTTGTCCTGCCGTGCGACATGCGGCTGAGGCGCCATGCGCCGGGCCGCGAAGAGCATGTATCCCGCAGGGTAACCACAGGACTTCTGCGAGAACTTCTCTTTCACCAGTTGGTGCGCCAGGTTAAAGTACCGGGCTGCCCACTCCGCGCGCGTATGCTCGAATACATTGAGGGTTGCGACCATCACTTCGTTCAACCCCCACAGCGTCTTCATGTATTCGTACTCGCCCGCGAAGTGGAGTTCGAGGCCGGTTCCCGGGGGAGTTTCGGGCGGCCACTGATAACCGGCTTGATCCACGTTCACCCACTGGATAAGGCCTCCGTACACGTGATCCCAGCCGGCATCAAGATGGCGGCGGATGCGCTCGGCACAGGTCTCCCACAGAGCCGCATCCCGGCGGCGGATCGCTTCGTCCATAACCATCCACAGAGCCTCGATGCTGTGTCCGAAGCGCACTTTGCGCTCCTCCTCCTTCGGCCGGCTGAAATCGAAATACAAGATCTCCGTATTCAGTCCAATTTCGGGGTGGTAGTGCTTATCCAATATTGCTTCCACCCCGGCGTCCGCTATGGCGGCGATTTCCGGGTCGGCCCACCGCTTGAGAATCTGGGTCGCGATGTTGAGGTTCAGGAACCACAATCCCTGAGGGCGAATCGCGCGGTCAGCGTTCCATAAGTACTGAAAATCAGCTCCCCGGTAACGGAAATCGGGACTGTTGAAGTGCCGGAAGAGTTTCTTGAAAAGTGTCAGAGCCGCTTCGCGAGAGGGCTCATCACCTGTGGCCGCCGCGTACTCTTGCAGGCCTTCGGCGACAAAGTACATCCCCTCCGTGTCGCCGCTGAAGGGTTTCAGCACTTTCCCTTCCCGCGACAGCACCTCCACCCACCAGCCGTCTTCCTGAAGAGCGTACCGGAATAGAAAATCCCTGGTTTTCCTCGCCACTTCCAGGTGCTGAGGGTTTTTGCCAAAATGGTTATAGAGAAAGCTGTAGACCCACATGGCGCGGCCCTGGAACCAGAGGAGCTTTTCACTGTTCACGCGGGTGCCGTCGTAGTCCAGGCCGCACATGAATCCGCCGTTTTCGCGGTCAAATCCATGTTGATCCCAAAAGGGAAGGTAGACTTGGAAAAGTTCGTCGTAAAGGCTTTGGCGCAATTCCGGAAGGCCCATACCTGCCAAGCGCACATCCGCAGACTGCGGCACACCGGGATCATCCGTGACTCGCGGGCTTCCATGGCCCGCGATCCTAAATTGATCCGCGGCTGGTCCGGTCGCTCCCTTGGATGCATGCCGTTTCACTCTTCTTTGCTCCCCCCTATCAATTCCTTGAGACTCGGTCCGCCTGCGCTCCCAGTGAGAAGCGACACTGTGGAATGAAATATGCTCGGTAAGCATCCCTCATGAGTCTTCTTCCTTGATCGCCCGGACGATGGCCAGAAATGCGAGCCATGGCATGACCCCGATCAACATGAAGAGGAGGAAGGTCTTGTGCAAGTCTGCGAGCTTGCCGATGTAGGGGCTGAAGTAGCCGTAGACCAGGTTACCAAGGCCACCGAGCAGACCGGAGGTGACGCCCACGTGGGCAGGGTCCAGATCCTGGACCAGGGTCATGTAGATGACCATGAAGCCGGCCATGCCCACCGCCGTCAGGGCCAGGCACGCGACGGCCCAATAGCGGTACGGTGTGAGACCTGCCGCTATCGCCGAGCCCATGAAAACGCAACATAATAAGAGCGACCACTTCTTTGCCGCGGATACGTTGATCCCCCACCCGACCAGCTTGCGCACCCCCAAACCTACCAGGATGCTGCCCGCCGAAGAGCCGACAGAAACCACAGTCGATAGCACGTTCCCGGCGGCGAAGCTGAAGCCCCTCGAGGTTTTCAAATACAAGGGCACCCAATCCGCCAGATAATAGTTCACGCTGTTGATAATGATGGCCGAGGCTGCAAGCATCCAGAAGCCGGATGTGGAGAGGATGCGGCCGGCGACGCGCAGCGAGTCGCTCAGCACTAAGGGGGTGCCCCTGAGCCTGTCGGCCGACCCGCGTGTGTACCACAACCATCCGCCGACCCAGAAAAAGCCGAGCGCTCCAGTGGCCACAAACGCCACTCTCCAACTATAGAACGTCACCAAAACTGTGACGATAATCGGAGCCAGTAGCGCACCGATCGGTGCACCGCTATTGAAAATGCCGACGGCCAGCGGGCGCTCTTCAGGCCGGAGCAAATCCCGTGTAGCTTTTAGCGCACATGGGAAATTGAATGCCTCGCCGGCGCCAAGGATGATGTTAAATCCCACCAGCAGCCCGGCAGTGCTGGCAAGTCCCATGAGCAAGCCCGCCGACGACCAGATGCACCCCGCGGCGGGGTAAACGAAACGGGGTCCATAAGCGTCCACCAGGAATCCGCCGAACAATTGCCCGATTCCATAGGCGTAGCGAAAGGCGCCGATAATGCCTCCCAGGCTCTCCTTGGTGAGGTGGAAGTCTGCGATGATCTTGTCGGCGGTGAGCGCCAACACTTGCCGGTCGAGATAATTCAGCGCCGTCCCCACAAATAGGAATCCGCAAATCCACCAAGTGTGCGCGGATACGCGTCTGGGGGATCGGCTAGGTTGGTCATCCATAAGTCGCGTCAGTAGTCGCCTCCCCGCTCCCCAGGGAGTGTCTGCCCCCTTGAATCTGATTCAGTCGCCCGGCTTGGCGATCATCGGAGTCCCGTCCTGACGGCCTTCGGCCCTCCTCAACTCAGTGCTTGCCGCTTCCCTCGCCGCTACAAACAAAACCCGATCCACTCCCAAGCCGCCGGTTGCCTTTTCTCTACGTCCTTGTGAAAGTGACCTGCCCGGCAACGATCGTTTGAGCAACATTCTGGTTCTGATCCAGAATCACCAGATCAGCATCCATGCCTGCTTCGAGACTCCCTTTGCGATTTGCCAGGTTCAGAATCGTCGCGGGTGTTTTGGTGATCATACACAGTGCATCGTGAAATGAAACGCCGACACTCTCGATCAACCAGCGCAAGCAACGATCCATTGTCGCCACGCTGCCGGCATAAGCTGAACGATCAGCGACATATATGATGGACTCTTCGAGAATCACGTCAATACCCCAGACTCGATACGATCCGGGTGGCATTCCTGTCAACGAGTTTGCATCAGTGACCACGGCAAGTCGTTCGGGTCCCTTCGTCTTCAAAGCAAGTTTCATGAGGGTTGGCGAGATGTGATAGCCGTCACCAATGACCTCCGTTGTCAACCGGTCGTCCAGCAAAGTGAATTCCACTACACCTGCCACGCGCCGGAGATTTGCACGCCGTAGTGTACTCATATTGCAAAACATATGGGTTACGTGCGACAAGCCTGCCTCTACGGCGCGTTCCATGTCAGTGTCAATCGCGCTGCTGTGGCCGGCGGAAACCAGGATGCCGCGCTCCTTTAGCGCGCGGATCAGTTCCACCGCGCCCGGCAATTCCGGCGCGAGCGTAAATGAACGGATGACGTCGGCGCTTTCCAGGAAAATCGGGAAATCATCTGCTTGCGGCGTAGCAAGCATGTCCAAGCTGTGCGCGCCGCGTTCTTGCGCGCTGAGATACGGCCCTTCCACGTGAACGCCCAATATCTCCGCGCCTGGCATTTCGTTTCCCATGGCCTTGCGCACCGTCTTTAATGCCTGGCCGATGGATTCGAGTTTAGCGGGTACGGTCGTCGGAACAAAAGCGGTGACGCCATAGCGGGGCAACGAAAACGCCATCGCTTGCAAGCTCGCAATCCGGGCGTCCATGAGGTCGTGCCCGTTAACTCCGTGGATGTGCATGTCCACAAAACCCGGAACAATCGCTCCACGGTGGGCGTCAAGATGCTGGGCCTTAGGGGGAATAGCCATGTCGCCGCGCTTGGCCACGGCATGAATGCGGCGGCCATCGATGAACACGGCTCCGTCCGGAATCACCTGCTCTGGTGTGTAGACGGTCCCGTTCTCGATGATCAGCACAGTTCACCTCGCTTAAACGAACATCTTTGGTGTTTGCCCCAAACGCCGCAGGCTCCTGCGCGGTTAAGGCGCGTGCGATTACTTACTTGCTGTAGTCGTAGTATTGCCATTGCCCTTCTTATAACTACCGCTTTTCAGTCGCGCTTCCTGAGGCCTGCAGGAAATGCCCGACTCGGTCGTCTCTGTGGCATTAGACGAGGCCCGACCAGTTGATCGCATGACCCTGTTTGCTGTCCAATATAATCTCGCGATAGAAGCGTTCGCGGTTCTGGATTGACCATGGCACGAGCAAGAAGGCAACAGTTGAATGGCAGGTTAGTCGACACACCTTGAGGGATTAGCACACTTTTGCAATTTGAACGCTACCTCGGTGTTTTCGGATCGTCGTGGTTTTCAGTATTCGCAACGGGCCGAACGTGATGCAGAAGCTCCGGGGGTCAGCGTCCACCGGGAAATGTGATCCTGAGAGTCTGCGACGCGGCAGGTCGCGCCAGCAGCGGCGTCAAGATCAAGCCGAATGCGCGCCTCGCCTCGGCGTGCGAGGTGGACCTCCTCGAGGAGGGGTATCAGGAACTCGAGGTTTGAGACAGCACGATACAATTTGATTTGCGTCCTTACGAAATCAAAACGTTCAGCCTGAAACTCCAGCCAACAGAGGGTAGCGCCCTGGTTTGGACGGTAGCGCCGCCCTTCAGGGCGGCACATGCCGGGCTGAAGCCTGATTGGATATGGGGCGACACCGTAGTCGCAGCATCCAATGACGTCTGTTAAGATATTTCGCCGGATTGGGAATGGGAAACGCCCTTTCCACGCCGGGATTCAGCCGGCCGCGATGCACTAGACTGCACCAGTTGACCGCTAATAAATGGTAGCCCCCGAATCGTAGATCCTGCATTCTAGCCAAGCCCTCGCCAGGGGGCGTCAAAGGTGCGGGAATGACCGCCTGATTTGTAGGGCGGGGCTTGCCCCGCCCTGTGCCCCATGCAGTGCCCCGTCTTTCCGTCCGTTCCATGCCTGGGCGGGGCAAGCCCCGCCCCTGCATCAAAACTCCGTTTCCCCGCTTTCGCGTGAATGACCAATGTTTCACAAGGGATATCATTCCAAATGACGCCGCGACTCTCTTTTTCCGTTGACAACTTTCGCTGATGCTTTAGAATTACGGTTGCTCCGAGTCAGCACAATGTCAGCAACAACACAAACTGTTCTTACCAAGACCAGGTTCCCCGGCGTCAGCCTTTCTTCCCAAGGCAAGGTCCGGGACGTTTACGAGGCGGGGAACGGGCAGCTTCTGATTGTGGCGACCGACCGCCTCTCCGCCTTCGATGTCGTCATGAATGAAGGCATCCCAGGCAAGGGCTGGGTTTTGACGCAACTCTCATGCTTCTGGTTCGGGATGTTCGGGAAGGATTTTCCGAGCCACTTTCTGACCGCCTCACTGGCTGATTATCCCGCCGAACTGCAGCCGTTTGCCGACCAACTGGCAGGACGCTCGATGCTGGTCCGGAAGGCAAAACCTTTTCCCATCGAGTGTGTCGTGCGGGGATACCTAGCCGGCTCAGGCCTTAAGGAGTACCGGACCAACGGAAAAGTCTGCGGCATCGGGCTGCCACCGGGATTAACCGAGGGGTCCAAGCTCGATCAGCCGATCTTTACGCCGTCAACAAAGGCGCAAACAGGTCACGACGAGAATATCACGTGGGATGGGATGGTTTCGAGAATCGGGAGGGAGGCCGCGCAGAAACTGCGCGACAAAAGCCTGGAACTTTATTCCAAAGCGAGGGATTACGCGGAAGGACAGGGCATTATCATCGCTGATACCAAGTTTGAATGGGGCTTGGACGGAGACCGGATTATTCTTATTGACGAGGTTTTGACACCGGACTCGTCGCGTTTCTGGCCCCGGCAGGGATACGAACCCGGCAAACCCCAGCCATCATTCGATAAGCAGTTTGTCCGCGACTACCTCGAAGCCTTGCAGTGGAACAAGCAACCTCCTCCCCCTTCCCTTCCACCCGAAGTCGTAGGCAAGACCAGTGAGAAGTACCGGCAAGCTTACAGTCTTCTGACTGGGAAGAATCCTGACTGAATAGGACGGCGCGCGTCTCGCAAAATATCATGGGCGCATGGAACTGGCTGGATTGGACTTTCGCCGTGATCGTCGTGGCGTCGGTGGTTGCCGCCGTCCTGAAGGGGTTCATCCAGGAACTGATCTCCCTGGCCTCCCTGGTGGCCGGAGTGGTGGTTGCAGCCATCGCCTACCCGAGGGCGGCCCTGTGGTTCGAGGACCTTACCAAGTCGCATGAGATAGCTCTGGGACTGGGTTTTCTGACCCTGTTTCTCGGAGTATTCCTCCTGGGCACTGTGGTTTCGCTGGTGGCTCGGAAATTAATGAAGGCCGCCGGTCTTCAATGGTTCGACCGGTTCCTGGGGGCAGTGTTCGGCCTCGTCCGCGGCGTGCTTGTGGACTGTATTCTGGTCTTTGTCCTGCTCGCGTTCGCAATCAAACCGCAGGCAGTGCAACAGTCGTCGCTGGCTCCTTACATCACTGCCGGATCGAACATCATCTCGCTGGCAATGCCCGCCGGCGTCAAGTCGCAGTTCCAGGCGGGTTTGGGAAAGTTCAGAGAGGCGCTGATTAAGGGCGACAAGCAAGCGACGGATCATCCGTAGCCGTCGCGAGCAACAAGGAGACATTACCTCTGAAACTCGGACCTGCCATCGATACAGAGCGGCATGACTTGTAGCGGCGCTCTATGAGCGCCGACCGGCTGTATAAAGGCGGGGAGTATGCGTGCAAAGTGGCATCACCTGAGCACCGGCCACTGCACCCATCAGAAGCGGCACAAATCCCTTGGGCGCCCGGCGTCAAGCAACCGGGCACGCCAAGCAACTACCTATCAACCGGAGCACCGCTGTGAAAGACCAGTTAGAAGCACTCGTAAACTCCATGATTGAACATGGGATAGAATTTCCCGACGCGCTGGCGGAGTTCGAGAAGCGGTTCATCCAACGCATGCTCGAGAAGAATAATGGAAACCAATCAAAGGCAGCCCATGAGCTGGGGATTCATCGCAATACCCTAGGCAGGAAGGTCGAAGAACTTGGGCTGGACCACCAACCCAAACGCCGAAAACGTTCCAAGCCCAAGACACTGTGACCTGTAAGGCAAAGCCCTGACTTGGCCGTTGATCCGACCCGCGCAAATGGCTTTCTCCGGCAGGGGCTTCTCCGGCTATTTTTGCGCGGCGGCATCCCTTTCCGCCTGGAGAGTGAGGAGGCGGGCGCGGGCCTTGGCGGCGTCGGCCTCGGAAGGTTTCAGACCGAGGTAATCGTTCATTTGCCGTATAGCCCAGTCATACTGCCCTCTGAGTTCCAGGGCGATAGAGAGGTTGTAATAGGCGTCACGCCACCAGGGAGCGATCTCCTCAACCTTGACCAGCAGGGAGATTGGCACTTGGAGAGCGTCCGGGGTATTGGCTGTCTTGATCTGCTGTGAGGCTTCGATGGCCAATTG
>Ga0326728_10021677_pt1 | contig 12037 bp, 6 predicted proteins | sample MB3enrmetagenome_FD_207602 | JGI IMG/M metagenome (GOLD analysis project Ga0326728, IMG submission 207602) | Lab enriched peat soil microbial communities from McLean, Ithaca, NY, United States - MB31MN | ecosystem: Environmental > Terrestrial > Soil > Wetlands > Peat | place: USA: New York... | reverse complement strand
TTGGCTGATGTTGTTAAAGGAGTGAAATTCGTTAACGGTATGGAGGAAAAACGGATCGCCGCCTAAATTCTTCATACACAACTATTGACTATAGCTCAATTAAATCTTTTGCTTCTCTAAACAAAGCACATGCTTTTACTGATTCCTTCGCCGGTAATGCCGTAGCTATGCCCATCAGGACAAAAGAACTATCCGCTACATTTGGAATTAATCTTGCCTGCGACGATAAAGAATCCCAAGCATCCTTTTCGCGCTCTAATCGCGCGATTTGGGCTTCGGCCAGAATTTTGTAACCATCGTGCTTAATGTATTTGGGATTTGGAAACTTCAAATCTACGAGATTGTGAAGTTTATTCAAGATATCAGAAATTTGAACTTTACTGAAATCGCTCCGCAAATGTTTCTGAATATTATCCACTAGAGACTCTAAATACGTATATAGTACATTGTCTGCCTCTATGTGTTGCAAAACATCAATAGCATCTATAAAAGTTAAATAATTGATCTTAAATATAGGTTTACTTGCACGATCATAAGACTCCGAAGGTAATTCATTCATAATAAGAAATGAACAGATGTCACCATAAGCAATATCTTTGAAAGGCATAGGTAAACTTTCAAGCAATTGCATTGCAGAACTATGATGAGCATTGTATAATGCCAATGCGACTGAGGTTATGGTCTGCCAGCGAATATCTTCATTTTCAAGCGCATCAGGATCAATGAAGGGACGAACCCTCTCTAATACAATTTTTTGACCACGTTCCGTGTCATGCGCCACGAAAAACTTTAGCGCAAGTTCGCTCCAGGCAATTGCGCGAACACTTATGGATGGTATCTTCTCTATCATTACCTGAAGATCGTCAAAATCTTCTTCAGTGTAAAGCTTACGCTTAATTAAGCCACCAAAACAGCGGATGGTAAGATGGACACAGCGAATATAACTCATAGCCATTTCATCACAATCTAAAATAATCTCATTTCGAGCCTTTGTAGTTTTGGTTAGAAAATTGCGGCTAATGTCTGGAGAAAACTTCGCCATCATAGATACTATCTTGAAACCAGCACCTATCTTACACCAACCCTCGTCAATCTTTTCCCAAACATCGCTAAGTTCTTTTAAGAGAGTACTACATAATGAATTAAAGGCAGTCTTGTTTTCGAAAAGTATCTCAAAAAGCATACAGATAACTTGACATTTTTCCTCAGCATCAGGAATATCCATAACCCATTTATGCAGTGTAATTATATTAGGAACAAAGGAGTTCAATTCTTTTTTTCGACTTAGCAATCCGTGTATGGCTTCACGCGTTGCTTTTGCCCGTATGGGAAGAATCGTGATCTTTTCGTAAGCCTCCGTTAAAGCAGCAAAGTTTTCTGTAGACGGAACCTCTGTCGCTATCGCCTCAATAAACTTAACAAGTGCAGTCTCCCGTTGTGGTAATATGTTTAGTCTGCCAATAACTTCTAAGGCAATTCTTGTGTCGCTACGTGCCAAAGCTGCAATCGCTGGACGGACAGCTTTATAATTATCCGCTGTCTTCATCAGAATTTCGTTAACAATGTTCTTTAATCCTTCAAGCACGGCCGCATGTATCCCACTGTTCGCTTCGAACAGTTTATTTTCGTCAACTCTCTTTAGGGTTTGGGACAAAAACGCAAATGCGACTAGTTTTGTACTGGGCTCTGTTAATGCATCAACGTAGACAAATAACTCTAATAGACGATCAGAGGCAGTATATCTATCATAGCGCACCTCTGCCTCTGCCAATGTACATTGAAGTTTAACATATTCCACTGTTGGCCCTGCTGATCGAATGAAATCTTTCAATCCGTCGAGCCTACCAATGATAGATTTCACTCGTTCAAGATCAGAAATGTACATTAATGGCAAAGCCAGTTCTTGATAGACTTTAGCATTAGCTGTATATGTCGTTGTTTTTAGTATCGTGTTCATTGCGTATTCCACAACAGTTGCAGAATCTCCCCGTTTTGCATTGGCGACCGCCCATGCTCTTAACGCATATATACGGTCGGCAGCCTTCTCCCACTTATTCACATCAGCTATTATTTCTTCAGCACTATATTCACCATAGAAGATTGATATAGTATTAAGAAACTCTTGAATCTTTGGATCTTTCACCTTCGCGCGAAGTGCCTCTTGAGTTGACTCTATTCCATTACCCCCCTCACCTTTTTCCAACAAGGCACGGAAAGAAAGTTTCGCCAATGCAATATCGATACTATCCTCACTTCCCCGCCCCTTATCAGTGCACTCCTGTACAAGTTCAACAGCTAACTCTGGATTAGTATAAAGCAAGTCTGAAGCAATCTCTATTCCGCGATTGCCCAAGCTTCTGCGGTCAATCATACGATAGAGTTGTTCTATTTGGTCCTTTAATTCTACCTCGATTGGTAATTTTTTTATTTTTTTTGCTCTGGCAATCACTGATAGTAGTTGAAGCCGATCCTCTTTTGTGACCATTCGCTGTACTAACGCTAATGCTGCTGGGAAATCATCAAGAGCAACATATGCTTCTATCTCAGAACGCCATGATTCAGAATTCTCAATACTCGCAATCGTAGCTCGCTGAAGGCCAAACCTTAGTAGGTCACCGTCGCGGTTTAGGCTAAAGGCAGTATCTACACCAAGTTCAGCTTTTTGATGAAGAGGTGCCCAGGATTCGCCACAATCAATTAAATTACCAATGTGCTCTGGAGAGAGATAATTCAGCAAATCATCATAACGATCTGCCTGATGTAAAAATCCAGGCAGATGTGTCAAGGCATCCTCACTGTCAGGTGTATTCAATAAATCTGAAATAACTATATCCAAGACAGTACGCCGCAATGAAAACAAGCGATTCGCGGCGAAGCGTTTAAATACATCATGAACGAATACAATCATCTCCCCATTGCTCAACCGTTCAACAAAAGTACAACTGGCCAATTTTTTATCGATCTCTGCAGGATCTGTTTTGCAGAGATGAGAAAGAGATGATATTGAATGATAACGTTTATCAAAAGCAAGAATTGCGAGCACCTTTTGCAACAGATAATCTCCACCCTCAACAACCCTCCATTCTACCTCAAACCAATCCGGTGGGTGATCAGGAAATTCATCTAACAATTTTTCTATGGTTGTACCAGCCTTAAGCAAACGCCTGACACTCGCTAGATTTCCTGGAACCATTTTACAAATCTTATGAATTGTTTCTAATGTTGAACTGTCAAGCACAAAACCGTTAAAGAATTGACATGTTTCCTCAAAAGTGAATCCAACTAATCTAAAAGGACTAATTCTATGGATTTTATTGGCTCGGTTATTTAGCGACGCAAGTGGCCCAGACAAGATGAAGCGAAAACGCGGAATCCCAAACGGTAGAAGTTTGAGTATCATGTCGCGCTCGTTGCAATCCTCTTGAGGTATCTCTTCCAATCCATCAATCAAAAAGTAATAGGTTGAACGTTCGTAGTTTGCGAGCCGTTGAAGATCATATATCCGTGTATTTAATAATTGGGTAGGATCGGCTTCCTTCTCAGCACGATAATTCTCCTTTTTGAGAACCCATCCAATCTGATCGCATAGATCTCGCATAAGCATTCCGGAGTCGTATGCATAGCGACTGCACGAACGTATAAAAATGCTAAAAGTATGATCAGGATATTCCCTGGCAAACTGAGCAAGTAAAGTTGTCTTTCCAATTCCATCTGGGCCATCTACAATAATCACCTCCGTATCAGCATTAAGCATTTCTGCAAGTGTATTGATAATATTCTCGCGCCTTATGCTCGGATTCTCTATTTGGGGAAAAGTAGAGGCAATCTTTGTCAGATCCACTACTTCTGCATTATGAGTGCTTGTAACAGTATCCGGGAAAACTAAAGGCATGTTTTGTGATTTGATGTATTCCATTTGAACCACCCTATCCTTTTATTTTTCTCACACAGCATTTTGCCTGCTAATAGTAATTCTAACAAATGATAATGGAAGATAATTTTCTGTTTTTCCGGGAAAGTCTTCATCCTTTCGTTTTTGATGTTGCCTAACGGGTGATGTCTTTTAAAAATAAAAAACTGTTCAATCAATAAAACAAATTATTATGGTCAAAGACATTTGTCTACATAAATTGCTCGCGATTATATTTTTCAGCAATACATTGCATTAGTATATTTTTTTGAGTACTACTCAAGCCTTATCATTAAATAAGACTTATTTTTCATGCTGGAACCATAGGACAAGATGGTCTTGCGTGTCAATGGAAATATTGGTCAAAAATATTTTGATGATCGATTTTTGATGTCTATGATTGGGCGTGATTTTTCATCTTATTGCAGATTGAAGATGAAGCATTTTGGTCAAGGGTAACGGCTTAATGATTGGAGGAAGGAATGCATCTTAGAGGATTACACGTCAAAAGATATATTTAGACAGACGTTTCAACTCGCCAAGTCAATACTACGCCAAGTCCATACTAATCGACAAGATATTGCCCTATCACTGGAGATTGTGCCCCCCAGACATTCAATCTTGAGGCTATTAATCCCGATTGTATCGGGATTTACGTCCGCGCCGCAAACCAGCACATTTTCTAATACATTACTCTTCCCTCTTGGGTTTTTATTAATATTCACCATATCACCTCATCTTAAGACAGCGTTTTTCGCTATTATGTCTAACATGTTCAAATTTATCTTTTTGATTTATTTACAGTTTTTAAAATTTCTGCACATATTCTAAAACAACACTTGATGTATAAAAGATTAAATACTATACTGGCGGTCATAAATGCTACCTTTGGTTAGATTGAAGGCGGCATCAGCAGTCTTTTGATCATTGGTATAAGTTTCTAAGGTATGAACTTCCACGACATGAACATCCTCGATATGAACTTCCAAAGCCTGCTGACGGATATCATATTCCTGCTTACGCGGAATAATCTATCGGATATTAAGGCGCACGTTTGCAATATCTGATTGTCATTAGAATTAAAGTTTAACAAAAAATAGCAGGAGGTTTTTTTATGTCGTTAAATCAATTAGTAGATTCGCGGGATGTCCGGTTTATTCTTTTTGAATTGCTGGAGTTGGAGAAATTAAACCGTTTTGAAAGATATAAGGATTTCGACCGGAGCGCGTATGAGGATACGCTGGAACTGGCGGAAAAAATTGCCCTTAATCAGTTTTATCCGTCCAACGTCGATGGCGATAAAAACGGATTACAATTCAATCCCAAGGCTCATGAGGTAAAGGTGCCCGAATCATTCCATAAGGGATTCAGGGCACACATCGAAGCGGGTTTCCACATCCTGTCGTTTTCTCCTGAAGACGGAGGCGTTGGAATGCCCTCCAGTATCTCCATGGCGACTGCGGAATATTTTAATGCGGGCAACACGTCATTAACCATGTATTGCGGTTCTATCACCGGAGCGATACACATTATCTCGCATTTTGGTTCTGAAGAAGTAAAAAAGATGTTTCTTCCCAAAATGTTCGCGGGCGAGTGGGGCGGCACCATGTGCCTTACTGAGCCGTCCGCCGGCTCCGATGTCGGAGCGCTGAAATCAAAAGCCGTCAAGCAGGCTGACGGCACTTATCTTATCACCGGCCAGAAAAATTTCATCAGCAACGGGGAAAACGATCTGGTTGCCAATATCATCCATCCGGTTCTGGCACGAATCGAGGGCGATCCCGAAGGGACAAAGGGAATCTCCATTTTCATCGTGCCGAAGTTTCTGATTAACAAAGACGGCTCCCTGGGCGAACGCAATGATATGATGTGTACGGGCATTGAACATAAGATGGGCCTCAAGGGCAACGCAACATCATCACTAAGCTTCGGTGATAACGGCAAGTGCGTTGGATATCTTCTGGGAAACGAACGCGAAGGCATGAAGATTATGTTTATGCTTATGAACGCGGCCCGTATCCATACAGGTGTTCAGGCCGAGGCTCTCTCCAGCGCGGCTTACATGCACGCCATTACTTATGCCAGAAACCGCATACAGGGGCAAGCCGTGCCGAAAGGACCGAATTCGCCCATTATCGAACACATTGACGTAAAACGCATGCTGCTTTACATGAAGAGCACTGTCGAGGCAATGCGAATGCTGACGCTGTTTTTGGCCTATCATGAGGATATCATGTATGCATCTGCGGATGCCGGAGAGGTTAAAGAAGCGACTGCAATCGTCGAAATTCTTACCCCTATCGTCAAAGCCGGTATTTCGGATGCAGGGTGGCTTGTAACGGCGGAAGCCATGCAGGTCTATGGAGGTTACGGCTATTGCCAGGAGTATCCCGTTGAACAGTATGCCCGCGACTGCAAGGTCCTTTCGATTTATGAGGGCACCAACGGCATCCAGTCCCTGGATCTTCAGATGCGCAAAATCCTTATGAATCCCGGACAGTATAATTACGCCATTCTGAAAAAACGCATGACTGAAACAATCAGCAAAGCAAAAGGAATCGTTGATGACAAATATATCGCCCCCGTGGAAAAAGGCTTAAAGACGCTTGATGAAATCATCACGATGATGAGCACCCAGCTTATGGAAGGCAAGATTGCCGCTCTTTTCGCTAATTCAACGCCGCTGCAGCAGGCTATGTTTCCGTTGATCTCGGCGTGGCTGCACCTGTGGAGCATGACGATTACTGTTCCCAAAATGAAAGCCCTCGTCGGAGATCTCAAAGGCGCGGATCGTAGAAAGCTGCTTGCCGATAACGCCGAGGCTGCCTACTACTCCGGACGCGTATTGTCATCTCAGTTCTTTATTGCTTCGGAATTCCCTAAATTCTTTGGCAAGACCGAATGCATCATGAATAACGATGCAAGCGCGATTGTGGCCTCAACTGATGTTTTTACAGGAGCGCTCAAGGAGTAGGACAAACGAGGATACCGCGAAGATTGATGAGATCATATACATTAATAAATATAATATAATGATGTAATTGCTGATATTAAGAAGCAATGTTCATCCAAACATTAGGAGTGCCGTTATGTATCAAATTGACAAACCGGATAATGTCGTTGAGATTTTGGAGCAAAGCGTCGTAAAATTTCCCAAAAGGCCATTTTTAGGAACAAAGAATAAAAATAAACAGTATGACTGGATAACTTATGAGGATTTCGGCAAACGTGTGGACAACGTAAGGAGCGGTCTGCAGCAACTGGGCATACAAAAAGACGATGCTGTTGGAATCATTTCCAATAACAGCGTAGACTGGGCCGTATGTTTTTTTGCCACGTCAGGGCTTTCGGCGCGTTTTGTTCCGATGTATGAAGCCGAGCTTGTACAGGTGTGGAAATATATCATCGCCGACTCAAACGTTAAAGTGCTGCTCATTTCCAAAAAAGAAATATATAATAAAATAAAAGATACTATTTCTTCAATTCCAAGCCTGCAAAAAATAATTATAATGGAAGGAGAAGGTCCGGATACGCTCTCAGAGCTTGAGAAAAAGGGCAATGCCCTGAAGGTGAAGAGTATCATCCCTGATCATAAGTCCATTTGCATCCTTATTTATACATCCGGAACGACAGGAGACCCGAAAGGGGTGCTGCTGTGTCAGAGCAATATCACTTCAAACGCTCATGGCACAATGGCCGCCTATCCGGCTGTGAACGAAAACGACAGGTCTCTGTCTATCCTGCCGTGGGCGCATGTTTACGGTCTGGGGGAAATGGTTGTTTTCTGCCTTTTGGGCGCCTCAGTTGGCCTTGCGGAAAAAGCGGCAACTGTTGTTGAAGACATCATGCTGGTCAAGCCTACATTTCTTTCCGCCGTTCCCACGGTTTTCAACAGGGTTTACGACGGTCTCTTGACAAAAATAAATGAAGAAGGCGGGCTTCCCAAAAAATTATTCTCAATGGGAGTGGATGCCGCCAGGAAGAAGCGCGAACTTGCCGCGCAGGGGAAATCCAGTTTCATGACAAACCTGAAATTTAAAATCGCGGATGCGATGATTTTCAGCAAGGTACGGGAAAAGCTCGGTGGCAGATTGAAAGGTTCCATGACAGGAAGCGCTGCCATGAACGTGGATATTTCCCATTTCTTCTGGGATATTGGGGTGCCGCTGTATGACGCATACGGCTTGACTGAGACTTCTCCGGGCGTCACGATGAATGGACCGGAGAAATACAAACTTGGCAGCGTGGGGCCTGTTATGAGAAATTACAAGGTCGTGATTGATAAATCCATGGTTGAGCCGGACGCCAAAGATGGCGAAGTCGTAGTTTACGGACCGAATGTCATGCAGGGATACCATAACAAACCTGAGGCGACAAAGGCTGTCATGACCCCGGACGGCGGGTTCAGAACCGGCGACCGCGGAAGAATTGATGAAGAAGGATTTTTATTTATAACCGGCAGGCTCAAAGAGCAGTTCAAGTTAGAAAACGGAAAATATGTATTTCCGGCAGCCATAGAGGAAGATATAAGACTCAATCACTACATAGAAAACGCCATGATCCATGGAGAGGGCCGCGCATATAATGTATGCATTGTTGTCCCGGATTTCGTTGCGCTGGAAAAATGGGCGGCAAAAAATAATCTGCCTAAAGAACCGGCGGAATTAGTCAAGCGCGACGAGCTAAAAAGCTTTCTGACTAATGAAATAATCAATTCTCTCAAAGGGAAATACGGCGGTTATGAAATCCCGAAGAAATTTATTTTCATGAGCGAAGCTTTTAGTGTTCAGAATGGTACTCTGACTCAGACTATGAAATTGAAACGGCGGGTTGTTTCTGACAAACTTAAAAATCAGATTGACGCTCTTTATGCCGAAAAATAAATTTAATTACCAAATTAGATTTATTTGATTTTATGACTGTTGTTCCGGAATAAACATTAACTTATTGATGATTGAGGCTCTCCGCGGCAAGCCGCGGAGAGCCTCAAAAACTTTCATGTGGATAAGCAGGATAATCACAACTCTTTCTTACAAAGGTCATCGCCATTTTAATATTTTGGGGCAAAGTTCGCTGCGTCTGCAAATGCCGACTCTTTGAAAGATTTTCTTCAAGTGATCTTTTACCGTTTGTTCAGTGATGAAGAACTTTCCGGCAATCTCCCTATTGGAATGTCCCATGGCGGCCAAAAGAGCAATTTCTTCCTGCCTTCGCGTCAGATCGTAAAGCTTTAGTTTTTCTTTAACGCATACGGCATCCGGCAATAGTTTCAACAGAATGATTTTCCCGGGAGAACCATTCTGAATTAATATTGTTTTGACATGATAGCACCCTTTTTTAGTGGTGAAATAGGTCGATTCATGTCCTTCTATGGCATCAAGTAAATCCGATACCGGCCGTCTGCCCAGTGCCTTGCTTGCTTCCTCATTGATAAAGAATGAATAGGGTTGCTGCCGCTGATAACCACGTATCAGGATCACACCCATTCCTTCAATAGCGGCCAATGACTTAAATAAAATATCATCCTGCCGCGCCTCTGTGGCCAGTCTGCGTTTGGAAATATCGGTTACAATCGTCAGCCATAAATCATCTTTTTCCATCTTTATCAGATACGAATTAAATAATCCCCATCGGACCTCATTGTTCTTTACTCTAACTTCCAGTTCAATGTTTTGAGCATATCCTCTTTTTTTTATTTCATTAAAAAGCACCAATCTCTGTTGGGCCGTTATATATCCAATTCCGACGGATGTTTGTCCGATCATATCTTGCCTGCTCAAGCCCATACATTTCACGTAAGCTTCGTTTACTTCTATATATTTGCCATCCCTGGCCCGGGTGATGGCCATGGAATTCGGTGATTTCCGGAAGAATTCATTGATATAGTTTGAGGGGGGAGTTACGATTAAGCGGTCTTCCATAAACATGCCTTTTCATAACGAAATAATACTAATCGAATATTTACGCACAACAAAAGTTATTGTCAATTTGTAATCATTACAAACATATAGCATAATATATTGATAATGCAATAAAAAATGTAAAAAATCCCTCTTTCGAGGGATTGATAATTTTTCATTGTATTAGTACACATTTTTAAGTTATTCGGCATGAGCCGCTTGCATATCTTATCATGGAGGGGGCTCGACGAAAACAGTCCCTATTTGTGAGAAGGGGTTGTTATCGGGATGCATACAATATTTCATAAATACAATTTTTAATTATATTTTTTTGTCATACAAACGGAACTTCTTGATCAGTAATCCCGTATGGTCTGATGTTTGGACGCAAGCGGCATGTGTATAACGCTTAAATAAGCGGAAAGGACATAATATTGAAAGATCAGACTGACCATATAGTCTTTGAAGACATTTTCGAGACAGTCCGTGAACCTGTTCTGGTGTTAAATCCGGACTTGACGGTTGTTTCTGCCAACAGAAATTTTTATCACACCTTCAAAGTAACCCCGAATAAAACCATAGGTCGCATTATTTATGACATCGGGGAACAACAATGGAATATACCCGGACTTCGGATATTGCTCGAAGAAATTCTTAAAAAAGAAAACCGTTTCGATGACTATGAAGTTGAACATGTGTTTGAAGATATCGGGCGCAAAATCATGCTGCTCAATGCCCGACGTGTTAATCTTAAAGGAAGCGGCTCCGGGCTGATTCTCCTTGCCATGGAAGACATCACCGGGCGCAAACAAACGGAAGATGATATTAAACAAAACTATTTGCAAACACGCAAAGCATTAGAGGCGACTATTCATGCGATATCTTCTCTGGCTGAGCGACGGGACCCCTATGTGGCTGGTCACCAACACCGGGTGGCTGATCTGGCCCGTGCCATAGCCACGGAAATGGGTTTGACAACTGACCGGATCGAAGGCATCGGCTTGGCAGCCGCCATCCACGATATAGGGAAGATATCCATTCCGACGGATATTTTAGGCAGGCCGACGAAATTAACAGGCACAGAGTTTAACTTCGTCAAAACCCATGCTAAATCCGGATATGATATCCTCAAAGACATAAAATTCCCCTGGCCCATTGCAAGAATGATCATTGAACATCATGAGCGGATGAATGGTTCCGGGTATCCAAAAGGCTTAGCGAAAGACAGCACGCTGCTGGAGTCACGAATTCTGGCGGTAGCCGATGTAGTGGAGGCCATGAATTCACGCCGTCCCTATCGTCCCGCTCTGGGAATCGATGCGGCATTAAATGAAATTACCGGAAACAAGGGTATCCTCTACGACCCTGAGGTGGTGGAGGCTTGTTTAAGGATTTTCAAAATGAATAACTATAAGTTCGAAAGCCGATACTAACGGTTTGAAAATAATTTAATATTTTTAAGACAAGCGGGCGCGCTTTTATTTAATTGTATATTTTATCTTTATATTCTTCCATTCTCAATTTTATATCCGTAATTTTATTGTTTGACATATCTTTTGTAATTGTTTAACACTTCCATCCGGCGGCAATATTAAAAATATTCCACAATTAAAAAATAACTTCTTGAAAAGCCTGTCTGAACAATCAAAGCTTTAAAAAGAAGAAAATAATTATTTAATAATATTAAGGAGATTGCAAAATGAAGGATGTAGTCATTGTTTCGGCGTGCAGGACAGCGATAGGAACATACGGAGGAACATTAAAGGACATGATAGGAGCCCGCATTGCGGCGGTCGTCATGAAAGAGGCTATCGGGCGTGCGGGAATAGACCCGGCTATCATTGATGATGTCCGATTCGGTTGTTGCATTGAAAACTGCAATACGTTGAATACAGCCCGGGTAGCGGCTCTTTTAGCCGGTATTCCGGAAACGGTGACCGCTGTAACCGTTAATCGTGTATGCATTTCAGGCATGGAAGCGGTACTCAGCGGCGCTGCCATGATCAAAGCCGGTATGGCTGATGTTATTCTGGCCGGCGGTGTAGAACATATGTCCGGCACACCTTATGTCAGTTTCGATGCCCGCTGGGGCTGCCGCCTTCAGGACACGGTTTTTATAGATGCAATGATCCGCGCGCTGCATTGCGGCTCCTATGTCATGCCGTTATCCGACGATGGACCTGTCAAATCAGGCCAGCCTTTCGAGAGTTTAAAGGGCAAACCCTAT
>Ga0326728_10021675_pt1 | contig 12038 bp, 8 predicted proteins | sample MB3enrmetagenome_FD_207602 | JGI IMG/M metagenome (GOLD analysis project Ga0326728, IMG submission 207602) | Lab enriched peat soil microbial communities from McLean, Ithaca, NY, United States - MB31MN | ecosystem: Environmental > Terrestrial > Soil > Wetlands > Peat | place: USA: New York... | reverse complement strand
CCAAAAACCGTTTTCGGCTGACGGTTTGGCGCATAAAGTTCGAGAGGTAATTGACTCATAGTGACTGCAAGCAGTTGGTCGTGGTCCGCGAAATCCCTGTGCGGCTTCCGAACCCCACTGATCCGGGCACTCGGAGCAGTTCTCGTTTCAATATCAAAGAGTCGTAAATAAGTGAAAGATATCGGGAAGCCAGAAGATCGAGTGACAGGGACGCACCGAACTGAGGTCTCAGTATCAAAACCAATACCGATGACAGTTACGCAGCCAGCCGATAGTCGTGGTGCAGGCCGTTCAACACCGGAATCGCTACAAATCTGCCTCTCTTTGGCTTTGGTTCAGCCAACGCCGGATCGGGATCCGGTATCCCGTTTAGTCCTTGGTGCACACGGCCATGATTGTGCCAGCCGATGAACTCCTTGAGTACATAGCGAAGATGCCGTTCGTTCCGGATCAACATTCTGTCAAGACACTCTCGGCGAATTGTCCCTATCAACCGCTCGATGTGCGCCGTCGCATTGGGTGCTCCATACGGAATCGGTATCCCCCGAATGTCCATATCCTGGCAGAGCCACACATCGTATTCGGATCGACACGAGACTTTCATCCCTGCATTCTCCACGCGAAACGGACGGCCGAACTGACCAAACTTCGCGTCGTTGTCGTGGAGCAGGAACTTGGGCTGGTCCTCGAAACAGGCATTTCTGATTTGCTGTTTCGTCCACTCGAGGGTTGGATGATCGGTAACATTCAAGTGAATGACCTTACGATTCGCGAGTTCCATGATGACGAAGATGTAGAGAACACGAAATCCAACCGTGTGCAGGACAAAAAAATCACAGGACCACATTACTGTAGCTTGGTTCTTCAAAAAGCTTCGCCAGGTGAGAGAATCTGTGGGTCTCAATCGCCTTTTGACCATGTATTTCCGGACGGTCGAGCAGGCGTGGCGAATGCCGAACTTCACCTCCAACTCCAAAGTGATGCGATCCTCCCCGTATTCGGGATGATCAGAGGAAATCCGCCGGATGAAGTCGATATGTTCTTTCGCAATTGCAGGTCTGCCTGGCTTGGTCTGGGACTTCCTCCGCCAGAACTCGCGAAACTTCCTCTCACTCCATCGAATGACAGTCTCTGGTTTTACGAGGACCAGTTCAGATCTCCAGTCTTTCCGGAGTCTTGAGAGCAACGACCAGAAGAGACGGTCGCTGTTTCGAAGCCGCAGCTTCTTGGACTTGCGCTTGTATACCGCGAGCTGCTGTCGCAACGCGAGAATCCGCACCCATGCCACTCGATTGAACCATGCAAAGATAACCAGGTTGACCCATTGAAAGGCTACGATTATAAATAAAACCTTCATGCTCAAAGCATGGAGCTGAGGAACCTAAAAATCCATGAGATCAGTTGGGACGGAGTTTTCGCGGACAACGAGCGCGTTTTTTCTTTCTACGCTACTTGGCACTCCAATCACTCCAAATCTACCTTTTGATCTTTTCGTTTTCCCTGAGCTTTGCGTAATACGCATCAAAGGCATTGAGCTTATCCAGATTTGGATGCTGCCTCTCGCCCGGCGTCCTGTCGAAAACCATCGTTTTCTGCGCGTTTCCGTCGAACGTCGGCCATGCGGGCAGCCCCGGACCATTAGGATCGCCATTCTTCGCGAAGTTCACCCAATAAGAATTCATCATTTCGGAGAGAGCTTTATCTTCCGGTCCGTCGGATCCACCGAATCCGCCCAGATTGCCGAATACATATGATATTTCAGAAGCATGATCGGCGCCGTCCGGCATCTTGGGCGTGCGGTGATCGAAGTAGTAAACAAATACCTTGTTTTTGCCAATCCTGGATTGCAGCTTAGCCCAAGCCCAGCTGGGCCACGCGAAGATGGTTTCGCGTAGAATATCCTGGGCGGACCTGGTCGCCTCGATATCAGTTGCATGAGGATAGGCCTTCAAAAGAAGATCTGCGCTATCCGCATAGTTCTTCCGAATCATCTGTTCGAACGAGGCGCTTGTAGTTTTCTGAGTCGCAAACAGCCGGCCCTCGTTCGAATTTGTTCCGATCAGAACCGGTGTATCGTTAAACTTGCCGGCCTCGAAAAGCTCGTACGGATTTTCCAGGATGGTTGTGCCGTCAGCCACGGGCCAGAAGCTTCTAGGGGCGCCCTTGAGTCCCTCCTGGATTTTTTCCTCGCTGAGTGCACGGGCGGCCTTGATATCGTTTGCCCCCAGCTTGGTCAGGAAATCCTTCCCCTGTGCTTCAGCCATCTTAAGCGATCCGCGCGTCGGTGATACGGCGCCGCCGCTTTCAGAAATCGCACGCTGAAAGAGGCCTTTAGACATGGGAGAAGCCACGAGCATGCCGACCGACATTCCTCCGGCAGACTCTCCAAAGATGGTCACGTTCGAAGGATCGCCTCCGAATTGCGAGATGTTCTCCTTCACCCACTTCAGGCCGGCGATCTGGTCTTGGATGCCGTATGCACCGGAGCCCTTACCACTTTCCTTGCTGAGTTCAGGATGAGCCAGAAACCCCATGGGTCCGACGCGATAAGCTATGCTGACCAGAACCGCTCCTTTTTTTGCAAAGAGGGTGCCGTCGGTAGTTGGAAAGCTGGTCGTGCCTCCTACGAAAGCGCCACCGTAAATCCAAACCATTACAGGACGCTTCTCGCTTGCTTTCTTTGCGCCCGTCCAAACATTCAGATAGAGACAGTCTTCACTGATTTTGGATGTGCCGCCCATCTGGGTTATCAATCCCGTGTCCTGCATCGGCGCAGGCGCATAGCTATCTGCCTTCCGCACTCCTTGCCAGGGGTTCACAGGCTGCGGAAAGCGCCAGCGCAGATCACCCACAGGCGGCGCGGCGAAGGGGATGCCCTTGAATGAAGCAATGCCGGCCTTCACGGCACCTTCGACCGTGCCTCCGGTAACCTTCGCAGTCGAAATTTGAGCCAATGCTGGAACCGCGGCACAGACGATTAGCATCAGCGCGATAAAGTGGCTTCTGAAGCTTTTATTGGTCATTTTGAATTCTCCTCAAAAAGAAGAAAATATCGAATGTCGAGCAAGGAACGTCGAATTTCGAATGATTTTATTCACTTCTGCGGTTTGATATTCATGTGCGAGTCCTTTCAACTGCTAGATGATCCCGGATTTCTTCAGCCTGCTCAGTTTGGAAGGTCCGAAGCCCATGTGCTTAAGATAGATGTGTTCGTTGTCGTAGCCCACCGGGCGGCATACCCATTTTGTTCTGATGGGCGTCTCAGTCATTTTATGCTGTGCTTGAGCTACAGTAACCTCGCCATAAAGAGGATCTTTCACCAGAGTAAAGATTCCCCGATCTAGCCAGTTGCTGTCTTTCATCGCTTCTTCAGGAGAACAGATCGGTGCAAGCACAGGCGTGATGGGTGCAAGGCGGCCTTTCTTAGCATATTCCACAGACATGTCTACCAGCTGCTGCTTTGTATACTTTGCTGTCTCCTCAAAGATCAACGGCGCCCATCTCAATTGTTCTTCTTTTGGCATAAAGGCTGTCGGAGTCGTCCAGCTCGCGGCTCCCCATTCATCCCATTTCCCCATCATGTCGGCAAACGCTTGCCACATTTCCAACCTCAACCCGCCCAGGAAAATGGTCCCGTCCTTAGTAGGGGCATAACAATAGACCCAGCTTGTGATATCCAGCTGTCCGAAGCGCTCGGCAGTCACTCCGTGTTCCTGATACCACAACGCGGCCCAGCCATCGAAACAGGCATACGCCTCGGCGGATGCAACATCAAGCGCCTGCCCTTCTCCAGTCTTTCGCCGCCAACGCAAAGCAGCCATAATACCGACTGCCATAAACGTTCCTGGCGATACCCAGCCGATCCAAGGGCCCGCTTTTGTGGGAACTGCCCAGGGGCATTCATTGTAAGTCTTACCATCCGGCATGATCTCTCCGGTAGCTGACTGTATGCCCGATCGGGCCTGAGCGATATTGTCATAGTCCGGCATCCGTCTCCGGCTCATTGGTCCGAACTGCCCGTAAGCGGTGAGGGAAGCGAATACCAATCTCGGATTGATTTCCTTTAATTGTTCATAGCCGATCCCCCAGTCATCCATGGTTCCCGGTGGATAGGTTTCTATCAGCACGTCCGCCTGGCTGACCAGGCCTCTGAGGATCTCTCTGCCTTCGGGATCTTTCAGGTTAAGCGTAGCGTGAAACTTGTTTCTCCCCTCAGTCAAGTAATTAAGACCTTCGCCTTTGTATTGCATACCGTAAGGGGTGCAGGTTCTGATGAAATCCCCTTCCGGAGGCTCTATTCTTATAACCGAGGCACCAAATTCGGCCAGCATGGAAGAGCAGTAACATCCCGCAAAGCTCTTATAGCTCAGGTCCAGCACGGTGATTTCGTTTAGGGCTTCAGGTTTCGTTTTCGCAATCAGCGGGTCATCTCTCTCTCTCATCCATTCTGCAACAGCCGACTGCGTTCTTCCTTCTGGAGTGCCTTTTTTCTCTTTGGGAGATCTTACTGAGCCAGACGCTAATCGCCATGACGAATCCTTCGTCATGATAAGGCCCGCCTCGCCATCCCAATTCTTCGGTGGACGGCGTTTCTCTATGTCAGCCCATTTGCCCAAAGCGCCGCACTGATACAACTGTTTGATTTCGTCTTCATTCTTGCCCAGATGATTCGTCATGATGTATTCATTGTCAAAGCCCACCGGCCTGGCAGACCACCTCACCCTCGGCGGCGTCTTGGACATCATCACCGGAAATTCATGGACGAAGTAATGTCCCAGGACCGGATCATCCACCTCAGTCATATATCCGCGCTCACGGAAATGCCGGTCTTCGACGACATCTTTGTTCGTGTAAAGGCGAGATGCGGCAAAACCATGTTTCTCGGCTAATCGCTCAATTTCATCGAGCGCTCTGGTTCTTGTCCAGCCGGCGATAATTTTGATCAGTTCAGAGGCGTGATCTTCCCGCAGTCGAGTCAGGTGGTCTTTGAACCTGGCATCTTCAGCCAGTCCCGGTTTGCCCATCGCAATGCACAGGCCTCTGAACTCTTCCGGGGCTGGAGCCGCGATGGCCACGAATTCGCCGCCGGCGCAGCAGAATGTGTCGGCGGGACAGATGGATGCGTCGCGGTTCCCGCTCGGCATGGCAGCCTTGCCGGAAATCTGTTGGTAAGGCCAAACCCAGGACATGGCCCGCATGATCGCTTCGCTCTGCGACAGCTCAATAAACTGCCCCTTGCCTGTCCGCTCTCGATAATGAAGAGCGGCCATGACTGCCATCTCGCCCATCAACGCACCGTAACTGTCGCATATAAAAAGGCGGCTCTTCAGCGGCGCTTGATCCGGGAAACTCGACATCCACGAATACCCGGAAAAGGCCTGGGCTGCGCCGTCGTTGGAGGGGCGATTCTCCATGGCATACTGCCCCCACTGGCCAAAGCCATTTTTGGAGATGTAAATAATGCCAGGATTAATCTCCTTGATCTGTTGGTACCCGACATTCCAGCTGTCCATTACTCCCGGTCTCAGATTATCTTCGATGATGTCAGCTCTAGCCGCGAGTTCCCGGAACACTTTCTGCGCCTCAATTTTGTGCAGATCAAGTCCCATCCAGTATTTATTAGGATTGTCGTGCACAAATCCGGGACCGTTTTCCCTGAACAAATTCCCAAAAGGAGCCATATCACGATGCGTATCTCCCATAGGCGGGATTTCGCACTTGATGACTTCGGCACCCATCTCGGCCAGGAAAGCTGCCCCCAAAGGACCCAATATGAGAGTGCAAACCTCGAGTACTCTGATTCCTTCTAATGGCAAAGGCCTGGAGTGCTTCCTTTCTCTATAGCTCTTCCACGTTTCTTCTGCCATACGATGAACCACCCTCTCCGTTGAGCTTGCTTGCCACGGCGTTCACGCGTTTGGGGTTTACGCGTTTGGCTGGATCTCGTTAACTCGTGAACGCGTAAACCCGTAAACTCTATGCGGCATCAATGGACTGCTGGTTTCGAGTGTTTGGCAAAAAAAGCATATACACTCGGTAACGCACCTTCGATGATGGGACCATGGGTTAAGCCCGGCATTTCGTCATATTCGTAAGTCATATTCAATTCTTTGAGTTTGTCAGCCCACTTCCTGGTGTTGGCAATAGGAACCATTTCGTCGACATCGCCCTGAACAAGTACTACCGGCATATCGTGGATCGCCTTTAAGCTGTCGGGATCGAGACCGAACGCGGCAGGCGCGATCGGTCCTAAAGCTGCCCAAATTGAGGAATACTTTACTCCAAGATATAGCGTTCCGGCACCGCCCATGGAATGGCCCATCAGATAAATCCGACGCTCATCGACATTAAATTCCTTGCGCACCATGTTCAGCACATTCATTACATCTTTTTCGCTCAGCTCGCGCAGGTTCGGAGGATCATTAGGATCGCTGAAAAGGGAGGCTTTCGGCTTAGGCGCCGGGCTGACGTCGGGAACCGCCGGTGCGGTTGAATTCGCAGTTTTAGGGATGCCACGTCCCGGGCCCATTGGGATGCCATACCAGCCGCGGACATTAAAGCCCATGGGACCTACGAGAATATAACCGCCTTCCTCGGCCAACTCCAGAGCCTTCTTGCCGAACATAATGGCCGGACCTGCGCCCAGACCGTGCAATGTAATAATGAGAGGATTTTTCTTGTCCTTGCTTACCTTGGAGGAAACAAACACGGCATACTCAAGGTTTTGACTAATATCCCCATCCTTAAAGGCGTACGACCGCATTTGAACGCGGGGATCGACGGGAATCTGCATGAAACCGCCGCGTTTGGCCGCCGGTACGGCCCCGCGCCCCGGTTGCGGCGCGGGTTCCTGCGCGAATTGAGTTTGGACCAGGCCGATCTGCAGGCACAATACAACCAGGGCAATTCTGATCTTCGTTCTGCATTCAAATCTCATCGATAGATCTCCTGTTTATCGGTTTACGACATTGCGTCAATCGGCATTGAAAAGGCGCTAACGCTCTAAAATCCTTTACTGCAAACAAAATTCGCCGCATCGTCCGTACTGCCGGTTCCTTTGTACTTCGCCACGAGCGGATACTGACACAACGGGCGCGAGAGTGTGCTCCCTGACCGATCGCGGTGCGTCGCTGACAAAGCCTCCGGTGCCTTGCCCTCCTCGACCCATGCAAGCAGCGCCTCCTGTTGTCCGGAAGGGGCTGGACCCGAGCCCCCGCCGCAATGACCGACTCCGGGCGCCATGAACAACCGCATAAACTGCGAGGTCTTTTCCGGACCTCCCATCTGTTTCTGCACGTGGTTATAGTAGTCGATCGTGCCTTCAGCCGAGATGAGCTGGTCGGCCCAGCCATGCCACACAATTGACTTGCCGCCTCTATTGCGGAACTCAGTCAAATCCGGATTATCCGTTCCGATCACTGCGCTGTATTGCTCAACGGATTGATCCCAGAAACGCTCGTATTGATCACGTGTAACGGCGTTCCCATCGAGTTTTGGATCCTCCGCAAGGAAATACCGGAACCAGTCCAGTGTGATCCCCATGGGTTGCGGCTGTGGCGGCGTCCCCCTGCTTGTCCACAGAGCATTCAGGTCTGCGCCCTTTGGCAAGCCGTACCAGAGAAAGGAGCCGTCTTGACGACGAGGACCCTCCCACAGCTTCTGGATCACGGTTGCATCCGCTTCGGTGAAGGAGCCGCAGGACTCTCCGGCAGAAGTCCCAATGAGCTGTTTGGGATCATAATTGCAGCGCTTCGGATCGCCGATGACACCATCTTTTACACCATCGATCAAATCGCAGGCAGCAACTGCCGCGGCAGTTGCCGCTGTCAGCTTGCAGGCCGGCACAGGGTTCGCCATGGCATTCATAAGCACTGGGCCCCAAAGCTGCTGCGGATGTAGTTTTTGCCAGTTGATGGCGGGCGATCCGGAAACGATGCCGTCATAATCCTGTGGATAGCGTTGCGCCTCCATTAATCCTTGTCGTCCGCCGGTAGAGCAGCCATTGAAATAGGAGTGCTTTGGCGCCACTCCATACAGAGCCTCCGTAAGCGCCTTGCCGAGTACGGTCATCTCGTGAATCCCAACATGCCCGTTGTCCCGGATGAGCTGCCAGTTCAGCCGCCCGTCCGCACCCAAAGCGAAGCTGCCGCTCATGCCCTCATGCCCGGTATGCGTTGCACCCGCAGCGTAGCCTTGAGCAAGCGGTTGATTGATGCCCATTGCGCTACCGCCGGAAAATCCGCCGCCGCCCGTTCCCATAAACCTGCCGTTCCAATTGGAGGTGGGTATGCCAATCCAGATCTTGACCTTGTCTCCCGTCGGCGGATGAGTGGTAAATGCTGTGACGCGGCATATGCCAGGATTGTTTGGGTCGACGGCTGCCGATTCGATTGTCGTGTTCGGCAGGGATACGGTCGCCAGACTCTCGCATGATCGAACGGGCTTTGCATTGAGGATGAGCGGCTTGGGAGGAGGTGGCGTCGGCAGAGTTCCGAATCCCGGACCGCCGCGGGCGCCTGAAACGGATCCACCCTGCGAGCCACCCGGCCCGCCTCTTTGATCTTGTCCGTGAATTGTGGCGACAAATATCAGCGTCGCCAACGAGGTCAGAAATAGCGTCCTGCCAGCTTGGATCATGATCATCCTCCGTTGCCGTTCTTGATGACTGATTTGATTGAGGTTCGGTCAGGTATAGTACTTCCAACGACGTTGCGTCAAGTATAAAAGATTATACGATAAAAGATTATCGGAATTTACGGTTTTGCATGTAGAATCAATAAATCGATGATTGTGCTCATATAATCTATTGAAGTAGTTTAGGACGCATAGCTGTTCTGCAATTAAGGTGTGAGACCGGATGCCGCTGATACTGCAAAAGATTGAACCTATATCAAAGAAAACCCGCATCGTAGCGTCATTGCGGGAGGCCATGGTATCAGGTGCGATTAGAAGTGGGGAACAGATCGTCGAAGGAAAGATCGCTCAACAACTTGGAGTTGGGCAGGGCGTGATTCGCGAAGCGCTGATCGAGCTTGAACATCAAGGTTTTGTTCAGCGCACACCCTTCGCTGGAACTCAAGTGACAGAGCTAACGATCCAGGATGCGCAGCAAATATTCGACATTAGGATTGAATTGGAGCCGCTTGCCTTTTTCCTGACGGGACCCAATGCCCATGCCAAGCAAATCTCCGAATTGACGGAGATGGCCGAGAAGGCCAAGGTCGCTTCCAGGGCGGGAGATATCGCAGCTTTTTATGAAAATCATCTGGCTTTCCGAAAGAGGATCTGGGCTCTATCGGGAAATCGCTATCTTCTGCAGACCCTCGAACGCATTGTTATCCCGCTCTATGCGCTCTATATGATCCGGCAGTCGTATAACCTGGAAGGCATCCTCCAAACGACCTTTGACTGCACGGACCATCAAGATGGGATTCTCGCCGCCTATGAGCAGAAAGACTTTGAAGAAGCACGGGAGATAGCGCGTTCCTTCCTTAAAAGGATGAAGGAGTATCTGGGCACTCGGCTCCCGCCAGGATCTGCGGCGTAAATCCTCGTTTTCCAGCCAGCGGCTTTCCGGATGCCGGCCTTCAGGCAAACCTAATTCGATGCTCGCTATCTCGGCTGGATGAAAAGACTATTAAAGGAAAAATAACAATGAAAAGCTCTCATTAATTAAATGCTATGTTCCGCTCACTGAGCCTAATTCTTTCACTGCTAATGGTCTTTGCTGCTGCCCAAATCGCCCTCCCCAAAGAGCCCCGGAGCGAAATCGGGGGCACAGCCGAAAATGCCGTTCCAGATCAAACCGGATCCGCGTGTGAAGCAACGCAGCTACCACTTCATAGAGATCACCTTGAGGTTCGAAAAGGCTAATCCTGATATTGTGTGAAACATCTGAGGGCTTTGTGTGTCTAAGCCCTTAGGGCCATGGGTGAATCGGTCGTTGATCTGGCGACAGCGCATCGGCATAATGACTCTTGGTTGAGAAAACAACACCTCCCCTTGAGGGATTTATGAAAAGGCTTCCTGTGAAATTAATTGCACTCGGCTTGGTTCCATGCCTGCTTTGCCTGCCATGCTATGCCGAAAGGCCGCATGGGGATGTTGAGAATATCGGAAACCGCGATGTCTCGGGACGAGTTTTCGGAATACTGCCAAATATGATATCGCAGGAGAAAGAGATAGCGATAGGCAACCAGCTCGCTGGCGAATTCGAAAAGACAGCCCGTTTGGTAGAAGATCCGGTCGTCAATGAATACATAGATAGGGTGGGCCAGAATATAGTCAAACATTCCGATGCCAAAGTGCCTTTTCATATCAAGGTGGTGGATACCGACGAAGTTAACGCCTTTGCCTTTCCTGGTGGGTTTTTCTACGTAAACAAGGGGCTCATTCTGGCTGCGGACAATGAAGCAGAACTGGCGGGGGTCATGGGGCACGAGATCTCGCATGTTATTGCGCGACATGCCACCCGGCGCATGTCCAAAGGAGAGTATCTCCAGTTCATGGCAATTCCGGCGCTTTTTGTTGGTGGTTACTTGGCGCAGATAGGAATTCGAAACGCGCTCGGACTAGGTTTGAACCTGGAGTTGCTGGGGATTACTCGTGAGTCCGAGAAAGAGGCTGACCAGCTTGGCATTCAATATCTGTGGAATACCGGCTATGACCCAAATGCGTTTGTATCGTTCATGGAGAAACTGAAGGAGGAAGAAAAGAGCAAACCGGGCAAACTGGCAAGCTGGTTCCGCACCCATCCATCGACCGACGACCGGATTATCGCATCCCTAGATGAGGAGCGTTATCTGCCGGAAAAAGACAACTACATGATCAACACCTCCGAATTTGACCGCGTAAAGGCGCGAGTGAAATCGATCGACAATGCAGAGAAAGCGGAGACAACCACCGGCACGAAAGACCAGAAGCGGCCGACCCTCAAGCGGCGGACCAACGACGGCAACCCGGATCCAAACGATACCGGCGACAGCGGCGGTGATGACGGTCAGAAGAAGACCCGGCCGACTCTGAAGCGGCCCAGCGATACGCCGGATTCGCCCGATTCACAGCCAACACCTTAGTATTCTTATTCACAATTACAGTTACGTTACCGTATTGACGGATACAAGTTCTAAGCGAGAGACAGAGACTGCTTGCTCCCTACAGTGGACTGGTCCAATGAGTGCTGCCCAAATTGATTTATCTGCCTATCCGGTTTACTCCGGTGACAACCGGCCAGCACCAGTGTGCAGAAATGCGTTTGGAAGGCCTGGGAGCCTCGTTGCGCCCTTAACCCCTTGCCGGAATGAGCCTGGCGTTTAGGCTCCGCGCGGCTCATCACTGAGCTCTCCTGGCGGCTGTAGTGTTCCGAACCGGGGTCAACCGGATAGGCAGATTGATTTATTTTGCATATGGCGATGTCCCAACTGTCCCTGAGAGATTACTTCTTCCAGGGTCGCCGAAATGAGACCAGGTTGCGAGGCACTGTGAAATCATTGTAGCCATCTATGTTCACGACTGCAGTGCTTTTCCGGTAACCCATTTTTGTGAATTTCCGGATGAATTTTGGGCTTGCAGTTGAAATCACCCAACCGTCGTCTGCATCAGAGGTCCGGACGATTGTCTCCCGCTCCTCACGTGTAAGAGCCATTTTCGATTTCCTCCACCTTTGTGGATCATTTTCTTAGGGAGCGCAACCATCAGGGGGTGGGCAACCGGCTGCTGATTCCTGGGAGGGAAGTAGGCGAGAAGGCTGGTGAGGTAGTGTGCCGGAAACGGCTCGGCGGACTACTGCGTTACTATTACCGAAGCTGCATAAAATTGTCGATTCATCACGGAAGCTGTTCGGGAGCAGCCTGATAGTGTGCACAGCCGTCCGAGCATGGCTGAGGAACCAGATGGAAAATCCTGTCCTTTTCCTCCCCAGCATGCAGAATTCGGCCGTCAGTCTATTGAGATCGGCCGAAAATCCTCTGCCATTCTGACCCAAATCTGCGGAAATAGCGCATTTGATCGACGGCGGAGAAAATTCACCATACGCGGTC
>Ga0326728_10021673_pt1 | contig 12039 bp, 11 predicted proteins | sample MB3enrmetagenome_FD_207602 | JGI IMG/M metagenome (GOLD analysis project Ga0326728, IMG submission 207602) | Lab enriched peat soil microbial communities from McLean, Ithaca, NY, United States - MB31MN | ecosystem: Environmental > Terrestrial > Soil > Wetlands > Peat | place: USA: New York... | reverse complement strand
CTACCTGGCCTCGGCCGTGCGCGTCTGCGGCGATCACTTCACCCGCGATCTTGCTCAGGGCTTGTGCCTGTCCTTCGAAGATGCCGAGCAAGTCAAGATCGAGTTCGGCGGCGCCCGCGCGGAGAGCGTCGGGGAGCGCGTGCTGGTGGAGCTTCCCACGCCCGAGAACCGCGAACCCCGGGAGGCGGCCAGCCGCCACGTCAACCGGATCCTCCAGGCGCGCGCTGAAGAGTTATTCCGGCATGTGCGAGCGGAGGTGGCCCGCGCGGGGATGGATGGGTCGCTCATGGGCGGCGTGTTTCTGACCGGCGGGGGGGCCAAGCTGCCGGAATTGTGCGATGTGGCCGAAACCATCCTCAATTGCCAGATCCGCTATGGCTGGGCCCTGGGAATCGAGGATTGGCCGTCGGAGATGAAGGATCCCGAGTGGGCCACGGTGGCCGGCCTGGCCATGTATTCCGCCAGGCTGAAGGCCCAGACCCAGCGCCAGCGGGAGGCCGCCGGCTGGCTGGCGAAAGTTATGCGGTGAGCGCGGCACGGCGTTCGCGGCCGCGCATGGGAAGGAGAGCGTCATGGGGCTGATCGATTCGGACATGAACAACCTGAAGTACGAGATCGAGGAGGAAGCTCGCACCGGCACGCGGATCAAGGTGATCGGCGTGGGCGGCGGCGGCTGCAATGCGGTGGCCCGCATGGTGGCCGAGGGCCTCGAAGGCGTGGAGTTTTACGCCATGAATACCGACCTGCAGGCCCTTTCGGCCTGCCCGGTTGCCAATAAGCTCCAACTCGGCGGCAAGATGACGCGTGGCTTGGGCGCCGGCGCCAATCCCGAGATCGGGCGCCAGGCGGCGCTTGAGAACACCGATCCCATCATCGAGATCCTGCAGGGCGCCGACATGGTCTTCGTCACTGCCGGGCTGGGAGGCGGCACCGGAACCGGCGCCGCGCCGGTGATCGCTTCCCTGGCCAAGGAACTGGAGGCTCTCACCGTGGCGGTGGTTACCAAGCCCTTCGGCTTCGAAGGGCCGCGCCGCCAGAGGCTCGCCGACGAAGGCCTTGCCAAGCTGGCCGGCACCGTCGATACCGTGATCGCCATCCCCAACGACCGCCTGCTGGCCCTGGCGCCGCGCGGCACCAGCTTCTTCGAGGCCTTCCGTCTGGCCGACGATGTGCTGCGGCAGGCTGTGCAGGGCATCAGCGACATCATCGTCACCCCCGGCCTGATCAACCGCGATTTCTCGGATATCAAAGCCACCATGTCGGGCATGGGTTACGCGATGCTCGGCACCGCCACGGGCCGCGGCGAGAACGCCGCGGTGGAAGCCGCGCGGCAGGCCATCAACAGCCCGCTGCTGGAGGATTCCCGCATCACCGGCTCGCGCGGCATCCTGATCAACATCACCGGCTCCAGCCGGCTGGGCCTGCACGAGGTCAACGAAGCCTGCTCCATCATCCGGGAAGCCGCCGCCTGCGACGACGTGCAGATCAACTTCGGCGTGATCCTGAACGAATCGCTGGAAGACACGGTCAAGATCACCGTAATCGCCACCGGATTCCAGCCCGGAGGCGAGCCGCTGCCCGACCGCTCGGCCGCCGCTCCGCCCATGCGCCTCGAAGCCAGGCCGGCCGAGCCGCAGCCCGCGCGCCCCGAGCCCACGCCCGAGCCGGTTCCCATTATCGAGCCGGAACCGCGGCACGAGTTGCAGGAAGCCGAGCCGCTGCTGGATCTCGACGACCTCGATACGCCCGCCTACCTGCGGCAGGGCCGCCTGTTGAACTGATCGCCCGCGCGGCGAGCGGACCTCAGATCGAGAAATCCTCGCCGTGCCACAGCCCCTGTTCGTCGGGCGCTGGTGTGTGCGGCGCCGCCCCGGCGGCCGATCCAGCAGCCAGCGCCTCCAGCCTGTCCATCCGTATTATGAGCGTCGTAAGCGTGGCGCCCACGGTATCCGGCAGGATGGTGTGCTGGAGGTCCGGATCGGCCTCCGGCACATGCGCCTTGGAGCGCATCACCGGGCGCCCCGGCACGCCCACCACCACCGAGTTGGCCGGCACCGATTTCACCACCACGGAATTCGCCCCGATGCGGCAATCGTCGCCGATCTCTATGGCCCCCAGGAGCTTGGCGCCCGCTCCCACCACCACGCGGTCGCCCAGAGTGGGATGGCGCTTACCGCGCGCCAGGCTGGTGCCGCCCAGCGTCACGCCGTGGTAGATGGTCACGTCCGCTCCCACTTCGGCGGTTTCGCCGATCACCACCCCCATGCCGTGATCGATGAAGAAACCGGGACCGAGCTTGGCTCCCGGGTGGATCTCGATGCCGGTCAGATTGCGCGCCAGTTGCGAGAGCACGCGTGCCAGCAAGCGCAGCTTCCTGCGCCACAGCCAGTGGGTGCAGCGATAGGCCCAGATCGCGTGCAGCCCCGAGTAGCAGAGCAAAACCTCCACGGCATTTCGCGCGGCAGGATCGCGCTTGAGCACCGAGCGCACGTCGCGCGCGATGGTCTGGAAGGGCGTCATACAAACATTATGGGGGATGGACTCGCGGCCGGCTCGCGAAAGCCGCTAAATCGCCAGATCCGCGAACAGTGCCGTGCTCAGATAACGCTCGCCAAAAGAAGGCACGATTGCCACAATCAGCTTGCCGGCGCTCTCCGGGCGGCGCGCCACCTCGACCCCGGCCCACAGCGCGGCTCCCGAGGAGATCCCCACCAGCAGCCCTTCCTCCCGCGCCGCCCGCCGGGCGGTCTCCAGCGCGTCGTTATTCTTGACGCGCACGATCTCGTCGCAGATTTCGCGGTTCAGCACTTCCGGCACGAAGCCGGCTCCGATCCCTTGAATCGGGTGCGGTCCCTTGGCTCCCCCGGAGAGCACCGGCGAAGCGTCCGGCTCCACGGCCACGCAGCGGAACCCGGGCTTGCGCGCCTTGAGGACCTCGCCAACCCCCGTGATCGTGCCGCCCGTTCCCACGCCCGCCACCAGCACATCGGCTCGGCCTTCGGTATCGCGCCAGATCTCCTCGGCGGTGGTGCGCCGGTGGATTTCGGGATTGGCGGGGTTCTTGAACTGCTGCGGCATCAGGTAGCGGGAATCGGCCGCCACCATCTCCTCGGCCTTCCGTATGGCGCCCGCCATGCCCTCCGCGCCGGGCGTCAGGATCAGCTCCGCTCCGTAGGCGCGCAGCACCTGGCGGCGCTCCCGGCTCATGGTCTCCGGCATGGTCAGGACGCACTTGTAGCCGCGCGCGGCGCAGACCATGGCCAGTGCGATCCCGGTATTGCCGCTGGTGGGCTCGACGAACACCGTATCGCGCCGGACGGCGCCGGCCTTCTCGGCGGCCTCGATCATGGAGAGGCCGATGCGGTCTTTGACGCTGTGCGCCGGGTTGGCATATTCGAGCTTGGCAACCAGTTCGCCGGCGGCGCCCGCCGCCAGCCGCCTGATCCGCACCAGCGGCGTGTTGCCGATCAGTTCCGTGACATCCTGCGCAATCTTCATATCGCTATATCGCCGGGGTGATTTTCCAGGGTAACACTCGGAACCCCCGTCCCCGCTCGCTCGCTAGAATGGTCAACCGGAGAAACGGGGACATTTCAGCCGGAGTTGACACTCGGCTCCCTCGCGTTACCAAGACGTTACCAGCAGCTGATAAACCTGCTGACACTGCTGGGGAAATCGATCGCAGCGGCTAGCGCGCGGCGAGCCCGTTACCAAGCGTAACCAATTAAGAATAAAGCGCATTTCAGTTGAGGAAACAATCAGGATGGCCTACTATCCAAGGCAGAGAGGACATCGGGCCTTCGCTTCCATTCATGCGCGAAGCCGTACCGGATGATGCCCTTTCATCGGTGCTCTTGAATCACGGAGCCGCTGCTAATGGACAAATGCCAATCGCCACCTGCTCGTCGCCAGAGGAGGAGCGGCTCGATGAGCCTGGAGCGGTCAAGCCGCAGACTGCTGAAGGCTGCGAAACAGCTTCCCACCCCTTTCGCATCGATAGAAATCGTGCTTTACCAGTTCGCGGCCGAGTCCGTCGTCTTGAAACAGGCGTTAAGTAACTTCGCAAATGCCATCCGCGAAGTTGAAACCGAACTCGGTCCCGAGGAAAGTCGGAGTCGACCATAGCGGTAGCGGTCCGGTCGGCCCCGTTCAACTCGCTATCCGCGAGCGGGTTCCGGTTCTGCCCCGGGTGGTTGAGGGCACCGGCGACGCGCTGCCCCGAAACTCGTGGCTCGACTGAGAGCGATTAAAGCCAACGGCAGCCTGTTTGCTGTCACCCTCCCTCGAAGAGGGATTCCGGGATGAAGATTCTGCTGTGCGTAATGTTCCTGTTGCCGGCCTTCGCGCAGGACGAAACGCCGCCCGGCGCCGAGCCTGCGCCCGTCGATCGAGACCACCCTCCGGCGAATGCGGTTGGACAGAGCCGCGATCGCTCGGTCCTCCAGCCCAAGCCCGGCAGCGAAGCGATCAAGCCCAAAGACTACTCTGATCAGACGGGCTACTGGCATCCGTTCGTGCGAATGGGGCGGTACGTGCTATCGGATCAGAAGGTAATCTGGACCAGTCCTTTTCACACCTCCAGAAAAGACGCCCATTGGTGGCTGATTTTCGGAGGCGCGACCGGGGCCCTGATCGCCACCGACAAGTACGTTTCCAAAAACGCGCCCAGTGCGCCCTGGATCGGGCACCTGGGCGACGATGTTTCGTACCTCGGCGAGGCGTATACGCTGCTGCCGATCACGGCCGGCTTCTATTTTGCCGGCACGAAGTATCACAGGGATCATTTTCGCGAAGCGGGACTGCTTTCGTTTGAAGCGCTGGCGGACGTCACCATCGTGGAACTGGCATTGAAATCGCTCTTCGACCGCGAGCGGCCCAAGGAAGGCCACGGCGACGGTGAATTTGAAGCTTCCACCAGCCCTCGTTACGATTCCAGCTTTCCTTCCGGCCATGCGATTGAAACTTTCGCGATGGCTTCGGTCTTCGCTCATGAGTATCCGCACAAGCGATGGGTGCAGATCCTGGCGTACTGCTACGCCGGAGGAGTGGTGGGGGCGCGTCTGGCTGCCAACCAGCATTTCCCCGGCGACGTGATGGCAGGCGGCGCTATCGGCTGGTTCGTCGGCGATTACGTTTACGGCAGGCGCCACAACCCCGAACTGGATCAGAAGCCGACGATCACCCGGAAAATCCTCGATCACGTGCGAATTGGCGGAGCCAATTCGAGCGTGCCGGGTTACTGAGCGGAAGCGGCCGGCAGGGTCGGCGAGAATCGCAAAACATAGCGCTTCAGGCCAATCTCAACCCAGTGCATGCCGTAGGACTCGGCCTCTTCGAGCGCACTCTGATTGCGCCAGCCGTCGTGCGCGATCCGGTAGCACGCGATGACCGCGCCCGTCCGGTCCCGTCCTTGCCGGCAGTGCACGAATAAGGGCCACGCGTCGCTCGACTGCAAAAGTGCCAGCACCTTGGAAATGTTCTCATCGGCGGGCGCCACGATGCCTTGCAGCGGCACATTCACATAACGCATGCCGGCTGCCTCCACCGCCTGCCGCTCGGCCTGAACGGAATGCTCGGGATGCTCACCCTCGCGGCGCAGATCGATAACGGTCTTCACCCCCAAGCGGCCCAGGCTGATCCAGCCTCGAGCGGTGGGTTGGCCGCCCCGGTAGATGTTTCCGTCGACTTGATGGAAGTTGGGGATGCCCTCGGCTATCGGATTCGTCGCACAGTTCGAAATTGAAGGGAGGGCCACAACCAGGAGAAATGACTGAAAAATACAAATACGCACTTAACTCAAAGACGGATCGCGCCAGGCCGCGGTTTCAGCGTGTTTTCACAGGAACGCCCGCAGCAGCCGGCTCTGCGTTTCCTTCAAGGTGGAATGCGCCGAATCGAGCTCTGAGATCTTCTCCCGCAGCTCCCGCAGCAAGCGCGCGCGCTCTATGCCGGCTCGGATCACCAGCAGAAGCTGGTCATTTTCCCAGGGCTTTTCCAGGTACTGGAACAGACCAACTTCATTGATCGCCGCCATGGCGCTCTGGTGGTCCGCGTGGCCCGTCAGCAAAACGCGGCTGGCCTCGGGCTGGGCCCGCTTGGCGCGCGCCAGCAGTTGGATGCCGTTCATGCGCGGCATCAGGTAGTCCGACACTACCACATCGACCGGCGTCTCTTCCAGAAACCGGGCGGCGTCTTCGGGATCCGTAAAGCCTCGGACAGTGTAATCGGTCTCTAATTCCAGAAAAGCCCTGAGGCTGACGATCACCATCTCTTCGTCGTCCACCAAAGCGATGGCCGGGTGCGAGTTATTGTTCATGGACCCCTCTCGATTGCCGGATGGGAACGCAGACATGAAAGGTCGTGCCCGCGCCGGACGCGCTTTCGAAGCCGATCGTGCCGCCGTGCCGCTCCTCGACGATCTGCCGGCAGATCGCCAGACCCAGCCCCGTTCCCACGCCGGCCGGCTTGGTCGTAAAGCTGGTTTTGAATATTCTCCTCTGCTGTTCCGGCGTCATGCCGCAGCCCGTGTCGGAGATCGATATGTGCGCGCAGCCGCTCTCCTCCCGCGTGCGAACGGCGATCTTGCCTTCACCCTGGATAGCCTGGCCGGCGTTGACCAGCAGGTTCAAGAAGACCTGGTTGAGCATCTGCGGATAGCACTCGACCTCGGGCAGTTCTCCGAAATCCGTCTCCACCACGATGTGGCGCCGGAATTCGGCCTGTGTCAGCTTGAGCGTGTTTCGCAAGTTCTCGTTCAGATCCACCCGGCGCAGCTCGGAATCGCCCGCGCGCGCGAAGGTCTTTAATCCGCGAATCACCGAAGAGATCCGCTCGCAGGCGATCTGGTCCACGGAAGCCAGCGCGTGGCAGGTTTCCAGAATGGATCTGGCCTGGGCCAGAGCGGCCGGCTGCGCATCGGAAAGCAGCTCCTTGAGCTTCTCGAGGGACCGCAGAATCACCTCGTTGTTCGAAAAAATCGAGCCGATGGGCGTGTTGATCTCGTGCAGAATACCGGCGAGCAGGCGTCCGATCGATGCCATCTGGTGGGCTTCGATGAGCTGTGCCTTGGCGGTTTGCAACTCGGATTCCGGCCCGCTTCCCGTCATTTTTCCACCAGCTTGCGGAACCGCTTCACCAGGGTCGAAAATATGGCGGCCGTGATTTCGGCGTTATCCGAGAGCAGGTCGTAAAAATCTTCCCGGGCGATGCGCAGCAGCTTGGTATCTTCGAGCGTCGCGGCGGTAACCGGCAAGGGGTCCTCGTCGAACAACGCCCAGGCTCCCAAGACTTCGTTCCGGTGGGCCGTGGCCAGCGCCTCTCCGTTGCGGCGTATCTCCACGGCGCCGTCCACGATCACGTATAACGCATCCGCGGGCTGCACCGGATCGAGGATCGGCTTATCGGGAGGATAATTCACCTCGCGGGCGATCGACGCAATGCGCGCCAGTTGTTCCGGGCTCAGATTCTGCAGCAGCTCGACCGCTTCGAGCACAATCACCTTTTCGACTATGTTGAGTTCGGGCATGGCTTCAAGCCAGGATCAACTCAGCGGAGCGCGCCACTTCCGATACCTCCGGCTCCGCCTGCCGCCCGGTTTCGGCGATCTCCGGCGCCAGCTGGCGCAGCCCCAGCTCGGCCGCCGCGGCCATGGCGCAGGCGGCCAGCCAGGGATCGCGCGCATGGATCAGCTCCCGCACGGCGGATTCCGCGTCGCGGATCTGGACCCCGAACAGGTCCCGGCCGTGGGTGAGCACATTGTCGGATGCGTCCAGCAGGGGCAGCAGTATCTTCTTCAGATCGCGATCCAGAACGCTGTCCAGAAACTCCACCGCGGCCGACACCTCTTCGGCCCGCCGGCGCGACACCGCCAGATAAGCCGAATAGATGTCCTTGGGAGGATAGCGCAGCCCGAGCAGGCGGAAGACGCGCTCCAGCGTGCGCCGCAATTCATCCTCGATGGTTCGCCCCAATAAGTTCGCCGCCGAGCGCGACCGCTCCTTGGTCTCGATAAACGGCGCCAATGCCGCGTTCAATTCGAAATAGTGGCGGGCTTCCCGGAAGACCTGCCGGGTGACAAGGTTGTCGTCGAACTGCAAGCCGGGGGCGGTTTCACGCAGGTGGTTCAAACCCTTCAGCACGGCCACCCGGATGGAGAGATCCTCGCAATCGAGGGACTCCAGCAGCACATCCACGCTGCGCTGATCGGGAATCAGCTTGAGGACTCGCGGCGCCTGGCGGCGCAGCTTGACCGGCAGTCTGTCATCCACCAGCAGATCCCATAAGGCGCCGCAGATCTGGGGGCCCAGAGCGGCGATCGATTCTATGGCCGCATGGCGCACTCGTGGATCAGACAGATGCTCGATCATTCCCGGCAGATACTCACGGTCTCCAAGCCTGCCGGCCGCGCGGCAGGCCGCCGCGATCACTCCTTCGTCGGGATCCTGAAGCAAGCGGCGCAGCGTGCCCGCCGATTCATCGCCACCCACCGCCCCGATAGCCAGAGCGGCCAGGGCGCGGCGGCGCGGATCCGAGTCCTCCGCGGCGCGGTCGATCCATTCCTTGGGGACAAGCTCGCGCACTTCCCCGGAGGAGGAACTCACGAATTCCAGGACCGCTTCGGCCGCCGGATAATGGCCGCCTTCCAGCATCTCCCGCGCGATGCGCCAACGTTCCGGCGAAACGGTCATCAGGTACGCGGCCGCCGCGCGCGACAAATCCGCGTCGGATTCGGTCAAATCCGCGCTGGCCTTTTCGATCAACTCTCCATCGCCCCGCGACCCCGCGAGTTCATACGCCGCACGGCGCACTTCGGGAAAGGGGCTGCCGGCAGCCAGCCTGAGCAGCGGCCCCGGATCGTAATCGGAAACCTGCGCCAGGAGCGACAACGCGTAGGCTGCCTGCCGCGGGTTGTCGCCTTCAGCCGCCTGCTCCAACAGCCTGATGGTTTCGGCATCCTGGGCGGCTACGCGGGTGCTTTCCATGTCGAGCTGGCGCGAAACGAACCGCTTGCGAATCGTGGCTACGTACTCTTTGCGCGCGCGCAGCGACAAAAAGATCCACGGGATGGTGAGCGCCATCACTACCGCAGAGATACGCTGAACCGCGGCCCGCGAACCGCCGTGCCCTCTTATATCCAGCACGGAGACCATAACCAGCAGCAGCACGCCGCCCAAGCCGCGCGACATCCGGTCTACAAAAATATCTACGAAGGCTTTGACCCGGTTTCGCAGCTCCCGCGGCAGCGGCATATACAGAAGCTCCATGCCCGTGCGATTTAGGGTGTAGCGGGTGGACGCTTCCGTCAGCCGCACGCCGGCGGTGGAAATAACGCCCGGCGCGAATAGCGACGAGAGCGACGAGAGCAGGATGGAAACCGGCAGTATCTGGAGAGTTCCACCCACGCCGAAGCGCCGGATCACCGCCGTGGTCAGGAAGAACTGGAAAACGAATTCCGTCATGTTCAGCCACAACCCATAGAAGCTGCCGAAGAAGGCGGTCAGATGATCGCCGTGATATGCCTCTTTGGCCATGTACTGAAACTGGAATTCGACCATAACATCCACCAGGTAAGTTACGGTCATAATGCCGACGATTACCCGTAGATGAGGAGAGCGGCCAATATCCCGCAGCAAGCCGCTGAGCGAGAACTCCTCCTCCGTTTCGCTGGCCCGCGCGTCGGAGAGGGAAGCGCCTTTTTGCGCGGCGGCCACGCGGAAGGCGATATAGGCCAGAATCACCATGGCGGCGCTGGCCAGCAGGAGATTGTTTGTGCCCACCAATACGGCCGTGCGATTAGTGAATTCTCCACCGAACGCGGCCCCCACGACCATGCCCATCCCGAGGAGTCCATAGAGCCGCTTGGCTTCGCGCGCCGTGAAAATATTGCTCGCCACCAGCCATCCCTGGGAAACGAGCACGATGCTGAAGAGTCCCACCCAGATATTGAGCACATAAATCATCCAGGCCAGGCGCATCCGGATAAGCCACCACATGATCGCGAGCGATCCCACCGAAATAGCCATCGTCCAGGTGACCGCCAACTTGAGCGAAGCGCGCACTGCCACGCGGCTATAGAAGTAGGCCAGCAGTCCGCCACCAATCGCGATCAGGATATATAAGTACGGTAGTTTATCGATGTCGAATTTGTTGAGGAACATCGCGCGTGAAACCGGCTTCAGTATGTAATAAGCGAACAGAACGAACAGCAAGTAGAAGAACATCGCTATGGTGCGGCCATATTCTCCCGGCCGTACGTCGTAAAAATGACGCCACAATGTCTTGATTTTTCCCATCGCCAAAGCCACGATTTGTATGCGAGTAGACGCCCCCCACCCGCGGGGAAGCAGATGAGCCTCTCTGCGGCTGCAAGCCGGATTCCAAAAGCCCCCGCGAGGTTTGGCAACCGAAAAGCTAAGGATCTCGGTATGCGTCGCGTTCGGAACTATCTGCTGCCGGACGCGGCTGAACGGGACGTTCGTTTCCATGAGGAGTTGCTGCAGCAAAGCTGCCGAGGGCTGCGACTTCTTGGGCTGGTGGAAGTTGCCAGTCCTATTCTGATGCACTTGGCGGACCTGCCGGGCCAGTCGGGTGTGGGAGCGCCAACCGGGGAGACGCTGGCCCTGATAACGATTGGCGCGCTCACCTTCGCGCTTGGTTTTCTGCCGAACCGCTTCTCAAGAGTGTTCGCGATCCTTTCAGCGTGGCTGGCGGCGGGCGCGCTCGTTGTGGCGCCCGGCTACAGCCTTGCCGCCATTTCCGTGCTGATTCTGACAGCCGTGGCCGTAATTCCCTTGCAGCCGCGCCAGACCCTGGGGCTCGGTCTGGCTACAGGAGCCGTTTATCTGGTTGGCTCGCGAGGCATAATCCCGGCCGCGCCCCACGGCATGTTCGTGGCGGTGTTGACGCTCGTGAGCGCCGCATCGAGCGCCGAAATCTACGCCCAGCGCCGCGCGGATTACGCAGCGCGCCAGCGGGCGGTCCGCGACGCCGGGGTACTGGCAAGCGCAAAGGCGCGCGCCCAGTTGGCGGAATCGGCTGTGGCCATCGGCAGATTCGCGGCCGCCCTGAGCCATGAAATCAACTCCCCCCTCGGAACGCTCGCAAGTTCCAGCGGTACTCTCCGGGCGCTTGCGGAAAAGCAATCTACGGCGCCCGCCGAAGAACGCAGCCGCTTGCTTGAAATCCAGGCTGAATTGGGCGGCTCGATCCAAATCGCCTATCAGCGTCTCCAGGAAGTTGCGGCCCGCCTGCAGCGCTTCATCGATCTGGACCGAGCCGAACTCAAGGAAGCGGACTTGAATCAACTAATCGGCGACGCGGCCGTGGCAGTCGAAAACCACGTGCCGGATGAAGTCCGGCTGGAGTTCGATCTCGCGCCGCTGCCGAAACTGAATTGCCGCCCGCAACTGCTCAGCGTTGCCTTCTCCCAACTAATCAGCAATGCCAGGGAGGCGGTGAGCGCGAATGGGCGGGTCCGGGTCTCGACGCGGCGTGTGAATTCCCACGTCGAGATTCGCATCGAGGACAACGGCCGCGGTATCCCGCCGGAAGAAATGGAAGAGATGTTTGACCCGAGTTTCAAGGTCGCCGGCGATCGCGTGCGCGGCGCCAACTGGAACCTGTTCAATTCGCGCCAGATTGTCTTCGAACACGGCGGGAACATCGACGTGTCGAGCGTGCTGGGCCGCGGTACTACGGTCAGCATTACGCTGCCGGTCGATGCCCCCGGCTGAACGGCGCGCCGCGCCGGCTACCAATGCCGGTCTATCCCCGCTACCTCGAAACCCGCGGCGGTCTTGCGCAGATAAACCGTGACGGTCTTGCGCGGATCGTCGCTCGATATATCGGCCGCGAAGTATTGGCCGGCCGGCGAAACCCGGAATTGTTCCGGGATGGCTGCTCCCACGGAGTCCAGCGGACCCTGCTTGCGTCCCGCGCGGTTATCGAACCGCGCCCATTGGATTCGATAGCTCCGCGCCGCTCTAAGGCCGTATCGCACCGCCAGGTCGTCGAATGCGATCCGCCCTGCTCCGACCCGGA
>Ga0326728_10021672_pt1 | contig 12039 bp, 12 predicted proteins | sample MB3enrmetagenome_FD_207602 | JGI IMG/M metagenome (GOLD analysis project Ga0326728, IMG submission 207602) | Lab enriched peat soil microbial communities from McLean, Ithaca, NY, United States - MB31MN | ecosystem: Environmental > Terrestrial > Soil > Wetlands > Peat | place: USA: New York... | reverse complement strand
ACGAGAGAATCTCGCTCGATGTGAAGTAGCCAGTTCGGTTGCGAGCTAGCGGGGAGATGAAGAAGGGTATTTTGGCGGGCGGAAGTGTCAAGAGAAACGCGTCTGCTAGATTGATCTATGATCTATCGCCGCGGTTCTGGCGCGGGACCTGGAGGCAGAATCTCCACGTCTTTGGAATTCGAATCAGAATTGGAGTCAGAATTGTAGCTGTCCTCGGAGTTGGCACTCAGCTTCTGGCGCGTAACGAACCATACGGCTGCGGTCCAGGTGGGAAAAAGGTCGGCGGCGGGGATGAGTTTCGCCGCTGCTGTCGGCAAGAAGGCCCAGTGCCATCCAAGCAGACGAATCATCACGAAGGCGACGATCAAGTCGAGGACTGAGTCGGCGGGAGATAAGGCGCCTTCGGCGAAGAGTGGAAACGCGGCGATCTGGAGGGTGTCGGCGGCGATGGCTACCGCCCATGCCAAGCGGTGCTCCGGCTTCAGCGAGTTGAAGTAATCGAGGAATGACATGGTGTTTTCTCGTCCGCCGGATTTCAGTCGCTAGTCGCTAGTCGATGGTCGTTAGCGAACGACAGACCATACCCACTGTTTATTAGATGCTCAATCAAGCACCGGCGTCAAAGCTCGGTGAGTCTCGGGTAGGGACGGGGCTTGCACCATCTCACTCGGCGGCAGAAGACGCGGCAACCCGCCTCTCTAACTGAGCCAGACGAGCTTTCTCCGACCGGTTACAGTGTGCCGATTGACGGTCTTAGCACGATTTTTTCTGCGGTCGTGTTTTCGGGCAAGAGCAGCGCGCTAACCACCGTGCGGGCGACGGCCTCAGCGGACATCATTTTTTGCCTGGGCGCTTTTGGCCAGAGCGCGTCCCAGATTGCGGTGTCGGTTGCGCCGGGCAGGAGGGCGATCACGCGAATGCCCTTCGGCCGCAACTCCTCGCGCAAGGTGTCGGTAAATCCGAGGGCGCCATGCTTCGACGCATTGTAGGCTGCCGATCCCGGGAAGACGCGCTCGGCGGCGATCGACAGATTGTTCACGATCGTGCTGCCGCGCTTCATCACCGCGAGCGCCGCCTCGGTCACGAGGAACAGGCCGTTGAGATTGGTGTCGATCACTTCGATCCAGGTGGGATACGGCAACTCGCCGACGGCGAGATTGGGATGTCCAATGCCAGCGTTGTTGATGAGGATATCGAGGGGCTTACGCAATCCGCGAACGAGCGTGAAGAGGTAGTCAATTGAGTCGGGGCTGCGGACATCGCAGGACTGTGCCAGGACGTGAAGGTGCAGGTTCGCCGGCAGCGCCTCGCGCTGGAGTTTCTCCAGTTCGACGCGCGCCTTGGCCAGGGCACGCTCGTCGCGGCCTGTGATGACGAGATTGCAGCCTTCTAATGCAAGCGCTCGGGCAAGGGCGAGACCGATGCCGCGGTTGGCGCCGGTGATAAGGGCGAGGCGGTCGGAGAGCGTGGGTTCGCGGAATCTGGGTTTGCGTCTTGGCATTCGGCGTTTTTCAGCTTATTCCAGCCGCCGTTATCTTGCGAGGAGGGAGTTCACAATTGGTCAACAGCTGCACGCGGGGATCGCCGTCGGCCCACGCCTCGAAAACGCGAGACGTGGGGCATCCATTTTTCGACATTACAAATCACAAGGCATTCGTGCGCTGGCGGATCAGCGAAAGGAATTCGGTGCGCGTTTCCTCTTCGTTGCGGAAGCAGCCGAGCATGGACGAAGTTACGGCCGAAGAATGCTGTTTTTCGACGCCGCGCATCATCATGCACAGGTGCCGCGCCTCGATGACCACGCCGACGCCCTGCGGCTCGATGGTGTTCTGGATCGCCTCCGCAATTTGCGTGGTCAGCCGCTCCTGAATCTGCAAGCGCCGCGAGAAGGCTTCGATGAGGCGCGGTATCTTGCTCAGGCCGATGACTTTTCCGTTAGGGATGTAGGCTACGTGCACCTTGCCAAAAAACGGCAAGAGGTGGTGCTCGCACAGGCTGAACATCTCGATGTCTTTCACGATCACCATCTCGTCGTAGCTGACGGTGAACAGCGCCTCGCGCAAGAGCGCTTCGGGGTCGTCCTGGTAGCCTTTCACGAGAAAGCGCATGGCTTTTTCGACGCGCTGGGGCGTGCGCGACAGGCCCTCACGATCCGGATCTTGACCGAGGCGGACAAGCATTTCGCGGACCAGTTCTTCGTAAGTGGCGCTGGTCAGGGTGGCGGCTAAGGGCGTGGATTTCATAGGTTCTATGTCGTTGGTCGATGGTCGTTAGTCGTTAGCGAACCAGAATCTGCAAACGACTAACGACCAACGACTAACGAGCGGACTCCCCACGGTATTCAAACGAATTCATCATGGTTTCTTCGATTCGTACTTTCTCTAGATGAGCGTTGTGGAAGCCGCGCTTCATAATTTCGTAGATCGCGATGCACAGGTTTTCCGTGGTCGGAACCTGCTTCACGAACTCTGAAAGCAGGTTCAGGTTCTGATGGTCGTAACGTTCGAGGACTTGGTTGTGCACGAAGGCATCCAGATCGGCCAGGTTGCAGACCATCCCGGTCTGGTCATCGACCGGTCCGCTGACGGTAACCTCGATCGTGTAGTTGTGACCATGCCCATAGGGATTATTGCACTTGCCGTAGGTCGCGCGGTTTTCTTCCTCCGACATTTCGTCGCTGTGCAAGCGGTGCGACGCGGAAAACATGTACCGCCGGGTCAGGTGCGCTTTCATGCTTCTCCGTAAAAATCGACGAACAGGTCGGGCGTTTCGTATACGCGCACGCGATGCAGTTGGGCCGCTTTGAGTTTCGGCGCGAGGCGCTGCCAGATGGCGATAGCGAGGTTCTCCGTGGTTGGGATCTTGGTCAGGAACTCAGGCACCTCCTTATTCAGGAAGCGATGGTCGAAGGCGTCGAGCACTTCCCTGCTCATGACATCCTTCAACTGCTTCAGGTCGACGACGAATCCGGATTTCGGATCGACCTCGCCCTTCACGGTGACTTCCAGGGTGTAGTTGTGCCCGTGTCCGTTGGGATTATTGCACTTGCCGAAGACGCGTTGGTTCTCCTCCGAAGTAAATTCCGGATTGTGATAGTAATGCGCTGCGGAAAATTCGGCTTTGCGCGTGAGATAAACCATAGAAATCAGTTCTGAGCTTTCAGTTCTCAGTTCTCCGTACCTGACACCCAATGCTCAAAATCGCTTATGCTGCCTTCTTTTCTCCAGGCGTACTTTCACTTAAGAGGCCGACATCGTAAACGCGGCCCTTCCAGGATACTTGTCCTCTCGCGTGCGCCTTCCTGGAGCGCAGCAGCAGGTAGGCAAACATCGGCAGACCGCAAGCGATGGCGATCAGGTTATTCGCGGCCGTGAAATGTGCCGCGCGAATTCTGCGATACACCAAGAGCCACAAGGCAGCAAACGCAATCCACGGGAAGTGTTGGCTGATCGCGCCAAACACGGCAACGCCCAGCGCCGACCATGCCATCGTCCACAAAAGCAAACTCTGGAGCGCCAGCCGTTCGGAGTGAGGGAACAACTGGGCCAGATTTTTCGTCCAGCCTTCGCGAAGCTGAGACCAGTTGCGGTACATGCGTGTGCGCACGGCGTCTCCGCCATAACGGAAGTAGACGCGATGGCCGGCGGTGCGGAACAGACGGGCGAGGGCCACGTCTTCAAGTATTTCCGTGGCCACGGAGGCGTGCCCGCCTACGGCATCGTAGGCGGGGCGGCGGACAAGTAGATACTGGCCGTTCGCGGCTGCGATTGCCGAGCCTTGTCTCGAACCTCGTCTCGAAATATGCTCGCGCACTTTATGAGGCGGGTACTCGGCCGCAAGTTCCGCGAAGACTACCGGCATCACCGCTCTCTCGGCAAAGGTAACGACCACCTGCTCGGGAGAGTACGACAACAAATCGGCTTCTTGTTTCTTTGCTTCGTTTAACGCCCGCGCCAGCGATCCGGGCCGATGCACGGTATCCGCGTCGGTGAACAACAGCCACGGCCCCCGCGCTTCTCTGGCGCCGGCAACAACCGCGTTGTTCTTACCTGTCCACGCCTTCCCTGTCTGGCCCTTCGCCGTCGAGTCGTGGGGCAGACGCTCTGCGGAAATCACGCGCACTCCGGAAAAACTCTGCGCGATTTCGCGGGTGCGGTCGGTGGAGGAGTCGTCGACTACGATGATCTCGAAAGCCACGCCGGTTTGGGCCGTCAGGGATTGCAGACATGCGCCAAGGCTGACCTCTTCGTTCCGGGCAGGAACGATGATCGAGACCTCCGGGATCGACAGAGGAGCGGATGGGTATGAACTATCCATCGGATTTTCGCTATTATAGCGGGGTGAGACGAACGCTCCTAACCTCAGCGGCTAAAGCCGACGCCGAAGTCAGACCAGTTGTCGCAGCGCTGAAGCGCTGCGCCACCCAAAATCAAGTGCAGGATCAAGTTGTTTTGCGAGCCGTGAAGTCGTGCCCTCCCCGAAACAGCTCGAATCGGATTCTTTCCGCAGCCTGTCTAGCCATTGGATTGCTGGCTGCCCTGTTCGGATGCTACAGCGGCGGCCATCCTCCGCGCATCGGCTCGAATGCCCCAGATTTCACGGTGCAGGATTCCGATCACAAGGTTACGCTCAGCCAGTTTCGCGGGCAGGTGGTGGTGCTGAATTTCTGGGGAACTTTTTGCCCGCCTTGCATCGAGGAGACTCCTTCGATGGTTCAGATGCAGGCGCGCCTCAGAAGTAAAGGAGTAGTGGTGCTTGGCGTGAGCATCGACGTCGACGACGCCGCGTATCACAAATTCCTGAAGGACTTCAACGTCAACATGGTGACGGTCCGCGACGGAACGCAGAAGACTAGCTCCTTGTATGGGACCTTTGGCTGGCCCGAAACCTACGTGATCGACCGCCAGGGAGTCATTCGCCGCAAATTCATCGGAGCCGTGGATTGGAATAGCCCGGAGGTCACGGACTATTTGAGCAAATTATAGTTTTTCTCCACATCTTCCGTGGGTTGTCATCCCGAGCAAAGCGAGGGATCTGTAGTGCGCCGCAATATGCAGATCCCTCGCTTTGCTCGGGATGACAAATTCTGTGGACCTACAACTTCACCTTCCGCAATCGCAGGGAGTTCGTGATCACCGACACCGAACTGAAGCTCATGGCGGCGGCGGCTAGGATCGGGCTCAGCAGCAATCCGAACGCAGGATACAGCACGCCCGCGGCAATTGGCACTCCGATGGAGTTATAGATAAAGGCGAAAAAAAGGTTCTGCCGGATATTGCGCATCGTCGCCTGGCTCAACTTGCGGGCACGCAGAATTCCTTCAAGGTCTCCTTTAAGCAGCGTGATGCCGCCACTCTCCATGGCGATGTCGGTTCCCGTGCCCATGGCAATTCCGACTTGCGCCTGGGCCAGCGCGGGAGCGTCGTTGATGCCGTCGCCTGCCATCGCAACTACGCGGCCTTTGTTCTGCAGACTCTTGACGATGTCGGCTTTTTGCGCGGGCAGAACCTCGGCTTTGAAGTCTGCGAGATCGAGGCTCCGTGCAATCTCCTGGGCCGTCGCCTGGTTGTCGCCAGTTAGCATCACCAGCCTGATTCCCTGGGCTTTCAGTTCGCGCAGAGCATTCGCCGTGGATTGCTTCAACGGGTCGGCGACCGCGACGTCGCCAGCATATTTGCCCTCGACTGCGAGATAGATCACGGTGGAACCGGCGGGTTTAAGAACCGAAACCGCCGTCTTGCTGCCGAAGGCTCCGACCGCTCGCATCAGAGCCCAGTTTCCAGCCGCCACGCTCTTCCCTTCCACCGTCCCGCGGACGCCCTGTCCCGGCACGGATTGAAAGTTGGCGGGCTCGCTCAGAGCCAGCTTCAGTTCATTCGCTTTCGCGACCATCGCCGCGCCCAGCGGATGCTCGCTGGCTCGCTCCAGACTCGCCGCCAGACGCAGAATCTCATTGCCTGAAATGCCCGGCAAATTCTCCGAGGTCGAGAACGCCACCACTTTCGGTTTGCCCTCGGTCAGCGTCCCGGTCTTGTCGAAGACGATCGTATCCACCTTCTCCAGCGTCTCCAGCGCCTCGGCATTCTTGATGAGCACGCCCTCACGGGCGCCGCGTCCGGTGCCGACCATGATCGCCATTGGCGTCGCCAGGCCCAGCGCACACGGACACGCTATGATCAGCACGGCCACGGCGTTCACGATGGCATGCGCGAAACGCGGCTCCGGTCCGAAGCTCGCCCACACGATGAAGGTCACTACCGCAGCCGCGATCACCGCCGGAACAAACCAGCCTGCGACTTTGTCCGCCAGCCTTTGGATGGGGGCGCGGGTGCGCTGCGCCTGGCTGACCATCTGCACGATCTGCGCCAGCATGGTTTCGCTGCCGACACGTTCGGCGCGCATCACGAGACTTCCGTTGCCGTTTACGGTTGCGCCGATCACGCGCGAGGACGCTGTCTTCTCCACGGGAAGGGATTCGCCCGTGATCATGGACTCGTCCACGGCGCTCGATCCGTCCAGTACAACGCCATCGACAGGGATCTTCTCTCCGGGACGGACGCGCAGGCGGTCTCCCGGTTTGACCTCTTCGAGCGGGATGTCGCGCTCAGTTTCAGAGCCGCCTTCGCTGCCGTTTTCGCTTACCGGAATCAGGCGCGCCATCTTCGGGCTGAGATCGAGCAGTGCGCGGATTGCGCTCGACGTCTGGCTGCGGGCGCGCAGCTCCAGCACTTGGCCCAGCAGGACGAGCGTGACGATGGTGGCGGCGGCCTCGAAGTAAACGTCGGGGCGGTCCGAAAACGTAAAAAACGAGGCAGGAAAAATCCATGGGAACAACGTGGCGACCACGCTGTAGAGGTACGCGACGCCCGTGCCCATCGCGATCAGCGTGAACATGTTGGTGCTGCGATTTACTACCGATGTCCATCCGCGCTGAAAGAACGGCCAGCCGCCCCACAGCACCACCGGCGTGGCGAGCAGCAATTCGAGCCACGGCAATCCCCTGTTCCAGGATGATGCCATGAATCTGTGCGGCCACAACATGCCGCCCATGGCAATCGCCAGCAACGGCGCCGTCAGCGCCAGGCTGATCCAGAATCGCCGGGTCATGTCGCGCAGTTCGGGATTCTCTTCTTCTTTGACTGTCACCGTGCGCGGCTCCAGCGCCATGCCGCAAATCGGACAGTTCCCCGGCTCGGCTCTTACGATCTCGGGATGCATCGGGCAGGTGTACTCACGCTTGGTTGCGGGGAGCGCCGGCGACTCGGGTTCAAGCGCCATTCCACACTTGGGACAGGGGCCCGGCCCAATCTGCCGCGCCTCGGGACACATTGGACAAACGTAGGTGCGCGTGTCTTTCGGTTTGCCCTCGCCCTTACTTTCGCCAACGGCAACCGGAGCGGCGGAGGTTGGCGTGGTCAGCGTTGGCATGATCATTTTCGGAATACCAACCGGGGTGCCTAGCGACACCAGTCCCGACCCCATCGTCATCGGCTTGGGTGGGGATGACAGAATCGTCGTTGGATCCGCTTGAAACTTGGCGAGGCAGCCGGCGCTGCAGAAAAAGTATTCTTTGCCATTGTGCAGCGTCCTGTAGCGAGCGGTTGCGGGATTCACATCCATGCCGCAGACGGGATCTTTGGCCTTAGCGGAGGGCGGTGCGGCGTTTGGGACGTCCGGGGGGGTGAGGTGGTCCATAGTTTCGCTGCCAGAAGTCTATATCGAATCCAGAGTTGCTGTGGCTACAGCTGCCGAGCTTCGCCCGTCCCTCCACTGGCTCTGCTCTTGGCGGAATCGATCGCTTATTAGATACTCAGAGAGTAATGCTCGAACTTTTTATTCCTGGGGAGAAATGAGAATGACGTACCTCGAAGTCGTCTACCGGTACCAGACTCCGCCCGGAGAAGCTGAGTTGCGGGCCCTTGACAGCGTCCGCGAGGTCTATGGCGTCCAGCGCATACAGTTCAACGAGAAGGAGCGGACGGTGCGGGTGCGGTTCGACGCCTCGCGATTGAACGCCGATGCGGTCGCCAAGTTGCTGCGCCAAGCTGGAATTGACGTTCAGGAACAGCTGGTTCTTGCCTGAGGGCTTCGCGGGAAAGAGAGTGGCGGAGCAAACGGCACTCCGCCCGGTTTCCCTGCTCATCCTCACTTCCAGGGAGGATTCTTCGGGGGAAGGCCAGGAAACTGAGCGGAGTGCCCGTTGCTCGGCAAACGGAGAATGCAAAGGGGCATTCGGAAAGACCTCTGGCCGAAGTGATTTCCCAAATGCCCCGGTGCGCGCCACTTCGTCTGTCCCGGGGAGAAGCATGTCGGGTGCCATCGCTAAGGCATTGCCAACATGCATACGTAGAACGCCGAGGCGGGTAGGTTTTGCGCTGGGGCGGAAACTTTTACTCTAATTTACAAACCCACGGTTCCGGCAAGCGTCCCGCCGAGGCCGCCGGTTTCCCCAGCCAGCACGGGGTTTGGCGGGAAGCGAAAGCGCAATCGAACCCGGATCGGCGTTTTACGGCGAGCGCAAACAGCAAACCAGGTTGGGCGAAACGATTCTGTTTCCGTTATAATTCAAAAAACAGTTCACGATGATGCGCCCGTAGCTCAATTGGATAGAGTGCTTGGCTACGAACCAAGAGGTTGGGAGTTCGATTCTCTCCGGGCGCACCAGTTCCCTTTCGGGCGGCCCCAAACCGCTCCCCGGATTGGTCTAGCCCTGTTTCATCTTCAGCTTGCTCTTGTTTTCTTCAATAAACGCCTTAAGATCGGGAGCAGCGTCGAGCAATCTTGTCCACTGCTCGTAGTAGAGGGTGACCGGAAAACGGCCCAGTCCGTAGACGCTGACGCCGCCCTTCTCACTGACGCGGAACTCCATGGCGCCGCTTCTCTTTTTCGTTTCCACCTGTTTTTCCAAGTCGGCCAGGCGAGCTTTCAATTCTTCATAACTTGGTTCTGTCATCAATGCACCTCGAATGCTCTCTTTTGTATCACAGTATGGCAATCGTCGCCTGACAGGGAGGGAGCTACCGTCGAAGCCCGCCTTCTCAACTTGCCGAAAAAAGTCCGGCCCCGTCTCACACAGCGAGCAAGAGGCGGCAAGCCGCGTCTCTACCGGAGATCCTAAGTCGCTTTAGGCGGTCGGATCGGCCGCGGCATTCTCAGCTTGTCTCAGAAGAATCGGCCAACCTCGAAGAAGAACTTGCGGTGCTGGTTATCTCCAAGGCTCCCACCAAAGAACATGGGCCCGAACACAGTCTGAAATAGAACTCCGACGGTTCCGTCTTGCGCCACCTTCGGAGTGCTAGCCGTTTGATCATAAGCTTTTCCCGCCTCATACATCGTAAGCAGATAAACATTCTGCTTCAAGATCGGCGAAATTTCCCACAGCTTATAGAGGAACGCCGGTTGCAGCAGAAAATACTGGTTCGTCAACAACTCATTCGTCCCGTACGCGGACAGGCGCAGCGGGCCACCGAGGCTAAAGGGCGGGAATCCGGTGTCCCGGGTCGAGAACGCAGTGCCTCCCGATGCGAAGAGCAGTACTGAAGATCTTTCGCTCGTCCGCTCCGCCAGCCCGAGTCTCAGTTCTTGGGTCGGCACCACGTCCCGCGTTCCCGGAGCGGTGTCATAAAACTTAAAGGTCGACTCCACGCGCGCTCCCCGGCGTGGAATCACAGGATCGTCGAAGCGTTCGAGCCGGTAGCGCATCGACGTTACTCCGTACCGTCCGTGGACCTCGGGCGCCACTGGAGTCCCTATATCCTCGTTGATCTTCTGATATCCCGCCTCGTATCCCACGCGCAGTTCCGCACCGCGACCGAAGGTGTAGCCCAGATCCAAGCCTGCACCCGTCAAGCGATTGCGGTAGTCACCCAGCAGCTTGTCGCGCTGGTAGACGAAGAATGGGCTGCTGTCGGCCGTTCCATGCGCGGCAACGAACCAGCCGGTATAGGAAGTGAGAGGATGAAAGTATTCAGTCTTCAGTCCGTACTCGGAGCCCGCGATAAAATCGTTACGCCACTCCGACCCGAATCCACCGACATCAAGGAACGTGATACGTGCTCCCACTTCGAAGAGCACATTCTTGTAGTCTGACCCATCAATGACGAATGCAGGATTCACCGTCGGCGGCGCATAGTCTTTCTCCTGGGCTTCGACCTGCAGTCCATGCTGCCCGTCCCGCTCCACGTCACGGTACAAGGCTCGGGCGAAGCGCCCCAGACCGGTGACGTCCATCATCTTCTGATCCAGTTCCTGGGGATCGATGGGCTTACCCGCCAGGCCGGACAGTTCGTGCTGAAGGCCCTTTAGGACGTCGCCTTGGGCGCCGGTGACTTCCACAAACTCGGGCACCGGCACGGATCTGCGTTTGCTCATTCGCGTGGCCACGATCCGCTGCCATTCTTCCTCGCCGACCTGCAGACGGGCAAGCAGCGCGCTTTTTGCCTGCGCAGCTTTGTAGCCTTCGGCCTCGATCTTGTCGAAGAGGGTGTAATCGGTGGCATCGAATTGCGAGACGTCCGCCGTCAGCAGGATGTCGGCCTGCTCCATGCTGCGCAGTTCGTTGATAGCGATGGTCACGCTTGCCGAGCGCTGCAACACGCCAACCGAGGAGAGGACGGTCTTCGGATCCATGGGCGGTGTGGTCAAATGAACTGCGATCACAATATCGGCGCCCATCTTACGGGCTACGTCCACGGGTAAGTTATCGAGCAGGCCACCGTCCACCAGGACGCGCGCGTCATCGCGCACGGGAGAAAAAAATGCCGGCAATGACATCGAAGCCCGCATGGCTCTGGCCAGGGAACCATGGTCGAACACATAAGGCGTTTCCGATACCAGATCGGTCGCAACACAACGAAACGGGATCGGCAATTGGTCAAAGCTCGTCATCTGCGAATACGGCAACCCAACCCGGTCCAGAATCAATCCCACCTGCTGTCCGGAATTGAAGCCACTGGGAAACTGCGCGCCGTGCTTCAAACCGAATTCGAAGGCATTCAGATAGCTTCGCCGGTCTTCTTTTCGGCGAAATGACAAATCTCGGTAGGACGTAACCCCGCGTAGAACTTCGTTCCACTTAATGCTGCGGATCAAAGCGTCGATCTGGCTGGGCGATTCCCCGGTGGCGTAGATTCCTCCAACCAGGGCGCCCATGCTGGTGCCGGCAATTACGTCCACCGGGATGCGATTCTCCTCCAGCCATTGGAGTACCCCGACGTGCGCCAAGCCGAGCGCGCCACCGCCTTCGAGCACGAGGCCGATGCGTGGCCGCTGGCTGCCGGACGCGACTGCGGCGTCCTTGACTTCCGGTTGGACGGCGTCGCCATGAGTTTGCTGTGCCCACAGGCTCGATAGAAACACCACGTAAACGGCAAAGCGGCAGAGTCTCATTGCACCTCCGAGAGGAAATCTAAAGATGCCACGTCAGGCTGAAAAAAAACAGGCCGACAGTCAATAGCCGTCAGCGGCGACGCAAGCACATTGCCGGAGACTCCCCGGACTCTACGCCTGCGGACTCTTCCCTATAGGTGAAAAACTCTGCACAATCATCCTTCCTAGTGGGCCCTTAGCCCTCATCTCTCGCAGCCGCAATGGGTTATGGTGTCCTTAACGGCGCCGGGAATGGAAGCGCAAATGCTGGTATGATGCAAGCAAAGAGTTTCGAGTGGAGAATGCAGAATGGCAAAAAAGAGAAGCTCACTTCTTGAGAGCATACCCGTCCTGGTGCTGCTGGGGGTGCTCGCTGGCGCCATAGGGGGCTTGGGAATCGGCCTGATCCAGTTGAAGGCCGCGTCGTCGTCGGCAGCCAGCGCCGCTGGCAAGTAAGCTCCAGTCAGCGCAGAGAATCAACGAAGGTCGGGAGCGCTCTCTCCCCAGACCGAACTCACCTCGCCAGTCGCGCTCAGGGCTCAGACCAGCTCCGCGCAGCAGTCCGCATTGCTCCCAAGGATTGAGGATCGAAGCGATCACCCGGCTCCCATTACACAGCTGCGCGCGCCGGAGAATTACTCCGCGGCGCTGTCAGCGAAGGGCCGCCATCAA
>Ga0326728_10021671_pt1 | contig 12040 bp, 13 predicted proteins | sample MB3enrmetagenome_FD_207602 | JGI IMG/M metagenome (GOLD analysis project Ga0326728, IMG submission 207602) | Lab enriched peat soil microbial communities from McLean, Ithaca, NY, United States - MB31MN | ecosystem: Environmental > Terrestrial > Soil > Wetlands > Peat | place: USA: New York... | reverse complement strand
AATGAGTATCGCGGTTTCCGCTCTCACAGGACAAAATCTCGGCGCAGGCAGGCCCGAAAGAGTGAAGGAGGTATTCAAATGGGGGGTTGTCATGACGTCGTCCATCACCCTCTTCATATCGCTGGTCGTCGTTATCCTTTCGAGGCTCATACTGAGGATGTTCGGTCTCGGGGATGACGGCAGGGTCATGGATATAGGTGTCGGGTACCTGCGGATCGTCGGATCCTGCTACATATTCCTGGCAATAATGTTTATATCGAACGGTGTCATAAACGGTGCAGGCCATACCATGGTGACAATGGCTTTTACCCTGCTGTCGCTCTGGCTGGTGCGGGTGCCCGCCGCATGGCTGCTTACGCGCACCGGCCTGGGGATCACGGGGATATGGATGGCCACAGTGCTCAGCTTCGTGATATCAATGGCAGCCAGTCTCGCGTACTACTCTTCGGGAAGGTGGAGGAAATCGACCATCATCAAAACGCCCGTGGTGAGCCCGTACGTGGAATAAGTATCAGAGCGCTTCCGCGTTGAATCGCGCAATACTACCGGTTGCGAGGTTTCTTCGGTAAACCCGGACGAAGAGGAGGGACGTCGCGAGAAGATAGAGCAAGGAGAGAAGGGCGCCGAGAAGAAGATTTGAGCCGAAGTTGGCCGGCAGACTGCCGGTGGCAAGCACGGCACGGCAAGTCTCGAACACGTATGACGGGGGAATCAGCCTTGCGAAGGCCCTGAGAGCAGCCGGCAGCGTCGAAACCGGATAATAGACGCCGGCAAAAATCGAAAGTACCAGGGGAAGGGGCCAACCCAGCCATTCCGCCGAAGGCCCGAGCCGAAAAATCAGGGCCGAGACAAAGATGCCCATTGCAACGCCGAAAAGCAGGAGTATCAGCATGAAGGGCAGGAGCAGCACGCCGATGCGCAGCACGTGGTAACCGAAGGCCGCCGCAGCAACGGCGATCATGGCGAGGAAGGCGGCCAGCCCCGTCGTGATGCTCGTCAGGATAAGACCGCTCAGGTATTCCCTCACCTTTAAGGGGGAGGCAAAGAAATTGATGAGGTTCTGACTCCAGACATCCTCCAGGAAAGCCATCATTATCCCATTCTCGATCCTGCTCATGAATTCCCACAGGATGATAGCCCCCAAAGCAACGGTGACGAAACCGAACGTGGCCTCGCCCAATGAACCGAGGTATTTACTGATAAAACCCCACTGGATGATGTCGATGATCAGCCATAAAAAAATGCTGACTAACCGTGTGGGATTGCTCTTGAGCAGAAAGAGCTGCCGCACGAAGATGGCAAAGGTCCTCGAAAGACTCATCTATTCATTCCTGCAATTACCGGGGCTAGCGTCGCCCCCTCCAGCGACAAAGCCACGACCCGCTGCGCGGGTGCCCCGGCCACCCCCTCATAAAAAGGAAGGAGCATTGGCTGGTGTTTCATATTTATGCCTCACCTTTTCATAGCCCTTTTGTCACTTCAGCGAGACCGGCTCGCGCGCCACGGTGATGAAGAGTTCTTCGAGGTCTTTTTTTCCGTGCGCGGCCGGCAGGGTGCCAGGATGGCCGCTCAAAAGGATTTTTCCATGGGACAGAAAAAGGACCCGGTCACAGACGGCTTCGATCTCGTTCATATTGTGCGATGTCCAGAGTATTCCGGCCCTGGTTTTCACGGCATATTCCTTTATTTTCTCACGGACGAGCCGTGAGATGCTCGGGTCCAGCGAGGCGGTCGGCTCGTCGAGGAGCAGGAGCTTCGGCCTGTTCATCAACGCCTTGGCGAGATTGAGGCGGCTCAGCTCTCCGGAAGAGAGGAGCCCGGCCTTGGTGTGCGCAAAGTGTTCGAGGTCGAATTCTTGCAATAAGGCGCTTATTCTCTGGCCGATAGATTTGATCCCGTAGAGAAGGGCGAAGACGTAGAGGTTCTGGCGGACGGTGAGGTTGGCGGGAACATGGGCGTAAACGGCCGCAAAATTGACCTTCTTGCTGATCTCCGACTTCCGCTTTTCGAGCATTTTACCCAATATCTCGATCGAGCCGCTTGTCGGCGTCAGGATGCCCAGGATCATGTTGATGGTAGTTGTCTTGCCCGCCCCGTTCGGGCCGAGGAGGCCGACTATTTCGCCCTCATGCACGGAAAATGAGAGACCGTCGACTGCCTTGAAAGAATCATATGCTTTCGTCAGACCGGTAATGCTCAAAATGGCGCCGTCAGTCATAGGCAAGGGTCCATTATACACACCATATAAAATGTACAAAAGAACGGCGCGAATTGCAAAATAGCGGAAGAGGTAAGCCTGGGCTATGTGCGTGAATGATGCGCCGCGAATGCGTGCCGCAATCGCTCCGGTACCCGGGCGATTTTTCTCGACCGATAGTTGAGGGTGACCAGGCCCGTTTCAGCAATCGCAAGCACCTTATCACCTTTCCTGATCCTTTGAAATGCCTTGAAGCTGTGGCCGGTAAACGCGCCGAAATCCGTATCGACCACGATCTCATCGTGAAGAAATGCCTCCGCCTTGAAGGTGACGACTATATCGGCGATGATGATGCCCGTGACGCCGTCGCCAAGGTCCACCTCGGTCAGGCCCATCGAGTGAAAGACATCAGCCCTGGCGGCGCTGGCGAGTACGATGAGATTGTCACTGCCCAGGTGATTGCCGATGCTGAGGTGCCGCGGCTCAATTCTTACGGGATAATGAAATGCGTACTGCTCCTGCTCGACCAGCACTACGTGCGCCATCCGGCTCCCCCACAAGGTGTCATTTAGCCGCCTGCCACCAGGTGTACCAGAAAGACCTCCGCGTTGTCCGGCACCGTGGTCTTGTCAAATTCTCGACCGGTGACGGCCCTGCCGTCGATCCGCGCCAATGCATAAGGATACGAGTCGTCCAATTCCCTGAGGAGGTCGGCGACGGTCATCCCATCGTGCCAGGCCAGGTTTTTGCCGTCGACTTTCACCATCATGCAACCCCATGGGCCTTCAATACTTCCAGGACTTCCGGAAAGTCGATGCCGAGCCGCTTTACCGTGGCAAGGGTGGGAATGCCGTCCTTTGTCCAGCCCCTTCTCTCGTACACGGCATCCTTGAGCTGTTCGTACCTCTCCTCGCGCAGCCGCCTGAGGAGCCTCACCTTCTCCTGCGTCTCCTTTCCCTCGATGCTCAGATTGTAGAGTTCTTTCAATTGGCCGTCGTAGCGCTCCGCCCTCGACTCGTACTCCTCGACGGTTACAGGACCCATGGCGCGGTAAGGGATCGCGTCATGAACCCTACGGCCAAAGCCCATCTTCAGAGAAAAGACCCTTTGGAAATTATATACTCTTTCGCTCATGGCGATCAGGTCATCGGGTGTCGCCTTCTTGCCCGTCACCGCGCTGAAGTACTCGGCGTACCACTCTACGTGCTTCATTACCTTCGCCGGCTCCGCCGTCTCTCTGTTGTCGGCGGGCGTGACATCATTCCACGGCAGCTTGCAGAGACCGCAGAGGCCGAACCAGGTGCGGAAGAGGGGAAACCAGTGGAGGGCCTCAGCCTTCTTCTCAAAGGTGGGCAGGAAGTTGTACACCATATCGAGGAAAATCAGCCATGCCTCATCATGCTGCGGCCCTTTCAAAGCCAGGCCGTAGCCGCCCTGCTGCGCAAGGGACTCCTTGCTCATATATTCGGAAAACTCCAGACCTTTGGCTTCCATGCCGATATCTGCCATAACGGCGGGGTCCGCGCCGTAACTGCGGCTGAATATCTCCTTCATCCTGCGGACTCCCTGGCCCACAACCGCGCCGAATCCCTCGCCTTTTGCCATCTGGTGGAGCAGTTTAAGGACGCCTTCCCTGTTGCCGAAAGAAAGGTCTATCCCGCCTGTATGTGTCGTGTTGATGAGACCCATCTCAAAGCACTCCATGGCAAAGGCGATGCTTGTCCCCACGGAGATCGAGTCGAGGCCGTAGGTGTCGCAATAGAAGTTCATCTCGACCACGAAAAGGGGATCGAAGATGCCGAGGTTCGATCCGCACCCCGCGATGGTCTCGTACTCAGGCCCGTCGACGAACACCTTCCGCCCTTTCTGGGGCCCGCTGACAGGCACGAAATCCTTCACCCCGTGGCTGCATGAAAGTGTACAGCCGATCCAGCAGCCGTCAAAGCCCTTGTCGAAGAGGCCCCGAAAAACTTCTTCGCCCATGGCGGCCGCATCCGGATGGCGCCCGTACCGATAATTATGGACGGGCAGAAGGTCGTAGTCGTTCATGATGGTCACAAGATGGGCGGTGCCTACCGAGGACATGTGGTTTTGTTTCGGGTCCTGCTCCACGATCTCCATTGAATGGAGTTTTGCGACCTTTTTCAGCGCTGACGCATCCGCCGGGTTGTTCGTGGAGAGCGTGACCGTGTGCCAGCGGACGACAATGGCCGTGAGCCCTTTGTCCGCGAAGACGGTCCCTACGCCCCCGCGGCCTGCCTGCTTGAGCCTGCTTCTCGACCGCTTTTGATCATACCACGAGAAATTGAGGCATCCGATCAGGGTGTGGCGCGCCCCTGGTCCGGTCGTCACGACGGAGATGTCCCTCGGCTCTCCCCTGCCGAAATAGTTCGTCAGCAGCGCCGATATTTCATGGGCGTGCTCGGGCAGCCCCGCGGCCTCCAGGATTTGGACCTGCTCCTCGATGCCGTCGATGAAGATGATTGCCGGGACTTTCGACTTGCCCTGGATCTCGAGCGCATCGAAGCCGGAGAACTTGAGGTAGGGACCGAAGTAGCCGCCCACGTTGGAGTCCATCACGGAGCCGGTGGTAGCGGAGATGGAAGTGACGATGCTCTTGCCGGAACCCGGATAGATGGGCGTGCCGCCGAGGGGGCCGGAGGCGATGCAGATAGCGTTCTCGGGATCGTTCCATCTGGTGCTTTCTTTTACCGCGTGCCATAGGAGCCACAGGTCGAAGCCCTTTCCTCCCACGAAGACCTCTTTCATCTTCTCAGTCACCGGTCTGATGGCGATATCCTGATCGGAGAGGTTGACGTAGAGGGTCCGGTTCGCGTATCCCTTCTCTATAAGCGGCTTTTCGTAGCCGAGTCTTTTCATCTCGTAAGCGGTAAACGTGCCCATTATCTGGAACTCCTTCTCCTTCGAACGTCGCGTCGCCACGGATATATCAGGGAATATGCAATAAACGGATATCCTCAGGCTTGCCCGTCCGGGACTGTGCGCCGGACGTGAGGCGCCTCTGACATCGTCTCTTCCTTGGTCTTAAGGATTTCGACCTCACCGGCTTTTAGCGAGCCAGCCGTTCAGAGAAATTATCATGCGGCACTGCCGGTGTCAATATCAAAACCGGGGCCGGCCGGGCGCTTTTTGTGTCTGACTTTGTCGTCTTCGGCGCCGCGCCGTCCTCACGTGTGCCGCCCAGCCGAGGCAATATGGAGCCGGTGCGGCCCGGCAAGGCACTATTGAGCCGGGTACCCCGCCTGTGGCCTATGTACGCTCCGGTCGGCGGTCCCTCGACTTCGCGTCATGCATCAAAAATCGCCTCGGCCGGCAAGGGGGCTGCGGGATCGGACAGGGCGGGTCTTTAGCGGGACAGATCGTCGGGGCTGCACCCGCAGCCGCAACGGGCAAAACGGCCGCTCTCTTTCAGAATAGCATCGACCACCATCTCCGAGAGGTCGGTCGCGCTCCTGCCGGGAAGAGAAGAGCCATTGATCTTCACCGTATCGGCACGCTGCGTTTCGTCTCCGGTCAGCGTGACCTCCCGGAAGTCGAGCTGCACCTGCATCGTCCTCATGAAAGGCCGCATGGCCTCTATGGCGCTCTTGATCAGCTCCCGGTTTCTCGCAGGTCCCGAGCAGACAGGCTCTTTCCTGTCGCAGTGGAACCATTCGATCAGTATCCTCTTCATAACGCCCCTTGCACCAGCAATCCTAATTTATGCTGCTCCCGTCGGCGTTGTCAAGCGGCATTGCCCTTTTGCGGTCGATCCCGGCGATGCAATTTCCCGGTCTACAGACGATAGGCGCCGGGGAGTTGTCGAGCACTTCTTCCGGAGATCTTCACGTGGAATTGTTTTCCGTTCATGCAATAGTATAAACTGTAATGCGTAGCTTACCCTATGGCGGATATTCTTATTATATTCCATTCTCAAACGGGCAACACTGAAAAACTGGCGAGGGCCATCGCACAGGGTGTGGAGGAAGCAACGAATGCGAGGGCAGTTCTTAAGCGGGCCGCCGATACCGCGGCGCAGGATCTAAAAAATTGCAGCGCTGTGATAATCTGCTCCCCGGAATACTTTGGGTACATGGCAGGTGCGTTAAAAGACTTTTTCGACAGAACGTATGAAGAGCTGAAGGATGACGCGGCCGTGTACAAAAAACCTTTCAGTATCGTGATCAGCGCGGGTAATGACGGATCATTTGCATTAAGCCATATCGAACGGATCTGCAAAGGGTATCGCTTAAAAGAGGTCCAGAGACCGATTGTCTGTAAAGGCCGGGTAACCGAGGAAATGCTGGCGAGATGCGTTGAGCTTGGCAGTACAATCGCCGAGGGTGTCAACGCGGAAATATTTTAGTACCTCACCCGTAAAACCCATGCCTTTCGGGCGAAGGCCCCCCTTGCCAGACCGCCCTCATGCCGGACTAAGTTTTATATTGACGAAAACGGGCCGCTCCTGTTATCGTTGAATTCAACGATCCCTCTATGGAGGACACCAATGGCCGAGATCACACGTCGTCAGATGCTCGTCGGCGCCGCCGCCGCTGCGTTCGCCGTAGCCGTTCCGTGTGGCGCGCCCGCGCCGGCGGAGGCCGCAGCCCCGGCCGTCGGCAGGCAGGCGCCCGGATTCTACCGCTACAAGGTCGGCAGCTTCGAGGTTACGGTCGTCACCGACGGCATCATCCGGTTCCCCGTCACCGATGCCCTGGTCCTCAACGCCAGAAGAGACGAAGTCCAGGCCGCCCTCGCCGCCGAGTTCATGGAGAAGGACGTATACGTCACTCCGTTCAATCCGATAGTCGTCAATACCGGTGCGAAGCTTGCGGTTATCGATACGGGGACCGGCGAGGGTGCGTACAGGGACAGCCGGGGCGCAAACGGCCAGTTCCTGACCAATCTGGCGGCGGCGGGCATAGATGCGGGCAAGGTCGATGCCGTTATCATCTCGCACTACCACGTAGACCACATCAGCGGCCTGATCAGGGCCGACAACTCGCTCGCCTTCCCGAATGCGGAAATTCTGGTGCCGGTGCGCGAACACAAGTACTGGATGGACGACGGCGAGATGAGCCGGGCCTCCACGCCGCGCATTGAAAGCGTGTTCAAGAACGTGCGCCGCGTGATGCGTGGCGAGGTGCTCAAGCGGCTGCGCACCTACGAGTGGGACCGGGAGGTCATCCCCGGCGTCCTTGCAACCGGCACGCCCGGCCACACGCCGGGTCACACGTCCCACATCGTGACATCCGGCGCGAGCAAGGTCTATGTTCAGGGCGACCTGACCCATTGCCCGTTTCTCTTTGTGCGCCATCCCGGCTGGCATCCCTTCGTCGATCACGATCCCATACAGGCGGAATCTATACGCCGCAAGGTCTACGACATGCTGGTAGCCGAGAAGATGCCGGTACAGGGCTTTCACTATCCATTCCCGTCCCTCGCGCACGTCGAAAAGACCGCAACCGGCTACCGGGAGGTCGCGGTGGCGTGGAACCCGACGATCTGATCTTTTCGGGTTGCCATGGTTTGTCGGTGCGCGCGTTGCGGCTGTATCGAGCGCGCGAAGGCGGCGTAGTGTCGAACCTTACAATGGAGATGGACCACGACCCGGTGAAGATAACCGGCTCAGGGAATGCCTTTTTGTCCCGAGATGCGACAGGGAGTGAAGGTGCAGGGACGAGTAGTGCAGGAAATGGTAGGCAAAATACCCCCGGACAATATGTAAGGGAAGGAGCGTCCACATCCCATGGAGAAAATTATCCCGACCAGAACTCAGGCCTTTGAGCTGTTGAAAGAATACAATTCTAATGCGAGCCTGATCAAGCACGCCCTCGCCGTTGAATCCGTCATGCTCCATTTTGCGAAAATAATGGGAGAAGCAGACAGGGAGAAGTGGGGGGTAATAGGCTTGATACATGATCTTGATTACGAAACATATCCTGAGAGTCATTGCAGAAAGGTGCGGGAGATCCTCACGGAAAGACATTGGCCGGAAGAGTACATTCGTGCGGTGGAAAGCCACGGGTGGCGGCTCTGTACGGATGTGGAACCGATAGAAAGAATGGAAAAGGTACTCTACACGGTAGATGAACTGACGGGATTGATATCGGCGGTTGCGATCCTCCGGCCAAGCAAAAGCATATTGGACCTGAGCGTAAAGTCCGTCAGGAAGAAATGGAAAGACAAAGCGTTCGCGGCGGGGGTCAACAGGGGGATCATCGAGGAGGGGGCAAAGAGCCTGGGCATGGAGCTGGATGTCATCATCGCAGAGACAATAAGAGGCATGCAAAACGTGGCTGAGAGCATTGGCCTTAAGGGCGAGCTAAGGGCACTATCCGACTGAAGATCGGCCCATCTTTTGACCCGCATAAAACGTGCTCGCATTTTTTCACGGGAGGAATAGAGTCGTGGTGCCTTGCTTCCTGCAAGGCGGGCTTGTGGTCGACCGGGCCGATCCCTCCCAAAATCCCCCGGCAGGGCGCACTCCGTGGCTGGCCTTATGTTGACGCACTAATTTGATCTGTATATACTTTGCCTGCGAGAAAGTAAGTTGTGGTTATCCTCAACTGATGTTGCTCCGGGAGGGGACTTATGGAACACCTTCAGACGCACCGTTCTTTCGTGAGCTATATCGATCGCACCCGTGAGTACTACGCTGCCCAAGGCTACCAGAAGGCTTACGCCTGGCCTCGTTACGATGATGTCCCCTTTGCTGCGCTACGGAAACGCCTCTCCGAATGCCGGGTAGGATTGGTGACAACAGCGGGTAAGCCACAAGCCCAGGTGAAAACCGACCCCTCGGGGTTGGGGTTGGCAGCGCGGGAGTTGTATGCGGAACCGGTGAACCCGCCACCGACCCGTCTATTCACGGACGACTTGGGTTGGGACAAAGAAGCGACCCACACCGAGGACATTGACAGCTTCCTGCCTATAAACCGCGTGGCCGAATACGCTGCCGACGGACGTATTGGGTCGGTGGCGCCCCGCTTCTATGGAGTGCCCACTAATTACAGTAAGAGCACGACATTACAACGTTATGCCCCCCAGATCCTTGAATGGTGCAGGGAGGATGGCGTCGACGCTGTGCTTCTCTCGGCGCTTTGACCGGTTTGCCACCAGACCGTGAGTCTGGTTGCGCGGCATCTAGAGGCCAATGGCATTTCTACCGCAATCATGGGCTGCGCACGGGATGTTGTTGAAGAGTGCGGCGTTGCCCGCTTTGTCTTCACAGATTTTCCACTGGGAAATCCATGTGGGAAGCCTTGGGACGCCGACATGCAGCGCTCTATCGTGGGAAGCGCCCTCCGTCTTTTGGATCGTGCTTGGATGCCACGTACGACAGTCCAGACACCCTTCCACTGGGACAACAATACGTGGCGCGACACCTTCTGCCGGGTGGATGCCAGCAATCGCGAGGCGCTTGCACGGGCAGGCGAGGAGCGCCGCCGCCGCCAAGCCGACATAAAAACCCTTTCTTGTTCCGGAGGCTGCTCGCCAGTCGATGAGGAGGAGCGCCGCCAAGTCGACATAAAGGCAGGTCGGTGACGCATTTTCCATGTCAATGGCACACATATCTGTCGCGGCGACTGCTTGAGAAGGGCGAGGGGAGCCCCTCACGAAGAGGGAGATTGCGAGGACGATCAGAAAGGTGCTCGACCAATAGGTCCGGCTGCGGCTTTGAGATGGTAATCGATAAATTCCTTCGACCTGCTCCTTGCTGCACTTGTAGGTGACTTTCTCGCCTGAGTCTTCCTGGAATCGCGACTTTCAATCGTCCGGTAAATTGTCAGGCCTTCCAGCCGAAATGGCGCGAAGGCTTACAGTAAGTAGCCACAGGGATCGATCGCGCCAGCGACAAGGCGGCTTTCATCATCTCGCCTTGTTTACGGCAAGAGCAACGGGTACCGGCGGTGAAATCTGATCTTCATCCTCAGGAGCCCTCGACGAAGCAGTGCGACGGAGAGGGTCCAGAACAAAACCGTTTCACCCGTCACCATAAGCTCTCTTTCAAATTCATCACCGCAGTTTCTTCCGGCGACGCCTGAGGTGATGAAGGCCGCGAAGAGGACTGCCATCGCTATCCAGAATTTCATCTCATGCCCTCCGCTGTGGTGTCGTCTCTTTCTCCCCACGTCTTGGCGCTTTTTCGTCCCCTTGTAGTTTTCCGCAGTTTCAGTGACGATCTTTATCGTCCGGGTGGAGGATAGTGACTATCTGATCGCCGGGAATGGGAGGGGTGATGGGGGCACCTATGACGTCACCCGCTGGATCCTCAGTCCCGATCGGCTCACAAGTATGTGCCCCAGGCAGAGGTGGATTGCCCTAGCGTCGCAATCTCCTTGCCTTTTCCTGTGGCTGGTATACGATAGGAGAAAGAGCATCGAGAGGAAAAAGGAACGCTCCTTTGCACGTCTACGTCATCGTGAACAAGGTGATGTTTGGCAGGGAAGCTCTGGGAATATTCTCCTCACCGGAGAACGCGCAAAAGTACATGGATCGATTTGCAGGGAAAACGGGGTATTTCTGCGACAGCGAGAAATCATTCATCAGGGGTTACTATCAGCCTCCCCATCATGTGTTTGCGGCACACACCTATGACCATGCTGATGACGTTCATCTCCTGGAGGGGATATATGCGGAACTGTCGCAGGCGCAGAGAGCGGCCGGCAGATACGGACAGATCATTGAATTTGCCATCGACTCCCCCGAGGATAAACAGATATCCATGAATGAGTGAACGTGCACCGGCACCGTCGCTGACGAAGAAATATCCTGAAAGCAAAGAAGAGCCGAGATGCGCCCGGTTCCCGCCCTCACCAACATGCCAAGATTCTTGTGCGGCGCGCCGCGTTGAGACAACTACGCTGGCTATCCTGCGTAGCAGGTGGGGTTTGCCGGGGTTGGACCCCGATATCATTATGTGCGGGAGGAGTGATCCATGACCTTTTTGAGACTCTGCGCACTCGGTCTATTACTGGTGTTCTGGTTAGGCCTTGCGGCATGCACTGGTATGGGATGCAAAAGCGATAGCCTCCCCGTTTACCCGGACCCCGGGAAACCAGTGGGAGAACCTCCCGGAGACATGCAGGAATAAAGCACTTTCTGAAGAGAAGCACGCGAGCAGAGCGCGGTTTGTGAAAAGAAAGGTTCCGCCCCTAACCCCGGCCGGAGGTAGGGGCGGACGATGCGCGGATTACTTCTTCTTTGCTGCGGCCTTCGCTGGTTTCTTCGCTGCCTTCTTCGCCGCCGGAGCCTTTGCCGCTGCCTTTGCTTCCACTTTCTTCGCCATGGGTTCCCCCTTAAGTGGATTTTAATATCTTCTCCCCTTTTTTCAGAAATATGCAAGAAAAAACAACACACGGCTACGAATGGCTCCGGATGATGCTCGTGAGCTCTTGGTGGCTGTGTATGCCTTCCTGGAAGAGAGCAAATGCGCGGCACGCCAAACATGCTCTCTTTCGACTGGAAATCGTGTACCAGCATAGACCGGCACATCCGGCCTGGACCTCTTGTGCGAAAGATAGCTTCCACATCACCTTTGTTGATTGACAAGTACAGCAACCGCTGGTACCATCCGCAGTAGACCTCCAACAAGAACAGCGCGGGCATCAATGATGGATCCTTCTTGTGCGCGAAAGGAGTCCTCGGTGTGCGGCGGCTGCGGAGCTGACGAAAGACCTTGCGAAGTATGGGAAGATCATCAAGCCGCCGAAGAAGTGAGGGGATCCCGTGAAGAAGGGAAGAGAGATCCCGCAACATATGGTGGGAAATCTGCGGGAGGTTAAGTGGCAAAGGATTGTTTCGGGCGTGGTTCGATTTGCCCTCCGGAATGGTGGAGGA
>Ga0326728_10021670_pt1 | contig 12040 bp, 12 predicted proteins | sample MB3enrmetagenome_FD_207602 | JGI IMG/M metagenome (GOLD analysis project Ga0326728, IMG submission 207602) | Lab enriched peat soil microbial communities from McLean, Ithaca, NY, United States - MB31MN | ecosystem: Environmental > Terrestrial > Soil > Wetlands > Peat | place: USA: New York... | reverse complement strand
CGTAGCCTCTAAGGGGTGGAGAGCGATCGAGCCAACATAGCTCAGCTCCGGAATGCGCCGGATAAACTCGGAATAGGGGAGCTGCTCGACAGCGGCGAGCGCGGTCTCGAATGAGCCTTGAAGGTAGGGTCCGAGTGAGGCGGTAAAGTTACGTGCAAAGGTCTCATGCAACGAGCGGATGGCCTGCACCTGTTCTTTGGCGAGCATACCCGCCCGCCGCAGGTCGAGGGGGACGGCAGTTTGATCGCGGGCTGATTCTTCTGGGGCTTGCGCTCTTCTCCCCTCAACCATCTGGAGGAGGGCATTGAATTCTTCCTGGTTCAGAGGCCTGTCCATGATCTGCTCCTGTCGCTCAATGGGGTGTGACCCGCGATCCGTTTTTTGCAGCCGCTTGCCGCTCTTCCATATGAGCGCGCACTTTCCGCACCGCCGCGGAGTGCATCTGAGAGACCCGCGCTTCACCCACACCGAGAACGATGCCCACTTCCTTCATCGTAAGTTCTTCATAGTAGTAAAGGGCCAGGACTTGGCGCTCGCGGTCGGAAAGCCGGTCAACCGAATGCCGGAGCAACTCCTGGATCTCTTTTTTGTAGCATAGAGAGTAGGGACTAAGTTCCTCGTCGGAAGGCTGATCGCTGCCCCCATCTCCGTTCTCTTCATCAATGGACTGTTCTTGTAAAGTCGCCAAGTCGGCCCGCAGCAGGTTTTCCTCAAGCTGCCGAAGCTCTTCCACGCCGCAGCCGGCCTCGGCCGCGAGCTCGGCTTCGGTCGGCTCGCGGTGGAGGGTGGAGGTCAGCCGTTCGCGGACCTCATCCAAGGCTCGCCCCTTTCTGCGGAGCAGACGCGGGCTCCAATCCAAACTGCGCAAGCTGTCGAGGATGGCGCCTCGAATGCGGTGCTGTGCGTAGATCCGGAGATCCACAAATTTCCGGGGGTCGAACCGGTTTACGGCGTCGATCAGCCCCACGATGCCGGAGTTAATGAGGTCGTCGAGCAACACGTTGGGCGGAACGCGGCTATGAATGCGCTTGGCGATGTACCGCACCAAAGGAAGGTGCTCGAGGATCAGACGTTCTCGCTCGGAGGCGTCCATGGGCAGCAGGCTCTCATACGCTTTCTTGGCCGCCTGCAGATGCCTGCCGTCAGTCCCATATTCCATTTGCTGAAGAGCCGGGCTACTCATTTAAGAACTCCTATGGATTCAATCGAGACCATCGCCGGAACCTCAGCCGGGGATAACACCACCAGCTTGGGCAGGAATGGCTCGAGGATGCGTCGTAGGTGAAACCGGGCAGGGCTGCCGCATAACAGGACAGGGGCGGTGAATTCAAGATGTTCCCCGGCCAGGTTCTTCATTCCGTCGAGTACTTTGCGCAGTATGGAAGGCTCGAATCCGGGCTGGCGCGCCGTGGCGGACTGAGGATCAAAAGCCTGGCTGAGCCGCTCCTGAATGCCGGCGTCTACCTGGATAACCTTGAGCTTCCCGTCCTCGGCGAGCAGGGGACGAACGAACGAGCGCCCCAGGGCCTGCCGGACTGCCTCCACGAGAACGATGGGGTTCTTCGAAGAAGGAGCAACGTCGACGAGAGTCTCGAGAATCGTCGCCAGGTCCCGCACCGGCACACTCTCCCGCAAGAGTTGCTGCAACACGCGTTGAACTTCTCCAAGGGAGAGTAATTTCGGAACCAGTTCCTCCACCAGCTTGGGTTGTGTCTCCGCTAGGCCGTCCAGCAGGCGTTTGGTTTCCTGACGAGTGAGCAGCTCAAAGGCGTTTTGTTTCACGAGCTCCGCGACGTGGGTGGCGACCACCGAAGGCTGGTCCACCACCGCATAACCCGCGGCCAGAGCATGCTCGCGCAGTTGAGAGGGGATCCACTTGGCGGGCACATTGAAGGCCGGCTCGCGGGTGTCCTTTCCCTCGATCGGTTCCGGATTCGCCTCGGAACTCACGGCCAAGAGGTGGTCCTGGTGGAGCACCCAGCGAGCGAGTTCCACCCCGCGCAATTTCATCACATATTCCCGCGCTTTCAATTGAGGATTATCCGTGATGTGAACCGCCGGAATGAGAAAGCCAAGTTGAGTCGCGAGGTGCCGGCGCAGGGCGCGAATTCTTTTGAGCAGTTGACCGCCGCGAGATTCATCCACAAACTCGACCAGGCCATAGCCCACTTCCAGGGCCAATTCGTCTAACGGAGGCACGGCGTCGTGATGCTCCAGCTTCTTGGCGTTTTTGGCAGTGACCTGTTCGGCTGTTCGCACCGTCCCGGCGTTCTTCGCTCGGTTTCCCAGCCATGCCAGGAGGCCGGCCACGGCAAAAAATGAGAACTTGGGAAGGCCCGGAACAAGGCCGAGAATCAGCATCACCCCGGTCACGACCCAAAGAGGTTTGCTGCGGGCCAAGAGCTGGTTGCCCAAGTCTGTACCCAGGGTGGATTCCGAAGAAGCGCGCGTCGCCACCATACCTCCGGCGACGGAAACGAGAAGGGAGGGCACCATGGTCACCAAGCCATCGCCCACGGTCAGAATCGTATAGTTTTGCAGCGCTTCGACAAATGGAATACCCAGTTGAAAAACCCCAATCAGAAATCCCGCCACGATGTTAATGATGGTGATCAGGATGGTGGCCAAGGCATCCCGCTGGCTAAACCGGGCTGCGCCATCCATCGCTCCGTAAAATTCGGCCTCCCGCGCGATCTTCTCGCGCCTGGCCCTCGCCTGCTGCTCGTCAATCAGGCCCGCCCCGAGGTCGGCGTCAATGGCCATCTGTTTACCGGGCAAGGCGTCCAAAGTGAACCGCGCCGTAACCTCGGCAATGCGCACGGCGCCATGATTGATGACCAGGTACTGAACCGCAATCAGGGCCAGAAATACGACGAAACCCACAACGTAGTTGCCGCCGACCACGAATTGGCCAAATGCCTCAATCACGTGTCCCGCGGCCGCCGACCCTTCTCCTCCGTGAAGCAGAATGCGCCGGGAGCTGGCCAAGTTCAGCGAAAGCCGAAAAAGCGTGAGCATCAAAAGCAACGAGGGGAACACGGAGAACTGGACGGGTCTCTCAATGTACATCGAAACAATGAGGACAAGCACGGAAGCCGTTAGACTGAGGGAGAGGAGCAGATCGAGGATGATGCTGGGGATGGGAATAAGCATCACCATGACCATGCAGACCACCGCACTGGGGACAATCCAGTCGTTGCTCGAGCCCTGCGTCTTCGATTCCGAAGCGAGCGTGGTATCCTTTGCCATCTGTTAGACCTGTGCGTAAGTTGAGTTTCCGGCCGCCTGCGGTGTGCGCTGCTCCTTAGCCTGCATCCGGTAAACAAAAGCAAGGATTTCGGCCACGGCGGTATACAGCTTGCTGGGAATCATCTCTCCCACTTCAACCGCGCGGTACAATGCCTGCGCCAGGGGTGGGTTCTCGACAATCGGGATGCCGTGCCAGACCGCCTGCTGCCGGATCATCTGGGCCAACAAATTCAGGCCCTTGGCAACCACGACCGGCGCTTCCATTTCCCCCGGCAGATATTGCAACGCCACCGCGAAATGGGTGGGGTTGGTCACCACCACCGTGGCTTTCGTGGCTTCCCGCAGCATGCGACGTTTCCGCATCTGCCGTTGCAAACGGCGAATGCGTCCGCGGATGGTCGGGTTACCCTCGATCTCCTTGTTTTCGTCTTTGATCTCCTGCTTGCTCATTCGCAACTGGCGTTCGAAGTTGAATCTCTCGAGAAGGAAATCAGCGGCCGACCAAATTGAAAAGACCAGACAACCCTTCCACATGATCTCGAACATCAAATCCAATACGTACAAAAACGAGACCTTGGCCGGAGCAAAGGAAAGGTTCCCGATCTGGTCCCAGTGCTCGGCCAGAATCGTTGTTGCCAAGTAAACCAGAATCGCGGTTGGGACACAGGACTTCAAAACCCTGCGAACAGAGTCCAGCGACAAGAGACGCTGGAGATTGGTATGTGGACTGAACTTTTGGGGTTTCAAGGAGAGCGCCTGGGGAGCGAGCACCAGTCCACCTTGAGCAAGGTTCGCCGTCAGTGCCACCAGGAATCCGAAAGCCACGGGTGGTCCGGCCCAGCGGACTGCCAGCACCGCGGTCTCGCGAACCGCCACCCCGAAGATGCCTTCGCTATTTCTCAGGTCCGGCATCAGGACCGTGGCCAACAGGTCGTGCCACTCGCGCGGCCAGCGGACAACCAGCCAGGATAGGCACATCACAGTGGTCATCAGGGCCAGTGCCGGGGCCAGCTCGCGGGTGCGCGCAACTTGGCCTTTCTCGCGGGCCTTCTTCCGCTTTCGAGGTGTCGCTTTTTCTGTACGATCCGCTTCGGGCAAGGTGTTTTACCCACTAATGCAAAAGTACGATGAGCCGTTCCGTGGCGCGGAACGCACCCTCAAAGTACCGCTCGAACAACTTTGGCCAGTACCCCACCGCTCCGATCAGTATTCCCATGCCGACCAAACTCTTGATCGACATCCCCAGAAAAAGCACCGGCACCTGCGGGGCAACCTTGGCGATCAGGCCGAGCGCCAGGTCCATGAGCAGGGTGGCGGCAATTACCGGGGCGGCGATTTCCGCTCCGATGCAGAACATCTTGCCAGCGGTAAGCGTCAGATGCCGCATGGCATCGGAGGAAATGGTGATGCTGCCGGGTGGAGCGTACTCGAAGCTCTTCACCAAGGCACGCAACATCCAATGGTCAACGCTCAAACGGAAGAACACGAGAAGAATGACCGTTTCGTAAAGGGTCGAAAGGACCGGAGTGTCCACATTCGTCTGCGGGTCAATCGCATTGACCAGCGAAAACCCGATTTGAAATCCCATAAGCTGGCCGGCCAGCCGCACGCCCTCAAAAACGAACTGAATGCAAATGGCGAGGGCCAGTCCGATGACCGCTTCGCCGAAGACGACGCGCACAAATTGGGCCGGACTGCCGGCCACCAAGCGCGGAGCACAGAGGGGGTAAACCAGCGCCGTCAGCACCAGGGTCAGGCCGGCCTTCACGCGGGGGGAAATCGCCTTGCTGCCAAAAAAGGGAGCGAAGGTGAGTAACGTGCCGAGGCGTACGCCTACCGTCACGAGCGGAGTGACGAGTTGTTCTAGAACAGAGTTCACACCATCCTCTTACCCGACGTAGCGGTGAAAATCCTGGAAGAGCGCAATCGTGAACCCCACCAGCTTGCGGAGCGACCAGGGAAGCAGGACAAAACTCGCGATCCCCACGGCGGCCAACTTGGGAACTGTCGAAAGCGTCGCATCCTGAATAGAGGTCAGTACCTGGCCAATGCTCACCAGGAGGCTCACCAGTGAGCCGATGATCAAGATGGGGGCCGCCAGCCACAAGGCAGTCTGAAGGGTTAATCTGATGATTTCAATAATACCTTCTGTAGACACTTAAGCACCTCAGTATAAACTCTTGATCAGGGACCCCACGACGAGATTCCATCCGTCCACCATGATGAACAACAGGATCTTCAAGGGAGTGGAAATCATAATCGGGGGAAGCTGAAGCATTCCCATGGAGGTCGTTATGGAAGCCACAACCAGGTCGATCACCAGGAACGGCAGGAACAACACCAGCCCGATTTGAAACCCGGCGCGCAATTCCGACAAGATATAGGCTGGAATCACGACTCGCATCGACAGGTCTTCCGCATTGCGCGGGCGCGGCGTCCTGGCCATGTCCACAAAGAGCGCCAGGTCGCGCTCGCGGGCGAACTTCAGCATGAACGTGCGTAAAGGCTTGGCGCTCAGGTCGAGCGCCTGAAAGGTGCTGATGGAGTTGCTCTCCAAGGGCATAACTGCCGTGCTGTAGATTTCCGACCCCACGGGTTGCATAATGAAGTAAGTGAGGAACAGAGCCAGTCCGGTGAGGGTTTGATTCGTCGGTACGGTTTGAGTTCCGAGGGCCTGCCGGAGAAAATGAAACACCACCAGCAACCGCACAAAAGGGGTCATGCAGAGCGCGATGGCGGGAAGGAAGACCAGGAGCGTCAGCAATATGACGATGGTCCACGGAAGGGACCTCAGCCCCCCGGCGGTTTGGGGTAATGAGAATAGGGGGGACCCGGGATCCGCCGCGAATGCCGGGGTCGCCAGACCGGCGCCCAGTGGAAGCACGATCGCAAACCATAAAGCCGATTTCGCCCGCCCTAATATTCTCTCCGTCACTGTAGGCAATCCTTGGTAGCAACTCCGTCATCCACGGGTGCCGGGTCATTCACGGAACGGGGAGCCGCCAGAACCGTGATGGAGCTGGCCGTGCCCGCCACCAGGATTTCCTGGTGCCGGTACTCCACCACGGCCAGGAAGCGCTTGTCTCCCAGTGAAAGGGTCTCGCGCAAGCGTAGCCTTCTTTGATTCTGCGTATAGCGCGCCCCTAGAATTCCCAGCCGCACCCTCAGAAAATTCGCGATCTTGCTCGCCGTTTCTGGCACCTTGTTAATCCTCCATTCAGACTGGAACTCGAGTCTTTCGTCCGGCCACCGAGCGGGGTCACGCGATCTGGGTCAGCCGGATGGCGAGAGCGTCGTCCAGCACATCGAACTCGCCACGGCCGATGACCTGGCCATTGATTTGGACGAAAGCGGGAGAGCCCTCCCTCTGGCCGGAGCGCACTACGGAACCCGGGCCGAGGCCCAGCAAATCCGCCACCGTGAAGACGGCGACCGGGACCTCCACTCGCAAGCGGCAGGGCAGCGCCATGACCTGTTTCCAGGGATCATCCGCTGATCCCTCAAGGCTCGTTTGCGGCGCTGTCAATGTCATGTCGGCCATCTCAGCGTTGCACCAGGAAATCAGTGAAGTAGACTTCTTGAACCGCGAGTTCAGGAACTGCGGCCTGCAGAGCCTCCAGAAGTTGCTGCTTCAGCCGCATCTTGCCCTCCGCACCCATAAGCTCGTTCGATTGGTAAGTCGTCAGCACTCGCAGGACGACGTCCCGAATATGCGCGGTCGGGATGGACTGCGAGTTTTTTTCGTCGTGTCCAGCGACTACGCGCCCCAGACCGAGGTCAACCCCAACCCGCAAAAAGCACTCGCCCGAGGCATCCGCAAGGTTGACCACAAAGCCTTCCAGGTGGAGAGTCTCTTTGACGGCTGGTCCGGCCGCTGCATGTTTCGCGCCCTGGGCGCTGGTTTTCGAGATCCAGAACCAGAAGGCCCCGGCGGCGAGCAGAAACACGAGTAATCCGGCAGCGAAGCCCTTTACCATCTGCCCGTGTCCTTTATCTGAGTCGTTTTTAACGCTAGGTGATTCTTCGCTCATAGTCGCGAAGCATTAATGCAACTGGGCCGCCAACCGATAAGAGAGGGCTAATCCGTGCGCAGGATTTCTAAAAGGTTTCAAATCAACGGCTAATCTGCTGCTCAGAACCGCAGAAGGGGCAGGAGTTCAGACCGGGGGGGAGCGTCGGAGCTAATTGGGGGTCGGCGCAACATTAGAATCGCTTAAGAATACCGGGTGGTTCCGCTCCCACCGCCCAACCGCGGCGGGAGCGGAATCCCTGTCGCCTAATCCTGGTTCTCTTAAGACTGGATGAGATTGATGGCCGTCTGGGTGACGTCGTCCGCCGTCATGATGGCCTTGGCGTTCGCTTGGTAATCGCGTTCGGCCATGATGAGATTGGCAAATTCGGTGGCCATGTTGACGTTGGATTCTTCCAGCGATCCACCCTGGATGCTTCCCAACCCGTTCGTTCCGGCTGTCCCTATGCTCGCCGCCCCGGAGGAGAGCGTCGCCGCGTAGTTGTTATTGCCAATGTTGCTCAGCCCCTGCGGATCGGCAAAGTTAGCCAGTACGACTTGCCCAATTGTGGTCGTCTGCCCGTTCGAGAAGACTCCCTGAATGATCCCGTCGGACGTGACGTTGAAGGACGTCAGGGTTCCACTGGGGCCCCCATTCTGTGAAGTATTGGAGACCGCGGATGTGGACCCTGACTCCGTCACGTTGGAGGAGCCGTTGGAGTTGAAGAGTTGCCAGTTGAAGCTCAAGCCGGCTGCGCCATCGGCCAGATTGGGCACACTCACGGCCACGTCGCCGGTCGGCGATACAAGGCTGCCGGAACCGTCGAACTTCAGTGTTCCTGATCCCACCACCACAGGGGTCCCCGAGGCGCCGACGTCGGCGGCCGGGATGGTAATCTGATATCCCCATTGATTGGTGCCTTGCTTGGTAAACTCAAAACTCAGGGTGTGGCTGGCTCCCAGAGAATCATAGACTACAACGGACTGGCTAAACGATCCCGAACCGTCACCGGTGACCCCGCCGGTTAGGGTCGCCGCGGCGAAGGAAATGCTCCCTGAATTGGAGGCGGTGGTTGCGACGTTGTTCCCGGCCGAGCCGTCGGCCGCGGCCTGCAGCGTTAGCGTGCTTGCCGTGGCGCCAGTGACGGTGACGCTCGAATTGGCGGCGGTACCGACGCTATACGTCGTCCCTGCTCCCTGGCCATTTCCCGTCGTTCCGCTGATGGCCGCGGCGAGGTTGGCGAGTGTGCCCGCGGCCGTCGAACCGATCAACACTTCATCGGGTGTGGAGTCGAGCGAGGACACAAAGGTGTAAGTTGTCCCGCCGATGGTCACCGTATCGTTAGCAGAAGGCTGTGCCGACATGGTCAGCGTGCCCGTGGCTGGGATATCTGCCGCGGCGTCGAGATTCATGTCCAAGCCGACTTCCGTCGTGGCCTCGGGTGCAACCTGTGATCCGCTGGAAAGCTGTAAGGGGGCCAGCGTCGCGGAGGGGTTGATTGTGCCGTTGGTGGCCGTGTATCCCAATACGTAATCACCATTCGCGTCCACCAGGTATCCCGCAGTGTTGGTGGTGAAGTTACCCGCGCGGGTATACTCCTGCGTAGTCCCGTTCTGGACCACAAAGAACCCGTTACCTTGAATCGCCATGTCGGTATCGACGCCCGTGGACTCCGTGGTTCCCTGCGTGAAATTAGTGGATGTCGAGTCAATGGTAGTTCCATCTCCCACTTGGATGGGGTCGCCTGAGCCACTATCGCCCAGGTACTGGTAAAAGAGACTCCCGAAATTCGCTGTCATATCTTTGTAACCTGTCGTATCGAGATTAGACAGGTTATTCGAAATCACGGACAGCGCGCTTTCCGCGGCCGTAAGCCCTGAAAGGGACGTAGAAAATGAGCCCATTAGATTCCTCCTGTAGACTGAGTTTGGGTGGTCGGTTGACTTCCGGTCGAAGAGGTGGACCCCAGAGCCGTCTGGAGTGTTTGGTTGATATCCATGGTCTGCTGAAGCTCATTAAACTGGACCAGTTGCGTCAACATCGTGGTCGGGTCCATCGGGTTCGTGGGGTCTTGCGCCTGGAGCTCAGCGGTTAGGAGAGTGATGAAGGAATTGCCGGTCAAGCCATTCAGGGAATTGTTCGTGCTGGCATTGGCCGAACTGCTGGTGCTACTGGAAGAAGCGGTCGAGCTTGTGGCCGCATCGTAGGGCCACAAAACATGGCTGATATTCATTTCTTTGGACCTCCTCTGTTCGGTTTCGAAGATTCGATTGCCGTGCGCTTCAAACGCGCACGCTTACTCGGCTTAAAACAAAGTCCTCGGCGCTATTCGCAACCGTTGATGCCGCGGGGATTTCAGTCTGAAGCGCAGAGCGGAACGCGTGCGCCCTCACGTCACGTTGGGGCTGGCGAGCCTGGCTATCCTGCTGGCTTTGAGACTGAGCCTGGTTGTACTCCAAACCTCGGGAGATATCGAGGCTCGCAACCTGAATCCCCTTGTCACCCAGTGTCTTCTCCAGCGCCTGGAGCCCTTCCGTCAAGGTGGCGTGCGCGTCGCGATCGCTCACCTGTATTTCAGCTCCGACCTGGCCGTTACTGAGGATGGCACGCACTGAGACAGGGCCCCAGGAATCCGACTTCATATCAACTTGCAGTTCCGACCGGCCCATCAGTTCCGCGAGGTGTGCAGAGCTTACCTGTTGAGCCGCGGTTTCTCTGGCGGCATCCCAATTCTGGAGGGTCGGGTTAGCATGTCCGGTCGAGTCTGTGGAAGACGGCGCTGACCCGCTTTGTGCATCCGAACTACGTCGCGTCAGTTGTAAAGGGTCAACCGTTAATTGCGGGTTTGCAGCAGGGTCCTGGGAGTTCGCCTTCTGGGCAGCAGTTGCGAAGGACCCGGTCTTGACGGGAACAGGACTACCGTCCGCCGCGGAGTCCTCCTGAGCACCCTGAAAAATCTGCTCCGCGGCGGCAGGGGAGCCCCCGCCGGCTTGGGTACAGTCGACGCCCGCGGGTGCAATATTAACGGCTCCCGGCGTGCCGTCCTGGCTGCCTGACCGGCCCGCCGCATGATCGAGATCCCCGCCCCCATCGCTGGAGGGAACACGGAACAGCTCGGTATCCGGCCGGCTGATCTGCGGGAGCGTGGTCTCCCTCGGAAGGCCGGTGCTGCGTGGGGTGGCTTGGGCCCCCGAACCCTGCTGGAGGGAACTGCTTGCATCTTTGTGTAGCCCCGCCCCGTAACCCGGCTTTCCTGGTTTGTCTGGGTCAGGTTGGCTGACGGAGCTATCAGCCCCCGTCGCGAGAATCCCTGGCGTGGAAAGCGCGTCAGGATCCTCGAAGCTCGCTGCTCCCGGCAGGGGCGAGAGAACGGGGTACGGAGAGACCTCCTGTGCGGCGGAGGATGAAGCCGCTGATTGGGCTGACCCTAGGTCTGGATTCTGCGGCTCCGCACAGGATGCTGAGTCGTTGTCTGTGGGCTGGCGATAAGAACTTGGTGGCTGGGCCCCGCCGGTGAGGTTCAGTTGTGCCGGGGCATTTGTAGGCGTGCTTGCAACCAGGCCAGGCGCGCTTTGCGACCGGAACGGGCTGTTCGGCTCTGCGGGTTCAGCCGACACGGCAGGAGGAACGGCCGCAGCCTGGACGATCATCTCAGGGCGAACCTCGAAGGAGATGTCTCGGTTTTGGCGGGTGGCCATCTGGGGCTGAGCGCCGCCGGTGACGTTCAGTTGCGCCTTGCGATTTGCGGGGGCGCTTGCGGCCGGGCCAGGTGAGCTTTGTAGCTGGGGTTGCCCGGTCTTCTCTGCCGGCTCAGCCAGCGCGACAGAGGAGAAGGGCGCAACCTCGAATGCGCTCGCATCGGGTTGAGCCTGCGGCGAAGGAGAAGCGGTTTCCAGCTTGGAGGCGGGCAGGCTTTCGTTCTGCAAGGCCGACGGCGAGGCGACGCGCGCGCGGGACCCGGGGCTCGCACTTATATCAGCGGCATCGGGCAGCGCTTTATGAGCGGCGTTCCCCGAGCTATTCGGCAGAGGCACCTCACCCTGCATGGGGAACGTTGAAGCGAAGCCACTCGAAACAGCGGGTGGGTTGTTTTTGCCGGTAACCGGCTGCTGGTCTTTTGCATTCGACGGGGAACTCGCTTCGGAGTCCGTATCCAGGCCAGGGCTGCCAGACCAGAGCGCGCTGAGTTCAAGAGCGAAGGATCCGGATGTGCCGTGAGGGTCACAGGAAGGAGCCTTGGCTCCGAAGCCGGCAGGAATTCCGAGATTGACGAGGGACGTCTTCATCTGGAGACCGCAGGGGGTGAAAGCACAGGGCGGGCCAAAGATTAGCGTCTTCTGAGGAACGGACGCACTCCTGGTAAGTTACAGAAAACACATGAGTCGTTTGCAATGATGGGAGGGGGCTAAGGTGCGCGAGTGGGATTACCATGCCGCGCTGGGCAAGTCTTGCCGTCCGCTAGGCAACGCTTTTCCCAGTGGCATCGCTGGTTCGTCTCAAGAGGTAGGCGTCGTCAAGCTTCTGCTGGTCGCGGCGGCCCTGGATGAGTAGAAAGAGTGTGAGCTGTTTTTCACGGAGATCGTCGAGTATCTTCCGTTTCTGTTTCGCCGCCAGGTAGCGGGCTTGTTGGGCTTGAACCTCTTTCGATGCGGCCGCAACGCTTTCAGCCAAAGCGCGTTCCCGGCGCTCGAGCAGCATCCGCTCAAAATACAAGAGATGAAGGTCAGCTCCCCGAGCGCCGCGGACCAGCAGCTCCTCGAGACGGTCCAGCGAAGACGTCA
>Ga0326728_10021666_pt1 | contig 12042 bp, 10 predicted proteins | sample MB3enrmetagenome_FD_207602 | JGI IMG/M metagenome (GOLD analysis project Ga0326728, IMG submission 207602) | Lab enriched peat soil microbial communities from McLean, Ithaca, NY, United States - MB31MN | ecosystem: Environmental > Terrestrial > Soil > Wetlands > Peat | place: USA: New York... | reverse complement strand
GCTCTGAGCTTGAAACTCTATACAGTGCAATGTTCACAGCCTTTTAATCCGGCATGTTTTGAGCCTGAATCCAGTTCTCTTTTCATCTCAAGAAACCCTCTTACTCATACCTGAAAATCTCGTCGTGGTAGCATTTCTCAGCCATTGTTCCAGCCCTTTAATTCTTTTATAATCCTTTGATTCAAATAACGTATTCTGATTTAATTTTAAGCACAAACAGGCTCCAACAAACTATTCAAACATGGCAAAAGAAATATTTAAGCTTATGTCTTCGCCTGCCGAATGAAACAGTGCTTGGAAAGCAGTTACGAAGTGTCGCTGGGCTTTAGTATTCACGCTGATTTTATGACCCATTCAATCACAGCCGAAATTTTCGGCTACCCCAGAGGAGGAGACATCATGTTTAAAAAACTGCTTGGTCGTTTGAACGTGAATATGCGCATTTACTTTCTTATAGTTATAGCGGCGCTGGGTATTATAGGTATTGTAATGGTGAGTGCTAATTCCATTGCAACTGCGCTCAAGTATGAACGCGAAGAACAAACACGACGACTTGTCGAATCCGCGGCTTCCATGGTCATGGATTATCAGGCACGCAGCGAAGCAGGTGAATTTTCCAAGGAGGAGGCTCAAAGACTGGCCTTAAGATCAGTTTCAGCATTGCGCTATGACACCCATCAGTATTTTTGGATAAATGATTGGCAGGGCAAGATGCTTTCACACTTCAATAAGGACCTGGTGGGAAAAGACATCCTTAGTCTGCTCGATGCCAGAGGGAATAAGGTGTTTGTCGACATTATTGAAAAGGCCAAGGAAGGAGGCGGCCTCCTGTTCTACTTTTGGAAAGATGCCGGCGGGATCGAAAAATCAAAGATTACGTATGTAAAAGGCATTCCTGAATGGAAGTGGGCGATTGCCAGCGGTATTTATGTGGATGATGTAAAAGGAGAGATTTGGGAGGTTGAGAAGGGTCTTGGCGTCGTGGCTGGTATTCTTTTGATCGTCAGCCTGGTGATCGCGGGCCTGATTGGCCGTAGCATATCAAGACCCATACGGCGCATTATGGATGGGTTGACGGAGAGTTCCGGGCAGGTGGCCGTCGCGTCCGAGCAAGTGTCGTCTTCCAGCCAGGAGCTTGCCAAAGGGGCGTCAGAGCAAGCTGCCGCCATCGAAGAAACGTCCTCGTCATTAGAGGAAATGGCTTCGGTGACCAGACAAAACGCCAGTAACGCAGCGGAGGCTAATAAATTAATGAGTGAAACCGTCCAGGTGGTTGCCGCAGCTAACGAATCCATGGGACATCTCACCTCTTCGATGCTGGAGATCTCAAAAGCGTCGGAGGAGACTTCAAGGATCATCAAGACAATCGACGAAATTGCGTTTCAAACAAACCTTCTAGCCCTCAATGCCGCTGTGGAGGCGGCCCGGGCGGGTGAGGCAGGAGCCGGGTTCGCCGTGGTCGCCGATGAAGTTAGAAATCTTGCGATGCGAGCAGCCGAAGCGGCGAAAAATACTTCCAGTCTCATAGAAGGCACGATCAAGAAAGTCACTGAAGGATCGGCTGTCGTCCAAAAGACGAACTCTGAATTTTCCCATGCTGCCTCAAGCGTAGCGAAAATGGGTGAACTGGTCGAGGAGATAGCGGCCGCATCAAATCAACAGGCCCAAGGAATCGAACAAATCACCCGGGCGGTTAACGAAATGGATAAAGTGGTCCAGCAAAACGCCTCGAACGCTGAGGAATCGGCTTCGGCCTCTGAGGAAACCAGTGCCCAGGCGGAGCAAATGAAGGTATTTATCGAGGAACTCGTGGTGATTATCGGCGGCACGGGCGGTTCGGAGGTTGAAGCGAATCTGAGGGCGGCCAAAGGCGCGTAAAGGAACATACGGCAGGTCTGAGTTTGAGCGAGGTGGGACCCGGCGGTTCTACTTCCTGTGAGTCTGAAGCGCTTCGCGGAATTGGAGTGAGCCGGGAGAGCCCAAACCTGCCGCTTTGTCATACTCTATAATCGCTTCCTGGAACTGAGCTTGAGCGTAGCGGGCCAGCGCTTTGTTGTAATGTGCAATCGCAAGAGATGGTTCGATTTTAATTAGTTTCCCGAGCATTAAGATCACTTAGACCCCGTTTCCGAAACAGACCTCAAGGCCTTGCCTCCTTCCCCCGGCGTTGATATTATTCCGCCACCTGGAATCCAACTGTACGGGAGAAAGTGAATGAGGCGCACCGGAGTTGCCGAAACTTCAATCGGAGTTTTCATACTTGTGTTTCTGGCTGTGATAGCGGGTGTGATCTATTTTGCTCAGTCGCGCTTCGACCCCAGGTTTTATAATATTACCCTCCAGGATGAAGGCAACGTTCAGGGCCGCAGGAATTTTCTGCCGCTTCCCGATACTTCACCCGTGCCCGCCTACCTTCCAGAAAACCTGGTCCCGCTGGGACCCGAGGAAACCTTCGATTCGCAAACCCTGTCCGATAAGATTGACGGCAAGGCCGAACTCTATCTTTCAAGCGGCTTTGTAAAGCTTTCGGCCAGGCGTTTCGCCAGGAAAACGGACCCGAAGAGCTGGCTCGAACTTTTCATATACGAAATGGGAGACTCAACGAACGCGTTCTCCGTTTACAGCCTTCAGAAGAGAAAAGACTCAACGCCGGTTGATTTTGGCGTTTCCGCATATGTCACCGAGGATGCCTTGTTTTTCACAAGCGGGCCCAAGTATTTCGAGATCATATCCGCATCCAAAGACCTTGCCGAAGATATGACCGCACTGGCCAAAAACCTCGTTGAAGCAGATCCACAATATGCCGGGCAACAGCCGTTATCTTCCCTGTTTCCGCCTGAATCTCTGGACGGGTCAAGCATATCGCTCCACATGGGCGACGTTTTCGGCTTCAGCGGGCTCGACCGCGTGTATACAGCCAGGTATGGGGCTGAGAATAACCAGGTCACTGCGTTTATCTCGAAGCGTAACGATTCGGTGGAAGCCGCCGATCTTGCCGTGGCATACGGCCGGTTTATCGTTGAGAACGGGGGCGTGGAAACGGGTGAACTCCCGGATGCGCCAGATTCTAAAGTATATAAAGTATTCGACACTTATGAAGTCGTGATGCACAAGGGAAAATTTTTTGCCGGCGCTCACGAAGCCGATGACATCGAAAAGGCAAAGGACGTTGCATCGAAAATTTACCGCAACCTTGGCGAGGCCGGAGAAAAATAATCAGGAATTAAGAATGAGGAATCGGGAATTTCATAATTCGCAACAATAGTTCCTTATTCCTCTTCAGGGGGTTCAATTGGAGATTAACAGGCGCGATTTTCTTATCCGCTCAGCCAAGGCCGGGATAGCTCTGGGGGCTGCCGGCGCACTTGGTTATTTTCTGTACGACCCTGCCGGTCCGGGCGCACCGGTTGAGAAATCCGGTGTTGGCCTACCCGACTTTTCCGTTCCGGAAGCCGGCAAAAAGATAGCAATAGCGACTGGCGGCGACAGAATCAAGACCGTCAATGCCGCCATCGAGGCGCTCGGCGGAATCGGGTCCTTCGTGAAAAAAGACGACAGGGTCCTGATCAAAGTAAACGCAGCATTCGCAACCCCCCCTTCTTTATGCGCGACAACGAACCCGGAGCTGCTCGCCGAGATAGCGCGCCTGTGCTTCAAGGCCGGGGCCGCGTCAGTCTCCGTAACCGACAACCCGATCAATAATCCTGCAAGTTGTTTTACACTCAGCGGCATAGAGGAAGCGGCTCGAAGCTGCGGGGCCAGCCTGATTATGCCTGAAGAGTCGCTATTCACCAACATCACCGTGCCGGGTTCAAATCTTATCCGGAATTGGCCGGTCTTGTTCGGAGCTTTCCACGGGGCGACAAAGCTGATCGGGATTGCTCCTGTAAAAGACCATCACAGGAGCGGCGCTTCGATGTCCATGAAGAACTGGTACGGATTCATCGGAGGCAGGCGAAACGTATTTCATCAGGACATACACACATTCATAAAAGATCTTGCGGTTATGGTAAAGCCAAGTCTCGTCATACTGGACGGGACCTTCTCCATGGTCACCAACGGACCGACCGGTGGTTCGGTTTCCGACCTCATGGAGACCAAAACGATGATCGTAAGTACCGACCAGGTCGCAGCCGATGCGGCCGGAGCGGCACTGCTCGGCAAAACGCCGGCAGAGCTGCCCTTCTTAGCCAAAGCCGAACAGGCGGGGGCCGGCACTGTGGATTTTGAAGCGCTGAGACCTTTCCGTGTGTCAATGGAGAGAAGCAGGTAAGAATTTCATGAGAATTACAACAGTCAGGCGTATAACCCAGATATTCTTCTTTGCTCTGTTTATTTGGTTCTGCATTGCCAGCACCTTCGGCCAATCTTTTTGGCAATTGCGAGGCTGGCCGGTTAACTGGTTCCTGCAACTCGATCCGCTCGTTGCCCTGGGAACCGTCTTGACGACTCACACCCTGTATTCCGGACTACTCTGGGCACTGGTCACAGTCGCGCTCACAGTCGTTTTGGGAAGATTTTTCTGCGGGTGGCTGTGCCCATTTGGGGCCATGCACCATTTCATTGGTTACCTCGCTTCGCGCGGACGATCCATCAGAGAAAAAATCAACGTGAACCGATACATGGCCGGCCAGAGGATAAAATATTACATCCTTCTGGTTTTGCTTTTCGCGACGGTCGCGGCGTTTTTGCCAAATATCGGGGGTACTTCCTTTCTCAAGTTCGATGGGGTCGATGCGGCTTCGCTAATGACCGGACTTCTCGATCCGATACCCCTTGTATACCGTTCGGTGAATTTTCTGCTTCTGCCTGTCGCGGATTCTTCCCTGCACCTGACCTCCGCAGCCCTGAGGCACTACGAAGGAGCGTGGCTTACAGCTTTCATATTTTTGAGCGCCATCTTGCTCAACCTGGCGATACCTCGTTTTTACTGCCGATTCGTATGCCCTTTGGGCGCTCTTTACGGGGTCCTGGGGAGATTCGCCCTTTGGCGCGTCGGAAGGAAAAAAGCCGAATGCAGCCAATGCAGGCTTTGCGATTCCAGGTGTGAAGGCGCCTGCGACCCGGCAGGACGTATCCGGACCCCCGAATGCGTGCTGTGCTTCAACTGCCTTTACAGCTGCAACGACGACCTGATGGGCTTTAACACATTTCGGTCCGCTTCAGGCGAGGTAATCTCGCCCGACCTGTCCCGCCGAGGATTCATAGCGGCATCGCTTTGCGGAATCGCCGCAATACCAATGCTCAGAATAGACGGCAAGCTTGGCCAAAACTACGAGCCAGCCCTGATCCGACCGCCCGGGTCGCTCCCCGAAGCCCAGTTTCTCGAGCGATGCATCAGGTGCGGGCAATGCGCGCGTGTTTGCCCTACCAACGTTATACAACCCGATATAACAAAGGCCGGGGTCGAGGGTTTGTGGACCCCGATTATGAACATGCGCACAGGATCAAGCGGATGCCAGATGAACTGCACGGCGTGCAGCCATATCTGCCCGACTGCAGCCATCCGCCCTCTTTCACTCGAAGAAAAGCTTGGGCGCGGAGCTTTCGAAAAATCCGGTCCCGTCCGCATCGGCACTGCTTTCATCGACCGGGGCCGCTGCCTGCCCTGGGCAATGGAAAAACCATGCATTGTCTGCCAGGAGAACTGCCCGGTCAGCCCAAAGGCGATATTCGTAAAAGAGAGTTTTGCGACAGTCCGGGACGGCAACCTTGATGGCGCAAAGGTTTCGGCCAACTCGATCTCGCTGCCCAGGCCGGTCCTTCAGCCGAACCGGTTCGATACGGGCGACTTCTTCGTTATGATTGAAAGTGGCGGAATCACGGCAAGAACTCGAATTCTCTCAAATTATCAGGATTCGATTATCCTGGACTCGCATCTCTCGCCGGAGCTCGTGGCGGCCGATTCGAAAAGAATCGAGTTGCAGGTCCGCCTCCAGAGTCCTCAGGTAGATCCGGAAAGATGTACAGGCTGCGGTATTTGCGAGCATGAATGCCCGGTGAGCGGACTGAGGGCAATCAGGGTCAGTGCGGAAGGCGAATCCAGACACAGAAAGCATTCGCTCCTGTTGAAGCAGTTCGGGTAGTTCAGTTCTCCACTGTTCACCGGTCACGCAGCAAAGCAATGGGAAGGTAGAGCCTTTTCAAATGCCCGGCAGCACGCTCAAGCTCATATTAGCCTGCCGGCCGAAAAATGTGAAACTCTCGTAGCTCTCCTCATCAAGCTCGCGGCGACTCAGGTTTCTGTCTGAGTATATGATTCCAATCGCAGTGGCTTTGATGGCAAGCGGCATGGCAAAAAATGGGCCGCCGCCGGTAATTTGGAATACATCTTCTGTCAGGAGCGGTTTAATGATATTGTCAGGTCTTGCGGTCACCCAGAGCGGTTTCCGATCTCTCAGGAGGTAACCGAAGACATTGAGCATCTCCGGACCTACGCCGATTTTGACATTCTGGATGTATCCTTCGTCCTCCCATCCCAGTCCGTACTTTCCATTAAGATGCTGCCGGTCTGGGGTAAGCAGCGCGAAGAGCACCCTGTCCATGCCTATTCCACGATAGATACCCTCCAGAACTATCGAAAGCACCATATTGAGATCCGCTTTCCCGGATGTCACCAGAGAGGAAAGATCGCGAAGGCTGCACAGTTGGATGCCGGCATCCGGCCTCGGAAAGTGCTTCATTTGCGCAATCGAAACAATTTCGGGGTGCGGTGGTTCCAGTGGGGGCGGTCCGGGGCGGCCGATCTTTTCGACTTCGGGGGCCTGGATTCCTTCAACCAAAAGAGACGGCAGCTTAATGGGCATCGGGAGCGGCACCAGGCTGACGCTCCTGCCCGCTCCATAGGATTCCATTATCTCAGCGGCGACTCTTGCAGATTCATGCAGGGTTTCCGTCGTCTCCTTCTGAGAAAGGAAGAGGAAATCGCCCACCTCCTTTGTCAGATCCATAACCCTGGGACAGTCCCAACCCTCTTCAGATGCCCGCGCCACGGCGCACCCAAGTTTTATGCTCCGGATCCGGGGGTCTATTCCCTTATTATCATGCAAGGCGCTTTCCAAGAGCTCGCTTAGTTTCCATTCCTGGTTAAGCCTGAGGGTCAACCGTTCAAGTTTAAATCCCAGTACCTTCGTTTCGGCCTGGTCTTCGCGCTCGAAATCCGTTAACGCGCTCTCCAGCTTTTCTCCAACGTCCCCGGCAAAACACCAGAATGCTATGTTGCCGATACGTGTGAGGAGTGCGCCTATGAATACCTCCTCCGGTCCGGGCAAGTTTCGCCGAATTGCGAAGCTTCTTGCCTGAATTGCCGCGTGGAAGGCCCTTGCGACCTCGAGGGCCAGTTTTTCTTTGTGCGGACCGGAAACAACAGTTTCAATAAGTGCAATCGAAAGACATATCTCCTTTATCATGTTGAAGCCCAGCCGCATCACCGCCCGACTCACCGTGCTGATCCGCTTGGAGTATGGATTGTAATAGGTGCTGTTGGCAAACTTAATCACCTGTGCGGTGAGAGTCGGGTCCTTGAGAATGGACCAGGCCAGTTCCGAAAGAGAGCTGTTTTCATCGCTTGCCGTCCCGGCAACGCATTGAACAGTGTCGTTGAAGATCGGCATGTTCTCCTGAACAAGCCGCATCACCCACAGATCGAGTTCACTTTCGACCACTTTTACCACCCCCGGCCAATTAATATCTCAAAATAGGAATCGGAATAACCGGGGCATGCCTGCACAAGAATTTACATTTACCGGAATCAAGAATCGAGCGATCGTTTCTCAATCTCGAAAATATGAAGACCGGCTTGCTCCGATGAAACAGCCCCAGGATCACTCTTGCTTACGTGTGCATGGGGCTTTCCTATTTTAATGGATTGGTGTATGGATTACTCTTCAAGCTGCCGGGCGGGCGGGCGCAGCCCAACTTAATCTCAAGCTCATTCTATACTGGGGAAATATGAGCCAAAAGCAAAGTGCAATCAAAAAAGGAAAAGACGACCTCTCGCTCACACGGGAAGAATCCGACGAATTGCAAATGATTCTCGACCGGCTGGCCGTGCAGGATCCCGGAGGCGAGAGTTTTGAAGGCTACCTGCACTCGCTTCGAAACTCCATTTCAGCAAGACCCATAATGGCAGCCGCACTGATCGACAGGCTGAGCCGCAATCCGAGCCAAACCGGATTTCGCACCTTTCAAAGTCTGGAAAAAATCGTGGAAGCCTCATCTTACAAGAGAAGTCTCAAGAAGGCGGCATACCGGTTTTCACAGAAAGGTTTCACGCCGGAAGAACAAATGTCCGCGCCTGAAAAAGTAATTCTGATCAAAGATGAGCAAAGAAAACCGACTTCTCACCTGTTCATTGTCCCAGGGACTATCTGGATCGTTTCTGCTCTTATTCCTGAAGCGTCAGTGGGAGGCTATGTTTTCATAACTGCCTTCCTGGAGGACGATTTTGCCACCTTCAACGTGAGAGTAGCGGAACCGAGCACTCAAAAACTCTACAGGGAATACCTCCAGGCTCTTTCAACTCACGCGGCCGATCGCAAAGGCCTGGAAATTCCACTCTGGCATGCAGCGAGGCTTTTCTTCGACACGCTCGATTTTTGGACCGGCAAGGGATCGTATTCCCAACTGGAACGCGCCCGCGATCTTTTCAAAAGGTATCACGATCCGGATAGAAAGCCCCACGTCTATGAACTGATGCCTGAAATCGAAAATCCGGAGAGACATTTTAGCGAGCTGGAGATTGAAAAACTCCTGGAAGATATGGACCTTTCCTGGCTCAGGTTCGATAAGGAGGAATTGTCGCCATATCACGAGAAACTAAAGCAGCTGGACAGTCCGCTGATCGTTGTCCCACGGGCCGTCCAGGAAGAACGCAGTCTGGAATTGCTTCGAAGCGCTGCCGAAAACCTGTGCATTGGGGCAAAACTATACCTTTTCAAAAGATTTTTCGAAGAGCAGGCGATGGCCTTCAAACTCTCCGGCGTTGAAGACAAGGCCCGCTGGGCATGGATAGCCGCGTGCAGTCTGGCAGGCCAGTCGTCTGTGGGGACACATCCAGTCGTGCGCCGGCTGGTGTTTGACTCCATGAGGTTCTATTGGCCCGACGACTTCAAGGAAGACCGGCAGAACGAAGAAAAGCCCCGTGAACGCCGAACCAAATCTGGAATCATTCTGCCTTGAGGGACGGAGGACGGAGAAAGATTATTCCGCCTGAGCTATCTTTAATCGGACATCCGTAACGGAAGATGCATATGGAAACCGTACAGATCAGGACCCCGGCTCATTCATGCGCTGTTGACATAACCGACCATGTTGCCGCCAGGTTGGAAGAAATATCGGCCGTCAACGGCATCTGTCTGATTTACGCACCGCACACCACGGCCGCCATAACGATAAATGAAGGGGCCGATCCCAGCGTGATGGACGACGTTTTAAAAACTTTGGAGAATATCGTTCCATGGCGTGGGGCCTACAAGCATACCGAGGGCAATTCAGCGGCGCACATTAAGGCCGTCCTGGCAGGAGGGAGCGTGCAGGTTATTGTCAACTCGGGGAAACTCGTTCTCGGCACATGGGAGAGAGTGTTCCTCCTGGAGTTCGACGGGCCGAGGACTCGAAAGATCCTCATTCAATATCTTGGCGGCGATGCCCGTTGAGGAAAAAAGAAAGCCAGGTGGGAGGGACCTGGCTTTACGAAGAGAGAAACATGAGATGGTACAGCTAAGCGGTCCTAATAATAGGCATCCTTTGCGCAGAAAAGAATGCGGTGAACCATGTATTTTGTAGCCTGAGAAACAGTATCCTGCAGATTCTGCCGGTATCAATGGCGCTCTTCCTTCCGGATTCCCCCATTATAGCCGCCTTGTATGGTGATTATATTCGGGGAGCAAGAAGCAGGACTCAAACCGTTTTCCATGCTCTCCGCTTCCTTATTATCTACACCTGCATTCCATCCTGATTTTTCCCCTCTTGTGATTCTCTTTCCGCTTCGTTCTTCTCGAAATCCTGGACAAAGAACTCTTTTTATCGAATAATCCCGATACAAGAACTGCCCGCAAAAGAATTAAAATCGTTGGTTTACAAGAGAGGAGTTCCGAAAGACTTCATGGCCGAGACTACGAGTTTAAGGTCAGCGGCATCGAAAACTGTCCGTGATCGCGCATTCCTGCATCAGTTGGTTTTTCCTGCGCTGCTGCTTTTTATCGTGTTCGTATTCGGCACGCTCGGATTTTTTATTTTGGGCGCGGGCAAGTGGAGCCTTTTTGATTGCGCCTATATGACGAGCATCACACTTACCACCGTTGGTTATGGAGAGATACTTCAGGATTTCGACACCAATACCGGCGGACGTTTTTTTGCCATGATTCTTATGTGGTCCGGCATGGGAGTCGCTCTCTATGCGGTGTCGACGATCACCGGGTTTGTAGTCGAGCAAAGATTTTCTCGGATATTGAGGGAGCGTAAGATGGAAAAGAGCATTGCAGCGCTCAAAAATCATTTCATCGTATGCGGAGGAGGCAACACCGCCATAAACGTGCTGCGGGAAATGATTGCATCAAAGCAGCCTTGCGTGGCCATCGAACTTAAATCTGAACGCCTCGAATGGATCGCCGCTCAATTTCAGGGTCTCTATTATATCCAGGGCGACGCGACGGATGAAGAGGTCCTCCTCCGCGCCGGCATCGAGCGGGCTGCCGGTTTGCTCGCCGTATTGGCTGAAGACAGCCACAATCTTTTGATTACCGTCCAGGCCAGGTACGTTAACCCTGAAATAAAGATCGTGGCACGATGCCATGGAAATAATCTGATAGACAAATTCTACAGGGCGGGAGCCAACTATGTTGTAAATCCATCCTTTATCGGCGGCATGCGTATGGCCAGCGAGATGATCCGGCCTCACGTGGTTTCATTCCTCGACCGGATGTTGAGAGTAGGAGGCGCGATGCGGGTAGAGGAGGTCACCATCGGCGAGGGTTCTCCGTGGGTCGGCCGTTCTTTGCGGGAAATGGACATCCAGGGCAATACAGGACTGATCCCGGTTTCTTTGAGGCACCCGGGGGATCCCGAATTCACCTACAATCCATCCCTGGATGAAGTCCTGACGGCAAAAACGGTAATCGTCGTCATCGGAAATCCTGAGCAACTTTCGAACCTCAGGAGATTCTGCGCCGAGGGAGATGGAAACTGTGATATGCCGGATTGATACATCCAGCTCAGACAGATGCTCACGTTCCTATTTGGACACCCTGAAACATGGAAGTTCGTGTTCACCCCCCTTTTCCATTGGGTAGGGTGAGGGTGTCCGCAATAAACTTTTTGCAGCAGAAAAGACCCACACGGGAATGCAAACAGGTTTCGGTTATAAAATAATTATGAAACATGATCGGCCCAGGGGTCGAAGACGATGCGTGCCTCGCGGAGATCATCAATTAATTGGGTAGTCTGATCACAAAATACATTAGCTCCTTTTGAGAAGTGCATCAGGATTCTATTCACATTTGGAATCCAATAGAGTCCCTTTGCTCGACGAGTCAGGCAACCTCAAGGGCTATCGGGGAATCCATCGAGATGTTACGGCGCACAAGCAACTGGAGGAGTTTTCGAGATACACGGAACTCTTTGAAAGCGTGAGGGTGATCCGCTCGATACTGAACCCAAAATCGCCAGGCAGCATATCGGCGAACTGTCTATGGAAGTCGAGCTGCTGCGAAAAGAGGGCTCATCCGGCAAACCAGTACCTTGTAGCATTGAGGTGGTCGAGACGGAGTTTGAAATACTGCGGATAAGGATCAACTGGAAACCCCCTAAACACATCGCAGGGTTGTGCGAGTTGTCGAACGCAATCCGCACGCTTACCCCTTGAGCGTGTTGATCTTGTTTAGCTGTCCCCTCCACCCGCCACCCATCACCGCCTTTTTGCCGCTTCTGGTCGCCGTTTCTATTGCCCGTTCTATTGCCGCTTCCGGTTGCCGTTTGGCAGGCTGAAATCAACGTATAGTACAATATTCCGACTAATTGTCAGGGGCTTGTTTTTTCACTGGT
>Ga0326728_10021662_pt1 | contig 12043 bp, 6 predicted proteins | sample MB3enrmetagenome_FD_207602 | JGI IMG/M metagenome (GOLD analysis project Ga0326728, IMG submission 207602) | Lab enriched peat soil microbial communities from McLean, Ithaca, NY, United States - MB31MN | ecosystem: Environmental > Terrestrial > Soil > Wetlands > Peat | place: USA: New York... | reverse complement strand
GCCTCGGAGACTATACCTTCGAAGACAATTTCATGGGCGTCCTGTTTCCCTATCTGACGAGTCACTTCGAGCGCGTGCACATGGCAGACGTTAAGCGGTACGAGGAATGGTTCGAGCCTGAACCAGCCGAGAGGAAACCTGAAGAAGAAGTATTTGGTGAAAAGTTTGTCGCAGCCTTCATTGAGGAGTATGGGATCAGTCCGGCACGAGTTGCCGAAGTTGGAGTGCTTCTCGCAGAAGACGCAAGGGAGCAACAGAGCACGGTGATACATCGCACCTTTGATTCACTGAAGGCACTCCTTATGAAGGGAGGAATCTCTGACGAAGAAATACGCAGTTTCGGGAACAATTTCGTCTTGAAGCCACGACGGCGATGGGACACCGCAGAGAAACCATATCGGGATAGAGACTGGTATCCCTGGCGGTTCCGCAGGCACTTGTCCTTGATGGCAAGACCCGTCGTCGATCTTGGAAACGGGATGGTTGTCTATGCTCCCGGTTTTTGTGAAGACAGCTTCCGTCACAATGTGATGGAAGCTTTCCAGGGAGCTTTCGATACGGAGTATTTCTCATCGGATCAGATGAAGAAATACTTTGGCGGAGTCAATGATAAGCGTGGAGCGGATTTCAATGTTGCCGCTTGCGAACTGTTCACGAGCTTGGGTTGGAACGCTCTCCCAGAGGTTCAAATGACTGCTCTGGGAGCTCCGGCCGAGCGTGGAATGGGAGATGTCGATGTTCTCGCGTGGAATGGAGATGTGATCTGCGTCTGCGAGTGTAAGGAGCTGCTGTTTGCCCGGACCGTGGGTGAAGTCGTCTCTCAACTGGTTCGCTTCCGAGGCCAGACGGGTGATGATCTCGATAAACATCTTCAACGCGTGAAGTTCCTTGAGGAGAACTACCAAGGATTGCGCCGAATTACGGGAATTGATTCGCCGCGAGTAGTCTCGATCCTCATCACAAGCAAAACTGTTCCAATGCAATTTGGTCCTGATCTGGGAACGCAATTTCTCGCTGCCGATCAAATAACGGCGGACTACCTATATTCTCTATTGGGCAAATCGAATGATCTATCAACCAGATGACGAACGCTTTGCCGAAGCAATATTGGAAGTCGAATTGCAGCGTCGGCAGGATGCTGAAGCGGAAAGTGACCTCGCCGCTTTTGTCCTCGAAACCCTCCGTGGAGGCGTCTGGCATACTACCAATAGCGAGCGATACAAGGGTATTCTCTCAGAAGGCGCAATCCTCCCTGAACCGCCAATTCCGGACTCCAATCGTTGGGGGACCGGGTTGGGAACCATCGGCTGCCCGTACGTGAGAAGCATCGGAGGCGTTAGCCTGTTTGACTTTCGAGACTTTGATCCCGAAGTGTACTCGCAGAACTATCCGATAAGCACTTGGAGAGAATTCGTACCTTATCGATCGGCGTGGGGCGAGGCGATTTGGATTGAAATCGACGTTTCGGAGGTATTAGCTGGATTTATCTCCGGGCACGAGATCTTGGATCGTTGGAAGGCTGAAGGGGCCACGAATCGTTTCATGCCTCTAATTGAGGCTGCACACATAGGAGCCCTGCCCCTCAAGGCCTTCAAGCAAGTGTTACACGTATCCAAAGAAACTAGGACCCTGCATCAGCTTACTGAAGATGTTGCTTGAATTGGTAAATAGGTTGCACATATGACGGAAGCAAACGGATTGGCTAAACCAGTATTTGGTTCGTTGCGGGTTATGATGGTAGCGCATGCATTGCGCGGCGACCGTCTTTGAACCTCCAATACAAGCACACAGGAGAATGGGCACTGATTGGTCGGTTAACAGTGTCCACGCGCTCATTGATCGGAATTCTCACTGAGCGACAATCGACATCGTGAAAATGCCCGCGCCGGTACTGCCGGCGCGGGCGGCCCAGCTAATACTCGCTGGGCAGGTGGATAACATTGTTAGCGAAGTAGAGCTTCACCTCGTCCAGCGGAAAATCGGTGAACGGGATCTCCTGTGTGTAAACGACGTTGCCGTTGCCATCGTCGCAGAGGACGGTTGCGCTGCGGTCGGGACGAACCTGCAACTTCCAGACCTGGAACTCTTCCTGAGCAACGCGCGATTCATGTTGCTGAGCGATTGCGATGATGTCGAGCAACCAGTAGGCGCCGCCCTGCTCGGCAAGGAACTGAGCGCCGTCGGTATAGAGCACGGAGCGATTGATGCCGTGGCGATACCAGTTTTCAGAGCCGGTGAATTGCCGGAGTTGCGATTCGGAGAGTGTAGCTGCGTTCGTCATGTTGTGCCTCTTTCGTTGAAGTGTCCCCCGCGGCGGGGGCGAGAGCAGGCACAGTGCAGCCGTGACAAGCGCGGCAGTCATAGCTTTTTGGGGGTACCGCGACAAAGGAGTGGGGGAGCCAAAACAGCGTCATTGACGGCAAGCGACGGCGCTAAAGTGACAGCTCCCCGCCGTGTATTGGGCACACGAAAGAGGCTGACGCAGAGCACTCAGCTCAATCTGCACCTGAGGAGATTCAAGCGCGGAAGTCGAAAGCCAATCCCTGTAACTCGGTGCTGCAGAATTTGAAACTACCAGCAGGTTAATATATATCAGCAATATGTATTTAAACTGAGACAACATGCCACCAGTAGTACATCGTTATATTGGTTCACCACTCATCTTCTTCATAGAAATCGTAAAAGTAAACTCCATCTTCCGTTAACCCAACTTCTCTTTTGTCATGTGAATATTCGATAGACCTAGTTGTGTAAAGGACAATGCTGTCATCAATATAAGCGATTGGGAATGAACCCTCAGCATCAGGAAAGATCACGATATTTGTTCCCCTAGATCGCTGTACTGACTGGAATAAAATTCCATCGAAGTTGGGTCTGTACACATGCGCGAGATATTCAGTCATTGTTTGAGTGATAATGTATTCTGCTTCACGGCCTTGCACTATGGGCTGAGAGATCAGTCTCTGAAGTCGGCGTAAAAATGCGCCCTTTTCGCATTGCGCTGTAAAATCAGATTGAAAATAGCTGAGGCTCTTGAATGATTTCTCTAGCCTTCCGAAATCGAGGAGCCTTAGCGGCTTGGTAGTACGTAATTTGATGACTGTCGTGTCAGTCCCAAGCGCAGGCCGTATTTCTGCTAAACATGTGTCTGTGTCCAGCGAGCCATAGAAGACTGGAACACCTTCCGCATTCATTCTGCCTGCTCTCGCCTTTTGAGCCGGAGGCGGCCCGACATTCTTAAAGGGATCTGTAAAAGCATCCCTGATTGAATTGCTCGAATGACAGGTACGTGCTCTGAAAAGTTCTGACGCCTCTGGCAATTCCCAAACCACATTTTCCTGGACGTTATGTTTAGCCCACGCTCTTCGTGTCTCTACTCCATCGAACAGTTCAGTGAAGAGACTGTTCGCAGCTGTGCTGAAAAATCTCCTACGGTGTTTCAATTCATCTAATGCATAATTCCACTCTTCCAAATATCTGTAGGGCCTGGTAGGAATGGATACAAAATTACAGCTACTGTCGAAGAACCGCCCGTCGCCATCACGTGGGTCATAGCCTTCATTATCTTCAAGGGCGCTTACGATCTCATCTTCAAAGCCGAGGTACTGTCCAATCACTTCTTGAATGTGCTCAGCTAGAGGATCGCCTTCCTGCTCCCACCACTCGCTGTCATCTTCCCCAAACTTCTTTACATCTTCACCCTGTTTGAAATGCTCTTCAATTATGGGTGCTATAAGCACAGCAAGATCGTCATGTGTGAACGCTTTCCCGTCTTCGCGCTCGCAAAGTGTGCATTCTTGTATGTCACCTTTATTAAGAATGATCTCTTTCAAGTATTCGTCTTCAATGCACCGAAAGCAAATAGCAGACATACTTCCCCCGAATCTTTTCATAGTGTACTTCTACACTCGTCAGCCGCATTGTCCGCACACCCAACCTACTGCTCATGCCAGTGGGATTGAACTCCAACTCAGGCCAGTGCTCTCAGTGGGGCGCGGGTGAGCGTCCCGTAGCTGCTGGAGCGTAGAAAAGCCCGCCGATCCTGGCCGCTGAGCCGCCAGGATCGACTCCAGGGCCGCCCGAATGATGTGTGCAGACTCCGCGAGGCCGATATTAGTGTTGAGCGTGTACATCAGGCTCGCGGACGTGGACTGAGCAAGCCGGGGTTCGTTCACCCCACCCCACATCATGCCAACCACTTTGGCGCTGTCGGCGGCAAAGATCGGGGAGCCGCTGGAGCCGCCTTGCTGCATGATGTCCATCGTGAAGCCGTGCGGCCTGGGAGTGCTGAAGGGGTAGACGCTGCTGACAATGCCACGGCGAATAAACGGGCCGACTTGGCTGATCTTGCCATGCAGGGTCAGCGGCACGGTGCCGAGCGGGTAGCCAATGGTGGCGATCTCCATGCCGGGGCGCAGATAGAAGTCCTCATCGGCCAGTTCCAGGAATGGCGTTTCGCGGACCTCAAGCTGCACAAAGCCAATGTCCGGCACCGTCTGCCCATACCACTCAGTGGCGGAGGTAAAGCTGTTGATCGCTCCCCAGCTTTTCACGCCGAGGTTGAGCATCTGGCAGCCGTGCTTGTCGGCCTCCACCAGAAACATGAGCGCCGCGCCTGCGAACTCGCCCGTCTTGGGGTTGCGCCCTAGCTGGTCGAAGACCTCCACGACGTGCCGGTTGGTTGCCACCAGGCCGCTGTCGTTGATGAGGTAGCCCGTGCCGAAAATCTCAGGGAAGACGGGCTGCTGACCGGCTGGAAGGGGCAGCATCTTGGAGATGAAGGCCACAACGCACGGGCTGGCATTTTCGTAAAGCTCGGTAAGCAACATCACTGCCTCAATTTACTTTCATCGGTTTGAGAGCCCTCGACCAATGCAATTTCATCAGAGGTCAATTCGAATAGCGCATATACTTCGCGATTCAGATCCTTTTCAAGAGACTCTTTCTTGCCCGTAGGTGCTTGCAGGATATTGCCCACCAGCCGCTCAATCTCCCTTGTGTGCTTTGACTCTTTGCGAGGGACTGGAAGCTTCTTGATGTACGTCGTTTTTACTTGGGCAAACGCTCGACCTTCGGACTCCTGTGATATGTACCCATAAAGGTAGTCGAATATCCTAGAATTCAGCAGTCCAAGCAGAGTCTTGTCGGACAATACACTACTTGACCATCCATCCCTCGGCACTATCATGTGAACAGTCTTGTCCAAATACCTACCTTCTACGTCAATCGCCGCAATAATAGAACCGCTGGTTTGCCGATAAACTACCTTTGGCTGAATCTTTAGAAACTCCTCCGAGAACCTGAAGGTGTCGATCTTTGGGTCTAGGCAAGTCACGTAATCATGTTTCAAGTAGTTTGATGGAGCCTGAATCGTCCATTTGGCAATGTCCCTTCCCTTCAAAAAGGGAACGTCCTTTTTGTCTCGGCGCGATCCTGAATAGAACACTCTGTCACCAATGGAATTCTCGCCGCGCTTCTTTCCTCTCCCTGTTGTCCAATAATTGAATCCAACATCCTTCACGAAATAGTTCTCCTCAAGCTCCGCGAACCGTGCGTCATTGCGAAGTCGCTCATGCAGGGGATTCTGCTGCTTCATGGCGGCATCGTTCCCCTCCCGTATCGTGAATTCAATGACAGTAAACTGCTCCAAAGATTCAGCTAAACGAAGCCGTACTTGGTATGGATATGGAGGGCACTGCCTTGAGGCGAGCAGAACAGCAACGAACACGGTTGGATCGTCAAAGACAGGAACATTCTTGTAGTCGGTGATTTCTTGTACCAGCGCCTCAGAGGAAACAAACTTTCTTAACAGCTTGAAGTAATCTCCATTCAGGTAGGTATTTGGTGTTATGTATGCAAATTGCCCATCGGTCCTCGTTAGTTGAATACCTCTCTCTATGAAAGCTGTATAGGTATCACTATTCTGCTTGAAACCAGCATACTTGGCCGTCAAAATGTTCTTGATGGAGCTATCAAAAACGATCCCATATGGTGGATTGCCAATCACCACATCAAAACCGTTCCGATTACGAAAAGCCTCGGAGAAGAATAACCTAAAATCGAAATCAACTTTATACCCAAGAGCTTGCTCAGACTGCGCTAAATGAGTCTCAATGCGCTGCTGAATCTGGCTCTTTAGACGGGCTTTTCGGTCATGATCTGGCTCGTCGAAGAATCCTTGCTTCAATTGCTCAATCTCCGCAAGTCCGTGGCTTTGGAAAGGGAAACCAAGAAGTGAGTTGCCGGGAATTATTTTGAAGTCCAGATTGGGCAAAGGTTTGATTTGCTTTGTTTCTTCTTCATCTACAACGAGGGATAGCCATAGACGCAGCTTGGCGATTTCAACCGCGCCTGCGTCAATGTCAACACCGTACAGGCAATGCTGAATTGCATGGCGCTTGAAGTGATAGGGGTTTCGCTCATTGGGATCGTTGAAATACGGGGTGAGTGCAGTCCGGCAGCGAACGATTTCCGTCATCATGCCGACAGGGAAGGCACCAGAACCCACGGCAGGATCGCAAACGGTAATCGCCGCCAGTTTTTCATCAATCGCGCGGGCATGGGTTTGTATCGGCTTTGGCATCTTCACCGGGTAGCTGGTGTCCACGGCTTCATAGTGCGAGATTTGCTCTCCGAGACGAACGAAGGTATCAACATCCTCCTGGCTCACGTTTGCGCCTGCCTCATTCAGGCTGCTATGCAGGTAGTGAACAAGGCTCTGCTGGCACATATAGTGGACGATCTCGCGCGGCGTGTAGAACGCGCCCAAGCCCTTGCGCCTGTTTTCCTCAATCAGGTTTTCAAAGACCTTGCCGAGCATTTCAGGGTCAATGGCGACCTCTTGCTCCAGCGGCTCGGCCTCATTGACGGTGAAGTTGTAGCGGTCAAATACGTCAAGGACGCCACTGCCGGTGATGCCTTCCTCGATGTGCTTGTTGTTGGTGAAAAGCTCATTGGGCAGTGGAATGTCGATGGTGCGCCAGTCGTAGTCGCCAAGCGGTTCAAAGAGGCCGCCATTCAGGAAGGGGATGCGGCATTTGAAGCGGTCGCACCAGGCCTCATGTCCACGGTCGGATGCAAGCGTGTCGTAGAAAAGCGGTTCAAGAATGTCGTTGAAGAAGTTCTTGTACTCGCCATAGGCGCCGCTTGCCATTTTGCGCAGCAGATCGTGTGGCCCTGTGCCCCACGGCTTGCCCCGCTCGACGCCGAGCCAGCCCTTCTTCTGGAGGAAGTAGAGGAAGACGATCTGGCCCATGAGCTTCTTGGCGAAGTCAACAGTCTGAATGCCTTTGCTGGCAAACTCATCTCGGATTGCCTTATTCTTTGCCGCCAGCTTTTCCAGCGCCGCATGAATGTCGCCGAAAAGTTCGGCGTACTTTTCAAAGAATTCCTTGGTGACGGCCTCAACGCTGAAGGCCTCTTCAATCTGCGCCAGCGCCGGGTCTGTGCTGTCATTGGCAAGCAGGTTGAGGAAGCGCGATTGCGCGGTGTGGCAGCTTTCGCCCTCGCCGACGATATAGGAGAAGCGCCGCGCCGGGGTGAGACGCGCCTCTACGCCGACCTTGCCGCTGTCGGTCTGGACAGTGGCGTACTCCATGCGGATATAGGAAAAGCGCCAACTGCTTTCCGATGGCGAGACGAAGGCAACGAGCGCCGCGTCTTTTTCATCCCGCTGCTTGAGGTGATCGGCTACGAAATTGCGAATGGAGGTGCGCGCCCGCTCCAGCTTGGAGTCGGTGGTCAGATGGACAATGAGCACATCCAGCGTTTCGTGGTTCGGGGAGGTGAAAGTACCAAGCCGCTCGAACTTCTGCACGTGGTCCTTGAAGGCGTCCTTGACGTATTGCTGGTTCCACTGCGCGGCCTTGGACTCGTCAAAGTGATTCAACAGGTTTTGAACGAAGGTGCGAAAACGGGCTTTGTCGAAGCCATGCGTAAAGGTGTCACTGACGAAGGAGCGGGCCTGCGAGCGGTTCATTTAGCCTCCAGCAAATACGACGAGAGGATGACCTCTCGCGGGCTGAGTGTGTTGTGTGTAAGCTGCGCGCGTGTGGCCTGCAGGAACAGTGTTGAAATATCCCGGCGCAATATGCCCAAGACTTTCAGCGGCTCAATTTCGGTTTTGAGGGCTTCGGCTACCTTCTTGGTAGTCGGGCGTGGCAGCGCGCCATCGGTCAGGAGTTGAATCACCTGCTGGATGAACTGCTCATCATCCTCGGTAAAGCCCTGATAGCGGCGAATCTCCTTGGCCTTGAGCCTCTTCAGGATATAGGCATCGTTCGCGCCGCCTTTGTGCTTGGCGATGGCCTCATCCAAATCTTCACTGGTGACTTCGGTGAAAGCCGCCTTGTTCTTTGCCAGCAGGTCGTAGAAGTCGCCAGCGATTTTCTGTAGCTTCTCGGCCGTGTCGGCGGGCTTGAGTAGCTTGACGGCGGCCAGGAAGTCCAATTCAACCGGATCGGCGGCGCTGCCTGTGAGGAAGAACTTGTCCAGGCGTCCATGACGGAAGTAGGTAAACAGGGCCGGGAAGCTGGGAGCAAGGCCGCTGTCGGCGGCAAGCTGCCGTGTGGAGCGCGCCTTCTTGGGCAGCCGCTTGATGCGGGCGAAGAGGTCCGGATGCTTGTCGCGCACTTCGCGGATTTCGCCCAGGTATTCAAGTTCGCTTTCCTCGTCCTCATCCTCGCCCGTGACAATCTTCTTGGAGTTCAAGCGGGCGAAGAGGTCGTGCGATTTGACTTCTTCGCCTTCGGTAAGCAGACGGGCATCGGCACCGAGCATTTCAATGAACGCATGAATCTTGGCCTCCGCGGACTCGCGCAGCTTAATCAGGTCGTTGCCCTCTTCCGTTGGGAAGAAGTTGTATGTGTGTATGCTGGTGAATTTTGTATCCACGCGATTAACGCGGCCAACCCGCTGAATCAGCCGTGTTGGGTTCCAGGGAATGTCATAGTTGATGACCACGTTGGAGCGATGCAGGTTCACGCCTTCGGAAAGCACTTCCGTACAAACCAGAATCCGGTAGTCGTCGCGCGGGTGGAAAGCGTTCGCGTCAAAGTTAGCGATCACGGCCTTATGCGCGGATTCGTCCGACTGCCCTGAATAGCAAAGGACTTGCGAATCAACCTGCTTGGCAATTTGCGCGGTCAGATAGACTGCTGTTTCCTGCGATTCCGTAAAGATGATGAGCTTGTTCTTTTTCAGCAACGCTTGGCCGGTGAGAATATCGCGGAAAGCCTCCCACTTGGGATCGCGATGGACGGCCTTCCAAATCGTCTGAATGCGCTTCAGCGTCTTCAGGTCAGCAGCCAAATCTTTAATGAATTCGGGCGTGAAATCCTTAGCGTCCAACCGCTCGGCTTTATCTTCGGCAAGCAGCGTTTCAATGGCGTCTTGGCAGTCCTCATCCAGCAGTTCAAAAACCTTATTGATGTGCTTCTTGCTGATGTAGACGTGACCTTTGTGGAACTCGCCAATTACCCGCTCGTAAGAATGTATGAAGCGGTCAAGCGTCAGGCGAAACGCATGGAAGCTGCTCTCAAGGCGCTTCACCATAAGAATCTTCATGAACTTTGCAAGGTTGCGCTGGCCCTGAATCTCGCCGCCAGTATCACCGCCCTCGTAGTAGGTCAAAGGGCGATAACGAGCGAATTTGAATTCGGATGCAATGAGCCGGGTTGTTTCGTCAAACACCTGGCTCTCAACTGCATTGAATTTGTAGAACAGCGGTTGCGGGTCTTCAACGGCGGGGAAGCGAAGTCCCTGTTGGAGCATATCCTCACCGTAATACTTCTGAATTTCGGTTCTGGTGCGCCGGATCATCAGGTATTTGAGAACGTGCTCGCGTGTGGACCGCGCGTTGCCTTGAACCACCTTAAAATAGCGCTCTCGGTCGTTTTGCCTGTCCAGCCCTTCGAGTTTCTTCTCTAGCGCAGAAAAGAATGCTTCCAGATTGCGCAGATTCGGTATCGTGCTGTTTTTGCCATTTTGAAATAGCTTGATCTGGCTGAGAATGTCGCGCGGGCGGTTGTTCAGCGGTGTTGCTGAAATCAGGATGACGCGTTTTCCACGACAGATTTGGGCCAGCGTCTCGTATGTCGTATTCGATTCGGTGCGGAAGCGGTGAGACTCATCAATAAATACGTTTGTGTAACGCGACAAATCGCGCGTGAGGAGGTCGTCAATCTTGCCGATGGATATGAAGTCCGTTTGACGAACCTGGAAATCGCCAAAGACATTGGGCCAAGAGCCACGCTTGTCCCGATCCAATAGTTGCGGGGGAGCAATGACAAGGTTGCGGCCATCCAACTGTTGGGCTAGCAGCGCGGACATGTAGGTTTTGCCGAGGCCAACAACATCCGAGATGAACACGCCGCCATACTCGTCGAGCACCTTGCGCGCATTGAGGACGGCTTCTTCCTGGTACTTGAGTTTCTTGAAGCCAACCGGAACATAGATGTCATCAAGCTCAGATGGGCGATTCAGTTCATTGCGGAAGTATTCGTACAGCAGTTTCAGGTAAAGCTCATATGGGCTGAACTCCGCGTAAGGAGATCGGGTGACAATAGTCTCCTCGTAGGGCTTCGTTACTTCAACCGCTATATCCCAAAGTTCATTAAACTTGGCAATGGCGAAATCGTAATCCGACCGATTCTTCAGTTCGACATTGAACTCGAGGTTTTCTGCGAGACCGGACTGAGTAAGATTGCTCGATCCCGTGATGACGCGCCCTTTATCCCTATCGCCATCAATGAAAGTCATGATGTAGACCTTTGCATGAAGGTTCTTTGCGGGATGCGCTTTAATTTCGAGCTTTTTACTGCGAATCCATTCAACAAACTTGTGGACGCCCGTTTCTATATCAAGTGCATCGGGAGATTTTTCAAGTTCATGGAGCACGTCGTTGGCAACACGTTCTTTCGCAACCGCATGAGAGACGAAAGATAGTTCTCCCTGATCTTTGGCCTGCTCCATAAGGTGGTATGCAGCACCATCTGTATTTAGCCCGATGAGGATGCGAATCTTCTCAACCTTTTCTAGCGCGGGATAGAGTTTGTAGAAGCCGCTCACGAAGAAGTAGCCGACCAAACAGTCGAAATGGCGAGTATCCTTCTTTAGCAAAACCGCGAAGCGGTCTTGCAGCGTGTTACCCTTCTCGTTTGTCAAGAAGGTAAGATCAGATGAACTGTGGGTCATTTAACTCTTCTCCTGAGATGAACAAATCGTCGCCAAGTAAATCACGCAATTTGCATAGCATTTGCAACGGTTGTTGATCACTTGAGCGCATACCAAGATCCCTTTTTGCTTCCATGCATCACGAGTTGTTGCATTTCAACGAGTTTGCGGAAGTGCTCTTTGAGTGTGTTCCGGCTGGCGCCGGTCAGCCGGATCATATCCGCCATTGTTACGCGACCGTGTTCACGGGCGTATTCGAGGACGCCGACAGCCAGTTCAGGCAACGCGGCCAGAACCAGCCGTTCGCGCTCCACTTTCACTGATAACCGCCTCTTCTGCTGCTGCAGGGCTCGCAAAAAGAAAAGTAACCAGGGCTGCCAGTTTGGATCGCCGGTCAGGATGGTGGACTGCGTTTGCCGCAGCGCCAGGTAGTAGCCTTCCTTGCTGTTCTCGATCACGCTCTCAAGCGAGCTGAAGGGTACGTAGGAGTAACCGGCTTTGAGCAGCAACAGAGTTGTGAGTACACGGCTCAGACGGCCATTGCCATCCTGGAAGGGATGGATGGCAAGGAAAACGACGGTAAAGATGGCAATGATGAGCAAGGGGTGAAGGCGTTTCAGTTCCTGCTCGGTGTGTAGCCATTCAACCAGCTCCGCCATGTGCCGCGGAGTATCGAATGGCGTCGCCGTCTCGAAGATAATCGCGATCTGCTTCCCGTCGTCATCGAAGGCTGCAACATTATTAGGGAGCTTCTTGTACTCGCCGCGGTGGCGGTCGTCTTTCGAACTGTACTGGAGCAGGTCGCGGTGAAGCTGTTTGATGTGGTTCTCGGTCAGCGAGATATCCTGCCAGGCATGGAAAATCGTTTCCA
>Ga0326728_10021661_pt1 | contig 12044 bp, 8 predicted proteins | sample MB3enrmetagenome_FD_207602 | JGI IMG/M metagenome (GOLD analysis project Ga0326728, IMG submission 207602) | Lab enriched peat soil microbial communities from McLean, Ithaca, NY, United States - MB31MN | ecosystem: Environmental > Terrestrial > Soil > Wetlands > Peat | place: USA: New York... | reverse complement strand
CGGGCGCGAAGGCCCGGGGAGGCAAGCCGATCAAAGATCGCCATTTCGTCCCACAAGGCGCTTCAATGAGGCCCGGGCGCGAAGGCCCGGGGAGGCCGAGTTGTCAAGCTGGAGACGGTATCCGACTTTGCAGCTTCAATGAGGCCCGGGCGCGAAGGCCCGGGGAGGCGCGACAAGCTAAGTTCATGCAAGAGAGGATGAAATGGGCTTCAATGAGGCCCGGGCGCGAAGGCCCGGGGAGGCATGATCACGCCGTTGTAGAGCAAGTCGCCGTCGACGCTTCAATGAGGCCCGGGCGCGAAGGCCCGGGGAGGCGCCGCCGTCGCCGGAGACCCGCGGGAGTTTCGCGATGCTTCAATGAGGCCCGGGCGCGAAGGCCCGGGGAGGCGGCATTATCGCCGGTCATGCGCGCGTAATGGCAGCGAAGCTTCAATGAGGCCCGGGCGCGAAGGCCCGGGGAGGCGATGTTACAACGACTGTGACAGGCTCCAAGGGAAGTGCTTCAATGAGGCCCGGGCGCGAAGGCCCGGGGAGGCTTGCTGGTTGCAGGTTTCTCGTTTCACGCCCAAATTCGATCGCGTGGCGAGCGGTTCGGCAAGTTGGCGCGCCGCAATGCGCCGCTCGCTCCGCCCAAGACTTAACGATATCAAATAGCGGTTCGGAATCAACGATTTTCACGCCCGCGAGCGCCGGCGCGGATTCCCGTCGCGCCGCAGCGCTCGCCGCGCGGCGGCAGTCTATGGCGAATTGTTTCAAATCACCACCGCCCGCCGTTCGATCGGCGCGAAAGCCTTGCCGAGGCTCTCGACGGCGAGCTCGGCTTCCTCCGCCGGCCCGAGATCGAGGATGAGCACGTGATCGGCCTCGCGGTCGATGAGCGTCTCCAACGCCATCGCCATTTCCGCCCGCCGGCCGCCGTCGAGCCGGCAGTGGAACACCGAGAGCTGCAACCAGCGTCCGTAGCCGTGCATTGTCTTGAACACGCGTCGCCACCGCTTTGGGTCGGTGATGTCGTAGGCCACGACATAGGCGTGTTCCGCATTGGCGCGCCGGGGCAGGCCCATGTCTCACCTCGGGACAATATGCGGGTACGCGGAAATCTCGCCCAGACAATAGCGCGCCAGCAGCCGCGCCTGCACGTGCAGCATACGGCGCATGGATATCTGATACCCGAAGACGGGGTGGGTTGTCTCCTGGTCGAGACGGCGTTCGTAGGATTCGATCAAGGCCCGACGCCCTTTCGGGGCAAGATTGCAGCCCCCAGCCGTAAACACGAAGTCGTTGGGCGCGAGCTCGCCGTTGTTCAGCGCCGTCAGCACGGCCGAATCGGCGAGGATCGGGCGGAAAGGCTCGATCATGTCGAGCGCCAGCGACGGCCGACCCGGTCGCTCGGCGTGATAGAATCCTTTCCACGGATCGAGCCCGACCGTCGCGAGCGCGGCGACGAAGGCGCGGGTCAGCAGCGCGTAAGCGAGCGAAAGACAGGCGTTGACCGGATCGGTCGGCGGACGACGGTTGCGCCGTTCGAACGCGAACGCCGGCAGGCTCGCCACCGAGTCGGTGAACAGACTGGGCAAATTGCGGAAATAAAGCGCCGCCGCCTCGCCCTCGAAGCCGAGCAAACGGCCGGGATCGGTCGCCTCCGCTGCGCGGTCGGCGAGGCGTTGGAGCGCGTCCAGCGGCTCCGAGCGCGCGCTTTCGGCACCGCGCCAATTGCGGCGCAAGAGCGTGCGCTGATTGCGAATTTTCGCCGCGACCAAGGCGCGGCCGAAGGCGAGCCGACGCGCCGGATCGGCGGCGAGCGCGTATTGGGCGGCGCGCGCGGCCGCGCTCTTCGGCCCCTGACCGCCGGTCGAACCGAGGAACCAAAACCCGGTCGACATCCAAGCGATCGGAATGTCGCGCCGCAGCAGCTCATGGACGGCGGGCGTCGACAGGCCAACCGGACCGGCGAGCACGAGTTCGGAGGTTTCGTCGAACGCGACGCGGCGAGCTTCTTCGCCTTCGACCTCGACCACCAGCGTCTGATCCTTCTTGCCGATCCGCGCGCCGGGCGTCTGCACGTAGACGGGCAAAGCGGGGCTGGCGGGAGGCGGCGGGGTGCGCGGTGAGCCGCCGCGGCGGAACCAGTTCACTTCGTCGGGCAGACAGATCGGCAGCAGCGAACAGCGCGGGCATTTCGGCGAATTGTCGAGCGGCGGCGGTGGACGGCCGGCGGCGGACGTCAAACGAAGCTCCGCTGCGGCGCGTAGCGTCGTCGCGACGAGCTCGTCGTCGAAGACGACCCGCACGCGTTCCCGGCTCTCGGCGAACCATAGCGCGCCCTCCTCGCTCACGTAACCCGCCTCGCGCAGCAAAAGGCCCTGCGCGCAGAGCTGCGCGCGCTCGGGCAGATACGCGCCGTCGGCGACGTGTGGGCGCTTGCCAACTTTGACGTCGACAGGCGCGACTTTGCCCTCTTCGACCTCGACGACGTCGATCTCGGCGGTCAGCCCCAACGCTTCGGAGGAGAGCAAAAGCCTGCGTGTCTTCAACGGCTCGTCCGCGTCGAGCGCCTCGGGCGCCGGCAGCGGCGGCGCGCGGCCGGCCTCCGTCGCCCGATGGGCGCGCTTTCCCGCGGCGATGTCGGCGCTTCCCGCCCATTCGCCATGCGCCCATTCGAGAAACGCGAGGCGCGGGCAATAGAGCTGCTCGTTGACCATGCGCGCGGGGACGAGCGGTTCGTCGCTTGCGGCCGGCGGGGCGTAGAGCGGCAGTTCGCCCTGGCGGGGCGTCGGCGGCGGGGGCGTTGTCTCGGAATCGGCCATGGACGGAACCTCCCGCAAGCGAAGATGCGAGAGGCGGGCCAAGTGCAGGAAGTTGGGGATGCGACAACAACGGCGCTCTTCATGCCGACGCTTTAGGGTAAACTTTGGGTCACTGACCGCGACCTGAGGCCGCGGACTTGCGATGACGCGATGACGACCCTCGAAGCGGACACGCATTCGTCGCTCAACCCGACCGCGGCCTTCACCGCGCTGACCGGCCGCGAGCCCTACCGCTGGCAGCTGCGCCTGCTGCGCGAATGGCTGGCGAAGGGCGATACGCCCGAGGCGGTCGACGTTCCGACAGGGCTCGGTAAGACGATGACGATGGCGCTTTGGCTCGTCGCGCGTGCGATGGGCGCGGCGCTGCCGCGTCGGCTGGTCTATGTCGTCGACAGGCGAGCGGTGGTCGACCAAGCTACCGAAGAGGCGGAGAAGCTCGCCGGCGCGCTGGCGCGGCGCGACGATCCGGCCATTGTGGCCCTTCGCGCCGCGCTCGGGCTCGACGTCGACCAGGAGCTGCCCGTCTCGACCCTGCGCGGCCAGCACGCGGACAATCGCGCCTGGCTGAAGGCCCCGCACCTGCCCGCGATCATTGTGGGCACGATCGACATGATCGGCTCGCGGCTGCTGTTCGAGGGCTACGGCGTTTCGCGCCGCATGCGGCCGATGCACGCCGGGCTGATTGGCGCCGACGCATGGGTCGTGCTCGACGAAGCGCATCTCGTTCCCCCCTTCGAAGCGCTGTTGCGCGCCATCGTTCGTCAAGGTTCCGTCGCCCCGGTCCCGTCGTTCCGGACGACGAGCCTATCGGCGACGGGCCGCAGCACGACGGAGCGCCTGTTCGCGCTCAGCGCCGACGACATCTCGGGCGACGAGCGCGCGAGCGCGCGCCTCTCAGCGAGCAAGCGCCTGAGGCTGCGCAAGACACCGAAAGGCGATCTCGCGGAGGCGATGGCCGAGTGCGCGATCGAACTCGCCAATGAGGGCGGCCGTCGCGTCGTCGTCTTCGCCAACAGCCGCAAGACCGCGCAGAAAGTCGCCACCTTGATCGAGAAGGATGCGCCGAGCGCTCCGAAACCTGAGCTGCTGGTCGGCGCGCGGCGCGTGCGCGAACGAGAACGTTTGAAGGATTCTGACGTCTTTCGGCGCTACTCTTCAACCGGCTGCGCGAACCCCGGCGCTACGTTCCTCGTCGCCACCTCGGCGGGCGAGGTGGGGGTCGATCTCGACGCGGACGCGCTCGTCTGTGACTTCGCGCCATGGGAGCGCATGGTCCAGCGTCTCGGGCGCGTCAATCGCCGCGCCGCTCCGGGCGTCGCGCCGGTCGTGGCGTTCGACGCGGTCGATGTCGACGACGAAGACGCCCCCCAAGACTCGGCGGAATCGCGCAAATTGCACGGCGCCGTCGCCGACGCGACCGCTTTGGCGCTGCGCGAGCTGTTGGAAAGCGTCGACTGGCGGGCGGAAGAGGACGGAGCGCGCGAGGCGAGCCCACTTGCGTTGCGTCGCCTCAAGGAGGCCGCGGCGACGAACCCTGCGTTGCGCGAGCGCCTTGCGCAAGCGACGACCCCGGAGCCGCTGCGTCCCGCGCTCACGCCCGCTCTGCTCGACGCGTGGTCGATGACTTCGCTCGAAGTCCATACCGGCCGTCCGATCGTCGAACCCTGGCTGCGCGGCTGGGTCGATAAGCAACCGCAAACGCGCGTCGTCTGGCGCAAGGTCCTGCCCCCGATTGCGCCGGACGATCCGCGCGCGACCACAGCGCGGCTGAACGCGTTCTTCGAAGCGGCGCCGCCGCATCTGACAGAAACGCTGGAGACCTACTCCCGCGAAGTCGCCGATCTCATCGCCAAGCGCGTCGCCGCTGTGTGCGGGCGCGGCGCAGCGGAGAGCGAATTGGCCGCGAGCGCGCTCCCCGAAATGCGCGGCGACGACCTCGCCGCCATCGTTCTGGGCCCGGCGGGCGACGTCGAACGGCACATGACGGTCGACTTTCTCGTCCGCCACCCGCTCGATCCGCGTGACGTCCGCGAAATCGCCGGACGAACGATCGTGCTCGACGCCCGGCTCGGCGGACTGGACGATGCCGGGCTGCTCGACGCGAGCGCCAAAAGCGCGCCGCCGGTCCTCGACGGCGAGGCGAGCGACTGGCGGCCAAACGCCGCGACGATCGGTTTTCACGTGCGGATCGTCGCGCGCGACGAAGAGCGGGACAGCGGCTGGCGCGTCGCCTTCCGCTGCGCGGCGGCGGGCGACGATCAAGACGACGAGATTCGAGTCGAGGTCCATCGCGACCGATCGGACGCCGCCGGCGACCTCGCGATCGCGCGCCGCGCTCAGACGCTCGCCGAGCATTCCGCGACGATCGCCGCGCAGGCGCGGAAGATCGCCGCGAAGCTCGAACTTCCTCGCGACCTCGCCGAGACGCTGGCGACCGCGGCGCGCCTGCACGACCTCGGCAAGAAGCGTACAACATGGCAACGCGCCATGAACGCGCCCACTAACGGCGCCGTCTACGCCAAGACGGAGGGCGGCGGTAATCCGCAGCTCCTGCGCATTGGCGAGGAGACCTACCGCCATGAGTTCGGCTCGCTGCGCGAGGCGGAGGCCGATGGGGCGCTCGACGCACTGACGCCGGAGGCCCGCGATCTCGCGCTGCACCTCATCGCCGCTCATCACGGTTTTGGGCGGCCGGTTATCGCCGCCGTCGACCCGGACGAGCCGCCCACGCGCTCGGTGGCGCGCGCCCCCGAGATCGCGCTGCGCTACGCCCGATTGCAGAAACGCTGGGGCTGGTGGGGCCTCGCCTGGTGGGAGTCGCTTCTGCGGGCGGCGGATTGGGCGGCCTCGGCGCAGAACGACGCGGCGGAGGGCGACCATGGCTGAGGCCGAAATCCCCGTCGACCTGCTCAACCCCGGCCAGGTGTTCGCGTGCCTGGGCTTCCTTGAAGCTGCGGATACCTTACTTACGGAAGCTCAAGGCGGCTTCGATTGGCGCGACCCGGCAGACATTCGATTTAGGTTGCGGGCTGCCGGCGAACGTAATCCGTTCGAGACGGTCCTCGAGTTCCTTGCCGAAACCGAGCCAAGGCGATGGGCACCGGTCGGATACAGCGATCCGCCGCGTAATACGCGCAACGGTCACAATGGCGAGGATGAGACGGAGGAAGCGGACCAGCTGCCAAGAGACCGCGGCGCGTCGGCCCCACCCTCGGCACCAACCTTTCCCGCCAGACGCGGCGACCCTATGGCCTTGCCGATCATGATCGGCGGCGGGAACAGGCCGTTGGTGGAACTTGGACACTGGACTGACGGATCAAGTCGCGAAACCTTCAAGCTCTACGCGGGCAATCGCTCGGCCGACGGCATCGCGCGCGCGATGTTGAAAGGCGTGCGCAAGAAGACAAAAGGCGTCGCGCAACTGTGGGAAGAAGATCGCGCGGCGCTGGTCAAAGCGCCGTTTGATGTGCTTGCGCCCATGGGCGGCAGTTTCAACTTCGACCCGCGCGGTGCATGGACCGCGATCGACGCCGGCTATTCGCCAAACGAACATAAGCATGCCGTCCAGGCTTCGCCCGTTGTCGAATTTCTCGCGGCGTGGGGGTTGGAGCATGCCCGTCCAGCTCACTTTGGCGAAAGGCGGGTTCGATACGCTGCCTGGGGAATCGGTCTCCCGCCGATATTGGCTCGCGCGGCACTCGCGGACGGACTTACGGCAATCCTCTCGCGGGAGTTGTCGCGGCGATTCCGTTTCCAACTCGCTCTCGCCGGCAAGAACAAAGTCGTTACATTCGCTGATGAGGAACCCGCCCCATGATTGCGCTCACGACCGAGACGCTCGACTCCTGGGCCGACGATCCAAACGGACCGGTCGCGCTTCACTTGCGGCAAAAGCTGATGCCGGTCGAAGACGATTGCCCGGTGATCTTTCCGCCGACTTATGCAGATATCGGATATAACATCGATACGCTTTCCGACGGCTCGAAGGTGTGCACGATAGACAGCGTCGGGAGTCAGGCCAACCGCATGGAACCGATGTTCAAGGCCTCTGCGCCCGAAGAACGGGAGAACCCGCTCGCCGAGCTTGTTCCGCAGATCGTCATCGACCTTCATTCCGAGGGCGGCCACGCCGAGACGCTCTCGGTGTTGGACCTCGCGCACAGAAGCGCCGACGCGGTGGTGTATTCCTCGCCGAAGCTGGCGCAACAGGTCACTGCGGCGTTCAAGGCACTCAGCCAACGCAACGACGCTTGGCCCTTGTGCTGCATCGCTCCGACTTCGCTTGTCTTCGGCGTGTGGGATTCGCGCGGCGATTCCGGTGAGAAGCGGCCTCGCGTCATTCGCTCGATCATTCGCGCTTGGGGCGTCGACGTCCTTTCCGCGGCGGCGCAATTCAATTCGGTTTCGAAGCACCTTACCGACGAACAGAAAACGGAGTTGCAAAAGGAAGCGAACGCTCGAAAGACAAAGCTGTCCGAGAAGGGCTTCGCCGACGCGCCCGCGACCTTCCGGAAACTCACTGGATCAGCGGACAAGGCCGTGCCCCAGTTCAAAAACGGATCGCCCAATCCGGAGCGGCGTGTACTAGGTGGGGTGTACGTGTGGGACCGAATAGAGCGTGAGGTAACGGTAAATTTAGTTGCGTTACGGTGCCTCAGAGGCGCGGACGCGCGAAAGACTCAGGACATTCGTCGCTATATCCTCGCACTGACGATGATCGCCGCGACCGCCGAAATGGACTTCTTTCTGCGGTCCGGGTGCCAGTTGCAAATCCCTGAGACGACCGATGAATGGAGTATTGTCCCGCGGCGGGGCATCCCTGAGAAAGCAGCGCTATCGTCCAGCACCGTGTCCAACCTCTTGCTCTCGTATGCTCGGAGCGCCGTGACGCCCTTTAAGGCCGCTTGGCCCAAAGAGCTGACGTACAAGTTCGACCTCAAGCAAGCGAAAAACCTGCTCGCGAAAAAGGAAGCCGACGAGGCGGACGAGGGCTGAGCCGATGCCTGCCCTTCTCATCTCTGTTCGCTTCCACGAAGGGCGTTATCACGGCCGGCCGGACTGGCCGCCTTCTCCCGCGCGACTTTTCCAGGCCCTTGTCGCGGGAGCCGCGCGGGGCGGAGATTTGACGACGGAGGATCTCCAAGCTTTCACGTGGCTTGAATCGCTTAAGGCGTCGCCCACAATAGCTGCGCCGCGAATGCGAATCGGTCAGGGATTTACAGCCTATGTGCCGAACAATGATCGGGATGTTGTGGAGGGCAAGGAGTTCACGCGTCGTCGTAACTACGTCGCGGCGTTCGGCAAGATTCGCACGTCGAAGGTTATCCGTCCGATACTCTTCACGGCTGAGACGCCGCTGCTCTACGTTTGGCCGTTCAGCGATGCACGCGTGTCGCACGAGAACGCTCAGCGAATATGTGCGATCGCCGAAGGTGTGTACCAACTGGGGCGCGGGGTCGACATGGCGTGGGCGTGGGGAGAGGTCGTCGACGACGCCGAAGCAGATGAGCGTCTTGCGAGTTGCGCCGGCGTGGTCTACCGGCCGCGCGACCGCGTGAACGGCGCGACGCTTTCGGTCCCGCTCAGCGGGTCTCTCCAAAGTCTTCGCGATCGCTACGCGAAAATAGGCAACCGGTTCGAGGCGCGTGCCGAAATCGAACCGACCAAGAGGCATTCGGCTGACGCGGTCGTCGTTGGTCGCTATTTCGTCCAGCCGTCCAGGCCGCACTTCCGCCAAGTCGCCTATGACGTTCCGTCGACGCGCCTTCTCTTCGATCTCGTCGACGGTGCCGGCCAGCCGTCGTCCTGGCCGCTTGATCGCGTGGTCGAGTTGACCGGATGGGTACGCGACGCGGCGGCGCAACGGCTCAGCTCCGAGGCGCCGAAGGATGCCGCCCTGGTTCGCTCCGTCGTGGTCGGCCGTCACGACGCGAGCGAAGCCGACAAGGCCGCACGTATCAGAATCGCGCCTCTGCCGTCTATCGGGCACCAGCACGCCGACCGGGCCATTCGTCGAGTGTTGGTCGAAGCCCCGCCGAACTGCCCGATCGCCGTGAGAGACTTGCAATGGGCGTTTTCCGGCCTCGCCTGGTTTGTCACCGACGTTGGCGAAATTCTCGGCCAGCTTGCTGTGGGAGCAGAGCGCGGTCAACTCGCCCACTACGGCATCGACCTCACTTCCGGTGCGCGGGCTTGGCGAACGGTGACGCCAATCGCGCTGCCGCAAACGGCGGCGCGGCGACGCATCGATCCACGCCGCCTCGATGAGCGCGCCGAGCAGAAGAGCGGAGGCGAGCGCGCAGTTGAGGAAGATCGCGCTGCTGCCGCTGTGCGCCACGCACTCCGCCACGCCGGCGTCAAAGAGTATACGGAGGCTATCCGCGTCCAGCGCGAACCGTTCGAGACCAAAGGCGCGCGCGCCGAGGCGTTTGCCAAGCCGCCGCGCTTCGCCAAGGAGCGGTTGTGGCATGCGGAGATCGTGTTCGCGGACCCAATCGCTGGGCCGCTGATCATTGGCGACGGGCGCTATCTCGGGCTCGGTCTGATGGCACCGATCAGAGACGTCTTTCGCGACATGATGGTCTTCTCGCTGCCCGAGAATGCTCGCCCCTCGCTCGCCGATCGCACCGACCTCGTGCGAGCGGTCCGGCGCGCGCTGATGGCGCTGGCGCGGAACGGCGACGGCTCAATCCCAGCGCTCTTTTCGGGCCATGAGCCGGACGGCGCAAAGGCGAGTTCGGGACGCCACCGACACGTATTCCTCGCCGCCGCGGATTGCGACCACGACGGGCTGATCGACGAAGTGCTCGTGGCCGCCCCCTGGGCCTGCGACCGCACGGCACCGCCGGGGCGAGACGAGCGCGCCCAGTTCGATCGAGTTGCCGCTTCGCTCGCAACCGTGCGAGCGGGTCGGCTCGGCGTAATCGCGCTGGGTCGCCCGCGGGAGCCAGCGGAGGGCGACGCGCTGATTGGTCCCAGCCGCAATTGGGAGAGCGCCGTGCCGTACCGCCTTGCGCGCCACGGACGACGCGGCGAGGAGGAAATGGCAGTCATCCGACGCGACGTGAGCGCAGAATGCGCACGACGCGGCTTACCGCGGCCGGATATCGAGATTCTGGAGCGATCGGCTGCCTCCGATGGCCTTCACAGTGCCGTTCGGCTTCGTCTGCGCTTCGCAGTCGCCATCGAGGGGCCGATCCTCATCGGCCGCGACAGCCACGCGGGGGGAGGGCTTTTCGCAGCAACGGCTTGATCGTCGGGCACCATGTGAACCGGCCCGCCGCTCCGACCCTTTCGCGTTTAGGAAACACAACCGATTACCCTACCGATCGACGTCGGCCCCCAGACCGATTCACAATCGCCAAACCTCGCGGTCGCAGGTTCTTTCCAGGCCATCTGCAAAATCGTCGCTCCTTGATCCCGCGAGGCCACAACACGCCCCGCCGCGCTCTCCGGCTGCCCATCGCAATCGCACCCGTGGGCAATGCCCTTCCCCCCGCGCACCAATAGTCGTCTCCCCAAGCACTCGGCGTCAAAGCAACGTCCCCGCCGCGTTGTTAACGAAAAGTTCCCCGTCCCTGATATAACGGGCGAGCATGGTATCGCTTGCGTGGCCGGTCTGGGCTCGCACCTTCAGCGTCGAAACGCCGGCCTGGACGGCGCTTGTCGCGAACCCTGCGCGAAGGCTGTGCCCGGAGTAGCCGGCGGGCTCAAACCCAGCGCCGGCGACGCGCTCCCGCACAACTAGGCACACGGCCTCGGGTGACATCGCCTCCGATGAGACGCGCCCATGACGATCGACGCGCCGGAAAATCGGACCGGCATCAATGCCGGCGGCGGACAGCAATCGATCGAGGGCAGCGACGGGACACCACTTCGTCCGACCGAACGGGATGCCTACTCGGCGACCCGCGGCTTCCTGATCGGTCTTCGAGCGACGAACCGTGATGATGACTCCTTGCCGGACATGTTCGACGTCTGTGCAGTCAATTGCACACAGTTCCGAACGCCGGAACCCACCGGCGAAGCCGATCAGGAGCAGCGCCTTGTCCCGCAGGTCCTTCGGACGATCGCCCATCCTCGCCAGGACGGCGAAGAGGTCGTCGCGGAGCAACGGCTTGGCCTGACGCTGTGCGACGCCGTGCTCGCGCCGGATACCTCGCATGGTCGCGCGGACGAGCGGCGATGGGACCGGGTTCGGCAACTTGTGAGCTTCGTGCGCGACCGAGATCGCCGCGAGCCGACGGGTCAGGGTTGCCACCGACAGCACGCCAGCGTGGTCGGCGAGGTAGGAGGCGATTTGGGCGTCGGTGGCCGGCACAGCGCCGCCCCAGGCGCGGAATTGGTCGAGATCGGATTGGTAGGCCCTGCGCGTCGCCGGCGCGATGCCCGCCTCGATGTACGCGGACACCTTGGCGGTCGCGTCATGTCTGCAATCAATTGCACACAACAAGGCGATTTCGTCATTTCCGACGGGGCCGCTTTCGTCGCCATTTGCGACCTCTTCCGCCCCGATTTTGGGTCGTGATAAGTGGGGATTATCACGAGTGAGGGCGTCCATGATCATCATCCCGCTCCCACGATCCCGACCCACCCCTTCTTCTTGGCGACCTTCAACGCGACAACGAGCTCGCTGTTGTCGCTGTCGGGCAGGCGATTGATGGCGAGAACGTGCGGGCGGTACACCCAGATGGTGCCGCCCGGCATCGGTTCGTGCAGCGTGATCCACTTGTCGCTCATCGAGCGCACGCGGACCACGAACTTCGCCGTCTCATCCGCAACAACAGGCTTGGCTTCCGGCTCGACCTCTGGAACGACAGCCACCGGCTCAATCGGGATCGAACGCACGATCTCAACGCCGGTCGGGACCTTCACCAGTTCGCACACGACATCGGGGTTGGCCGTCGCGAGCTTGTTGCGGGCGATCGTCGCGAGACCGAGGTTGGCGAAGATCGTTTTGGCTTTTTCGGTGAACATGGCTCCAAGTTCCTTGCTCTTTGCCTAACTCGATTTGTCCGATCGAGTGTGAATGCAATCAATTGCACATCAGCGCAGTCGCTACCCTGGCCATCCGACCTCTTGGCGCTGACCGCCACAGACTTCGGCTCTGGCCTCATTGAGGATTGGGATGTCGGCCCGCACGAGTTCGAGGAGCTCGGAGACGTCGCGGCAACCGGGGCCGGCGCAATACGCGTCGACTTCAGCCCGCAGCTGATCGGCGAGCGGCCAATGCAAGCG
>Ga0326728_10021660_pt1 | contig 12044 bp, 8 predicted proteins | sample MB3enrmetagenome_FD_207602 | JGI IMG/M metagenome (GOLD analysis project Ga0326728, IMG submission 207602) | Lab enriched peat soil microbial communities from McLean, Ithaca, NY, United States - MB31MN | ecosystem: Environmental > Terrestrial > Soil > Wetlands > Peat | place: USA: New York... | reverse complement strand
AAGCCTTCCAGCCCCGCGCCCTTGGCCATCTCGATCTGGCGCTTCAGCGTGTTCGGGTCGTCCAGCGAGTAATGGCCGAGGTCGCGCGGGATGCGTGGCTGCACATGGCCGATGAAGCGCGGCAGCGCCCGGCCGAGATTCGTCCAGTCGGTAAAGCCCTTGCCCCACCAGGCGTTGTTCTCCGGCACGCGGTGGAATTGCGGCAGGTAATAGGCCAGCAGCCGCGCCTTGCGCTTCGCATGCGCGGGGGCGGGCTGGAATTCCTCGAAATGCGGGGCAGGGCGGGTGGCGCGGCGCACCTCGTCGGGGATGAGGCGCTCCTGGTCTGGGCGCCGTGGCAGGTACAGCCCGCTGGCCCGGTGCGCGAGGTAATGCAGCAACGGGTTCTCGCCGCCCAGTGCGGCGCCATAGCGGCCGGTATAGAATTTCACGTCGAAATCGGGGGCCGGGTCACGCCCCTCGGCGGCGCCGAAGAGCAGGAAATGCTCGAACGGGTCGGCCCCGCTTGCCGCCACGTCCGGGTTGTTGTCCAGGTACCAGGTGGCGTCGAACACGGGCACCGGGTTGGCCTGCCCGCTATGCCGGCGCTCCAGATAGTGCCGGAGGCAGGACTCCTTGGCCACCAGATGGTAGGTCTCGCGGTACCAGGCGGTGTGGAACAGCGGCGAGGGATCGCGCCCCTCCGCTTCACCGGCGATGATGTAATGCAGCAGCGGGTTGATTCCGGCGGCGGCCACATCCGGGTAGCGCGCCAGATACCAGGCCGGGTCGAAATACGGGTTCGGCCGCGCACCATTGGCCCAGCCCTCGGTACAGAAATGCGCCACGCCATCATCGCCGCCGGCCAGGGGCGGGCGCTGTGCCAGATACCAGGGCGAGAGGAACAGCCCGCTCCGCCGGATGATCTCGATTTCCGCTTTCAGATACGCCGCCAAACCAAAGCCCTCCTTGCGCATCATGCCCGGGCGGGGCCGTGTTTGTCACGCCCTGGCGCCGAGGACATCGCTTATCTGCTCAGCGCCTCATGCAGTACGGGCACGACGCCGGAGAGCAGCACCTGCACGCCGATGCCGAGCAGCAGGAAGGCGGCGATGCGCGACACCACCTGCTGACCGGCATTGCCGAGCACTTGGGCGATGCGGTCCGCCGTGCTGTACGACACCCAAATGAGCACTGACATGGCCAGGCAGGCGAGGGAGGCGCCAGCATAAAACGCGCCCATGCCTGCCAGCACATCCGGCCGCGCCGTGCCGAGAGACACCGCCACGGCGATGGTCCCAGGCCCGGTAGTGAAGGGCAGCGTAAGGGGGAAGAAGGCGTAACCAGCCAGGTCCTCGGTAATCGCGCTGCTCACCGGCGCTGCCTCGCGCTGTTTGCGTGCTGCGGTATTGTCCGGGGCGGAGAGCATCTCATAGGAGCGCACTGCCACCACCAGGCCACCGGCGATGCGCAGCGCGTTCATCGAAATGCCAAAGAAGCTCAAAATGTACGTGCCGGCCCAGAGGGCGATGAGCATCACCCCGGTCGAGTACAGCGCCACGCGCCGCGCCAGGACCACGCGCTGCAAATGGCTTTGCGCTGCCGTGACCTCATGGAAAATAATGGCCCCGCCAAGCGGATTGACGATGGAGAACAGCGCCGGAAAGGCGAGCAGAAACGCGGAGAGGATGCTGGTGAAAATAGTCACAGCCCCGCCATCTCCCTGAACTCCTGCTCGCTCAGGATGCGCAGCCCCAACTCCTCCGCCTTCTTCGCCTTGGAGCCCGCATCCTCGCCGACGACAACAAAATCCGTCTTCTTCGAGACGGATTCCGTCACCTTCGCGCCCAGCGCCTCGGCCCGCGCCTTCGCCTCCGGCCGTGCCATGGTCAAGGTCCCGGTGAACACGATCACCTTGCCCGCCAACGGGGAATCGGAAACCCCGGCGCTTACCGCGTCCTGCACCGTTACCTCGCGCTCAAGTGCCGCCAGCGTATCCAGGTTGTGTTGCTCGTCGAAAAACGCCACGAGGTCGTTGGCGATGGCCGGGCCGATGCCGGAGATGGAGCCCAGTTCCAGCCGCGCATCCGAGCCGATCTCACGGGCCGCGATCATCCCCGCCTTCCACGCCGCGTAAGAGCCGTAATGCCGCGCCAGCAGCTTGGCGTTGTTCTCGCCGATGCGCCTGATGCCGAGCGCGTAGATGAAGCGCTCCAGCCCGATCTCGCGCCGAGCGTTGATGGCAGCGGTGAGCTTGGCGGCGGAAACCTCGCCCCAACCCTCGCGCTGCGCGATTTCATCCTCATGCCGGGGCAGAGCAAAAATATCCGGCGCGCTTTTCAGTAGCCCGGCCCGATAAAATTCCTGCACGGTCTTCTCACCCATGCCATCTATGTCGAACGCGCCGCGCGAGCAGAAATGGATCAGGCGCTCCACTACCTGGGCGGCGCAACTCAGGCCGCCCGTGCAGCGGCGCACGGCTTCGTCTGTGTCGCGCACCGCCAGCGAGCCGCAGACCGGGCAATGTGTGGGGAATTTGAACGGGTGCGTGTGCTCGCCGCGCTTCAGCACGCGCAGGATCTGCGGGATCACATCGCCCGCGCGTTGCAGTTCCACCGTATCGCCGATGCGCACATCCTTGCGCGCGATCTCGTCCTCGTTATGCAGCGTGGCGTATTGCACCAGCACGCCGCCCACATTCACCGGCTTGAGGCGCGCGCGCGGCGTGAGCGCCCCGGTGCGACCAACCTGTATTTCGATATTCTCCAGCACCGTGCTGGCTTTTTCGGCGGGGAACTTCCAGGCGCAGGCCCAGCGCGGGGCGCGGCCCACGAAGCCGAGGCGCGCCTGCAGCGCGAGGTCGTTCACCTTGTACACCACGCCGTCGATGTCATAGGGCAGCTCGGCGCGTTCGGTGCCGATGCGCGACTGGAACGCTTCCGCGTCCCCCTCGTCCATGCGCTCCGAGAGCGGGTTCACCTTGAACCCCCAGCGCTTGAGCGTGGTGAGATAGCCCCAATGCGTGTCCGCCACCGGCGTCGCGGTTTCGCCCTGGGCGTAGGCGAACAGCGAGAGTTTGCGTTTCGCCGTAATCGTGGGGTCGAGCTGGCGCAAGCTGCCAGCGGCGGCGTTGCGCGGATTGGCGAATTGCTTTTCCTGGCTCTCGTTCAGGAGTAAAAAATCCGCCTTGGTCATGTACACCTCGCCACGGATCTCGATGAAATCCGGCGCGTCATGCGGCAGCTCGCGCGGCAGCTCGCGCAGGGTGAGCATGTTGGCGGTCACATCCTCGCCGTCGGTGCCATCGCCGCGTGTCGCCGCGCGCACGAATTTGCGGTCCTCATAGGTAAGCGAGATGGACAGCCCGTCGATCTTCGGCTCCGCGACGAAATCCCATGACGCGTCGAGGCCGAGGAACCGCCGCTTGCCCTGCCAGAACTCGGTGAATTCTTCCTGGCTGAACACGTTGTCCAGCGAGAGCATCGGCGTGCGGTGCCGAATTTTGCCAAAGCCCGCGGCCGGCCGCGCCCCGACCCGCGCCAGCACATGCGCTTCCTCGCACAACTCCGGATGCGCCTTGAGGGTCTCTTCCGCCTCGCGGCGCAGCGCGTCGTACTCCGCGTCGGTCATCTCCGGGGAATCGCGCTCGTAATAAGCCGTGTTCGCCGCCTCGATCTTTTCGAGCAGCGCTTGGAGCTTGGTTTTTGCAGTCATATCCGCAGTAAGCTTTCAGCCGCCTGGCGGGCGGCATCGGTAATCACCTCGCCGGCGAGCATCCGCGCGATCTCCTCGCGCCGTGCCTCATCGTCCAGCACATCCACTTCCGTCACCGCGCGCTCGCCCGCCACGCGCTTGGCCACGCGCAGCTGCGCGGCACCCCGCGCCGCCACTTGCGGCGAGTGCGTCACCACCAGCACCTGCACGCCCTGCGCCACGCGGGCCAGGCGCTCGCCCACCGCGGCGGCGGTGGCACCGCCAATGCCGGAATCCACCTCGTCGAAGATCAGCGTCTCCACCGAGCCGCCGCCGGTCAGCACCACTTTCATCGCCAGCATCAGGCGGGAGAGCTCGCCGCCCGAGGCGATCTTGTCCAATGCACCCGGCGTCTCGCCCGGGTTGGTGGCAATCAGGAACCGCACAGAATCGGCACCGCGCGGCCCCCATCCGGTCTCGGGCAGCATCGCGCGTTCCACCACGAAGCGCGCCCGCTCCAGCTTCAGCGGTGGCAGCTCGGCGCCGATGGCGGCTTCCAGCCGCCGCGCTGCCCCCTCGCGCAGGGCCGAGAGCGAAGCCGCCTTCTCCACGTAATCGGCCCGCAGCCGGGTGGTTTCGGCGGTCAGCGCCGCGATGTCAGCCACGCCGCTCTCCAGCGCCGCCAGCTTGGCGCGCAAGGAGGCAAAGAAGCCGGGCAACTCCGCCACCTGCACGCCATGTTTGCGCGCGGCGGCGCGCAGGGCGAAGAGCCGCTCCTCGGTGGCTTCAAGGGCGCGCGGGTCGTCCTCCTCGGCGGCGGCCAGCCGCTCCAGAAAATCCTCTGCCTCGGCGAGCGCAATCTCCGCCCGCTCCAGTGCCGCCATGGCGGGTCCGGCCGGGTTCACATGGCCGGCTGGCACTGTCACCTTGGCCAGGGCCCGGGCAGCGGCGCGCAGGCTGGCGGCGGGACCGGACGCGCGGCGGTCCTTGGGGCGCAACTCCGCGATGGCGCTGGCGATGGCCTCGGCCCGGCGCTCCCCGGCCTGCAAGCGCAGGCGCTCCCCGGCCAATGCGTCTTCCTCGCCCTGCACCGGGTTCAGCTTGGCCAGTTCATCGGCAGCGTGGCGCAGGAAATCCTCTTCCCGCGCGGCTTCTTCGATCCGCCGCTGCGCCTCGTTCAGCCGTGAGGCCGCTTCGCGCCACGCCTTGTGCGCCGCGGCCACAGCTTCGCGCGGGGCAGGGGGCACGCCGAACGCGTCCAGCAGGAAAATATGGTTCGCCGGGTCCGCGAGGCCGACCTGCTCATGCTGGCCCTGGACCTCGATCAGCAGCCCGGCGAGCTTCTTCAGGAAGCCCACGCTCACCGGCTGGTCGTTCACCAGCGCGCGGGAGCGGCCATCCCGCGCCACGATACGGCGGACGAAAATCTCAGGGCCAGAATCCAGCCCATGCTCGCCCAGCAGCGCCTGCGCGGCATGGCCGTCGCCTACCGAGAAGCTCGCCGCCACCACGGCCTGCTCGGCGCCTGCGCGGATCAGCCCGGCATCGGCCCGCGCGCCCAGCGCCAGCCCCAGGCTGTCCAGCAGAATCGACTTGCCCGCGCCGGTCTCGCCGGTGAGCGCGGTCAGCCCCGCCTCGAAATGCAGGTCCAGGCGCTCGATCAGCACGACATCGCGGATCGAGAGGCTGTTGAGCATGCGGGTTTAGAAGATCCAGAAGCCGCTGTGCTTGGGCGGCGGGGGAGGGGCGTTGCCGCCGGTCCCGGCCTGGGTCTCGTTGGCGGCGGTTGCCAGCCCGTGATCCTCCAGCTTGCCATAGGCGGCCTGGTACCAAGTGCTGCCGGGGTAGTTGTAGCCGAGCACCGAGGCCGTGCGCACTGCGGCGTCGGTCAGCCCCAGGTCGAGATAGCATTCCACCAGGCGCTCCAGCGCCTCGGGCACGAAAGTGGTGGTCTGGTAGCTGGTCACGATATCCTGGTAACGGCCGACCGCGGCGCCATAGAGGTGCTGCTTCTGGTAGAAACGGCCGATCTCCATGTCATGGGCGGCGAGTCGGTTGTAGGTCAGGCGCAGCTTGATGCGCGCATCGCGGGCATAGGCGCTGTCGGGGAAGCGGTCGATCACGTCCTGCAGCGTCTGGATCGCCTCGAAGGTCGTGGTCTGGTCGCGCTGCTCGTCCTCGATCTGCTCGTAATAGCACAGCGCCTTCAGGTAATAGGCATAGGCGGCTTCTGAGCTTTCCGGGTGCAGGCCGATGAAGCGGGTCAGCGAGCTGATCGCGTCGTCGTAGTCCTGCTGCTTGTACTGGGCATAACCGGCCAGGAGCTGGGCGTGCGTGGCCCAGGTCGAGTAGGGGTAGTTCTCCTCCGTGGCGTCGAAATCCTTGACGGCCTTGTCGTAGTCGCCATTCTGCATGTGTTGCACGCCCTGGGCGTACAACTGATCCGCCGGCGGAACCACGCCGCCGGGGAATTCCCCGTTCTGGGCTTGATTGGAGGCACACCCCGCCAGGCCGACAGCCAGGGCGAGCAGGGAGACACGGGCAAGGCCAGAGCAGAGTTTTGTCATTGCGTGCGGCTTATAGCAGTTAATCCGGGAACGCGAAGCCATGAGAACCATCCTCAGCCACCTGACGGTGTATTTGCTTGACTTCCCTGGCGTTAAGACTAAGACACCGCCATCGTCAACCGGCCACCCCGCCCTATATCGCGCGCGGGGGGAGCTAGCCGTTGCCCGAACCGGGCCGCGCAAACCAAACCGGGCCGCCGTGCCCGTATGTTTAAGGACATTTTCAGCCACATGGCTTCTTCTTCTCACGCCCTCCGTCATTCGGATGCGCCGGCCTATGCCGGGGCCGATGATTTCGCTGCTCTTCTCGATTCTTCCCTCGGCGCCGGCGGCGGCTTCGAGGGTTCTGTCGTTTCCGGCAAAGTGCTCCGGATCGACGATGACTACGTGATTGTCGATGTCGGCCTGAAGAGCGAGGGCCGCGTGCCGCTCCGCGAATTCGCGCCCATGGGCGCCAAGCCGGAAGTGAATGCCGGCGACGTCTACGATCTCTACATCGAGCGTTACGAAGACAAGGACGGCTCGATGGTTCTGTCGCGCGAGAAGGCTCGCCGCGAGGAATCCTGGACCCAGCTGGAGAAGGCCTTCGAGGTCCAGACCCGCGTGAACGGCGTAATCCACGGCCGCGTCAAGGGCGGTTTCACCGTCGATCTCGGCGGCGCCACGGCGTTCCTGCCGGGCTCCCAGGTCGATATCCGTCCGGTGCGCGACGTCGCCCCACTGATGGGCGTCTCCCAGCCGTTCCAGATCCTGAAGATGGACCGCCAGCGCGGCAACATCGTCGTCTCCCGCCGCGCGGTGCTGGAAGAGACCCGCGCCGAGCAGCGCTCCGAGCTGATCCACGGCCTGAAGGAAGGCATGATCCTGGATGGCGTGGTGAAGAACATCACCGATTACGGCGCCTTCGTGGACCTCGGCGGCGTGGACGGCCTGCTGCACGTCACCGACATCGCCTGGAAGCGCATCAACCACCCGGCCGAGGCGCTGACCATCGGCCAGCCGGTCAAGGTGCAGGTCATCCGCTTCAATGCCGACACGCAGCGCATCTCGCTGGGCATGAAGCAGCTTGAGGCCGATCCGTGGGAAGGCGTGGAAGCCAAGTACCCGCCGGGCATCAAGGTCTCCGGCCGCGTCACCAACATCACCGACTACGGCGCCTTCGTGGAGCTGGAGCCGGGCGTCGAAGGCCTGGTGCACGTGTCCGAGATGTCCTGGACCAAGAAGAACGTCCATCCGGGCAAGATCGTCTCCACCTCGCAGGAAGTGGAAGTGGTCGTGCTGGATGTCGACGCCTCCAAGCGCCGCATCAGCCTTGGCCTGAAGCAGGTGAGCCGCAACCCCTGGGAAGAGTTCCAGGACGAGCACCCGATCGGCTCCATCGTCGAGGGCGAGATCCGCAACATCACGGAGTTCGGTCTGTTCATCGCGGTTGGCGCCGAGATCGACGGCATGGTTCACATGTCCGACCTCTCCTGGGAAGAGACCGGCGAGCAGGCGATCGCTAAGTTCTCCAAGGGCCAGGTGGTCAAGGCCAAGGTGCTGGACGTGGACGTGGAGAAGGAGCGCATTTCGCTCGGTATCAAGCAGCTTGAGGTCGACCCGGCCGCTGGCGTGCTGGATCGCATCCACAAGAACCAGATCGTCACCTGCGTCGTTACCGCTGTGCAGAGCAACGGCATCGAAGTGAAGGTAGACGACGTGCTGACCGGCTTCATCCGCCGCGCCGAGTTGGCGCGCGACAAGGGTGAGCAGCGCCCCGAGCGCTTCGCGGTTGGCGACAAGGTCGATGCCAAGATCACCGCGGTGGACCGTGCGGCCCGCAAGCTGCAGCTGACCATCAAGGGCAAGGAGATCGACGAGGACAAGCAGGCGATCACCGAGTTCGGCTCGTCCGACTCCGGCGCTTCGCTGGGCGACATCCTGGGTGCGGCCATCCGCCGCCGCAACCAGCAGGTCGAGGATTGATCGTTCAGGGCAAGGGGCCGAGAGGCCCCCTGCATCTGTGAGGACCAGAAAAAGCACCCCTTTCGGGGTGCTTTTTTTTTGGGCCCGAATTCAGAATATTCCGGCGTCGCAGCACTGCTAAGGCATTGCCCGGAAATTATCGCTCTGGATCGGCTGTTTTGGGACTGATGGTGTAGTTCCATTCGCCATGGAAGTCGTGGCGAGTGAGATTGATGGTGGTGATCTCGGCGTCGGACACTTTGATGCCACATGGATAGGTGTTTGGGTCGAGTTCGCAGCGCACCTTCAGGCCGGCCTTCGTCGTCGTTGCGGCGATCAATTGCACGATGACCTGATGGCTAACGAGCGGCTTGCCGCGCCAATTGCCGGTGATGAAGGAGAACAGGCGGTGCTCGATCTTGTTCCATTTGCTGGTGCCGGGCGGCAAATGGCAAACGGTGATTGGCACGCCGAGTTCGTCGGCGAGCTTCTGCAATTCGAGTTTCCACAGGCGCACGCGCGAGCCATTGCTGCCGCCGCCGTCTGCCGTGATCAACAGACCGCCGGCATTCGGATAGCGCTCGCGTCCCATGAGCTTCCACCAACTGCGGATGGCGTTGGCGGCGAAGGCGGCCGTGTCGTGGTCGACGCCGACACTGACCCAGCCGGCATTGTCGGCGATGTCATAGACGCCATAGGGAACCGCACGCCCGAGCTCCGGGAGGATGAAATCATGGACGGGGACCTTTTCGGGCGAGCCCCGCGGCCGCCATTCGCGCCCGGCATTCTTGAAGTCGCCGACCAGTTCCTTCTTTTTCGTATCGACCGAGATCGCCGGTTCGCCCGCGGCCAGCGCCGCCTTTACCAGTTCGTTGATGTAGTGGAACTGTGCGTCCCGATCGGGATGGCTCGTCCCCTCCCTAGTCTTGCGATTGGCTTGCAGAGAATAATCGAGCTTGTGCAGGAGTTCGCCCACAAGGGTGCGGCCGATCTTATGGCCCATGGCGCGCAGCGTTTCGCTGAGTTGGCGCAGGCTCTTGCAGGTCCACAGCAGCGGCGATTGCGGGTCGCCGCGCGTTGTCGGCTCGACCAGCGAGCGCAGATCGTCGATGAGTCCCGCATTGGTTTCGCTCGTCGGCTTGCGGCCGCCGCCCGGCCGGCGCACGCGCGCCACATCGACCACTTCGCCGCCGCGCAACTCGGCCAGCGCCCGCCCGATCGTACTGCGGGCAAGGCCCGTGGCACGCGACACCGCCGCGATCCCTCCATGCCCCGCCGTCAGCGCCTCGGCTGCCGCAAACCGTCGCCGGCCGCGCTCGTCAAGCACGGGATCAAGCGCCTCAAATCGCTGGCGGATAGCAGCTTCGTCAATCACACCAGGATGATAGAGCCTGCCGATTCGAGTGGGAATCCACCGACCTAAATATTCCAATCCAACGCGATTCACTTATTCGCGGACGGCGCCTAAGCAGGGCGTAGCCCCTGCACCCCACGAGAGGCGTTGCCCGTCGTGCGCAGCACGCCTTCGGCGCGACAACCAAGCTGGGGCCGGAAGGCCCCAGAGCCAATGGCTTATTCGATTCGATCGCTTTTTGCTAAATTGTGGCGCGCGCAGAGTAGTTGAACATTGTCGGCAACGGGCGACGTGCCACCTTTTGAGAAGGGCAGTATGTGGTCGAAGTGAAGTTCGTCCGCGGCTTGGCAAATGCAACATTTGCCACCGTCACGCTGCCAGACAGCTTGTTTGACGTGCGGCGGGATGATGCGTCGCCTTTGCGGATCTATTCTTACGGGAAGGTCCAAGTCCTCTTCTCCTTCCTCGGCGACGAGCTTGAATCTGCACACCTGGCGCGACTCGATCGTCTCTATCCAGGCGTCAACCAAATGGACGACGCCATTATAAGTCCAAATTCCTGCGCGAAGTTTTTCATAAACACGCACGCGCTCAGGAGGCCTGTCGTTAGTCTTGGCTTGTTGCGCTGCAAGGAAGAAGATGGTGTATCGCGGCGGCTTGGGCTCGATATGAGATCGGGAGCCCATAGCCCCTTCATATAGGATGCAGATGAGGTTGAGACTGACCTCGAGCAACACTGGAAGGAGCGACGACGATGGCGCATTTCGTGGGTCTGGATGTTTCGGTGAAGGAGACGGCGGTATGTGTCGTTGACCAAGCTGGTAAGGTTGTGATCGAGCAGAAGGTGGCCTCCGAGCCGGAGGACATCATCATGCTGCTCACGTCGATCGGCGCAGATTATGAGCGGATCGGGATCGAGGCCGGTCCGCTCTCGCAGTGGCTGGTCAACGGCTTGGCGAAGGCTGGCCTTCCGGTCATCTGCGTCGAGACACGGCATATGAAGTCGTTGCTGCAAGCTCAGAAGATTAACAAGTCCGATCGGCACGATGCGCGCGGCATCGCGCAGATGATGCGTGTCGGTCTGTTCAAACCTGTACACGTCAAGACGCTGGAAAGTCAGGAGCAGCGGATGCTGCTGACTGCACGCAAGCTGGTCCAGCACAAAATGCTCGACGTCGAGTCCGATCTACGCGGCACGTTACGCAATTTTGGCTTGAAGGTTGGGGTCGTCAGCAAGGCCGGCTTCGAAGCGCGGATCCGCGAGCTTGTTGAAGGGTTGCCCCGGCTGGCGCAGATCGTCGAGCCGCTGCTCACCATTCGATCGGTGCTGTGCCGGGAGTTCAGTAAACTGGACAAGATGCTGCTCGATGCCGTCCGCCACGATCCCGTTTGCCGGCGCTTAATGACGGCCCCTGGCGTTGGTGCGGTTGTTGCCCTGACTTACCGGGCGACTGTCGATCAACCGCAGCGCTTCATTCACTCCAGGGCGGTAGGTGCCCATGCGGGACTTACGCCCCGGCGATACCAATCCGGAGAAATCGACTACGACGGCGGCATCTCCAAATCCGGCGATACCATGCTGCGGACCATGTTGTACGAGGCAGCTCAGGTCCTGCTGACACAGAGCCGCCGCTGGTCATGGCTCAAAGCGTGGGGCCTCCGGGTGGCACAACGGCGCGGAATGCGGCGAGCCATCGTCGCCGTCGCCAGGCGCCTGGCCGTCATCCTCCACCGCATGTGGATGGACGGGACCGATTTCCGCTGGGGCAGCGAACCCAACGCTGTCACTTTGCCCGCCTAATCATCATCTTCAAACGGGAGTTCCAACCGGTTCTGCCTCGGCAGGAAGAGGTCCTCACGGGGACGAGGGTGGCGTGAGACCGTAATGGCCGCAGCCTCACTGCCCACGGCGGCGAAGGCGCCCAAAAGATTGATCCACGCTATCTTTCTTAACCCATCATGGGGCGACCGCAGCGTCGACCCCGAAGAGAAGCGCGAGCCTCGTGTGGCACGACCTCATGACTAAAAAATAACGACCTGAACCCGTACAGCTTATCCCACGATCGAAGGGCCTTTGGCATCACCACCCCTACCAGCCTCAATGCTGGTAGAAGATTACGTGCGCCGCTTGACACAGGCCGCGATAGAGAAGCGGCCATTCGCGTTGGTGCAAATCGGCGAGGGTGGCAAGTGGCTGAGGGACATTGGTGATTGCTTCAAAATACTCATCTCAAATCTCTATAATTTTAATAATTATAACAAAGATTGTAAACAATTTGACAAAATTCCATACAAGGAGTAGAGATAGCCACTTTCATAAAGTCGCACCTTGTGTGGTGCGTGAATTCGCAAACCATGAAAAAGATCATTCTTCTGGCCGTTGCCATGGCGATCATCGGGAACGTCGCCGAGGCACGCAGTGGCTTTGTCGGTTTCGGTGGCTACTACAGCGGATATAATGGCTACTACGGCGGTGGCAACCATGGGCGCTTTGGTGAAAGTTACGT
>Ga0326728_10021658_pt1 | contig 12045 bp, 9 predicted proteins | sample MB3enrmetagenome_FD_207602 | JGI IMG/M metagenome (GOLD analysis project Ga0326728, IMG submission 207602) | Lab enriched peat soil microbial communities from McLean, Ithaca, NY, United States - MB31MN | ecosystem: Environmental > Terrestrial > Soil > Wetlands > Peat | place: USA: New York... | reverse complement strand
ACAAAAGAGGAGGACGCCTGACAAGCTATTCAAAAGAAAAGTCGAGAAACAGATTCTCGGTATCGCTGTCGACCTGGAAGGTGAAAGGCAGCGAGATGACGGGCAGCTTGGTGATAAAATTGATCTCCACGTGCTGGCCCACGACGACCGTGGGCAGCGCAGCGCTCAGCTTGTACCCCAGTTTCTCGATCTGCACCCTGGTCTGCCCGGAGATGATATTCGTCAACTCGCCGATGGCATCGACAACGTCCGGCGTGACGCCGGGAGCGTCCTCGTCAACCATCTTCTTATAGATAAATATAGCGCCCTTCTTGCTGAAAGCGAGACTGAAAGTGCCCTTCTTGTCGCCGGCGAACCCTATCACCCCGGTCACCTCTCCTGAGGTATGTCTGTCCGTTTTCAAGACCGGTTTGCCCATGACGATGTCGAGTTGCACCATCGTCTTGAAGACGTTCTGAACAGCGGCGAGATATGCGTTGACGAACCCTGCGTCCATGCGCCGCCCCCTATTACTGGCTCCTCGTCTTTGCTACCGCTTTCTGAATCGCGTCCTGGAGTTTGTCAGGGGTAAAAGGTTTGACGATATAATTGTCAACGCCTCCCTTGATCGCCTCGATCACGCTGTCCTTCTGCGCCTCGGCCGTGACCATCACAAAGGGGATTTTCCTGACGGATTCATCGTCTTTGCACGCCTTCAGGAACTCTATGCCCGTCATCTCCGGCATAATCCAGTCGCTGACTATCAGCTCGAAGTCCCCTTCCTTCTTCAAGATCTCCAATGCCTGTCTTCCGTTCTCGGCTTCCGTGACGTTCGTGATGTCTATTTGTCTCAGCACGTTCTTCACGATCTTTCGCATTGTCGCGAAATCATCAACCACGAGTGTCTTCATGCACATCCTCCTCTGGCACGGTTCGCTTTATCTGACCGGGTGACCGCGCTGCCACACCCTCAACCGGTCCTTCCCATCACAAGTCCGGCCGGGCCTGCGCCTTCCACCGATCACACTGCCTGCTTCTTTATTCGGCACAATCCGGTATTACTTAATACCCTTTTCGCTTTATCAGGTGCGAAAACGGATGAAACAGGAGAAAACAGACCTTGTTTTTGTGTGAGAACCGGTATAACTATTATGTCAGGGGGGGCGTGGGGGTGATCAGATGCATGAACTGCACCAGAATACTTGTCGAGCGTGAGCCGGTCCTTGGCTTGCTGATCAAGACTCGCACCGGCCGCAAAGCACTGGAGGAAGAGGACGGCCGCGCTTTTTACCGATGCCCGGCATGCAGGGCAAAGAACTTCGTCGCCGAGACGAGGAATTCCGATGGTTTCCCGGAGCTGAGAGTCGTTGCCTACAGCTTTGAGTAAACAATTGCCGCGAATTATCAATGGCTCTGGAAGAATAGCACGTTTTTAGTTATACTATCTTACTGACCACAAATATGGCAAAAGCCGATCGGTTTCTCAAAGCATGCAAAATGGAATTGCCAGATTGTACCCCCGTCTGGCTTATGAGGCAGGCGGGACGGTATATGGAGGAATACCGCAGACTCCGGGAGAGACACACGTTCAAGGAGATGTGCAAAAACCCGGAGCTCGCCGTAGAAGTCACCCTTCAGCCGGTCCGGCGATTTGATCTGGACGCCGCCATCATCTTCTCGGATATCCTCCTGCCCCTTGAAAAAATGGGCGTCGGTCTGCAATTTAGCGACGCGGAAGGACCTACTCTCGATCGGCCCGTCCGGTCGGCCCATGACGTCAATGCCCTTAAGGCCATCGATCCTGAAGAGGACTTGGCGTATGTCCTCAAAGCGATCGAGATGACGCGCGGGGAACTGGGCGGGACGGTACCCCTCATCGGTTTTTCCGGCGCCCCCTTCACCCTCGCCAGCTACCTCCTGGAAGGGGGGGGATCAAAACACTACAAGTTGACCAAAGCGTTCATGTATACCGAGGCAAAAGCATTCGGCCTCCTCATGGAAAAGCTCACGGACATGGTCGCGGGCTATCTGAATGCCCAAATCAGGCACGGGGCCCAGACAGTTCAGGTCTTCGACAGTTGGGTAGGTATTCTCTCCGCCATGGACTACGAGCGCTACGTCATGGGCCACATGAAGCGCCTTTTCGCGTCCCTCGACAGGTCTGTCCCCAGCGTCCATTTCGGCCTCGGCACCTGCCACTTGCTGCCCCTGATGAAGGAAGCAGGCGGCGACGTCATGGGCGTCGACTGGCGGGTCCCTATCGACAAGGCCTGGGAATCGGTGGGCAGAAACTGTGTCATCCAGGGGAACCTCGACCCCGCGGCCCTTTTCGGCCCTGCGAAACACGTGCAGGAGCAGGTGAGGGAAATTCTTCGGAGGATAGGGGGCGCCGGCGGCCACATATTCAATCTCGGTCATGGAGTTATGCCCGGAACGCCTGTCGAAAATGTGGACGTCCTCGTCCATGAAGTGCACGAATACGGACGGCGCGCATGAAAACCATGGTGCTCCTCGTCAATTTCGGCGGTCCTGCAACGCTCGGCGAGGTGCCTCTGTTCTTAAGGAGGCTGATGGGGACCATTGCGCCCCAGGCCATACAGGAGGCCCTGATGGACCGGTACCGGGCCATAGGGGGAGGCTCGCCGCTCGCATCGATCACACAGGATCAGGCCGCCCGCATCGCGGATGCAACCGGCCACCTGGTCCCCATCGGGTGCGCGTATCGATACGCCTCTCCCACGCTGGAGGAGATGATGAACGAGTGCTACAAGTCCGGGACAGAACGGATAACCTTCTTCGTCATGTCTCCCTACTACACCTCAAGAACGGTCGGCGCCTACATAAAGACGGTCGAAACCTATCTCTCCTATCTTTCCTTCGCCTCCTACCGGCCAGAAGTCACCTTCATCCATAGCTGGTACAAGGAACCGCTCTTTATCGACGCATGGGTCGGCAGGATACGGGAAGAAGCCCGGCAAGAGGAAGGTTTCTATCTCTTCTCGGCCCATAGTCTGCCCCAATCGCTTCAGCACGAACCCTATATCTCGCAGGTGGAGGAGACGGTTGCCGCTGTCGCCGCACGCCTCAAACTACCGGCCTACGCCATCGGCTGGCAGAGCGTGCCCCGGAATACGGACGAGCCCTGGATCGGGCCGTCCGTTGAAGCAGTCATCGACGGGATCACGGGAACAACGTCGAGGCTGATAGAGATACCCATCGGGTTTGTGAGCGACCATCTCGAAACATTGTACGATATGGATATCGTACATGCCGCGTATGCCGGGACGAAGGGCATCACCTTTTCGCGAATAGCTTCCCTCAATACCTATCCGCCTTTTATCGCCGCGTGTAAGGCCATACTGGAAAAACATCTGCAGGGAGGGCAATGAAGAAGGTCGCCATCGTCGGCAGCGGTATCTCTGCGCTGGCTTGCGCCGTCGCTCTTAAGGAAGAGGACACCGACTTCGTGATCCTTGAGAAAGGCTCCGCGGCAGGGGGGAAGCTGCTCACGGAAAAGATGGACGGGTTCGTAATCGAGGCGGGGCCCGACAGCTTCCTTCCCGAAAAACCCTGGACCCTGGACCTCATCGGTAAGGTCGGCCTTGAGGACCAGCTCCTGGCTACGAACGAGGAACAGAAGGGAACGTACATCTATTCTCAGGGGCGGCTTCACCGGTTGCCTGAAGGCGTCATACTCATGGTGCCGACAATGCTCATGCCCCTGGCCCGCTCCGGGCTGATCTCCCTGCCCGGTAAGATCCGCATGGGTATGGAGGCGTTCATACCGGGAAAAAGAGACGGGTCCGACGAAAGCCTCGCCAGGTTCGTCACCCGGAGGCTCGGCAGGGAATGTCTGGAGAAGATCGCAGAACCCCTTGTGGCGGGCATCCACACATCGGACCCGGAGGATATGAGTGTGAAGGCCGTATTCCCCCGGTTCCTTGAAATGGAAAAGAGGAGCGGCAGCCTCATCAGGGCAATGGTCAAAACCATGAAAAAGGCCGCGCCCGTCACCACTTCCGTGAAGCTGACCTATTTCATGTCCTTAAAAGAAGGCATGCAGCAACTCGTGGACCGGTGCGTCAGTTTCGTAGGAGAAGAGCGGATCCGCACCTCGTGCGAGGTCACGCAGGTCCGGTCCGCGCCTCAGGGATACGAGCTGCTCGCGGGGTCTGAGCGGATGGTCTTCGACGCGGTCGTCCTCGCTACGCCCGCGTATGTAACGCAAGACGTGCTCGGCCGCATGGCCCCCGCCCTCTCCGACAGGCTTTCTCCGATTGCATGGTCCTCCACGGCGACCATTTCGCTCGCTTTTGCCGCGCATGGTGTTCCGTCCCGTCTCCCCGGCTTCGGTTTTATCGTCCCCCGCGTGGAACAGAGACGGATCAACGCAGCCACCTGGAGCTCAACAAAGTGGTCCTTTCGCGCGCCGCCCCACTGTCAACTCATAAGGGCTTTTGTGGGGGGCGGGCAGCACGAGGAACTGCTCTCCTACGAGGACAAGGACCTCGTGGCTATCGTCCGTGAGGAGCTCAGAGAGATCGCAGGCATTACCGGGGAGCCTCTCTTCTCAAAAGTTTACCGCTGGGCGCGGAGCATGCCCCGCTATACCGTGGGTCACCTCGACCGCGTCGATGCCATCGATGACGCCCTAAAGCCCTATCCAGGGCTTCATCTCATAGGTTGCAGCTACCGCGGCATAGGCATCGGAGACTGTGTCAAGAGCGGGCTCGAGGCAGCGCAGAAAATCGAGGCTTTTTTGCAAGGGCTGGGTGATCCGCGGAGGATGCACCGATAAGTGCCGATGAGCTGGAGGTAAGAGGCGTCATGACAAAACAGGGAACAAAAGTTCTCCTCGTTTACCCGCAACATCCCGACACGTTCTGGTCATACAAGTACGCCCTCAAATTTATCTCGAAAAAGGCGAGCTCGCCCCCGCTCGGACTGCTCACCGTGGCCGCCATGCTCCCGGCAGATTGGGAAATAAGGCTTATAGACACCCAGACAGCACCGCTTGAGGAAAAGGACATCGAGTGGGCGGACTACGTATTCATCAGCGCCATGTCCATTCAGGAGAAATCCGCAAGGCTTGTCATCGCCGAGTGCGGGGCAAAGGGCGTCAAGACGGTCGCGGGCGGCCCCTTGTTCACTTCGATGCCCGACGCGTTCCCCGATGTCGACTACCTGGTGCTCGACGAGGCCGAGATCACACTCACCGCGTTCCTGAAAGACGTGGAGCAGGGGCAACCCCGGCACATTTACCGCTCCGGCAGCCGGGCCGACATCGGCCTGACGCCCAGCCCCAGGTGGGACATCATCGACATGAAGAAATATGCGTCGATGAACATCCAATATTCACGGGGCTGCCCTTTCAACTGCGAGTTCTGCAACATTACGGTCCTCTATGGGCAAAGGGCCCGTACAAAGGGCAAAAACCAGATAATCGCCGAGCTTGACGGGCTCTGGCGGGCGGGCTGGAAGGGAAGTGTCTTTTTTGTTGACGACAATTTTATCGGAAACAAGACAAAATTCAAAAAGGATGTACTGCCGGGCATCGTCGACTGGATGAAGCAGAGACGCTACCCCTTTGCATTTGCAACGGAGGTTTCCATCAACCTTGCCGATGACCCGGAGCTCATGGAGCTTATGGTCGAGGCGGGATTCGATACTGTTTTTGTCGGTATTGAGACTCCGAACGAAACGAGCCTTGCCGAATGCCAGAAGCTTCAGAACGAGAACCGGGATCTGATGGCGTGCGTGAAGACGATACAGCGGTCCGGGTTGCAGGTCCAAGGCGGTTTCATCGTTGGATTCGACAATGATCCGCCGTCGATCTTCGATCGCCTGACCAGGTTCATCCAGGAGAGCGGCATAGTCACGGCGATGGTGGGTCTTCTCAACGCGCCCCGCGGCACCCGGCTTTACAAGCGTCTGGGAAAGGAAGGCCGCCTGCTCAGCGAGATCACCGGGGATCACATGGACCTGTCAATAAACTTCGTGCCTAAGATGAACCTTGACGTGTTGATCAGCGGTTATCAGCGGATTCTCCAGACTATCTATTCCCCCCGGTGCTACTATGACCGCGTAAGGCGTTTCCTGTCGGAGTATGCGCCCGGTCGAAACAAAATGTTTCATTTCCGGGTTGCCTATGTGACCGCCTTTCTCAGATCGGTCCTCTTCCTCGGAATAATCGGAAGGGAACGAATCGACTACTGGAAGCTCCTCCTGTGGTCCCTCTTCACGCGCCCCCGTCTCGTCCCGCTTGCCATACAACTCGCTATTTGCGGATTTCACTTCAGAAAGGTGAGCAGCGAAAGGTCCCCGCACCGTCCGGACCTGGGCGTCTTTTGACGAGATGGCGCGCGTGGGCGGCTTAAAAAGCATGTTCGACCCGTCGACGGTTGCAGTCGTCGGGGCGACAGAGAAAGAAGGGAGCATCGGACGGGCCGTCCTTGAAAATATGCTTCTCGCCGAAGGCAGACGGATTTTCCCGGTCAATCCGTCACGACAGACCGTCCTCGGAATCCCCTGCTTTAAAAAAGTAACCGATATCCACGAGCCCCTTGACCTCGCGGTAATTGTCACCCCTGCCGCTATGGTCCCCAATGCGGTTGAGCAATGCGGCCGGGCAGGCGTGCAGGGCGTTGTCGTCATCTCCGCCGGTTTTCGGGAGACAGGAGAAAAAGGACGGAAGCTGGAAGACCGGATCGAGGAGATAAGGACAAAATACGGCACCCGCCTCCTCGGGCCTAACTGCCTGGGTTTTATCAGGCCGGGTATCCGCCTGAACGCCACATTTGTCAAAACTATGCCGGAGCCCGGAAAAATCGCCTTCATCTCTCACAGCGGCGCCCTCGGCAGCACTATAATCGACTGGGTAATGGATGCAGGGGTAGGATTGAGCATGTTTGCTTCTCTCGGGTCGATGCTGGACATCGACTTCGGCGACCTTATAGATTACCTCGGCGATGACCCGAAAACGAAAAGCATCATGATCTATATGGAAGACGTGGGGCATGCAAAGAAATTTATGAGCGCCGCGAGGGGCTTTGCCCGGGCCAAACCGATAATCGTACTGAAGCCGGGGCGGTTCAAGGAAAGGACCGATGACGCCATCTCCCTCACCGGGGCCATGATCAGCGACAATCAGGTGTACGACGCGGCGTTCAAACGGGTGGGCGTGGTCAGGGTGGACGCCATAAGCGACCTTGTCAATTGCGCGGGCGTCCTTGACTCACAGCACCTCCCCGCCGGGGCAAGGCTTGCTGTCATCACCAACGCGGGCGCGCCCGGCGTGATCGCCGCCGATTCGCTCATCGGTGGGGGAGGGAGGCTCGCAACGCTATCGGCCGAAACAACGTCACGCCTCGATTCCGTCCTGCCGAAATTCCGGAGCCACGGGAACCTTGTCAACGTCCTCAGTGATTCCGACACAGACCGGTATATCAATGCCCTGACCATTTGCCTGGACGACCCGGGCGTGGACGGCGTGCTCCTTATCTATACGCCCCAGTGGCCGGCAGCGCCTGCGGTCCTCGCAGAGGCCGTGTCCACGGTCGTCCATCAGGCGCAGAAGCCGGTGATCACGACATTCATGGGGGCGAAGTCCATAGTGGCCGGCCGGGACATCCTTATTCATCACCGCATTCCGACGTACGACACACCGGAGGAGGCCGTGAAGACCTACCTCTACATGGACAAATATCAACGCAACCTGGAACTGCTCTATGAAACGCCTGTCGAGCTGTCTATAGAACAGGCGCCTCCAAAGAACAGTCTCAAAGCGCTGATCAGGAGCATAGGCAGAGAAGGGCGGAAAGTCCTCACCGAAGAAGAATCGAAAAGGTTCCTTGCCAGCTATAAAATACCCTGCACTCCGGTCCACGTGGCGGGCAGCGCGGATGCGGCCGCGGCCATCGCCGAGCAGGTCGGCTACCCCGTGGTCCTCAAGGCCGTATCGCCCGACATCCCCCATAGAATGGATGCGGGGGGTATAGCCCTTGGCATTCAGTCAAAAAAGGCCCTGAGAGACAGGTACGACGAGATGATGGTGCGGATCGGGGAGGCCGCGCCGCATGCAGCTGTTCATGGCGTCAACGTCCAGCATATGGTGGATGGAGTAGAGTACCAGCTTATCCTTGGCGCAAAAAAACATAAGGATTTCGGCGCGGTCATACTCTTTGGCACGGCAGGCGCCACCGCTCTGGTGTTGAAGGATTTTTCAATCGCCCTGCCCCCTCTCAACCAGACACTCGCGAGGCGGCTCATGGAGGAAACGAAAGTCTACAACGCGATGGCCGGCAATAAAAGCCGCGAGCCTATCAATCTGCTGCGGCTGGAACAGATCGTTGTCAGCTTTGCCAACCTCATCACCGATTTCCCTGAAATAGATGAAATGGACATCAACCCGCTCGCTATGGTGCGGGGCAACCCCATGGCCCTTGATGCGAGGATCATCATCGATCCCGGCCGTCTCGAATATTACCAACCCTACCCGCACCTCGTCATAGCCCCGTATCCTACCAAATATATCACCCCTTACGCACTCTCCAACGGCAGACAGGTCCTGCTGCGGCCTATCAGACCAGAGGACGAACCGCTCGAAAGGGAGATGCTCGCCTCGCTCTCACCCGAAACGGTACGGGGTCGGTTCTTCCAGTCCATCAAGAACTTAAGCCACGCGGAGCTGACGCGCTTTTGCAACATCGATTACGAGAGGGAAATGGCGTTTGTGGTTGAGCTGCACGAAGACGGCGTCAGAAAAATGGTCGGGGTCGGCAGGATCATTATCGAGTCGGACTTCAGGGCCGGGGAGTTCGCGGTACTCGTGCAGGACGGTTATCAGAACAAGGGGCTGGGCCGAAAACTGCTGGATATGGTCATCGGCATCGCTCAGGAAAAACACCTGGAGATGCTTTACGGGATCGTATTGAGCGATAATTACCGCATGCTCGACATCTGTCGCCAATCAGGCTTCAGCGTGGAGCGCCTTGAGGAAGGACTTACCCGGGTCGAGTTACTCCTCACGTGACCGTTCACCCCGTTCCCTACACATCCAGGTTTCTCACGTCGAGCGCGTTTTCCTCGATAAAGGTCCGCCGGCTCTGCACGTTATCTCCCATGAGCATGGTGAATACCCGGTCTGCATCCGTGGCGTCGTTTACCGTCACGCGCACCATGTGCCGGCGCTCGGGGTCCATGGTGGTGGTCCACAACTGCTCAGGGTTCATTTCGCCAAGGCCTTTGTAACGCTGTATGGCGAGCCCTTCCTTGCCCGCATCTATGAGGGTCTTCAATAGCTCCCGGGGGGTGCAGGCGAAAAAGGGACCGTTCTTGGTCGACGCCTCGACGGCCTGTTCATAATACGCTGAAACTTCCCGGTAATCCTTCGCAGCCAGCCGGTATTCGGCGTCTGTAACCAACTCCTGATCGATACGAAGCGGGGCGAAGTTGTCCCGCTCAATCTCGATATAGAACAGGTCGTGTTCCGGATCCTGCCGGAGGGCTGCTGAATATGCAGCGGGAAGACTGCTCATCACCTCCTCGAGCCGGTCACTGGTCGCAAGATCGGTCCTTCTGGTGATCCCCGCCCGGAGCATCGGAAGCACGATGTCGTTGCCGAACCCTTCCCTTGCAATCGCCCAGAGGGTTTTGTCAAACCGGAAGACGCTCAAAATCTCCCTTTCGAAACGATTCTCCGGCAACAGCTCACCGCCCACCTTGCAGGCGGCCTTCTCGACGCCGCGTTTCAGCGCGAACTGTTCCAGCCCGTCATCATCTTTGAGGTAAACCTCATGCTTCCCCTGGCCCACCCGGTAAAGCGGGGGCTGCGCAATATACAGGTACCCGTTCTCGATGACCTCGGGCATCTTGCGGAAGAAGAACGTTAAGATGAGTGTGCGGATATGGGCGCCGTCAACGTCCGCATCCGTCATAATGATAACTTTGTGGTAACGGAGCTTGTCTATGCCGTTCGAATCGACGCCAAGGGCAAGGTAGATGGACTTTATTTCATTGTTGGCGAACAGCTTGTCCTCCGACGCCTTCTCGATATTCAATATCTTCCCTTTCAGCGGGAGGATGGCCTGGGTCGCCCTGCTTCTGCCCTGTTTTGCGGAGCCTCCCGCCGAATCTCCCTCCACGAGGTAAAGCTCGCAGAGGGCGGGATCGCTTTCTTGGCAGTCCGCCAGCTTGCCCGGCAAGATTCCGGTACTCACGGCGGCTTTGGCGCGGATCAGCTCTTTCGCTCTCTTTGCCGCCTCCCTTGCCCGCCTGGTTTCAGCGGCCTTTGTAATGATCGCCTTCACGATGTCCGGGTTTTCCTCGAAGAACGTACCGAGCTTCTCATTCATGATTGACTCGACCAGGCCCTTGATCTCACTGTTGCCCAGCTTGGTTTTCGTCTGCCCCTCGAACTGGGGGTTCGGGACCCGCACACTTACCACCGCGACAAGACCTTCCTTAAGGTCATCGCCGGTCAGCGTCTCGTCCGGTTTCAGCAGCTTCCGCGCCTGCCCGGCCGCGTTTACCGACCTGGTCAGGGCAGTTTTGAACCCGGTGACGTGCGTTCCGGCTTCGTGAGTATTGATGTTGTTGACGAAGCTGTTCATCGTCTCGCTGTAGCCGTCGTTGTACTGAAACGCTGCCTCAAACACATCGAGGGGCGGCTTTGAGCCTGTGATGTAGACGGGCTCGGGGAAGAGGACCGTCTTGTTTGCGCCGAGGTACGTGACGAACGCGGCGATTCCCCCGGTATTCTCGAACTCTTGCATCCGTTGATGCTGCTCGTCCACAACCTTCATGCGAATGCCGCTATTCAGAAATGAAAGGTCGCGCATCCGATGGAGCAGCGTCTCGAAATTAAGGTCGATGGCGTCAAAAATCTCGCTGTCGGGCAGGAACCTCACCTTGGTCCCCGTCCGGTCCGTTTGGCCCACAACCTTAAGCTCGGTCTTTTTGACGCCGCGCTCATACCGTTGGAAATAGACTTTTCCGTCCCGCCTTACCTCAACCTGGAGATATTCAGAGAGGGCGTTGACTACGGAAAGGCCGACACCGTGAAGACCGGCCGAGTACTTGTACGAATCCTTGTCGAATTTTCCGCCTGCATGGAGTTTTGTGAGAACAACCTCCAGGGCGGAGATGTCCTCTTCCCCCGGCATCCTGTCAACCGGTATGCCTCTCCCGTTATCCTCGACGCTTGCGCTCCCGTCTTTATGCAGGGTCACCGTAATCCGGTCGCAGTACCCTTCCACGGCTTCGTCCAGGCCGTTATCGACCAGCTCGTAAACAAGATGATGAAGCCCTTCGATGCTCGTATTCCCGATATACATGGAGGGGACCTTCCGCACGGCGTCGAGCCCCCCGAGGATTTTGATGTTATCCGCTCCGTATTCCATATGGCCGTTCTCCTTGCTCTCGTGATCCACGATCTGATTATACCACAATAAGCAGGTCGGCTGTAGGTTTCTTGATCGCTAAAGGGAGCGCAGACCTTCATCTTCCTGCGAGGCCCCTCTCACCCGATCTTACACAACTCAGGAAATTCCCGAAAAAACTGTTGACAGTGTTTTTCGTCTGGGGTACAGTATGCGACATGCCCGGAAGTCAGGAATACGGTCGTATACAATTAGGATAGATGCGAGGAGACCATGACGGAAATTAAATTCAACGGCAGAGGAGGCCAGGGGGCGGTAATTGCAGCCCAGATTCTGGCAAAGGTATTCTTTCTCATGGGAATGTATCCGCAATGCTTCTCTGTTTTCGGCGGTGAGCGGAGGGGCGCTCCTGTCGCGAGCTTTCTCAGGGTTGACGAAAAGAAAATCTTCCTCAAGTGCGAAATCAGAAGGCCGGATCACGTGATCTACATGGCCCCCGACCTTGTCGATGAGAGGGAGATCGAGGCCACCCTGAAGCCGGACGGCATTATTCTCATCAATAACGCCCTTACCACGAATGAGTTTGTCGGTTTGCGGAAATTTCACCTTGCCCTGGTGGACGCCCTTTCGGTGGCAGAGGAAGCCGGATTGGGGAGCACGATCAATACCGCGATCCTCGGTGCCTATG
>Ga0326728_10021657_pt1 | contig 12045 bp, 9 predicted proteins | sample MB3enrmetagenome_FD_207602 | JGI IMG/M metagenome (GOLD analysis project Ga0326728, IMG submission 207602) | Lab enriched peat soil microbial communities from McLean, Ithaca, NY, United States - MB31MN | ecosystem: Environmental > Terrestrial > Soil > Wetlands > Peat | place: USA: New York... | reverse complement strand
TTCTGGTCGAATACCTGCGGGGCCAGGGCATGAACGCTCCGGTTCAAGACGGACTCTACGTAGAGATGACCGGCGGTGATAATACCGGCGACGAGGAACAGCGCGACCACAGCCGCGTGTAGATGCGGCGCCTTCATTAGGGGGCGGTGACGCCAGCCGGCGCGGCTGCGGCGTGCTCAGGCATGGCGCGCTGCAACGCCGCAGATGCCACGATCTTGGGTCCCTCGGACGACGCAACCATGACCGCTATTGTTTCTCAACGACCGGAGAGGGCCAATAGCGGGATATTGGCAAGGCGACAAGGTTTCCAACCTCCCCTGACCCCTCCTTGGTGAGGAGGGGATACATTGGTCGGAGCCGCGGCCAAATCGAATGAGAAACAGGGAACCGGTTTCGTGGTTTCAAGGTGTCGTGTTGTCCTGTTTCTCCGGGATTTGCATCGCGAAAGCACGAAAGGGCGAAAGGGAGAAGCAACAAGACTTCGAACGGATTGGTCATTGCATTTCGGGTTCGTGTTTTCGAGGTTCCGTGTTGTCCTGCTTCTGTTCACGTTTTCGAACTTTCGTGTTCTCGTGGTTCGTTCATCTGAGCAGCGCCTCCAGTCGGCGGCGGTCGGCTTTGCCGTTCGGCGTCATCGGGAAAATTTCGACGAAGACGAACTTGCGCGGCAGCATGTAGCTGGGCAGGCGCTCGCCCAGCTGCGTTCGCAAGGCGCGCGACACGGCGAAGTCCGAGCCCACCGGCCGTTCACTCAGGATGACGAACGCCGCTAACGAGTCCGGCTTGCCGTTCTTCACCGAGGGAATTACCACCGCATCACGAATACCCGCCAGGGCGCGCAGGTTGGCTTCGACGTCCGCCAACTCGATGCGGTAGCCGTGCAGCTTGATCTGATCGTCCATGCGGCCGTCGAAGAACAACAGATCATCCTGGAACTGCCCCCAGTCACCGGTGCGGTAAGCGCGCTCACCGTCGGAGGTGAAGAACGCTTGCGCTGTCAGATCCGGCCGGCCGAGGTAACCGGTGCTGACGTTGGGCCCGGCGATGACGATCTCGCCGCGCTCGCCGCTCGGCAGCGGCTTGCCATCCTCATCCATGATTAGAATGCGGGTGCCCGGCTTGACGTACCCCACCGGCAGCGGCGAATAACGGCGCAACACCTCGTGATCGATCTGCACTGAGGTGGTGGCACAGGTTGCTTCCGTGGGGCCGTACGTGTTCCACACCTGCGCTTGCGGGAAGCGCTCCAGCAGCTGCGCAGCCACTTCCGGCGGCAGGGTTTCACCGCAAAACCAGAAGCGTCGCAATCGCGGCAGCATCGGCGCGGCGAAGGTGCGCTCGGCCAGGCACATCTGCGCGAATGACGGCGTCGACACCCAGGTGGTGACGCCGGAGGCCGCGAACGCGTGATAGAGCTGCTTCGGGTTGGCGATCTGCTCGTTGGTGACGCTGAACAACGTGCCGCCGGTCGCCAGGCTGAGATACAGATCCATCACCGACAGGTCGAAGGAGAACGGCGCCTGGTTCAGGAACGTCTCCTGCCGCTCCGCAAATTTCTGCTCGGCCAGCGTCCAGGTGACGAAGTCGGTGAGGCAACCCAGGGTGATCACCACGCCCTTGGGTTCCCCCGTGCTGCCCGAGGTGAAGATGATGTAGTAGGGGTCTGACGGCCCGACGCGGTGCGCCGGCGCCGCTGCTGCCGTCGTGGTCAGCGCCGCGACCTCCTCCGGGGTTAACGTGAGCTTAGCGCCTGCCACGGCGACGATGCGCTCGATGCGCTGCGGCGGGATGCTGGTGTCGAGCGGCACGTACGGGTGCCCCGCCTTTACCGCGCCGAGGAAGGCGACGAGCATTTCGGGTTCCTTGTGGCCCACCACCGCAATGGGCGACTTGTCGTCGGGCAGAGCCCCGGCCAAGTGGGCGGCGAGGGCATCGGAGCGTTGGGTCAGATCGCCGTAGGTCAGCGTGCGCTCGCCGCTGACGTGCACGGCGTGGTCCGGTGCCGTGCGTGCCCAGGAATCGATGCGCTCAAGTAGATCCATCGCGTACTAGTTCGAGTCAGCAAGAGAGACGACCATCAGAAGAAGAGAATTCATACGATCCGATTCCTGTTGCTCTATTCCCCCTCCTTACCAAGACTGTCGATAAACCGCTCCACCGGCCGGCGAATAAATTCGCGCCTACGAAAAGCACGAAGTCGGCCTGCGCCGACTTGCCTAATGTGGGGCGGGGAGCCCGCGCAGGCGGGCTTGTCGCAGTTTGTAGCCGCGGTTTCAACCGCCGGGGCAGGGTGGCAGCGATCTTGTGCATTTGCAGCAAGAATCATGTCGAGAAAATCGACACTCTCTACCAAGGAGGGGGTTAGGGGGCGGTGTACCGAGGCGCGCTCTTTCGCATTTGTCGACACTCCCGGCAAGGATGGGATTAGGGAGAGGTTGCTTGCCATACGCGGCGATCGCGTCGCGCCACTGCCGCAGCCGCTCGGCGTCCGTGTCGAGCAGGACCAGGTCGTCGACGTAGCGCACATAGTACTGGCAGCGGAGCGTGCGCCGTGGACCAGACTTGAAGCGATAGTCGCGGTTGGGTCGTGAAAAAGGACCGTGGAGGTCAGCCACAGCACTTCCGGGTCGCACACGTGCCGGCGAAGCGAAGCTGATTGAGGGAGTTGCGTTCGTTGCGGCGGCACCTACGGTACTGGCGCCACAGATTCTCGAAGGCGCAGAGATCGGTGTGCGAGGTCATCGAAGACCCGATGACGGAAAGCCGTTCCAGGCCCTCCGCCGTCGGATAGACACAGGGCCGTGATCACAAGCTGCCGCGTACAGCTCGGACGTAGAAGAGGTACGACTTGTAGTCGTAGCCGACGTGCCCACCGGTGAAGTCCACGAGCCACGCGTAGCTCGGAAAGGGAACGTAGTTCGTAGCGGACCAGTAGTAGTAGGACTCCGCGAGGCCGAACGTCTCGTCGATACACGGGTTCGATCCGCAGCTGCACGCCGTCCCCGTGCACGGGAAATCCAGCACGATGGTCTGCAGCTCCGCCAGCGTCGGCAGCCGCCAGCCGTTCCCCCCCGCAAAACCCGGCGTGTTCAGGCCGGTCGTCAGAAAGGTAGTGAACGCCGTGCCATCTTCATCATTCGAACCCGTGCTCCAAGTGTACGACTTGTTGTACTGCCGCACGCCGCTGTAGATTTCCACCTCCCACACCAGCCCGGTCAGACCGTCCGTGACCGTTGCACCGCTGTCCGTGACCGTGAACCGACTGCCGACGCACGTACTGCCCGCTAACGACTTTTTCGACTGGAACGTCGTCCAGTTATTGAAGTACGTGTGTCGGCACTTGGCGAACGCCGCAAACTCATCGAAGCTTTTTGGGCACCCAGTCGTCGCACAACCGGCGTCCCTGGCGACCACCGCGTCCACGCAGGACAGGTAGGTCTTCCACGCCGTGATCCGCGCGCTGTTGCACTTCTCCTGCGCCGACTGTATGCCCAGTGCCATCCCGGCCCACAGCAGCGTGGCGCACGCAACTGCCCTCAAGCTCAGTCTCGTCATGAGACACCTCCCAAAGCTGACGCGCCCGTGCGCGTTGAATAGATGCTCACTCGCTTGCCCCGATCAAGACCCTCGTACCCAACGAGCGGGCCGGATAACGTTGAATCTGAATGAGTATTAGTCGAAGTGGCGGCCGGGGTCAATCGATTGTCGTAGCCAGCGACCGCCTGTTGAACTGTGCGCGCTGTCAGCAGCAGCTGCGGGTGTGCCGGCGGTGCGATCACGGGCAGCGGTATTGTCCCGAGCGCATCGCCCAACGTATGCGCGAGCCCGAATCGCCACGGCGCAAGACCCGCCGCTGAGCCTACTCTCCACTGTCTACTCTCCATGTTTCCCGCAGTCATTCTTCGTAGCTTGGCCCGGAGTCGTGTTTCACCCGTCAGAACCCCTGGTAGATAAAGCCCGGGGTGGAGAAGTCCCCTCTGCCGTAGAGTAGAATCAGCCCAGCCAAGATCGCAAAGTAGTAGAAGGCCGCCGTCGCACCCCGAAGAGTGCGGCTCGTATACAGCCTTGCAATCAGGTCGACAAAGCGCGTAGTCATAAAGCCATGCGGCGCTTTCAGCCGCCAACACGGCGCTCCATGTAGGCCACGATCTGCTGCGGCGTTGCCCATTGCTCGCGCTCGAACTCCGCGGGGGAAAGTTCGACGCCGAATTCCTCCGATAGTGCGACCAGCAACTCGACGGTCTTCAGCGAATCCAGGAGGTCCAGCTCGTAGAGCTGCACATTCGGGTCCTGGCGGACCTCGTCCGTCTCGGCGACGTCCACCAGTATGTTCAGCACCCGCTCAGCGGTTGACATCTCGACTTCCTGCCCACGCCCACTCTCCCTCACCGGCCGGGTTTGGCTGGGCTGCAAACATCGAAAAAGCAGGTCGCGCTCAGGCTGTCAATCGGTACCCAAATGAGCGTTTCCACTGGCTCAGAGCGTATCACGTCGGATCACACGCCCGCCAGCAAAAAAAACGTGGGAGCGTAAGGCCTCAGTCTCGGTGGCGCGCAGCTTGGATTCGCGGCCTCTCCCACGCTGAGATGACGCGCGGGAGAGGACAGATTGCAGCCTTTCAGCTCCGGCGCCACCGAGACTGAGGGGTTACGTGAGAGCGTGCAGCGTAAGCCGTGAAGCGCTGCTACACTCCACTCTCCACGCCTCACTGAGCCGGGTGGCAGACCAGCGTGAGCATGTCGAGGTCCGAAATGCGCGCCGGAGTGCTGGACGGAATCCCCTTCACCTCCAAAAGCACCGTCGCCGCATACGTGCGCGCCCCCAAGGTTCGGAGCGGCACCGTAATCGACGCATAGCCTGTACAGCTGTTGGTGTCCGCTAGTGGAGGAAGGAATATCGCGAAGCGTCCCGTACATCGGCCATTACCACTACCCGACGAGGAGTCACAGTCGCTTGGGACTGCGCAGAGCTGTGATCGGTTGGGTCCTGCGTTGCTACAGGTCCCACGGATCTCCGCTCCGAGTCCGGTGAGCGCGTTTTCGAGCGCGTCGCGATTCGCCGTTTGTGTGGCATTTCGCGGGTGGGCCTCGGACGGGAGCAGGATCTGCACGCGCGACACGTCCAGCGGCGTGCAGCTAATTCTCGGGTCGGTGACGTTGAGGCACAGGCCCACATGGAAGGTGCAAACCTTATCTCCTGTTACCGCCCCAAAGTCGCAGCTCGGGTCGTCATCGGTGCAGTCCAACCGAGTAGCGGGGAGACCTTTCGGCCCCAGCAAAGTCGGCTGGTCCGTTGACCATTCCAGCATGCACTCCGCCGCCGAGCCACGGCCCGGTATGAGCGCGGGGGTGGCGGTTGGCGTCGGGCTCGGGGTCGGGGTGTAACTCGCCGCCGGCGGCGTAGTCGCGGCCGCCGTTGCTATCTGCACTTGGGTGGGCGTCGGAGCAGTCGTCACCGTCCCCGTCGGCGTGAATGTCGGGGTGCTGGTAGGTGTCGGGCTGGCAGTGGCTGCGAGCGTCCCCGTCGGTGTCGGACTGGGCGCCGTGCTCGCCGTCGCAGTGGGCGTCGCCGTGAACGTCGGCGTCAGGGTTCCGGTGCGCGTCGGGCTGCTCGTCGCTGTGGGTGTGAGGGTGGGGCTGCTGGTCACTGTCAGCGTCGGACTGCTTGTTGGCGTGCGGGTCGGTGTCGTGGTGGCGGTTGGGGTCGGAGTTGTTGTGGGTGTGAGGGTGGGGCTGCTGGTCGCTGTCAACGTCGGACTGCTTGTTGGCGTGCGGGTCGGTGTCGTGGTGGCGGTTGGGGTCGGAGTTGTTGTGGGTGTGTTCGTCGCAGTCGGCGTCGCTGCGGCATTGATGTGCAGGTTGTAGCTGCCGCTCGCACCAGCGTAGCCGTCTACGACGATGAGGATCGTTTGGCTCGCCGCGAGATTGACCGTGACCTGCGACTGCAACGTGCCGCCGGTGTCGTCGTTGCACGCGAGCTCCGTCCCCGAGCAACTGCCGTCGCGCACGTAGAGGACGGTGTCATAGCTGGATCCGGAGGTGTCGATCACGTACGACCCAGCAGCTGGAGCCATCCACTGATAGGTAACGTCGGGTGCGCCGTCTCCGCCGTCCCCGCAGGAAGCGCCCTCCACTGAGTTTGTCCCGCCGGCGGTCGTCCCGCTTACGGACACCGGCAGGGTGCTGCCGAGATCGTTCTGCGGGCACGGTGCCGGTGTGCCGATGGTTGGGGTTGGTGTCGGGGTTGGTGTGGGCGAGCCCATGCAGGCCAGAAGAGCTTGGTAGGCGTTCAGCCTCCCTCCGGTCACCGTGAGGCCGGTGAGGGAGGGTAAAGGATCCACCGTATTCAGGATATCCGCTTTGAGGTCGGCCGTGTCGAGGGGACAGACGGACAGCACCAAGGCCGCCGCCCCGGAAACCTGGGGCGTGGAAAACGATGTGCCACTGCCGTACACGCTGTAGACATAAGGTCCGCTGAGCCACGTGGAGAGCACGGTCATCCCAGCCGCCGCGAGGTCCACGGTGGTGAGCCCGTAATCCGAAAACGAAGCCATGTCGTCTCGGTTGTCGGTGGCGGCAACAGAAATAATGTTGGGCGCAGTGTACGCTGCCGGATAACGGGGGTTCACGTCCAAATTGTCCGTGAAGTTGTCGGCGGCCGCGACGAACAGGATGTCGTAGTCATTGGCACGATTGATCTCGTCGAGGAGGGCTTGGGAGAAGCCGGCGAACGACCAGCTGTTGTTGAGCACGCGCACATTGGCGCCGCCGCTGCTGAAAAACGCTTTGGCCTGTATGGTGAACTCGATGGCGTTGATGGCCAGCGCAACCGTATTGCCGGCGCCATTGGCGCCCCAGAACCTGGCGCCCATGATGCTCGCCGTCCAGTTGATTCCGGTCACACCGATGCCATTGTTGCCCACAGCGCCGATCAGCCCCGCGTTCATCGTCCCGTGCCCATAATCATCCGCGGGATCGCAGGTGTTGGTGATGGCATTGAACCCATGACTGCCGGCAGGGCAGTTAATGTTCGTACCGCCGATGTTGACGCTGAAATCCGTCGGTGCGGACCACACGTTGGCGGCCAAGTCCGCATTCGTATACTGGATCCCACTGTCGACAACGGCAACGACGTTTGCGGTCGAGCCCGTGGAGATGTCCCAGGCCGGCACGGCGCTCACATCGGCGCCGACCTTGCCGACGACGCCCTGGATTGTTTGTCCGGTGTTCTGCCAAAAGTACTGTTGTCCGAAATATGGATCATTCGGGACGGCGGCGGGATGGATGATATAGTTCGGTTCGGCGTATACCACGTTGGGGTCGGCCGAGAGGTCGCGCACCAGTGCCGCGACAGACTTGCTCCGCGAATGGAACAGCCGTGTACCGATTCCGCCCAGCCCCTTGTCGTTATCGATATCGTGCGCGCGCTTGATCGCTGACATGGTGGCCGGGGCGGCCGTTCGCAGTTTGACGAGGACTTCCCCGGCCGCGACTTCGTGGCCGTTGAAAACTTCTGTGGCTGCCTGGGCGGGTAAAGCGCAAGCCAGAAGCAGAACGGCGCATGCAGCGCGCGCTAGGCTCGATAAGCGTAATACCCAGTCCCGTCTGCGGAAGCCCGGCGCGCCCCCGCGCATCAGCATTCTGCACCTGTTCCGCATCTACGGTATGTGATACGCTGTTGCGGCATCCTTGGTCAAGAAGGAAATGCAGCGCCGGGCTCCTATTGGCCGCGGATGCGACGGGACCTGCGTTCCGCCTCGCCCAGACGGACGGGGGTTCGTTGGCCCAACGCCTCAACCCGAAGGCGAGTGGTGTGTGCGCCGCATTTGCCGCGGGCGCGGGAGTGTGTCATCAAGCGGTTGCGGATACATGCTCGGATCGGAACGAAATTTCAGGTGCAGGCACGCCGCGTGGGCCGTGCTCCTGCCGCTGTTGTTGGCGGGTTGGGCCCGGCTGCATGCTGCGGAAGTCGCCGGACCGACACGGATGCTGAAGCTTGCCCCGGTTGCGTTTCAGCCGGCAAACGTTGCCAGCCAGTACGTCATCACGGAGGGTGGCTTGGGGCAGCTCTGCTCTACCAAGGGCGCCGGCTACTTTATCGCGCCCTTGGCGCTGGAGGACGGCGCGGTGGTCGAGCGCGTCACCGCCTTCGTGCAGGACAAGAGCAAGGAGAGCTTCGCCCTCATCTCGCTGCTGCGCCGTACGCCGGAAGAATCGGAGATCCTGGCCGTCAGCCCGGTGTCCTCAGGCGCGCGCGACCTGGAGACGCTGTCGACGGGCGCGATCGCCGCGCCGGTGATCGATAATCAACACTACTCCTATTTGCTCCAGGTCGTCTTGACCGGCCCGCAGGTGTGCCTATCCGGCGCCGAGGTGACGTATCGCAAGCCGTGAGGGCGTTTCACCAGTGGCCAGCAGCAGCGCCGGGATGACCAATCCCGCTACCGTCCCCCCACCTTCGCGGCGCCGGCGCAACGTCCTGATGGCGATCGCCGGACTGCTGGTTGCCGCGTTCATTGCCAGCCGCGTGGCCCTCTTACTCACGTCGTACGACACCAACAAGAACTGGGAGGAGCCGGTCTTCCTGTTCAGCGCCACCGAGCTGGCGCGCGACGGCCTGACCCACATCTTCGATCACCAGGACGACTTGAACCACGGCGGGTCGGTGGTGCTGTTGCTCCTCGCGGTCCCATGGGTCCGTGTAGTGGGCACGAGCCTGGTGGCGCTCAAGGGCGTAGCCATCCTGTGGTCGGCGCTGACGCTGTGCGCGTTCATGGCGGTCGGCTGGCGCTACTTTTCTCCGCGGGTCGGGTTGCTGTGGGGCGTGCTCTACGCCGCCCTGAGCCCGACGGCGGCCCGCCTCAACGTCACCCTGGTCGGCTCGCATCCTGAGGTGCTGCTGCCGTGCACGGCGGCGCTGGCGGTCTATTTCGAGTGGCTCAGAAGCCGGGGCGGTAGCGGCCGCCGGGACGGCGCGCTGGCGTTTGCACTGGGAGTGACATCTGGTCTGGCGCTGTGGCTGGCGTACATTGGCGCCACCTTCGTGGTGCCGCTGCTGGCGCTGCGTCTGGCGAGCGCGCGGCGGCGCGCCGTGTGGGCCGCGCTGGCCGCCGGCTCGCTGCTGGGCGCGGCACCGTGGTGCTATCAGGACCTGTGGCTGCGGCCGCATGGCGCGACGCTGTGGCTGCAGCACCTTGGAGGCCGTGCGGCGGCGGGTGACGGGTGGATTGGAGCGACCGGCGAGCTGGCGGCGTCATTTGGGTATCCGGACCCCGGAGGCCCGATCGTGTTGGCGCTTTGTGCGGCGGCATTCCTGGCGCTGTGCGCCGGGCTGTCACGGCCGCGCTGGCGGGCTCGTCTCGCGGCCCCGCTGGCGCTGCTGCCGCTGTTGATCGCGCCCGTGCTCGGCTTGGCCTTGCTGGCGCATGCGGTCGTCCCGCGCTACCCGAATGAAGGCTACTATCATTATCGCTTTTTCATCCCGCTGCAGGCGTCCCTGTTCTGGGTCGTCGCGCTGGCAGTGGATTGGGCCGCGAGCGGCTTTGGGCGCGGCGTCGTGGCGCTCGTGGCTGGTGCCGCGGTCATCGCGGGCCTGTGGGGGCAAGCGCCGCTGTACGCGCAGGGCAACCACTACCGGCCCGATTTCGACCGCGACCGTGCGGACGGCTGCACGGTCTACGGACTGGCGGAGTGGGACCGGGCGGGGAATGCCGCGGCGGCAGCGAGCCGCCTGCAACAGCTCATCGGTGGGCGCTGTCGAGAGCGCGCCTTTGCGGGACTTGGCTGGGCGGTGGGGGCGCAGTACATCAAGCAGCGCGACGTGCAGTGGGCGCAGGCCAGGCTCGCGGCGATTGCCGATGGCAGCTTGCGCTCGGCCGCCTGTGGCGGGTTCGCCTTCGTCCTCTACCACGCTGCCGATCTCGAGATGACGGCGCAGCGACGTACGGCGGCGCTCCGCCAGATGGCCGCCGTTTGCCGCGGCCCGGCGGCACCATGAGCGTCCAGCGCGCGGTTTTGGCCGGTGTGCTGGCGGCGCTGCTCGCGAGCGGTGGTTGCCAGCCGCGGCCCAAGCTGCCGAATATCGTGCTGGTGGTGGTCGACACTGCCCGCGCGGATCATTGGTCGTGCTACGGCTACGCGCAACCCACCACGCCGCACATCGACGCTTTTGCTGCCGAGGCCATCCGCTTCGAGCGCGCCTACTCGACGTCGACGTGGACGCTACCGGCGCACGCGTCGCTGTTCACCGGCCTGTATCCCGCCACCCACCAGGCCACGCAGGAGCATCTGCAGCTGGATGACCGCTTCGAGACGCTCGCCATGCTGCTGCAGACGCGCGGCTACGCCACGGCGGCGTTCTCCGGCAATCCGTGGGTGTCGCGGGCAACCCATCTGAACCGCGGGTTCGACATCATGGAGGAGATGTGGGGCCGGCCGGAAGCGCGCGAGGATGGCGCCTTTCCGCACGCCACCAACCGGCTGATCTTCGACTGGCTGCGGCGGCGCTCGTTGCGGCAGCCGTTCTTCCTGTTCGTCAATTACATTGAGCCCCACTTCCCCTACGATGCGCCGCCGGCGTACGAAGCCCGCTTCGTCGCGCCGGAGGTGTCCGCTGCCGAGCGCGCCGAGGCGACCGTACGGTGGGCCGATTGGTATCTTCACCCGCGGTCGCTGACGCCGCGCGTGGCCGCGCTGCGTGCCGGGCTCTACGACGCCGAGCTGGCCTACGCCGATGCCATTGTCGGCGAGCTGCTGGCCGGATTGCGGCAGGCCGGTGTCTATGAGGACAGCCTCGTCGTCATCACATCGGATCATGGCGAGAATCTCGGCGATCACGGCCACCTGGACCATGTATTCAGCCTCTACAACAGCACCTTGCATGTGCCGCTGCTCATTCGGCGCGCGGGCGCGCGGCAGGGCGGCACGGTGCGGGAGGACCCGGTGCAGCTCACGGATGTCTTCGCGACGATTGCGGCGGCCGCGGGCGCTCACAGTGTTCACCCGAGCGCGTCTGGAAGGGACTTGCTTGCGAACGTGGCGCCGCCGGAGCGGGCCATCGTTGCCGAGTACTACTACCCGGCGCAAGTGCTCGCGGTGTTCTCAGCCGATCAGCAAGCGAACCCGGCCCTGGACCGGTTCCGCCGCCGGCTGCGTTCGATCCAGATCGGGACACGCAAGCTGATCTGGGCTTCCGACGGCCGGGAGGAACTCTACGATCTGGCGAGTGACCCCGGAGAAACACACAACCTGGTGGCGCAACAGCCACACGTGGCCCAGGAACTCGGCGACCGGCTCCACACTATGCTGGAGCAGCTGCAATCAGGGCCGGCCGCGCCGTTGACGCAGTTGCCCGCTCCGACACTCGATGCGGCAACGCGCGAGCGCCTGCGGGCCTTGGGCTATGTGCGATAGGCCTCCGTCGGCGGTCACCGCGCCGGAGGGCGGCTCCGTTGCCATTCCCGACTGCCGGCGGTAGAAGGCAGGCATCGAATGCAATCCGACGACGGCAGCGAAAAGCAGCGAGCGATCTTCCGGACGATGACGCCCCAACAGCGGCTGCGTGCGGCGTTTCGCTTATACTGGTCGGCTCGCCAGCTCAAAGAGGCGAGCCTGCGGACGTTCCACCCCGAACTGTCCGAAGCGGAGATCAAAGCGAAGGTGCGGGACTTTTTCCTCTATGCCCGAGATTGACGGCAACGTTTTTTCTTCTCTTCATCCGTCGCCTGAACGTACTCGGCATCCGGTACATGGTCACCGGCAGCGTGGCCAGCATTGCTTACGGAGAAGCGCGCCCGCAAAACGAGCCGAGTCGGTCGGGGTCCGCGCGGAGTGGGAAGCACTGCGCGCACGACAAAAGCGAAGGCGGTCCTTCTCCTGAGCGGCAGGATCTGATGGTGCTGCGGGTGGAAATCATAGGAGGAGTCCCGCAGTGAGCGCGAAGCCGTCGATTCGCGACTGGGTGATCATCGCTGCGCTGGCGCTCGTGGCGGTGTTGTTTTGGCGCTTGCGACTCATCGCGCCGGCGACCCAGTTGCAACTCGCCAGC
>Ga0326728_10021656_pt1 | contig 12045 bp, 9 predicted proteins | sample MB3enrmetagenome_FD_207602 | JGI IMG/M metagenome (GOLD analysis project Ga0326728, IMG submission 207602) | Lab enriched peat soil microbial communities from McLean, Ithaca, NY, United States - MB31MN | ecosystem: Environmental > Terrestrial > Soil > Wetlands > Peat | place: USA: New York... | reverse complement strand
CCAGCGAGAAGTATCGCCGCGCCTACGGATGGCAGCGCGACGGCGGAATGGCCGAATACATGGTTGCCGAAGAGAAGGATCTGATCGCCCTTCCCGATGAACTCTCCTATGCCGATGGCGCGCAGGTGGCCTGCGGATTCGGAACCGTCTACGAGGGTCTGGAGAAGATTGGAATCGACGGCAATCACGCCGTGCTGATTACCGGGCTGGGGCCGGTGGGCCTAGCGACGGGCGCGCTCTGCCGCAAACTCGGCGCACAGAAGATCATCGGCATCGATGTGATTCCCGAGCGCATGAAGATCGCCATCGATCTGAAGCTTTGCGATGCGGTTCTGGCCGCGGGGCCTGGCAATGTTGCTGAGGTGAAGAAGCTGACCGGCGGCATGGGAGTGGAGCGCGCGGTGGACTGCTCGGCCAACGCCCTAGCGCGGGCAGCGGCCATCCGCGCCACGCGCAAATGGGGAAAGATCGTCTTTCTCGGCGAGGGCGGAACGGTCGAATTCAATCCATCTCCCGACATCATTCACGATCAGAAGACGGTTTACGGATCGTGGGTGACTTCAACCTGGCTGATGGAAGAACTGGTGGAGCGGCTGGTGCGCTGGAATCTTCATCCGGCCGACATCGTCACCCACCGCTTCCCGCTGGAGCGCGCCGGTGAAGCCTATGCGCTGATGGCCAGCGGAAGGTGCGGCAAGGTTGCCGTCTGTCAGGATGAAGAATTACCGTAATACCGCTGGGAGGGAGGAACGCAATGAGCGACATTGCACCACCGGAATGGGAACGTCATCTCCACGCCGTTCTGCCGCTCTATGGGCATCGCAATTGGATCGTGGTGGCCGATTCGGCCTATCCAGCTCAATCGAGGCATGGAATCGAAACCATGGTTGCGGATGCCGAGCAGATCGATGTGGTGCGGACCGTCCATGATGCGATTACGGCGTCCTGGCATCTCCGGGCTAGCGTCTATGTGGACAAGGAGCTTGCCTTTGTGGCGGAAAACGACGCGCCGGGAATCACGGAGTACCGGCAGCAACTGGATGCCGTGCTGTATGGCAAGCGCGTCAGCCGCATACCGCACGAGCAGATCATTCAAAAGCTCGACCAATCCGCCCAGGTCTTTCGCATTTTGATTGTCAAGACCGACATGACCATTCCCTACACCTCCGTCTTCTTCGAGCTCGACTGCGGCTACTGGAACCCCGAGGCGGAAGAACGCGTCCGCCAGGCCATGCGGGTTGCGGATTTGAGTTAGACCGGAAGACTCGGCGGAAACAGGAAGAATGAACCGGGCGCCATCCGCGGGGAGCGGCGCCCTGAAAGGAATGAAACCGCAATGGCACTGAACAGGCGCGAATTGCTGCAATGGATGGGCGGTGCGTGTTCCGCTCTGGCTCTCTCAAGGTTTGCCAAGGCCCAGGCCGCGCAGGGCGATAACTTCCTGCCCACCCGGTCTTCTCTCCAGAGTTACCGGATTCCCGACTGGTTCCGCGACGCGAAGTTCGGCATATGGTCTCACTGGGGGCCGCAGTCGGCCATCGAATTCGGCGATTGGTACGCGCGCACGATGTACCAGCAGGGGTCGAAGCAGTATCTCTATCATGTGGAGACTTACGGCCATCCCTCCAAGGTCGGCTACAAGGACCTGGTCGATAACTGGAAGGCCGCAAAGTGGGACCCGGATCGCCTGATAAGCCTGTACAAGAAGGCGGGCGCGAAGTATTTCGTCAGCATGGGCGTTCACCACGACAACTTCGACCTGTGGAACTCGAAGTATACTCGCTGGAACGCCGCCAATATGGGGCCGAAACGGGACATCGTCGGGTCTTGGGCGAAGGCGGCGCGCAGCCAGGGATTGCGCTTCGGAGTCACCGAGCACCTATGGATCAGTTACAAATGGTTCTCCGTGGCCCACGGCTCGGACAAGACCGGTCCGCTGGCCGGCGTGCCCTACGACGGCGCCGACCCGAAGTACGCCGACCTCTATCACGACGCCGATTGCGCCCGGCTCATCGACAAGCTGGATTGGAGCGACAACGACATTCCCGACTCATGGAAGCTTCATTACCTGGACCGCATGACCGACCTCATCGACAAGTATCGGCCCGACCTGCTTTACACCGACGGCCATCTTCCCTTCGAGGACATCGGGCTGAAGATGGTGGCGCACCTTTACAATGTCAGCGCGCAGGCGCACGGCGGCCGGACCGAGGCGGTTTATACCAGCAAAGAGTCGACCGATTGCGCCATCGGCACCTGCCTGCTCGATCATGAGCGCGGCGTTTCGGACGGCATTGCGGCCAACCCCTGGCAAACCGATACCTGCATCGGCCAGTGGCATTACAACCGCGGCCAGCAATACAAGTCGGCCAAGAAGGTGATCGACCTGCTCGCCGACATTGTGAGCAAGAACGGTAACTTGCTGCTTAACTTCCCGCTGCCCAACTCCGGCGAGCTGGACTTCGAGGAGCAGGTCGTTCTCGACGGCATTACCGATTGGATGGCGGTGAACAGCGAGGGCATATATAGCTCGCGCCCGTGGAAGATATACGGGGAAGGCCCGTCAACGCAGGTCAAGATCGAAACCGGAAACTTCAACGAGGACAAGCAGAAGGACCTGACCGCGGCGGATGTGCGCTTCACCGTCAAGAACGGCACGCTCTATGCCTTCGTCATGGGTTGGCCCGACAAAGCCGCAGTGGTGAACGCGCTTGGCCTGGCCAGCCCGCAACTTCCCGGCAGGATTCTCAATGTGAAATTGCTCGGCTGCAAAGGCGATGTGAAGTGGAAGCAGGAGGACGCCGCTTTGAAGGTCGAGATGCCCGCGGAAAAGATCTCCGATATCGGCATTACGCTGAAAGTCGAACTGGCATAGGAACGCGGCTCGCGCGCGGGGAAGAATGGACGACGGCTACAGAGCGGCCTCCGATTCCACGCCGCGCGCCAGGCGAGCGCCCAGAGCGGACAGGAGCGCGGCGGGCGCGAGGACAAACCCGGCAATGAGCCGGGGCATTCGGCGGAAGTCATGCAAGAGCGAACGACCTGTGCGGCCGGTAAGGAAGACGCCGCGGCGCATGACGTGAAGATGGAAGAGCGCCGAGACGATGGCAAAGATGCAGACCATCAGAATGGCTCTGCCGGGAGCGGCTGCCCCCACGGCGCGATGGGTAAGCCAGTCGAGAATCTGGGCGGGTACCGGGACGCCAAAGACGACCATCAGATTGCCGAGCGTGCGGGAGCGAAAGCCGAGAGCCCTCTGCTGCAGGCCTGCATAGAGGCCGGCGGTGAAGGTGACATAGATCATTTCAACCAGGACGATCGAGAATCCGCCGCGCAAGCCGGTGCGCGCCAACGCCGCCAGATACACCAGGGAGCGAGCGGTGGCGCTCATCAAGGCGCACTTCCAGTTCCAGCAGGCGATGGCCTGCGCAAAGAAAGGAGAACGGCTGGCTGTGGTCATGTTTTTATCTTGAGGAGCCGTTGCGAATGCGGCGTCAAGAGCCGGTTACAACGGGGTTTAGATTGGCCCCGTACCGTTACTAGGTAGATTCCCCCCCACTTCTGTCCCGGTGTGATTCTGGTCACGGTCGCCTGCCGCGCGGCCCGCTAACCTCGATGTGAGGGTCATCGCGGTGCGAGCGCCCTGAAGCGATCTCAGAAGCGATCGAGGAGTTTTTCATTATGGCTTACGTAGTTACCGATGCCTGTATTCTGGACTTTGTGTGCGCAGAGCAATGCGCCACCGCCGCCATTGCGCCCACGGCGAACGATCCGGCCGCCGGTACAGTGTCCCAGGTCTTCATCAACCCCGACGAGTGCATCGACTGCGGCAACTGCGCCGACATCTGCGCTCAGAACGCGATCTTCCCCGGCGACGATCTGCCGGCGGAAAAGGCGCACTTCGCCGCGAAGAATGCGGCGTATTTCCAGTAAGGCGCCGGGCGCGGATCGCGGGAACACGCTATAAGGCCAGCGGCATCGGGCCCGGCCCCCGGCCGACGGGGGCCAAATGCCTAATTCCCGCTCTTGCCGGCGCCGAAGATCTTTTGCAGCAGGTTGCGGTGGTCGGAGGAGTGATCGCAGGTTTCAGTGGGCGCGGTGCCCGCGAGGAAGGCTGCCTCGTAACTATCGGGGCAGGAGTCGTCGCTGAGCAGGTTGCTGGCCTTGTCGAGGTCCACAATCTGAACGCCGCCAGGCACTGAGAAGTCGTGAGTGTCGGAGTATTGCGGCAACTCCACGGCATGTTTCATGAACTGGGCCCAGATGGGCGCGGCGGCGTGCGCGCCCTGCATCTTGATGTCGGTATAGTCGTCGTTGCCGACCCACACGATGCACAGCAGGTTGGAAGTGAAGCCGGCGAACCAGGCGTCGTGGTCGGTTCCGGTCTTGCCCGCGGCGGGCGCCAGGAAGCCCATGCCGCGCACTCCGGCGCCTGTCCCCTCGCCACGCAGCACATTCTCCATCAGGCTGGTGGTGAGATAGGCAACGCGCGGGTCCAGCACCTGCCTTGACGAAGGCGTGTAGTCGGTGATGATGTCGCCCGTGGCTGTGCGCACGCTGGCCAGCATCCAGGGGTCCAGATGCAAGCCGCTGTTGGCGAAGACCGTGTAAGCGCCGGCCATCTCAAGAGGCGTGGCGTCGTAAGCGCCAATGGCCACCGAGGGGGTTCCGCGCGCGCTCCTGACGCCGGCCTCGCGCGCCAGCGCGGCCACCCGATCGAAGCCCACCATGGCGGCCAGGCCGATGGTGGCGTTGTTCAGCGATCGCATGAGCGCGTAGCGGGCCGTGACCTGGTCGTGATACTCGCCCTCAAAGTTGCGCGGCGTGTACTCGTAGACGCTGCCGACATCGTAAGTGGTCTGCTGGTCGCTGAGGATGGTGACCGGCGAAAACAGCTTGCTTTGACCCGGCAGCAAGGTGCCTTCCATGGCCGTGGCAAAGGCCGTGGCATAGACGAACGGCTTGAAGATGGAGCCGGTGGGCCGCTTGGCGACCGCGTGGTTCAACTGCGAGGCGCCATAGCTGCGCCCGCCCACCAGCGCCAATACCTGGCCGGTGTGGGGATTGAGCGCCACCAGCGCCACCTGCGGATAAACCCAGGTCGCACCCGGCTTGTGATGCCTGTGCATGGCGTCCACCTGCTCGTCCACCACGTGGATGGTGGATGCGACCGCTGCGGTGGCTTCCCGCTGCAAGTCGGGATCGAGCGAGGTGTAGATGCGCAGGCCTTCGCGGTTGAAGTCGCGCTCGCCAAGTTTCTGCAGCAGCAGATCGTGCACCAGGTCGACGAAGTAGGGCGCCTCATTGGCGTCTACGCTGCCTTCTGTCAGATGAAGCGGCTCGGCCTTGGCGCGTTCGGCCTGATCCTTGGTGATGGCGCCGGTCTCGACCATCGAGTCCAGCACCAGGTTGCGGCGGTCGATGGTGCGCTCGGGATGGCGGAAGGGATTGAAGTAGCTGGGCCGCTGGATGATGCCGGCCAGGAAGGCGCACTCGGCCAGGTCGAGCTGGCGCATATCCTTGCCGAAGTAGGTTTGCGAGGCCTCGCCGAAGCCGTCGATGGAGAAGCTGCCGCGCTGGCCAAGATTGATCTGGTTGGCGTACATCTCGAAGATCTGCTTCTTCGAGAAGCGTTCCTCGAGCTGGAAGGCAACCGCGATCTGGGATATCTTGTACTGAATGGTGCCCGTGTCGGCGACGATGAGCAGCTTCGCCAGTTGCATCGTCAGCGTGGAGGCCCCGCCACGAACCTTGCGATCGCCGATCAGGTCGTGCCAGGCCCAGCTGACCATGCTGATGTAATTGACGCCGCCGTGCTCGAAGAAGCGCCGATCCTCGATGGCCAGGACGGCCTGCACCAGGTCTTTCGGAATCTCGTCGTAGGCGATCAGCCGGCGCTTGGTGCGGTTGGGGTCGTCGCTGAGGCCGGTGATGAGCAGCGGTTCCAGCTCATAACTCGACAGCGGCTGGCCGTGCGCGTCGGCAATGGATACCACAAAGCCCGAGTCGACGCGGATGGTCGCGCTGTCCTGCGAGTGATAGGACTGCGGGCCTGGGCGCACAGTGATGGAGTGCCCGCTCATCGAGTAGGTGCCCAGCTGCGAGACCTGCGAGGCGCCGTCGGTGGAGTAGCCGGCCTCGTGCAATTCATTGCCGATGAGGCGGACGGTGAGCTTTTGTCCGGGGCGAACCTCGCGGGGCGCGGCATAGATCTTGGCGGTGTTGGCGAAGATGGGCTGCTTCAGCCGCTCGTCCACGACGTGCCGGTACTTGACGTAGTAATAACCGAATACGGCGAAGAACAGCAGCGCGCCAACCCCGGCCGTCAACAGTCCCATGTGCAGCAGCAGCTTGGCCCAGTGGCGCTTTCCCCTGGGCCTCTTCCACCGGATTACAATCGCTATCGCTGCCATTGCCGTTCCCTTGTGCCGAGCTTCCAGCTGCTCGTAGCTCCTAGCCTTTCAGCGCTGGGGCTGGCTTTCGCCGGATGCCCATGCCGCGCGCTCCAGCAGAATGAGCTAGCAGCTAGAGGCTAAGAGCTGGCTTCACTCTTCAACCGCCGTCAGCAGTGCATCTTCCTCGACGCGGGCCTTCGCCGACGCAACCGCGTCCCGCAGCGCCACATCCACGCTGGCCGCCGTCGAGCGCGTCACCAGTTCCACGAATCCGCCGGCGGCCTTCCTGCCCACGTTGACGCGGTAGGGAATGCCAACCAGGTCCGCATCCTTGAATTTGACGCCGGCGCGCTCATCGCGGTCGTCCAGCAGCACGTCCAGGCCCGCCGCTTCGAGCTCCGCGGCCAGCTTTTCGCCGGCTTCGGCCAACGCCGCATCGGATGCGTTGGTCACCGTGACCACCACGGTGAAAGGGGCGATCGCGGCTGGCAGCCAGAAGCCGTTCTTATCGTTCGCCTGCTCGATCGATGCGGTCAAGATTCGCTCGATGCCGATGCCGTAGCTGCCCATGATGGGCGTGACCTCCTTGCCGTTCACATCCAAAACGCGCGCGCCCATGGACTCCGAGTACTTGTAGCCCAGCTTGAAGATGTGGCCTATCTCGACGGCCTTGCCGACGGCCAGCTTGCCAGTACAGCCTTCTTTCGGACAACCTTCACCCTCGTTCACGCTGCGAACGTCCGCGCTGAGCGTCCAGGTGAAATCGCGGCCCGGCGTCACGTTACGCAGGTGGTAGTCGAGCTTGTTTGCGCCGCAGACCATGTTCTTGCGGCCTTCGAGGGATTTGTCCAAGATAACGACGACCTGGCCCAATTGATTGGATTCCTTGAATGAGCCTTTGAGGAATGCGGCTCTTTTCTTCTCCCAATCGTTGGTTTCGATGGTCGGCACTCGAATAGGTCCGAGGAAACCTGCGGGGCCATGAATGAAAAGCTCCAATTCCTCCGGCGCCATGACCCGCAATTCCCTCGCACCGAGAGTGCTGAGTAACTTGACTTCATTCACTGTGTGATCGCCGCGCAACAAAACCGTGATTGGCTGCCAATCAAGAAAAAGGGCCATGTAGGCTACGCACTTGATGTCGTTGGCGGGGCTCATCTCCAAGAAGGCCGCAATGTCGGCGATAGCACCCATGCCGGGCGTATGGATTTCTTCCGGTTTGTCTGCTGTCGGTTCAAGCTCGGCGACAGGCTTCAGGCGCGAAGTCGCCTTTTCAAGATTCGCCGCGTAGCCGCAGAGCGGACAGCTTGCGATCAGGTCCTCGCCGGCGTCGGTGTAGACCATGAACTCCTGCGACTGCGAGCCGCCCATGGAGCCGGAGTCGGCCTCGACGGCTACGAACTTGAGGCCGCAGCGGGTGAAGATCCGGCGATAGACGGCATCGTGCAGATCGAAGCTGCGGTCCAGGCCGGCCTTGTCCATGTCAAAGGAGTAGCTGTCCTTCATGATGAACTGGCGCACGCGCAGCAGCCCCGACTTGGGCCTCGGCTCGTCGCGGAACTTGGTTTGAATCTGGTACCAGATCTGCGGCAACTGCTTGTAGCTGCGCAGTTCGCTACGCGCGATCGTGGTCATGATCTCTTCGTGGGTCATGCCCAGGCAGAGGTCGGCGCCCTTGCGGTCCTTGAGCCGGAACATGGTGTCGCCCATGCCCGTCCAGCGGCCGCTCTCGACCCATGGCTCCTTGGGCAGCAGCGCAGGCAGGTAAAACTCCTGGCCGATCCTGTCCATCTCCTCGCGGACGATGGCGACGATCTTGTTGATCGAGCGCTGGCCCAGGAAGAGGTAGTTGTAGATGCCCGCGCCGAGCTGGCGAATGTAGCCGGCGCGGAGCAGGAACCTGTGGCTGGCCACTTCGGCGTCTGCCGGGGCCTCGCGGAGAGTGGGAATGAACAGCTTCGACCAGCGATGCATAGAGATGAGTGCGTGCTTTCCCGTCCGCCGGCTGCCCCGGCGACGAAGTGGGCGCCGGGATACCCTCCAGGGCCGGGGCATCGCCGGGGACCCCGGTTTCTCTACTACCCCGGCTACGAAGACCTGTCGCCGGGGACCCCAAATCAACAGCGGACGCAAGACAATCTGCGACAGGCACCATTCTAAATGTTCAGGGGAGGGCGCAAAAAGCGAACGCCCCCGGTTCACGGGTTGACGGAGCCGCGAATACCGGCGAGAAAATCGATTGTCGCCCTTCATTTCCCGGATGCGGAGGGGATGGGCGATCCGGCCGGGCTGTGGCCCTCTTACACCGCCGGCGCGGCGGCGGCCGACAGATTGGGATCGTCCGGAATGAAGATTTGAAATACGGTTCCCGAGCTCTTTCCCCCGGCTGCGGCGCGGCTGCGCACATGCACCAGCCCGCGGTGCTTGACGATGATTTCGTAACTCACCCACAAGCCCAGGCCGGTTCCGGTCAACTCCTTGGTGGTAAAGAAGGCCTCGAAGATGCGCTCCCGCACCGCCGGCTCCATGCCCGAGCCGGTATCGGCCAGCGTGAAGCGCACTCCCGCCCGCGCGGGATCCCGCCAATTGAGCGAACGCCGCGCGCGCACCCGCAGACGTCCGCCGCCGCTGCTGGCGTCGATAGCGTTGCTCACCAAGTTGGCAAAGACCTGGCGGAGCTCCGCGGCAAAGCAGAACAGCTCCAGCTCCGGGTCATAGTCCCTTTCTACCTCAATGCCGAGGGCATTGAGCCGGGTCTGAGAAAGGCTGAGCACGGGGTCGAGCAGCTCCGACATCCGGGCGCGCGAGGGCAGCGTGGACTGGCGGTAGAAGCGCAGCGTCTGCTGGGTGATGCCGGCGATGCGCTGGGCCTCGCGCTCGGCCATGGCCCCAAAGTTGAGCGCCGGATCCTCCAGCCCGCAGAAGTTGCGCAACAGGAAGAGCAGGTTGGTGATGGCTTCCAGCGGATTGTTGATCTCGTGCGCGATGGAAGCGGCCAGACGGCCGGTTGCGGCCAGCTTTTCAGTTCTGCGCAGGGCCTCTTCGCTGCGCTTGCGGTCCGTGGCGTCGAGCACGATAACGCCCGCCCAGCGCACCTGCCGCGGCGTGGTCCGCACCGGGTAGGCGCTGACCAGCCAGGTCCACGGCCGGCTGGGTTTGCCGCTTTGCGCCGGACTGCTCAGTTCCAGGTTGCGCACCGGCGCCTCATCGGCAAAGACTCGCAGGACCGCGTTCTCCAGCTCCCGGGCCACCGGTTGCGGCAGCAGTTCGGGCAGCGTGCGGCCCAGGTGGCTGCTAAGCGGAGCCCCGGTCATCTCGGCGAAGAACCGGTTCACGCGCACAAACCGGCAGTTGCGATCAAAGAAGGCCAGACCGATGGGCGCGTTGGCCAGCATCGAGTCCAGCAGCGAGAGCGTATCGTTGAGCCCCGACCGCTGCTCCTGAATGGAAGCGACCATGCGGTTGAAGGCCTCGATCAGGTCGCCGATCTCGTTGTGCACCGTCACCGGCAGCGGGAAGTTGCCGCCGGTCTCGGGCGAAGTCATCAGGGCGCGCGTGCCGCGATGCAGAATAGCCAGGGGCCGGGAGATGGAGGCGGCCATCAGCAACACCAGCAACGCCGACGCCGCCATCCAGACGATGCCGAAGACGATGGCGCCGCGCAAAATCGTCTCCCGCAGTTCCACATCCCAGGCCCGCTCCGACTTCACCCAGGCAAAGCCGCGCAGTTCGCTGCCGGTGTAGATGGGCTTCACGCCCTCCCATTGATCGTTCCCCACGGCGAAGATGCGGGGCTCGTCCGTGGTGGCAAGCGGAATCTGCGCGCGCTCCGCCTCATCGAGCGTTCTTTGGTCCGCTTCTCCCTGGCTGACGAAGAGCACGTTGCCGGCCGGATCGGTGACCATGGCGAAGGCCACGCTAGGCGCCTCGCCCATCATCTTCACGGAAAGGCCCACCCAGCCAGGCCGCTGCTGCTGCAGGGCCTCCTGGGACTGCAACGCCACGGAGCTGGCCTGGTTGGCCAGGCGCTGGCGGGCGTGCCGGTAGGTTTCGCGCCCCTGCTGGCGAAGCAGCAGCGCCGCAAAAAGCGCCAGGGAAAGCGCCTCCAGCAGCACCAGGCCCGCCAGCATCTGCCATCGAATCGTCCGCGGCCACCAGCGCATTCGCAAGCCTTAAACCTCCGCCCCATCCGGCTTCTCAGGTTGATCTGTTTCCTTGCGCGGGCGGTTTTCCTCTCATCCCTTGGATTTGAGCGCCCTGGCAATCTGCATCCCGTGAAAACGCGCGTTCTCGATGAAGATCTCATTGGTGCGCGCGCCGCCTACGACCACCCCGGCCAGGTGGATGCCCGGCACGTTGCTCTCCAGCGTCTCCGCGTCATAGACCGGCAGTCTGTCTTCGCCCTTGAAGCGCACGCCCAGCCCCTCCAGAAAGGTGAAGTCGGGGTGGTAACCGGTCATGGCGAAGACGAAATCGTTCTTGAGCGTGATGCGGCCTTCGGGAGTCTCCACCAGCACCGCATCCGGCGCAATCTCCACCACCCGCGACTGGAAGTAGGCTTTGATCTCTTCATTCTTGATGCGGTTCTCAATATCCGGCTTGATCCAGTACTTCACGTGCGGATGCATCCCGGCGTCGCGATGCACGAGCGTAACCCGCGCGCCGCTCCGCCACAGCTCCAACGCTGCAATGGCCGCCGAGTTCTTGCCCCCGATCACCGCCACGTCCATGCCGAAGCAAGGGTGGGGATCGTTGTAGTAGTGATGCACCTTGCTCAGCTTCTCGCCCGGGATGCCCAGGTAGTTGGGCAGGTCATAGTAACCGGTGGCGATGGCCAGCTTGCGCGCCATCAGTGCGCCGCGGCGGCCGAAGCGGTCCTCGGTGTGCGCCGTGAAGGCGCCGTCCGAGCCCGTCACCCGCTCCACGCGATGGTACTGGCGCACATCCAGCCCGAAGTAGGCCGCCACCCGCCGGTAGTACTGGAGCGCCTCGGTGCGCGTGGGCTTGGGGTTGGGACTGGGAAAGGGAATGCCGCCGATCTCCAGCAACTCCGGGGTGGTGAAGAAGATCATGTTGGCCGGGTAATGGAAGAGCGAGTTGCACAGGCAGCCCTTATCCACCACCACGGAGCGAAGCTCCGCCTTCTGCGCCTCGATGGCGCAGGCCAGCCCGGTGGGCCCGGCGCCCACCACCAGCAGATCGAAGATTTCGTCCCGCGTTGCCACGGCTTCCAAAGTCAGGTCGTTCATGGCTATAGCTTAGGGCATCCGAGGGGTCCTGGCCGGCCAGATGGCGCTATTGTGTTGAGGAACTTCTATGGTAGAATGATAGAAAGCGATGGTAGAAAGGTGGAATTGTGTGGCCTTGAGCATCAAGAACGAAGAGACGGTCCGGCTTGCGCGGAAAGTGGCCCAAATGAACGGCGAGACTATTACCAGGGCGGTCAAAATCGCCCTTGAGGAGCGGTTGGGGCGGCTGGAAGAACCCCCAAAGCGAAAAAGCCGCCTGGAGGCGCTGGTGGAGTTCTCCAAGCTGTGCGCACCGCTGTTCAAGGATGGCCCCAGTGGGAACGAATTGATCAACGATCTTTACGATGAAGAAACGGGATTACCCAAATGATCGTCGACTCGTCAGCAATGGTGGCAGTCAT
>Ga0326728_10021655_pt1 | contig 12045 bp, 9 predicted proteins | sample MB3enrmetagenome_FD_207602 | JGI IMG/M metagenome (GOLD analysis project Ga0326728, IMG submission 207602) | Lab enriched peat soil microbial communities from McLean, Ithaca, NY, United States - MB31MN | ecosystem: Environmental > Terrestrial > Soil > Wetlands > Peat | place: USA: New York... | reverse complement strand
CGCCGTCCCGATGCCCTTCATCGGGAGGCGGGCCGGGTGAGGGGGTCGACTCAACATCTTCACTTAATCCTAGTGAAAGACATAGACGGGCGATACCTTTCCCGCCCGAACGCTCCCTTGCGCTTTCTGCTGAAACTCCTTGAATGACGGCCGCCTCGTGAAGAAGAAAAGGTGCGTCGTGCACCTGCAATCCGACGAGCCGAACCCCGCAATGGGAACGGAGGCTCCCCGCAGCGCGCGGATAACGCGAGCCCATTGATGCTCGCGACAAACCCGGTCGTGACAATACCAAATCCGGTCGAGACAGGTATGGGGTCGCAGGTAATCAATGTGCCAGTGAGGTCGCAGCGACAACTTCTGATGGTGCGCCACGCGGGCTCGGACACCTCCCGGCCCAACCGCGCTGCCCACGTAAACGTAGAAACCTCGGCGAAGCCGAAATGGGCCCAGCTTCCCTATTTGGACCGGCCTTTCTTGGGAACAGAAAAGGATTAAAGCGTAGGCGCCGCCTTTTGCTGTCATGTTCGTTCTGCTCGTCGCCGTCGCCGCAGCCGCAGGCATGGGGTCAGTGCCCTTCAACTCTGAAACGCGAGTTTATGTGAAGCCTCGCTTGCCGGCAACTTCCAAATTCCGCTGTACAGTATAGGAGTATCAGCGCTGGCAGACGAAGCATAAGCCTGGAGAGGAGGTCGCAAAGCCAAATGCACATTCTTGACCAGTTCAAACTCGAGGGCAAAATCGCCCTGGTGACGGGATGCAGGCGCGGAATCGGGAGGGCGATCGCTTTGGCTCTGGCAGAGGCCGGAGCAGATATTATCGGGGTCAGCGCCTCGCTGGAGATAACCGGCAGCCAGGTGGAACGGGAGGTTCGAGCGCTGGGCAGAGACTTCCGTGGTTATGCCTGCGACTTCAGCAACCGCAAGGCTCTTTATGCGTTCATCAAACAGGTGCAGGCCGATTTTCCAACCATCGACATCCTGGTGAACAATGCCGGGACCGTTTTGCGCAAACCCGCCGTCGAATACCCCGACGAATACTGGGATAAGTTGATTGAAGTCAACCTCAGCGCGCAGTTTATTCTGAGCCGGGAGATTGGAAAACGGATGGTGGAGAGAGGTCAGGGTAAGATCATCTTCACCGCTTCTCTTTTGGCGTTTCAGGGCGGCATCCTGATTCCGGGCTATGCGGCCAGCAAGGGCGGCGTAGGCCAACTTGCCAAGGCCCTGGCGAACGAATGGGCGGAGAAAGGCGTCAACGTCAACGCCATCGCGCCCGGCTATATCAGCACCGATAACACGGAGGCGCTGCGAAACGACCCGGAGCGCGCCCCGGCCATCTTGGCTCGAATCCCCGCCGGGCGCTGGGGCGAACCCGAGGACCTCAAGGGAGCCGTCGTATTCCTTGCCTCCTCTGCCTCGAATTACGTCCACGGTACCATCCTCACGGTCGATGGCGGTTGGATGGCCAGGTAAGCCTTGGGAATCGGGCCGATGATCTCACCGCGGGAAACCCCGGGCCCGCTCGTAGCGGAAAACGCTACAGCCTGTCATTCGTAGAGGAAAGCGCCACAGCCTGTCATTCTGAGCGAAGCGGAGCGGAGCGAACCCGCCGCGGCGGGTCGCCCTGGACTTATCCGCCGACCAACAGCAGGGCGAGATGCCGCCCCCGCCCTAGCCCTTACTGCGCCATTATCGTAAGCGGCAGGACCGGGTGTCCCAGCGCGTAAGGACCCTCCGCGGTCACATTCACCTGGGTGCCGGACGCCGGAAGCGTCAGGGTCACGGTGGCGTTGCCGTTGCTGTCCGCCACGGCAATCTGTTGCACGGTCGAGCTGGTGGAGGTGACAGGATACACGCCCCCCGACAAAGAGCCCGCACTCACCGTGAACAAGATGGAAGCTCCGCCAATAAGCGAAGTCGGGCACGGAGGGCTTCCGCAAGCTGGAGAGCCTATTGATGAGCCCGGATTCAGGGTGACGGAAAGCGTGACTTGCGTGCCGCCGGTGCCCGCAGCCGGGGTGTTGTTGTTCGTCAGGGTGGCGGATGGATTCCCGATCACGATCCAGCCGTCCTTCGTCTGTGTGACGCCCGAACCGTCCGCGCCCGTCACGGAGAATTGATAGAAGCCGGGCGCGGTTCCTGCATTCACGGAGATGGCGCCGTTCTGACCGGCGATGACCGAGCTCTGGGTGATTGACATCGTCCCGCCAGCGGTGTAGCCGGAGTTGAAGGTAGCGCCGGTGAGCGTCACGGAGGTGCCGGAGAGAAGTGTCGGCGCGAGGGTGACAGTGCCGCCGGCGGGCACCTGAATCGTGTCGGGATTCAAATCCCACTCGGCAGCGGGGGCGGCAGGGAGGGAGCCGGCGACCACGAGCAGGGTCGCAGAATACGGCGGGAACGTCTGCGTGCCGCTCCATATCCCGCTGGCAGACACCACGATGGAGCTCGGCGAGGCCTGCGACAGCGTGTACGCCGTGAAGCCGGCCGGCGTGAAGTGATTGAGCGCAAAGGTCACTTGCGCCGCGTTCGCGGGGTCCTTGTTGATGACCATCAACTTCAGCACGCCGCCCGACGGCGCAAGCGACGCGTACACGCTGAAGAGGTTCGGGTTGGCATTGTGGCTGGCGGAGATGGACATCGTCCCGAACGTGCTGTGGTTGCCGTCGTAATTCTGGTACAGCTTCAGCGCCTGATAGTTGGGATTGGCCGGGCTGGGAGCGCCCCAGCGGGACGCCAGGTAAACGCGTTCGCGGCCGATGATACCGTAACCGTCGGCATCGGCCAGCGCAGTGGAGAAGTCGGATTCGCCGGCGAAACCGGCGCTCCATTCCGTAATGCTCAGCGGCGTGTTGGGATAGATCATGTTAAGCATGGCGCGCAGGCGCGGGATGCGGAAGGGGATGGTGCGCAAGGGTTGAGTCGAGGTCGTATAGATCTGGTTGACCGTACTCGACCCGCTGACGTAGGTGGGGTCCCAGTAGTCGCGATAGATTTGCAGCGAGAGCGCCTGCTCCTGCGCCAGTGTCCAACCAGTGGTGCTGGGCCCATCGGGATACGCGTGGACGTCAAACACGTCGAGCGAGCGCGTGTTGTCAATCTGGTCGCGCCAGTAGACCTCGTTCAGGAACCAGGGGAGTTGGTCGATGTTGCCGTGCGCGCCTTTGTCGCTGCTATTGGCGCCGTTCCAGTAGAACCACCAGCAGCAGCTTACCGGCCCTAGGCGAACGGCGGCCGGATCCCAGCCCTTGAGGTTGATTGCTTCGGTGCGGAAGGTGTCACGCAGCTCCTCGTAGCCGGTGGGACTCGGGTGGATATCATGGTGAGTGCCGCCCCAGATGTCCACTTCGTTGTCCATGTCGTAGAAGTGCAGCGCCGCGGACGAGGTGTTGAAGGCGGTGGCCAGTGCGGTGGCCCAGGTGTCGCGGTAAAGACTGCCGCTACAGCTGCCGATGGAGCTCGGGCACGGACTGCTGGAGGTGTCGAGCAGCGGCACGTAGGCATCGCGAGGATTATTCCCCGTGACATTAGTCTGGCAACCGGGCTCCAGGCCATCACCCGCATCGGAGTTGTCCGGGCGGGTCGCGCACTGCGCACCATATTTCCCCACCGAGAAGCTGTAGAGTTGGCCATTCGAGTTCGCACTGCCCGCGGCCGACACCCAGTCCAGCATGACCATGGTCATCAGAGGGTTGCTGCCGGCGCTGATCACGTCTTTAATGAATTGCCCCGAGTCGCTGTCGCCGACCTCGCTGAGCCCATAGTCGGTGAAGTACCAATCGTTGTCGGCATTGTAAGTGTAGGTCTGCCAGTTGTAGGTGGAGGTTGCGTTTCCGCCCCAACGAACCACCGTCAACCCACTGTCGGTCACGTGCGCGAGGTCCTGGGGATAGGCCCCGCCGTAAACGTAGGGGCTGATGGCGTGACGATCCACGAGCGCGTCCACACTGACTTGGACTTGGGTGACGGACGCCATAGGAGTTGCGCTTGCCTCGCTCGAGTTGGCGCTCTCGCCCGCCGAGTTCACCGCCGAGACCACGTAGTAATAGGGCGTTCCGTTGGTGAGTCCCGTGTCGGTATAGTTCGTGGCCGTGGGTGCGCCAATCTGCGTGTACGGTCCGCCGCTGGTGGTGGAGCGCTTGACGTGGTAGCTGGTTGCTCCCGTGCTTGCATTCCAAGTGAGGTTCACCTGGGCGTTGCCCGCAGAAGCGGTAAGCGCCGTAGGCGCGGCCGGAGGAGCGTTCGGCGTGGCGCTAACTTCTGCAGAGTTGGCGCTCTCGCCCGCCGAGTTCTCCGCCGAGACCACGTAGTAATAGGGCGTTCCGTTGGTGAGCCCGGTGTCAGTATAGTTCGTGGCCGTGGGTGTGCCAATCTGCGTGTACGGTCCACCGCTGGTGGTCGAGCGCTTGACGTAGTAGCCTGTCGCGCCCGAACTTGCGTTCCACGTGAGGCTCACCTGCGCATTCCCTGCCGTGGCTGTCAGTCCGGTGGGCGCGGGTGGTACGGTAACCCCGCCGCCGCCTCCCCCGCCCCCATTGCCACCGCCACCGCAGCTTGCCCACAGAAGAAGCACGACGACCAGGAAGGATAGGCCGGCAACTTTCGTTCGAGTCAGGAAAGGCATCTCAGAAGCCTCCGTTTTTGAGTCTCCAGCACTCGTGATTATACGCCGGTTTGCCTCCAACCGCGTGAGGTCGAGCGAGGGAGGCCGAGCAAGGATGCACGACCTAAGGCTGATCTGATACGCACCGTCCGTCATTTGTAGAGGATAAACCCGCGTGTGTCATTCTGAGCGAAGCGCAGCGTAGCGAACCCGCCGCGGCGGGTCGCCCTGGACTTACCCGCCAACCAACAGCAAAGCGAGATGCCGTCCCCGGCCGAGCCCTTAAGGTTCGCGAGCTCGCGGACATTTGGATGAGTGATAAGAGTTGACACCGCCAGAGTACTGGATGTAAAACGGGGCAGGTGCGGAAACTCGCTTGACGGGGCTTCTGCTGGGGAAGATGCCCCGCCGGAAGCCTGAGATTCGAGCGTGTGGGGAGGGTAACATGAAGGCTTTGGGGTGCAAGGCGGCAGTTGGGATAGGGCTGAGCGTGTTGTTGTCGGCCTGCGGCGGGGGTGGCGGTGGCAACCACCTAAGCATCTCTCCAACCACCTACGTGCTCACCGTAAACTCGGCCAACCCCTCGAGCGGCGTGGCGATCACCGTTTCTCCCAGCGACGTCAACAACGCTGGAAACGGCACGACCAGCTTCACGCGCACGTATACCACCGGGACCACGGTGACTCTGACGGCGCCGGCCACGGCGAGCGGGAATCCCTTCTCCTCGTGGAGCGGATGCACGAGCGCCAGCACCGAAACCTGCACCGTGACGATGAGCGGCAACACCACCGTCACGGCCAATTACACCGCATCGGCGGTCACCTCGATAACGGTGGCGCCAAATACCGCCACCATTGGGACCGAGCAGCAATTCACGGCCACGGTGGCGGGAACGGGCAGCTTCTCCACCACGGTGACCTGGTCGCTGACGGGGCCTTCCACCTGGACAGGCAGCATCGGCTCCATCAGCAGCAGCGGGCTCTATGAAACACCCTACCCGGCTCCGGCTACTGTAACGGTCACGGCCACCAGCACTCAGGACACGACCAAGAGCGGCAGCGCGACGGTAACGCTCCAACCTCCGGCGACGGCGGCCGGCCCGGCGCTGACGGTGGACGTCGGTAACCAGACCCACGCCATCAGTCCCTACATCTATGGCATGAACGCCTTCGGGTTTACCAAGGACGTGGACGGACCTGCCAACGTGCCGGTCCTTCGCTGGGGCGGAGACAACACCTCCCGCTACAACTATCAGAATGGCTATACCAACTCTGCCAGTGACTACTATTTCGAAAACCAGTCCAACGTCGACGGCATGCCCCCTACGCAGGAGTTCAACCCCTTTGTGAGTTTCAGTCAGTCCATTGGGGCAAAGGTCCTAGGTACGGTGCCCGTGCTCGGTTTTGTGGCGGCAGACTCCACGTCTTGTGGCTTCCCGACGAGCTTGGACCCCGATCAGACTTCAGTAGACACCAGCCGCGGGTGCGGCAATGGCGTATACCCCGACGGGGTTAGTGGCTGTACGAACTCCTCCGGGTGCAACATCCCAGTCAACTCCAACACGGTAAAGCCCACCAGCACCGCAGTTGGTCCCTCGTGGGTTGGGAATTGGGTAACTTCGCTGGTGAGCACGTTCAACACGGCGGCGAACGGCGGCGTAGCCATCTACGACCTGGACAACGAACCCAGTTGGTGGGATGCGGAGCATCGCGACGTGCATCCGAACCCCTTCACCTATGACGAGGTGACGAACAACGGCATTCAAACCGCCTCGGCCATCAAAACTGCCGATCCCAGCGCCCAAGTCAGCGGGCCAGTGATGGACTTTTGGTGGGACTACTTCTATTCTAAGGAGGATGTCGAGGATGGATGGGGTACGGGACCGTGCTACCAGCCGTGGAGCAATCCGGTCGACCGGAAGGCTCACAACGGGATCCCCTTCATCGAGTACTATCTCCAGCAGTTCGCAGCGTATGAAACTGCTAACAACGTCCGCCTTTTGGATTACCTGGACCTGCACACCTATTTCGCGGCCACCTATAACGGCTCCTCCGTCGGCTTCGCCACCGCGGGAGACACCGGAGAGCAAGAGGCGCGGCTGAACTCGACGCGCGTATTCTGGGACCCGACGTATACCGATCCCAATTACCCCCAACCCAACTACGTCACCGATCCGAACTACACTTCGAATTGCAACGTGCCGCTGCAAGCTCCGCAAGTGATCCCCATGATGCAGACGTGGATTGGGAAGGATTACCCGGGCACCAAGACGGCCATCACGGAGTACAACTGGGGCGGGCAAGAGCACATTAATGGCGCACTGACGCAAGCGGACATTCTTGGTATCTTCGGAGAATACGGCCTCGATTTGGGTACGCTCTGGGGTCCTCCGGACGCAACGCAAACTCCCAGCCTCATGGCCTTCGCGATCTACCGCAACTACGATGGGAATAACTCGACGTTCGGGGACATGGCTCTGACTTCGACCAGCGCGGACCAGAGCCAGCTCTCGGTGTACGGCGCGCTGCGGTCCGCAGACCAGGCGGTGACCGTGGTGGTGATCAATAAGACTTACGGCGATCTGACCGCAACCCTCTCGCTGGCGAACCTATCGTCGTCGAGCACCACGGCGCAGGTTTTCCTCTACAGCTACCCCACCAACCTGGCCGCAATCGTGGCGCAACCCGGCCTGACGGTGACGCCACCCTCCGGGGGCGGAACGGCAAGCACCATCAGCACCACTTTTCCTTCGCAGTCGATCACCTTGTTGGTGGTGCCGCAGTAATAAGCGTCTATCGCGCCGGGCCTCCGTGGTTAATGCAATCGATTTCTTAACGCCTCCGTAAGCTTTGGGAAACGGGGCCCTTACCACCCCTTGCCCCCTCCTAAAATAGGAGGGGACTTAGCGTCAACACGGCTCGGCAAGGGCTCCCCTCCTGGGTTAGGAGGGGGTACGGTCCGATCCACGAAATCATTCGAAGTATGTGCCCTCCCTAGTTTCTCTTTCGAGGCGTTCTGATATAATCGCTTAAGATAAAGGTTACCTAATGATTTACAAGCAAGACTACTACCAAGGCGTCGCGGTTCTGCAAGTGATCGGTGATCCCCGCTACGTTGGCATACGCAAGCACGAGTGGGGGTTCATAGCGAACGGCAATATTTTCTTCCTTGTAAAATACACCACGAGACCAAGGTCTCCATGGAGATTCACGTTCACGCGAGAGGAGCTAAACCGTACTGCCTCTCTCATAGGATCTTACCAACGACTCGTAGTTGCCCTCGTGTGCGGCGGTGACGGCATCTGCGCGCTTGGGTGGGATCAGATAGAGAACTTGATGGGATTCGACCCCGGATGGATCGCAGTGAAACGCGGGTTTAGCGGTAGCTACGCAGTCTGGGGACCACTTACAGCTCTAAACTGAGTGGAAGCGGTGGAAGGCCAAGGAAGGCCCGAACACGACAGCGGGTGCGTAGCACACATCCGTCTTTTCTCGGTTCGCGGGTTTCCCGATGATACGAAATTTGGGCATGAGATACAGCGTAGCGACTTGCAAGAGCTCCCTATGATATTCTCCAGATGGGAAAACCATGTCATCGGTCCCCCGGAACCCGAAGATATACCACATCACGCATGTAAGCAATCTGTCAAAGATCGTCGATGATGTGCTCTGGTCGGATGCCGAACGGATACGCCAGGTAATGGATTGCACCGTCGTTGGAATGAGCGAAATCAAGCGCCGCCGCCTCGAAGAATTAGAAGTGCACTGCCATCCGGGGACGAGAGTCGGCGACTATGTTCCATTTTACTTCTGCCCTCGTTCCGTAATGCTCTACATCCTGTATAAGGACAACCATCCCGACCTGGCATATCACGGAGGGCAACGGCCGATTGTCCATCTTCAGGCGGACCTTCACGATGTGTTAAAGTGGGCCAAGACCGAACGCAGTCGTTGGGCTTTCAGCAAAGGCAATGCCGGCGCTCGCTATTCAGATTTTTACGATGACCCAGCATTACTCGACGCGCTAGAGTGGGAAGCGATCGCGGCAACTGACTGGCGCGATCCCGATGTAAAGGAAAGCAAACAGGCAGAGTTCTTGATTGAAAAGTCTTTTCCATGGAAATTGATCGAACTCATCGGTGTGATCGACGCCGAAGTTGAGAAACAGGTGGCGAGTATTATCAGTGGGGCGCAGCATCAACCTGCAGTGGCGATAAAGGCGGCGTGGTACTATTGAGGTAACGGCAGATCATGGTCGAGCTAAAACAGGGCGACATATTGCTGGCGGAAGCTGACGCACTTGTGAACACCGTGAATTGCGTCGGCATCATGGGTAGGGGCATCGCCCTTCAGTTTCGCAAAGCGTTTCCCGAAAACTTTAAGGCTTACGAAGCAGCCTGCAAGCGTGGAGATGTGCACCCAGGAAACATGTTGGTTTACGAGACCGGGCTGCTCGCGGGACCACGGTTCATTATTAACTTTCCCACGAAACGACACTGGAAGGGCAAGAGCAGCCTTAAGGATATCGATGCAGGTCTGGGTGCGCTGGTGAAAGAGATTCAGGCGCGCAGAATTCGGTCATTAGCTGTGCCCCCTTTGGGCTGTGGTCTGGGCGGGCTGGATTGGAATGTGGTGCGGCCTCGCATTATCCAAGCACTTCGTGAATTACATGGCGTCCGCGTGCTCTTATTTGAGCCGGTAGGCGCTCCGGCAGCAGAGAAGATGGCCAAAGAGCGTCGTGTCCCGCGCATGACGCCCGGAAGGGCCGTCCTAATAGAATTAATAGTTCGGTATCTTGCGGCAGTCTTGGATCCATTCGTGTCTCTCCTTGAAATTCACAAGTTGATGTACTTCATGCAGGAAGCGGGCGAGCGCCTTAATCTCAGGTACGAGAAAGCGACGTATGGACCGTACGCTACGAACCTCCGTCACCTGCTCAGCTTGATTGAAGGCCACTTCATTACTGGTTATGGCGATGCCGACGATAAGCCCGAAAGGCCCATTGAACTCCTGCCAGGGATCGCGGGTTTGGCGGAGGGCTCCATCGCCGCACACCCGGACACACGGGCGCGCTTCGACCGTGTGTCTCGTTTGATACACGGATTCGAGACTCCCTATGGGATGGAACTGTTAGCTACAGTGCATTGGGTCTTCGCGCGTGAGGGGGCTCGTTCCGCGGATCAAGCCGTCGAAAAAACGTATGGCTGGAGCCAGCGAAAACGGGTGTTTGAAGACAAGCAAATTCGTCTAGCATGGCAGGTTCTGAAAGACCAGGGTTGGCTGTCTCCAACAATGATATGACAGCTTCTGTATTCGCGGATGGCGCACGGCTCGCGTTTCTTGTGATTTGTGCGTTATACCAAACTCTCACCATCAGCCTTAGGAGCCCACGCAGAAGCGCAATCACCCTAATTCCAATATTTGTGGCTCGTTCTAGGGCAACGGTCGGCAGATTCCAGACCAAGCCGTGGCCATGCGTCTGAAGTGTGGGATAATGCCGCCTCGCGTTTTTGGTCGCAGGGCCGGTTCTATTCAAGATGGCGTTGGAGGTTGATTCGTGAAAAAGGAAGGTCCAGCATCGCAATACTGGTTAGTAGTTGGAAGCCCGGAGCATTGGCAAGTCGCCTTCGAAAATGGAAACGTCTGGGGCTTGCAAGCCACAAAAAAGCGCTGGTGGGAGCGAGTTACCGAGGGCGATGGATTAGTGTTTTACGTAACCAGACCCGTCGGTGGTGCCATTGGGCTGGGCAGAGTGAGTACAAAATTCAAGCAGGACAAGCCGCTCTGGCCTGTAGAGATTCAGAAGGGCGAGGTCCTCTGGCCGCTGAGGTTCGAATTCGATGTCGAGTTTTGCTTCCCGCCGACCGAATGGGAGACCTCGAGGCTCGAGATTGATTCCCTTCGCGCAATTGTGCAAGCGGGATTCCAGCCCCTGAAAGACAAAGCGCGAGACGTAGCGCTAGAAGCCTTCGAGGCGTTCATTGCACAGCCGGTCCGCGAGAAAGGTGATATGACAGGCTTGCATGAAGAACTTAAATCGAAAATAGCGGAGATGGGAAGAATTCAGAAGTTTCTAGCCGAAGTTGAATACCCAATGGAAACAACAAGATTGGACGTGGTTTGGAGGAGAGTCGAAAAATCAGTGCCGACTTACGTATTTGAGATCCAAGTCGGCGGCGATATTTACCATGCTCTCGCAAAACTCAAACATGCCTACGACCTATGGAATAGTCGGATTTTTCTTGTTGCCGGTCCGGGTGACAGAGACAAGGCTGACTCTCTGCTGAGCGGCACATTCCACGAGGTCCGAGATCGCATTGCTTTTATTGAGATAGAGAAAATGCAGGAACTCTATACCAAGAAGAAAGCTTATAGAGAATTGGAAGAAGACGTGGGCATTCTTTGACCTGAAACGCGCCCTTTGCTATGTCCAAGCAATCGAAGGCCTATCTTCGAGCACGCCTTCGACCTCTTCGTTTGATTCGTCATTGCACCCAACGTATTCGCCCTCGCCATTTCCAAATTTCTCGAGAGCTTCTTCACTTGATGCTGCTCTAACTCTGTAATAGAGGTGCGTCCTGTCAGTTGCGTCAATCCAAAACTCCCGCGTGGGTTGCATGAAAGAATCCTCCTCCGAAAATTATTCTGGTAATCAAGGTTGGGCGCGCTGAAGGAACTTAATGGCAGAGCTAACCACACGTTTGCCCGCCCAAGTCGCTTCCAGCAAGTCAACAGGATGCGTTTTCACCCTGCATATCATCAGAGCGAGAGGATCGATATCGAAACCGACTGCCCGCCTGCCACACAGGAAAGCTTCCACAATCGCCGTTCCGCTCCCCATCATGGGGTCCATGACGGTTTCGCCTTTCTGGGTTAGTCCCTCGATAAAAACGCGAGGTAATTGTGGCGGGAACTTCGCCGCAAAGGCGTGCAGAGCATGGCTGGCGTAATTACTTGCGTCCCGATGAAAGTCAAGGTCCGTAGAGAGAAGCTTTGAGAGCGAACGCCGTACGTTGACCTGCTGCTTCCTCTCTAATGCGACATCAGTCAGGGCGTTCATTGTTTGAACCATTCTTAGGATTGCGGTCGAAAAAATCAAGTTGAAAATTTGCCGCCGGTTGGTTGCGCTCCCATCCGCGGGGTGGCGCAGACCCGCCCACCATTAGGATCGGCGGACCGTAAGCCGCGGCGGGTCTGCGACATGCTGATGCCGGTTGAGGGGGAAGAACAGGACTCGGGAGTCGGAAGGGCAGGTTCCAGGTGTCAGGTGCCAGGTGTCAGGGGCAAAAGCAGGAGTCAGGATTCAGGATTCGGGAAGTGAAAGACCAGGTTCCAGGTCTCAAGGGCTAAAGCAGGATTCAGGTCCGATTTCAGGACTCCGATGGAGTCCATCGGACTCCAGCGATCGGAGATTCGGGATTCAGGAGTCAGAGGCCGCGATTAGTTC
>Ga0326728_10021653_pt1 | contig 12045 bp, 9 predicted proteins | sample MB3enrmetagenome_FD_207602 | JGI IMG/M metagenome (GOLD analysis project Ga0326728, IMG submission 207602) | Lab enriched peat soil microbial communities from McLean, Ithaca, NY, United States - MB31MN | ecosystem: Environmental > Terrestrial > Soil > Wetlands > Peat | place: USA: New York... | reverse complement strand
TGGGGTGAACGGCTTTCTGCACCGCTATTTCCTTCTCCGCCGGCAGCAGTTCGCTCAATATCTGCATCGCAAGCTCATCCATGGTTTTCCCTTTCCTCTTGCAGGGTACGTTCCTGGACTCGCGCCTATCAAGCAGACAGTCCTATTTCGCCAACCCCGCCAGTTCTCTGGCTCGCCGGAAGACCTCCAGGAACATGGGCCGGGTGAGCTTGCCGGTATTGGTGTTCTGCAGCGAGGGATGGTAGCTCGCGAGCAGGGTCTGGCCGTTCTTCAGCGCGTACTCGGCGGCGTGGGAAAATACAACGCCGGAGCGGTTTGGCAGCAGGCCGCTGCGCAGGGCGCAAGCCACGAAACCGTCGAAGGCGATCTTGCCCAGGCAGACCACCACGCGCAACTCGGTGAGCAGGGCGATCTCCTCGTCCAGCCAGGGCGCGCAGCTCCGCTGTTCTTCCAAGGTGGGCTTGTTCCCCGGCGGGGCGCAGCGCACTACGGCGCTGATCCACATCCCCTTGAGTTTCAAGCCATCGGAGCGCGAAAGAGCGAGCGGCTGGGAAGCGAAACCGGTCTCGTGCAGCACAGGAAAAAGAAAAAGGCCGGAGCCGTCGCCGGTAAAAGGACGGCCGGTGCGGTTGGAGCCGTGCGCGCCCGGCGCGAGGCCCAGCAGCAGAACGCGAGCGGCGGGGTCGCCAAAGGAGGGCACCGGCCGGCCCCAGTACTCCTGGTCGGCGTAGGCGCGGCGGCGGGTGCGGGCCAGCTCGGCGCAGTACTCTCGCAGCCGCGGGCAGCGCGCGCATTCGATCAGGCGGGTGTTAAAAGCTGCCAGCGGAGAGGAAATGCCGTCCATGGCGGAATCTTACGCGATGCGCCTTTGTCCGCGTCCTCAATCTTCCAACAGCTTGCCGCTGCGCCGTTTGCGCCACAGCCAGAGGCCGAAGCCCAACAGCGCCAATCCGCCCACCGCCGCCACCACGGTCAGGCCGTGGTGGGCCACGACTTGCACCGCGCCGGGCCCCAGCTTGAGCACCAGCAGCGACAACAGCATCCAGCGGATCATGCGCCCGCAGAAGACCGCCAGCATGAAGGGCAGCACGCGCATCTCGAAGACCCCGGCGGCAAAGACGAAGGCCTTCCATGGGGTGGGCGGGGGCAGCATGGAGGGAATCATCATGGCCAGGAACTCCTGGTTCTCGAAGCGCTCGCGCATGCGCTCATAGCGCTGGCGATTGACGCGTTTGAGCAGGAAGAGTTCGCCGCCGGCGCGGCCCAGTCCGTAGGGCAGCAGTCCGCCCAGCGCCGAGCCGATCGAAGCCAGCAAACAATAGGCCCAGAAGTGACCCTTGTCGCCCCACACGGCGACGGCCAGAAACGCATCCATGGGAACGGGAATGGTCGAGGAATCCAGCACGGCGATGGCTCCCATGCCCCAGATGCCGTATTTGGCCAGCAGCGGCAGCAGAATGAGGTTGCACTTCGCCAATAAATGAGCCAAAAACTGCTTCAAAAGAACCCCTTCGAGCCAAGATCCGTCTATACCTGTGCAGAGTTTATTGTAAGGGCCGGAGTGGCGCGGTCGTCTGCCGGTTTCTGACCACTGACCACTGATCACTGCCCACTGTTCCCTGCCGGATGAGAGAATAGAGCAGAAGATTTGAATGGCGCCGGCGCGATTCCGGCCGGGATTCTATACGACAGATGCGGAAAATTGTGCCATTTCACAAGCCCCAGCGGTTGCAAGACAGTGCTCTCGTCCGAGAGGCTCAGCAGCCGGACGCGGAGTCGTCGAACGAGGAGCAGGGAGCAGCCCCGGTGGCTTCCGCTTCTCGCTGGATGGACTACGATACCCACGAACTGCTGGACATGATCAGCGAGCTCGAGGACGAGCGGCGCTGGGCGCGGCTGCGCGAGGGCATGTTGTGGGCGTTTCTGGCGCATATCCTGCTGCTCTCGGTGGCCACCTGGATTCCCCGCTACATCTTCAATGCGCCCAAGGTGATCGATCCCTTCGACGCGATCAACAAGCGCAAGGATCTGACCTATCTGGATCTGCCGCCCGACGCGTTGAAGAACCTGCAGCCCAAGGTGAAGGTCAAGCCGCTGGCGGAGAAGCAGCCACAGATCGACAAGCAGACACTGGAGGCGATGAACAAGCCGCCGGCTCCCGCGCCCGAAGCCGCGCCCGCGCCCCAGCCGCCCGCCCCGGCCCAGCCGGTTCCACCTGCGCCGCCGGCGCAATCGCAATTCGAGGCGCCGAGGCCGCAGGCGGTTCCCGCCAAGCCCAGCTTCAATATGGGATCGCTGAACTCGGCCGACCAACTGCGCGAAGCCATGAAGGGCGCGGCGCACAATCCCGGCATGGGCACGGCCAACTCCCACGGCGGCGGCCTCTCCATGCACCCCGGCGCAGGCTCCGGAGGCGTCCAAGTTCTCAGCGACACGCAAGGGGTGGACTTCGGCGGCTGGCTGCAACGCTGGCACCGCGAGACCGAGCGCACCTGGGACCCGCTCATTCCCGACGAGGTCAATCCACCCATCCTCAAGTCGGGGATGGTGGCCATCCGCTTCAAGGTGCTGCCCACTGGCCGCCTCATGGACGGCAGTCTGGTGCTGGAAGGCCGCTCCGGCGACACCGCCCTGGACCGCGCCGCCTGGGGCGCCCTGACCGGCTCCAATTACCCCCCCCTGCCGCGCGAATTTCACGGGCCCTATCTGGAACTGCGCGCCTACTTCCTCTACAACATGAAGGAGCAGTAGATCCGATGGGGAACCAGCCAGTGAGATTGGATAGGGGCGCGGTTATTCTTTCCTTCCGTGCCCCATCCTTGCCGCGTTCGTTGCGGGAAGGGTGGGAAACCACGAACAGATTGCGGACCGAATCCATCGGTCCATTTCCCAAGAGATCGCTCCTTGTTCGTGAAAGAATCGCTTGGTGAACCCCGTCGCTGCGTTCCCCCATTCCGCGTACTTGGTCGCCTGCGCGGCGGTGACGGTGCTGCTTCTTTTGCTGCTTATCGCCAAAGCGCGGCTGCATCCGGCGCTGGCCCTGGCCGCGGGCGGATTGACCCTGGGTCTGATCTCGGGAATGCCGCTGGAGCAGGTTCCGCTCTCCTTCAGCGCCGGGGTGGGCAACCTGCTCGGTCACGTGGCCGTGGTGCTGGCCCTGGGCGCGGTTCTGGGACGCTTGCTGGCCACAAGCGGCGGCGCTGCCGCGTTGGGAAAGGGGCTTATCGAGGGCTGCGGCGAACGGGGTGCGCCCTGGGCGCTGCTGGCCATGGGCCTGCTGGTGGGAATGCCGGTCTTCTTCGAGGTGGGACTGGTGCTGCTCCTGCCCATCGTCGCCGAGGCGGCGCGGCGCAGTTCCAAGCCGCCCATCCTGGTGGGGTTGCCGGTGCTGGCCGGGCTCTCCATTGTTCATGCCGTCTTTCCCCCCCATCCCGCCGCCATGCTGGCCGCAGCCCAGTTCCACGCCGACCTGGGCCGCACCATGCTGTGGGGCCTGATGGCGGGACTGCCCGCCGCCGCCCTCGCCGGTCCCGGCCTGAGCTGGTTTCTGCTCCGCCGCTGGCGCTTAAGGAATGCGGAGACGGCCAGCGCCGTACCGGAACTTGATCTCTTCGTTCCCTCGACGGAAGCCGAAGCCGCTCCCTCCTCCCAGATTGACTCGAAGGAGCGGGTGCCCCCGGTCCCGTTTTTGGGACCGGGGCGAAAACACACTGAAACAATCCATCCCGTGGGTCCATTCCGCGCGGCGGCGGCGATTCTGCTGCCGGTGGCGCTGATCTTCCTGGGCAGTTGGGCGGACATGCTGGCTTCCAAGGGGAGTTTTGCTAACCGGCTCCTCCACTTCACCGGCAGCCCCGATGTGGCTCTGCTGATCGCCGTGCTGGTGGCTCTCCTCACCCTGGGTCCGCACATCGGCCGCGAGCACGGCGCGGAGCGCCTGCGGAAGCTCACTGGCGAGGCCTTCGCTCCCATCGCCGGAGTATTGGTGATTCTGGCCGCGGCGGGGGGATTGAGCGGCGTGCTGCGCGACTCCGGCGCGGCGCAGGCTACCGTCAGTCTGGCCCTGGGCGCGCACATGCCGCCCCTGCTGCTGGCCTGGCTGCTGGCCGCCGTGGTGCGCGTCTCCATGGGATCGGCTACGGTAGCCATGGCTGTGGCCGCGGGCGTGCTGGCGCCCATGGCCGCGCACCTGGGCGTGCGCCCCGAACTGCTGGTGCTGGCCACCGGCACCGGCTCCATCATCCTCTCCCACGTCAACGATCCGGGCTTCTGGATGATTCAGTCCTTCTTCAAGACCGAGCTGAAAGAGACGCTCTCCACCTGGACGGTGTTAGAGACGATCTTGTCGATTGCCGGGCTGGGGATGACGTTGCTGTTGTCGGCGGTGCTGCGGTAGTGGACATGGCGGCGGCGCGGAGGATCGCGCTCCACATGCGGCTAGTAAATAGCTTCCGAGTTGGCGGTCACTCACCGGGAATAATCTCCAACAAGGAAGATATCGCGGAGTATCGGGTGCCCCAGGTCCCGTTTTTGGGACCTGGGATAGGAAACCCCTCCCATGTCCGAAAATCCGGACATGGGGCACCCGTCTGCGTGCTTTTGGGATGTGGGCCACCCACCGGAGAGATGGTCTCCGGCGGGCTTTCTTAATCTGCGTCTACATGCCCAACACCGCCCGCTGCGCGGCAAAGACCTCTTGCAGGCCCGCTTCCGCCAGATCCACCAGCTGATTGAGTTGAAGACGAGAAAAAGAGCCCTTTTCCGCCGTGGCCTGGGTCTCGATCAGCCCGCCGTCTTCGGTCATCACCACGTTCATGTCCACTTCCGCCTGGGAATCCTCTTCGTAGCAGAGGTCGAGGAGCTGCGCCCCGCCGACGATGCCCACCGAAGTCGCCGCCACCAGTTGCTTCAGCGGCGATTTCTTCAGCGTTCCGGCGCTGACCAGTGCATTCAGGGCCAGGGCCAGGGCCACCGCCGCGCCGGTAATGGCGGCGGTGCGCGTGCCGCCGTCGGCCTGGATCACGTCGCAGTCCAGAATCACGGTCCGTTCTCCCAGAGCTTGCATGTCCACGACCGAGCGCAAGCTGCGGCCGATCAGCCGCTGAATCTCGTGGGTGCGGCCGCCGATCTTGCCCTTTTCGCTCTCCCGCGGGGTGCGGGTGACGGTCGCGCGGGGCAGCATGGCGTACTCCGCCGTTACCCAGCCGCGGCCGGAGTTGCGCAGCCAGCCGGGGACGCCCTGTTCGATGGTGGCGTTGGTCAGCACCCTGGTATTGCCCAGCGCGACCAGGATCGAGCCCTCCGCGGTCTGGACAAAGTTCGGCGTGAGGGTCAAAGGGCGCAATTTGGCAGGAGTTCTGCCGCCGGGGCGAAAGAAAGAGTTTTTTTCTGGGACGTACATAGGCAGATTGTAGTGGAAGCGGCCGCTGGGAGGCGGAACTGTGGATAAGTGTGCCGTTACGGGACTTTCCCGGCACGGAAATCCGAAACAGGAATCTTGCCCCAGTCACTGAAAACAAAGGCATTATCCTGATTCTCCGGAACCAGAGTGTCCCGTTACGGGACGATTTGGTTGCCTCTGCTCCGACTGTCTTCAGAGGTAAAAGAGCAAGTCCGTAATTCATCAGTAGCTTAGAAGAAATGTCCTAGTTTGGCACGCGGCGTGTAACAGAAGAGGACAGAATCGTGGGAAGCGAACCGGAACGGGAATGACCATCGGGCAAGCAAAAGTGGAACGCTTCCCACCTGCTGAAAGCGCAAAAGTGGGAAAGTGTACCCGGAATCGGCGACAGAATGGCGATACGGGGCTGTAGGGGAAAGGAAGCGAGCCATGCGGCAAGCGGATCAAGCGATGAATCGAGATGGAGTGGAGCGCCAGCGGGTGGATGCGGTGGTGGAGACGCTGGCCAACCTGCGCGGCTCCGGCGAGAGCCTGGCGGAAGTGGCCCACGACGCCAGGAATATGGTGACGGCGCTGGGACTCTATTGCGATCTGCTCGAGGAGCCGGGTGTGCTCTCCGCTTCCTTCCGTCACTACGGCAACGAATTGCGCCTGGTGGCCACGGCCAGCCGGCGGCTGGTGGAGAAGCTGGTGGCGCTGGATACCCGCCTGGCGCCGGCGGCAAATGTGGGTTGGGGTGGCAAGGTTGCCCGCACCCCCAGCCAGCAGCGCTGGGAGATGGCGCCGCCCGAGCCGATCTTGAATCTGGCCGCGGAAGTGCTGGCCAACCGCAATCTGCTGGCGGCGTTGGCCGGTCCGGCCATCACCGTCAGCGTTGATACCCAGGGCGGGGCGCTGCCGGTGCTGCTGACCGGCGAGGATCTGACCCGAGTGCTGGTCAATCTGGTCAAGAACGCCACCGAGGCCATGCCCGGCGGGGGACACATTCATCTTTCCCTGGCGGAGCGCGCGGCTCCGGACGGAGAAGCTCCCCATCTCCTGCTGATCGTCGAGGACAACGGTCCCGGCATTCCCCAGAAGGCTTTGGAGAAGATCTTCGCCTCCGGGTACACCACCCATTCCCAGGAGGTAGCGCCCGGCGGCGCCTGGCCTGCTTCGCATCGCGGCCTGGGCCTTTCCATTACCCGTTCCATCCTGGAGGCGGCGGGCGGGCACATCTTTGCCGCCAACCGTCCCCAGGCGGGCGCCCGCTTCGAGATCGAACTGCCGGTCAATGCGCTCTGAAGCGTTGACCAGGGGGATTCCCGCAGGCGGCCATCCGGAAACCGTTTCACCGCAACCACGTGAGGCAATTACAATGCTAGAAACATCCTTGCACCCGAGAGCCATGGACTTCTTTCCACAACTCGCCGAGCCGCCCGCGCGTTTGCATCTCCTGGTCGTCGATACCGATACCGCGATTCGTTCGGCCTGTGCCGAGATCGCCTCCAGTCTTGGCTATGCGGTGGAGAGCACCGGCGATCTGGTTCATGCCCGCAGCCTGCTGCGGGGCCGCGCCGCCGACATCCTGCTGGTCAATCTTCCCTATGGCAATAGCCAGGGGCTGGAACTGGTGGCCGAGGTCAAGCTGCTCTATCCGCAGACCTCGGTGATCGCCATGACGGCCTCGAGTTCGGTCAATGCGGCGGTGGAGGCGATGCGCTGCGGCGCCTGCGATTATCTGACCAAGCCCTTCGCCATGGATGAGCTTTCCACGGTGCTGGACCGCGCCTCGGCCAACCAGCTGACCGATACCGCTACTCGCCAATTGCGCGAGCGGCTGCGCCTCAGCCAGGGCCTGGGGGCCATGATTGGGCGCTCGGGAGAGATGGAGAAGCTCTACCGCATCCTCTCCAAGGTTGCCCAGAGCACCCATCCGGTGTTGGTCTTGGGCGAGAGTGGAACGGGCAAGGAACTGGTGGCGCGCACCATCCACGCCTACGGACCCAACTCGCAAAAGCCCTTCCTCCCGGTCGATTGCGGCTCGCTGGTGCCCACTCTGATCGAAAGCGAGTTGTTCGGCTACGTCAAGGGGGCTTTTACCGGGGCCAACCGTTCCAAGGACGGCTTGCTGGTCGCGGCCGAGGGGGGGACGGTCTTTCTCGATGAGATCGGCGAGCTCTCCCTTGACTTGCAGGCCAAGCTGTTGCGCGCCTTGCAGGAGAAGGAAGTCCGCCCCGTCGGCGCCACTCACCGCGTGCCCATCAAGGCCCGCATCGTGGCCGCCACCAACCGCGATCTGGCGGTGATGGTCGAAAAGGGCACCTTCCGCAAGGATCTCTTCTATCGTCTCAATGTGGTCAACCTGCGCCTGCCTCCCTTGCGGGACCGCCGCGAGGACATTCCTCTGCTGGCGGCGCACTTTCTGGACCGCATCAGCCGCGAGCACGGCACCAAGTTCACGCTCAGCGACGAGGCCTTGCGTACCATGATGCGCCACGACTGGCCGGGCAACGTGCGCGAGCTGGAGAACTCGGTGGAGCGGGCCTGCGCCCTTTCCAGCGGGCCGATCCTGCATCTCGGCGATCTGCCCACGCAGTTGCAGCAGCAGGGACTGGAAGCCCGGCGCACGGCCATGACGGTGGGCGAGCCGGCGCCGGAAGGCAACGCGCCGGTGGTGCTGACGCTGGCCGAACTGGAGCGCGAAGCGATTTTAGGAGCCATTCGCACCCTGAATGGCGACAAGCTGCAGGCGGCCAAGCTGTTGGGCATCGGCAAGACGACGCTCTACCGCAAGCTGAAGGAATACGGCATCGTCGATTCTGGGCACGACGAGTAGACTGCGCCCACCCGGCGCTAGCTGTCCGCTGAAAGCCATTCAACTCAGTATCGAACCACCGGCCGCGCTGAGAGTTTTGTCCGCGTCGGCGTGCAAGGCCCACTCCCCGCAGCGGATGGGCAGGCGGCTAGGCCGCAAGGAGCAGTAGATGAGCATCTTGATTGTGACCGGGGTGGAAGGCGCGCGCAACTGCGCCGCCGTGGTGGCAGCGCAACTGGGCATGGAAGTCGAGGTCGCCGAAGGGCGCAAGGCCGCCCTGGCCGCCCTGCGCCGCCGCGAATTCGGCGCCATCGTCGTCGATGAGACCATGGCGGAGTGCGATCCCGCCGCCGCCGAGGCCATCTGGGAGAACTCCGGGCTGGCCATTCCCCTGCAAATCAACTTCGCCCTTGCCGGGGCTACCCGGCTGGTGCGCGAGATTCGCGCCGCCCTGCACCGCCGCGAACGCGAGCAAACGCTGGCTCGCCGCGCTGCCGCTGCGGCCATCGAGAACGAACTCAAGACCACCGTCGCCGGATTGCTGCTGCATTCGCAGTTGGCCCTTAACGGTTCGGAGATCTCGGCGCCGGTGGCAGAGAAGCTGCGCGTGGTCGCCGATCTGGCCGGCAGCCTGCGTCAGCAGTTGAATACCCCCATGGGAGTTCGCCGGGAAAGCGCCGCCTGAGCAAACGATTTTCCGCAGAGTTTTGCGTTGCACGCGCAGCGCCGGAGCTTTCCAGGGCAATTGCATTTGGATCATTGAAGGGTATGGGCTTTAGCCCGTACATTCTTGGATCAAAACGAAATGGGCTTTAGCCCCCGAGGGAAGAGACAGAACGTGAGTAAAACTTCTCTCTTTGATAGAGTTTGCACCGCACACACTCCTGAGACCGAGAACCAAACTCGGCTTTGGCGATCCCTCAGTGGCTAAAGCCCAATACTCCTCGCACTGTTTATGTACGGGCTAAAGCCCGTACCCTTCATTGTCGCCGGAAAATCCCAATGCGATTGCCCTGCGGAGCCTTCCTGCTCCGACGCACTTTTTCTCGATCCATGCCGCGCTATGACTTGCCGCCCGCGCCTCCGCAGGAAATTGATAAACTGAAGACTCCATGAACGATTCCGCCGTTTTGCTCATCGATTGCCCGGACCGCAAAGGACTGGTGGCGCGCGTCTCCACCCTGCTCTACGAACACGGCGCCAACATCCTGCACGCCGACCAGCATCAGGACCACGAACTGGGCCTTTTCTTCATGCGCGTGGAGTGGGATCTGGATGGTTCCGAGAGCCAGCCGCCCTTCGATCTGGAGCGCTTTCGCGCCTCGTTTGCTCCCCTGGCCGAAGAGTTGGGCATGAACTGGCAGTTGACGGCCGCGGCCCAGCGTCCGCGCGTGGCGCTCTTCTGCTCGCAATATCTGCACTGCATGGCCGACCTGCTGCACCGCTGGCGCAGCGGCGAGCTGCACTGCGATATTCCCCAGATCGTCTCCAACCACCGCGCGGTGGAGGGTCTCGCCGCCTTTTACCAGATTCCTTTCGAACACATCCCGGTTACCGCCGCCAGCAAGGCTGCGGCCGAGGCGAGGCAGATTGAGCTGGTCGAGGAGCACAAGGTCGATCTGGTGGTGCTGGCGCGCTACATGCAGATTCTCTCGCCCAGCTTTGTCGAGCGCTTCCCGGCGCGCATCATCAATGTGCACCACTCGTTCTTGCCCGCCTTCACCGGAGCCAAGCCCTACCACGCGGCGCACGCGCGCGGCGTCAAGCTGATCGGCGCCACCAGCCACTATGTCACCGCGGTGCTCGACGACGGTCCCATCATCGAGCAGGATGTGGCCCGCATCAGCCACCGCGATCAGGTGGATGACCTGGTGGCGCGGGGCCGCGACCTGGAGCGCATCGTCCTCAGCCGCGCCGTGCGCTGGCATCTCGACCGGCGCATCCTCTGCTACGGCAACAAGACGGTGGTCTTCGACTGAGGCGGGCTCCATGGGCTGGTTGGAACGCAAACCGAGCCCCTCGCCGCGTCGCCGTTCTGCGTGGGCGCTGATCTTGCTGCTGGCGATTCCCCTCCACGACACGCATATAGACGGGGCCGGGCGCGCCTACGATTTTGCCTACCGGCTTTTTGTCCACGGCGATCTGCGCCGGAGCCAGGAGGCCGCCGAGCGGGGCGAGCGGCGTTTCCACAGCACCGACCCCGAAGCGGCAGCGCGTTTTCGTCTGCTCCAAGCGCGCGCCCTGCTCTGGCGTGGCTTGTCCGCCGATGCCTTGCGCGTCCTGGCCGCATATCGTCCCGCTGCCAACGACCCAGGGGAGGCCATCGAAGCGCTGGCGATCGAGGGATCGGCACGGTTGGGAGAGGGACAGGGATCGACCGCGGAGCAACGGCTGATGCAGGCTCTGGGCCTCTGCAAGGATGGCGCTTACGTAGCTTGCGCCGACGTATGGCGCGGGCTGGGCAATGGGTTGGGCAGGCAGGGAAGGATGGCGGAGGCGGAGCACGCCTATCGCCAGGCAGCGGCGGTCGCTCGCTTGCACGGAGACCGCTGGCGCGAATCCGCGGCGCTGGGCAATCTGGGATGGGCAGCACTCGAACAGGATCATGCGGACGACGCCGTGGATCTATTCGGCTCCGCTTACCGTATTGCCGAGACGCTGAACGCGGAGTATCTGGCCGAGGGGATCGAGGGCAATCTCGGCTTGGCCTACTTCGAACTCGGCGATTCGCCGCGGGCTCTTGCGACCTTCCTCGATGCCCAGAGGCGCGCCGCCGGGCTGGGCGAGGAACGGGACCGGACCCGATGGCTGGAGGATGTGGGATCGATCTATCAGAGCGAGGGCGACCTGGAGCACGCACTCGCATCCTACCGGCAGGCTCTGCAGATCGCCCGGCAGAGCGACAGCCAGGAGGAGACCGTCATCGCCCTGGAGGATATCGCCAGTGCGGCGGTAGATGCCGGGAGGTTGGAGGAAGCAGACGCCGGCATCGCTCAACTGCTGCCGCTGATGCACGCCGACGACGACTCCATCATGAAGTCGGATCTGCTGTTGGCGCAGGGCAAGCTGGCCGCCGCGCGGCATCTGGACCGCCAGGCCGAGGCTCTCTTCCGCAGGCTCCAGGATGGCGCCGCGGTCCGTACCGTGGATCGCCTCAATGCCGCCCTGGAGTTGGCCAGGCTGTGCCAGCGGGAGGGCCGCGCTAAGGCCGCGGAAGCGGTCTATGTGCGCGCTCTGAGCGATTTCGAGGCGGCGCGGGCGCAACTGCGCAGCGAAGAGTCGAAATTGCCCTACATGGCCAACGCTATGCCCCTCTACGACGGTTATATTCACCTGCTGGTGGAAGCGGGCCGCCAAGAGGAAGCGTTGCAAGTGGCGGATCGCAGCCGGGCCAGAACCCTTGCCCAGGGACTGGGCCTGGGAGCGCAGCAGAGAGCCGCCGCGCCGCTTCAGCCCAGCCGCATTGCGCAATCGAGGGGCGAAACGCTGCTTTTCTATTGGCTCGGCGAGAAGGAATCCTATCTGTGGGCGATCACGCCCGCTGCCACGAGGTTCTTCAAACTGCCCGCGCGTGCCGAAATCGCCGCTTGCAGCGAGCGTTACCGCCAGGCGCTGCTGGCGATGCAGGATCCGCAGCAAGCAACCGCCAGCGCGCAGAGCCAGCAGGATGGGAGAGCGCTCTACGACTGGCTGGTGGCGCCCGCGGCAGAATTCATTCCGCCTCACGGCAAGGTCACCATTCTGGCCGATGGAGCGTTGAGCCAACTGAACTTCGAGACCCTGCTGGCGGCAAAGCCGGGGGCATCGGCCGACGCCGCCCGTCATTATTGGATCGAGGACGCCACCT
>Ga0326728_10021652_pt1 | contig 12046 bp, 10 predicted proteins | sample MB3enrmetagenome_FD_207602 | JGI IMG/M metagenome (GOLD analysis project Ga0326728, IMG submission 207602) | Lab enriched peat soil microbial communities from McLean, Ithaca, NY, United States - MB31MN | ecosystem: Environmental > Terrestrial > Soil > Wetlands > Peat | place: USA: New York... | reverse complement strand
CTTGCGTGAACCCATATTGCGCCAGAGCCGTCAGCGCGCATACGCGAATCTGCATGGCGTCGCTGTGCAGGGTCTCGACGAGCAGCCGATCGACGCCTTCGCAGTTCTTGGCCGCGAAATCCGCCATCTCCTGCATCACCCGCGCATTCTGGTACATCACCCACAGGCCGCGGGGACCATTCATGCGCTGCCAGGCGTCTTCAGGCGTGGCGCTCAAACCCTCTTTCCAAAGGAACTGATCGCTCAACTCGCGCGCACTCCATTCAGAACGCAGGCGACCCAGCAACGTTTCCCACGATTGCGCGTTGCGGCGCCGCACACCCTTGCGCCAATGGATCAGATACAGCGCGATCGCCACTACGGCTAGAGCTTGAAGCTCGGTCAGTATCATCAAGTGATCTCCAAATCGGATTTCTGGTAACCCACCTTCCGGTAACCATCCCGGAGCACTTTTGTATACCTACTACTTGTATCAGAAAACAGGGTATTTGTAAGCGAGAAAATATGGGATCAGGTACGACTTTTGTCGCGTATTGCCCAAACCTGGAGCCTAATTGTTGACTGAACGGCCCCAGCCACCACAGCTTGCGATCCGGCGTCCAACCGATATCTATTTTGTTATGTGCTATATATGTCGACGCAATTGGTTGTTTTTGGCCCTTCTGCGAGGCGAAAAAAGCCACGACGGGGTGGGGTCAGCCAGCAGATCAGATTTGGGAAAGCTATGCACTAAGGTAACTATTTTGAGCGGAAAACGACCCTTTGGGTTCCCCAGAAAACCTGCGCGGCGGGGCTGAAATCATCGTCTTGAAGGCCTTTTCCGTTACTAAAGTACCGCTCGACCGGGTTGTGAAAGGCTGGCCTGGCGCCTGAGGTTTACGGCGGTTCCAGGATAGATGTACCCTCTCCAGCTTCTGGGATAGGTCGCTCCTCCTTGGCGTCGGAGCGACGCGGCGGTCTTGCCACCGGGGTATAGCAATCCTGGAACCGCTATAGGCGCAAGTTCGCCCGCCCCGCTGGCCCCTACAATGAAAAGAGAGAAAAACCATCCCCTCCGAGGAGCAGAGTTCGCTTGCTACAACGCACATTCAGCATCGTTAAGCCGGACGCGGTTCGCAAAAACTTGACCGGCGCCATTCTGACCGCGATCGACAAGGCCGGTTTCCGCATCGTCGCCATCAAAAAGGAATCCATCACCAAGCGCCAGGCCGAAGGCTTCTACGCCGTGCATCGCGGCAAGCCGTTCTTCGACGGGCTCACGGATTTTATGTCGTCGGGACCGCTGGTGCTCCTGGTTCTGGAAAAGGAAAACGCCATCGCCGACCTGCGCAAGCTGATGGGCGCGACCAACCCCACCCAAGCCGAGGAGGGAACCATCCGCAAGAGGTTCGCGGCTTCGATCCAGGAGAACGCCATCCACGGCTCCGACGGCGAAGACACGGCGGCCTTCGAGATCGGCTACTGGTTCGCGGGCTACGAGCTGATATAGAGTGGCGCTGTCGCATTCGACCGCGGCTGGAAAGGACGAAGGAACGATGGCGGAAATGGAACAGGAACTGGCGGCGCTGTTTCTCGAGCATTCGCGCCAGAGACTCTACGGCCAACATTGGCCGCGGATGCAGGCGTGCGTTGCGCAGCTCACCACGGAGCAGATCTGGTGGCGGCCCAACGAGGCGTCGAACTCGATCGGCAACCTGCTGCTGCATCTCGACGGCAACGTGCGGCAATGGCTGGTGGCCTCGTTCAACCGCGAGGAGGACAGGCGCAATCGTCCGGCCGAGTTTGCGGCCAAAGAGGGCGCGACGGCCGCGGAGCTTTTGGACCGGCTGGGCGCCACGCTCGACGAAGCCGCCCAGGTGCTCGACCGGCTCACCACGGCCGAGTTGCTCGCGCCCTACGAGATCCAGGGCTACCACGTGCACGGCCTTGACGCGATCTACCAGGTGATGGAGCACTTCGGGCTGCACTACGGACAGATCGTCTACATCACGAAGTTGCTTTCCGGCAAGGATCTGGGCTTCTACAAGGAGCTGAACAGGAGCGGGCGGGCGGGTAAACCCGGCACCGAAAACAACTCGCCGCGTTGATATAATTTCTCCACACTTTCACGTGGAGCGCGTCGATGCTTACTCGCAAGTACTTCTTCCCGGTCTTCCTGGTTGCCTTCTCCATTGCAGCGTTCGCTGCCGAACCGGCGCAGGTCGTCACCTGGCCCAGCACCGGAACGCCAGTTCTGCGATTCACGTTCAGCAGGTTCAGGGACATCGGCTCCATGGCCGGCCAGAAGACATTTGTCACCGATGTCACCGCGGAGAACATTTCAGGGAAACTCATTCCTGACCAGAGATTCTCGATTTATGTACTCGACAAAAAGCAGGTGCGAATTGGCGAGGCGTGGATGCAAGTCGACAACCTCGGGCCGGACCAATCAACCAAGTTCCAGATATCGTTCAACGCGTCAGGCGCGCCTGCATCGGTGTCCGTTCTCGCCTCGTCGGACATTCCGCGCAAGGTGACACTGACGGTGAACTCAGTTCCACAAGGCGCAGACCTCAAGGTTGACGGCGTTGACGCCGGCATGACGCCGAAGTTGATCAGCGTTGGGGTGGGAAAACATCAGCTTGGATTCAGCAAGGAAGGCTTCAACTCAGGAACATTCCCGCTTGAAATCGGCCCGGACGATGTCTCCGGAGGCTCCGTTAGCTATGAGCTTGGCGCGGCGCGCTACGACACCATCGTGCTTCGCGATGGCAGCGTAATCAACGGCGACCTCGATTCGATCTCCGGAATGGATGTGTTTGTGCGGATCGGCGGAAATCTTCAGCACTTCAATCGCAACCAAGTCAAACAAATCGTCATCGTCGAGCGAGAACCGCCCAGCTCGGATCAGCTGCCTCTGCCGGAGCCGAAACCTTAGCTGCCGGGTCGGCGGCCAGCCGCAGGTGTCGAGCATCTGCTGCGTCCGGGCATGCATTTCAGTTGTGCAGCGCGCTTGTGTGCTCATCTTCGCCCGGCGTCCTCCACTCCGTTCCCATATTATCGTCGGTGATGACGCGGACGCCTTTGAGGCGATTGGCCAAGCTGGTTCTGGACTCCAGGTTGCCGCCTGGGACATCGAGCTGGTCGGCCAGGCGAAGCACATTCTCCATCACCGCGCGCTGCGCCGGATCGCCGAGGTCGAATACCGGACGTCCGTCGATATGCCACGCGGTGAGCGCCGCCCGCCAGCGGTCCTTGTCCAGATTCAGTGGGGCGTTGCTCAGGGCCAGGAAGCTTGAGACGCGAAGCGCGTAGGGGAAGATCGCAATGCCTGTGGCCTGCACTTCGCGCGACCACGTGGTGTTGTAATACAGCACGCCGCCTGGCGTGAGGTGCTCGCGGGCCAGCTTCAAGAATTCCACGGAGAGTAGGTTGGTGCTGTTGGCGCGCCAGTTGTACGTGGTGTTCATCACGATGTAGTCGAAGCGGCGCTCGGGATGCGCGATGAGCCAGCGTCGGCCATCGTCGATGACGATGTGAACCTTTGGATTGACGAGTAAACCTGCCACCGCTGCGTGATGCTGGATGAGCGGCAGGTAGCCGGGATTGATTTCGACGGCGGTGAAATCTTCAACGCCGGATTTATTGGCGATGACCTGTGCCCAGGAGCCCGAGGCAAGTCCGATCATCAGCACGCGCTTTGGCACGGGCCCCATGCCACCGACGGCGTAGGCGCGAAACAATCCGTTCGAGTCGTGCAGCAAGGTCACATTGAAGCGGCCGTCGTAGGCTCCGCCACCGAAGACGGTCTCCGCCGGGTAGCCGTATTCTGTCTGGCCGCGAAAAACGGCGATCACTCCACTGCGGTTTTCGACCAACTCAGAAAATCTGATGGAGGAGTTGTAGCCGGTACGGAAGAGGAGCCGCTCGTACATCCCCGAGAACAGCGGCCGCGAAGCGACGAGAAGCACCGCGCATGCGACGACCTCAGCGGCAAAGATCGCCCTACGGATTCGCCATCCGGAGAATGCGGCGAACAGCAGCGAAACCACGAGACCCAGCGCCAGCAGGAAGACCGAGGTAGCGCGCGTCGACCAGTGATCGAGCACTACAAAACCGATGAGAAAGCTGCCCAGCGTGGAGCCGACGATGTTGCTCAAGTAGAGCAGGCTGACGCCGCGGCCCACTTGCTTTCCGGGATCGATGGCGGCGTGCGCGAGCAACGGAAACATCGCCCCGAGGAGCGAGGCGGCGATGAACAAGGTAAAGACGGGATTGCTGGGAACGTGCGAGATCCAGAAAGCGAGCGCCGGGCCGACGAGAAAGGCCGCGATGCCGCCCAGGACGGTGACTTCGGCTCCGGCTGCCATGGTGCGGCGAATGTCGTTGCCCAGTTTGTCCTGGCACGCGGAGCGCACGGCGCGCGCGCCGTAAGCAATGCCGAACAAGTAGAACGCAAGCACCTCGGCAAAGCACCGCGCCGTTCCTCCCGAGGCAAACGAAAACAGGCGATACCACAGAATCTCGTAGGCGAGGGCGATGAATCCCGTTGCGCAGGCCAGCACCATTCCGGCCCATAGGGGAATGGTTTGATGGCGCTCCGCGGCTGGCTCGGCCGCAATGCGCTCGGGTGCGGCAGGCGGTTGCCGCAATTGCAGAAGCAGCGCCGTGGATCCGACGAGAAGATTGAAGCAGACGGCGAGATGAACAGAACCGGATTCGCCCAGCCATCGCATCAGACAATAGGCGGCCAGCAGGCAGGCAATTCCAGAGCCCAGGGTGTTGACGCCGTAAAGAAGGCCGACACTCTCGCCGACGTTGCCCGTGCGCCGAACGAAATGCTCCGACAAGAGCGGCAGGGTGCTGCCCATGAGCAGCGTAGGAATGAGAAGAAGAGCAAAGGCTGCGAGTCCTGTGGTGAGCAGGCTGGCGCCGGCCGTGAAAGAAGCCACACGATGAAAGAGCCAGAGCGAGCCGGCGCCAAATGCGCCGATACACAACTCGACCGCGCCGAATGCCGCCAGCAGCCGCACGCCGCGCCGCGATGAAAGCTCTCCGCCGGCTAGGCTGCCCAGGCCCAGCCCGAGCATGAAGACCGTGACCACCATGGTGACGGACTCGACGTTCACGCCGAACAGCGTGAAAAGCGTCCGTTGCCACACGATCTGGTAAAGGAGAGCGGGAAAGCCCGAAAGAAAGAAGAGCAGATAGTAGATCCACACCCGCCCCGGTCCGCCTGCGCGGCCGGAAACGGGGTTGGCACTCTGTTCGGCTCGCGCAAGTGCAGTGCACATGGTTTCACCCTTCGACGACGGCTGGCACGTTCCGGCGCAACAGTTTCAATGTGTCCTTGCCCGCTCAGCTGTCTCCTGCCATGATTCCATCTCCAAGGCGTGGCGCCCGGTGAATCGCAGGAAGAGGAACAATAGGAGGAAATAGAACTTTCGTATGAGGGGCCGTCGGCCGGGAGCATTTCAAGAAACAGCCGCCGACCGACCGTGCGCATGATCGGCGGCCCATCGTTATTTCAGCGAGCTCATGTCGATCACGAAGCGGTACTTCACGTCCTGCTTGAGCATGCGCTCGAAGGCTTCGTTGATCTTCTGGATGGGGATGACTTCGACATCGGCCACGATGTTGTGCTGGCCGCAGTAGTCGAGCATCTGCTGCGTCTCGGGCATGCCGCCGATCATGGAGCCGGCCACTGAAAGGCGGCGTCCGATGAGGTTGAAGATGCTGACGGCGGGAGGCTTGTCGGGCAGGCCAACCAGGCACATCGTCGCGTCCTGCTTGAGAAGAGCGGTGTAGGGGTCGATGGAGTGCGGCGCTGCAGCGGCGTCGATAATGAAGTCAAAGGAATTGGTGTGCGCCTTCATCGCGTTCGCGTCCGACGAGAGCACGACCTCATCGGCGCCGAGCCGCTCGGCGTCTTCCTTCTTTCTCAAGTTGGTCGTGAACTGGACGGTGTGCGCGCCAAGTGAGTGGGCGAACTTGAGCGCCATGTGGCCCAGGCCGCCGAGGCCGACGATACCAACCTTTTTGCTTGGACCGGCATTCCAGTGGCGCAGCGGCGAATAGGTAGTGATGCCCGCGCAAAGCAGCGGAGCCACGCCGGCCAGATCGAGATTCGCCGGGACGGTGTGGGCGAAGCGCTCGTCGACAACATAATTATTGGAGTAGCCGCCCATGGTGATCGAGCCGTCCACGCGGTCCGTGGCGGCGTAGGTAAGCGTTGGGCCTTCGCTGCAGTAGTTCTCTTCGCCGCGGTTGCACGGCGCGCAATGGCGGCAGGAATCGACGATCACGCCCACGGCTGCGATCTCTCCGGCCTTGAACTTTTTGGACGAGATCCCCACCGCAATGACCCGGCCGACGATTTCGTGGCCCGGCACCATGGGGTAGATGGAACCGCCCCACTCGTTGCGCGCCATGTGCAGATCGGTGTGGCAAACGCCGCAGTAGAGGGTGTCGATAACGATCTCGGTCGGCCCCGGCTCGCGGCGGCTGAAGGCGTAGGGTGCAAGCGGGGTTTGGGCATCGTGGGTTCCGTAACCGTGGGATGAGGGCATGTGAGGATTCCTTTCAAGAGAATTTTAGAATAGCGGACTGAAAGCGAGTCGGTCAGGCGGATTCAGCGTCGCTGCGCCATGGCTACGCGGGGAATGCCCTGGAGATCGGCGAAAAACTCGATTTCCGCAAAGCCTTCCTTTTTGAGCAGCGCCTCCATAGCCTGCTGCTGGCCGAAGCCGATTTCGAGTAGAAGGATTCCGCCGGGTGCGAGGGCTTTCGACGACTCGGGAATCAATCGGCGGTAGATTGCGAGGCCGTCGCCGCCGGCAAAGAGCGCCTGCGCCGGCTCGTAGTTGCGCACTTCGACGGCGAGCGTGGCGCGGTCACCCTCCGGCACGTAGGGCGGATTGGAGACGATGAGATCGAATGGCTCGCCGGCGACGGGCGCGAGCAGATCGCCTTCGAGAAAGCGGATGCGGTTGGCCACGCCGTGGCGCGCGGCGTTGGCTCGAGCGACGGCAAGCGCCGCCGGGGAGATGTCGGTGGCCGTGATTTCGGCGAAGGTCAGAGCGTGCGCCAGCGCCACGGCAATCGCGCCGGATCCCGTGCCTACGTCAATAATGCGCAGTTCGGAGATGCGTGGCGAGGCACTCCCGCCGCTTTGTCTCAACCCTTCGGCCGACGCAAAGGCCTTTTCCACGAGGAGTTCCGTCTCCGGCCGCGGAATGAGCACATCGCGGTTCACATGAAACGGCAGGCCGTAGAACTCGGCTTCGCCGGTGATGTACTGGATGGGCTCGCCGGCCAGACGGCGTTCGATGGCATCGCAAAACGCGGCGGCTCGATCGGGCGCGAGCAGGTCGCTCTCATGCGCGAGGAGCCACGCGAGATTGATTTCCGGAGCATTCTGCCGCAGCGCGTCGAGGAGCAGCGTCTCGGCGTCGCGGCGCGCGCGCTCGGCGTGCGGACCCTCGGCGAGAACCTTCGCGGCTGCGTCGAGAGCCAGGCGGAGGGTCGGGTGCGCGTTCGATGCGGGCTGCATGAGCGTTCGAAAGATTCTATAGTAATTCCGGAATGGCTGTACCCATCGGCAGCGGGTAAGTTTGGATATCCAGAGGACGAATGAACGTGGTTGGTAATCATCCTCTCGCAGAAAACAAAGACAAAACCAGGAAAGCCAATAGGCCCACCAGTAACAGGCCGCCTACCAGAAGGACCATTTTCTGACGGCGTACCGCAGCCTTTTGAATGTCAATGGCCTCCTGCTGGTGCATCAACGCATTTTTGTAGTCTTCTACGTGCAACTTTGTTAAGTCTCTGATTTCCTCCAGGAGCTTAATCACTTGCTCTTCGGCCATAACCTCGCCTCCACGGCTAGTCTACTCCCAACAGAGCCATCATCCGATGCCCGGTGACGGAATCAAACCGGGTAGCGTTCGAGCGCGATGGCGTGTTTGGCGACGTTGCGGCTGAGGGCCACGGCGTCGGCGGGCGTGAAGCGCGAGAGACGGCGCAAGATGGCGAGTTGCGTGGCGAGGGCGTCGCCCTCGGCGCAGGCGGCCAGCACGCGGCGCGACGCTCGCTCGGCCAGGGCCATGGTTTCATCGGCCAGGAGGCCGGTCATGGCCGCGGCGGCTTCGGCCGAGTTGCGTGCGGCTGCGGCCAACTTGCGCGCGCGCAACAGCGCCGACTCGAGCGCGTATACTTGGCCGATCATGTCGGCGAGATCGGCGACAATCTCCTGCTCATTTTCGAGCGCGGTCATGTAGCGCTGGCTGGCCACGCCCGCGGCAAAAAGCGTGATTTTCTTGGTTTTGGTCAGCACTTCTGCTTCACGCTCGAGCGGCTCGCCGGAGCCCTGCGCGCCGTCAAGTGAAAGCGGTTCAGTCACCTCGTCCATCACGCGCTTGATGGCGGCGAGCAACGGCAGTTTGCCGCTCATGGCGCGCTTCATCATCCAGCCGGTGATGATGAGGCGGTTGATTTCGTTGGTGCCTTCAAAGATGCGATTGATGCGCGCATCGCGATAGGTGCGCTCCGCCGGATAGGCCTCCGTGTAACCGTAACCGCCCATGGTGGCGATGAGCTCGTCAGCGACGAGGGTGAGCATCTCCGAGCCGTAGATCTTCACAATTGAGCACTCGACCGCGTACTCCTCCATATTGCGCGCCGCGTCATAGCGCGCGACATCGCCGCGTGGGGCGTCGCCGGGCTTGGCGGGATCTTCGGCCGTGAGCTTTGCCGCGCGCGCATCGATCAGGCCGGCGGTACGGTAGGCCATGCTTTCGGCCGCGTAAAGTTGCGTTGCCGACGCCGAAATCTTGCGCTGGATCATGCCAAACTCCGCAATCGACTTGCCGAAGGCGCGGCGCTCTTTGGCGTAGCGGATCATTTCTCTGAGCGCATGGCGCGCGCCGCCGATGCAAGCCACGCCCAGCTTGAAGCGGCCCACGTTGAGCACGTTGAAGGCGATGTGGTGGCCTTTGCCTGCCTCGCCGAGCAGGTTTTCTTTGGGGATTCTGCAATCTTCGAAGACGAGCGGGCACGTGGACGAGCCGCGAATGCCGAGCTTGTGCTCTTCTTGGCCTACAGTGAGCCCCGGCGTGCCGCGCTCAATGAGGAACGCGGAGAATTTCTCGCTCCCCGTCTCCGGATCGACGATTTTGGCGAAGACCGTGAAAAGCCCTGCAATGCCGGCGTTGGTGAGCCACTGCTTTTCGCCGTTCAGGATGTAGTGCGTGCCGTCGGGCGAAAGCGCGGCGCGTGTGCGGATGTTCATGGCGTCGGAGCCGGAGCTGGCTTCCGAGAGCCCATACGCCCCGATCCACTCACAGGTCGCGAGCTTCGGCAGGCAGCGCTGCTTTTGGGCTTCCGTTCCATACCATACGAGGGGCAGCGTGGCGATGCCGACGTGGGCGCCGAATGCGGTGGAAAAGCTGGCCAGCGCGGAGATGTGATCGGTGATGAGTATGGAGCTGACCTTGTCGAGCCCCATGCCGCCGTACTCTTCGGGGACGTCGGCCGCGGTGAAGCCGAGTGCGGCGGCGTGGCGCAGCAGCGACGCCATCGCGCCGGGTTCCTTGGCTTCGATGGCCGCCGCGCGGGGCAGAATCTCCTCGCGCGCAAAGCGAGCCGCGTTAGCCGCGATCTGTCGCTGCTCCTCGCTGAGGTCTTCGGGAGTGAAGATCTCGGCGGGCGTGCGCGATTCAATCAAGAAGCTGCCACCCGCGGCGGCGGCGATGGGGGATGCGGCGAAGGTGGACATTGGCTTCGGCGGCCTCCTTTAGATAAGGACGCTGAGGCCCACCTTACGACAGTTACGCGAGCCCCGGCAACAAGCCTGTAGCCTCGGGCCGCTCTGCCTCATCCTCGACGGTCCTTTGCAGATGAATCCAACAGGCCGCCGTCCCGCGCCTATTGTGCGCCCGTTTGCCCCGACGCCGGCAAGCGCGAAAGAAAGGAAATCCCGCAGATGCCGTTCATGGTTTGGAACGATCGCATCGGCGTTGGCGTGGAGGCCGTCGACGCCGACCGCAAGAAGATGGTGGAGATGATCAACGAGCTCTACGAGGCCATCCTGGCCGGAAGCGGGCGCAAGAAACTCGATAGCCTCCTGGACCGGCTGGTGGATTACACACGCTACCACTTCGTCCGCGAAGAGGAGTTGTTTGCCCGCACCGGCTATCCGGACGCCGCGGCGCACAAGCGCGAGCATGACGAAATGGCTGAGTGGATGAAGAACACCTGGCGCCGGCATCGCAACAGTTCAATGCCGGTGCCTTCGCTTGAGGTGATGAATACTCTCAAGGACTGGCTCTTCAACCACATCCTCGGCTCGGACCAGAAATGTGCGCCGCACACGAAGGCGCACCGAGGGTGGGGCTCCCAAATCCCGTGGGATCCAGAGCGAACTGCAACTGTGTATTAGGCAACGAATCCGAAAATGGAATGGTAAAAAAGCGCTTATCCCGCACGCTGTCGTGGCAATGCGGGCGCATGGCCGTTGTTACCTAAGTCCCAGGCTCAGGAACTGCTCCTTACCGGGTCCTGTAGGAGCGATGCTTTTCTGCGGTACAGTGAGAGCCCTGTCACACGCGTCGAGGAGCGAATTCCATATGGAATTGACCTTCGGGACGGCATGGGTTGTCCGGCTGCGGTAGCCCTCCGTCTCCGGTGCCTCCTCATTCGATTCACGGGCCTCTGTCCGCTGCAGGTGCCATAGGCGATCCTCACCCATCACATACGTTGAGCCGAGGTAGGTTCGCGATTCGCTCTTTGCGTTGCGTATGATCGTATCCCAGGCATCCCTGGTTTCGGTGCGGCGGGAAATCCTTTCTTGCAACGCCTCAATTTTCCTGTCCAGCTGCTCCTTCTCGGAATTGGCAAAATCCACGCAAGCGGCCTGCGATTCGCCTCCTGCGTTGCGCACGACGGTATCCCAGGCATCCTTGGTTGCGTTGTGGAGGCGAATGTCCTCTTGCAGTGCTTCAATCTCCATGTTCAGCCGCTGCACGTGCCATTGGCCATCCTCGCCCCTTTCATACGATGTGCCCTGGAAGATGCGCGACGCGCTTCCTGCGTTGCGCTCGATCATATCCCAGGCTTCCTTGGTTTCGTTATGGAGGCGAATCTTTTCTTGCACCGCCTCAATTTTCCTGTCCAGCCGCTCCTTCTGGGTTTCGGCAAGATCCAGACAAGCGGCATCCGAATCGTTTCCTGCGTTGCGCACGATCGTATCCCAGGCATCCTTGGTTTCGTTGTGGAGGCAAATTGCCCCTTGCAGTACTGCGATCTCCACATTCAGACGCCCTGTCTCATGCTCGGCAAAGCTCAGACAACTATCCGCCATCTGCTTATACCCCTTTCGAGAATTTCCCTGCGTCATCCCTTGTAACTGGGATCCCCGATTTAAGAAATGGGGTTTAATCATTATACGCCATTTAAGGCAATTTGCAAATACCACTCTTGTCCAATGGGAAATACAACTCTTGTCCAATGGCAAGACAATCGCATCTGGAGTATAGTACTATGTCGCCTTGCCCTTTTGAAATCAGGCCTTTCCGCTTTTTCAAATGCGATGGCGCGGGGAAGTTCCAAGGGTAAGGCCGGGCGATTCGCCGTCGTCCATGCGTTGCCCGCCTCATCGAGGGCCGTTCAGGCCAATTAGCCCGTCGCCTAAGAAAAGACGTCCCGCACATGAAGGCGCACCACGTCCATTGACCTGGGCGCTCGGCACGCGGCCAAGCGCCGCGGGGCCGGGATCGCTCGATCCCGGCCCCGCGCAGTTTTCCCAAAAAATGTGAATCGGCTAGACCTTGACCGCCGGATGCGCGGCGTGATGCAGCAGCGCCGCGACCGCGCAACTCACGAGCCGGGTTTCAGCCGAATCCGCGCGGCTGGTGAGGATGGTGGGCACACGGGCGCCGAGCACAATGCCGGCCAGTTCCGCGCCGCCCAGGTATTCGAGCTGCTTGGCCAGCATGTTTCCGCTTTCCAGATCGGGAACCACGAGAATGTCGGCCTGGCCGGTGACCGGCGAAACCAGCTTCTTGATCTG
>Ga0326728_10021651_pt1 | contig 12046 bp, 9 predicted proteins | sample MB3enrmetagenome_FD_207602 | JGI IMG/M metagenome (GOLD analysis project Ga0326728, IMG submission 207602) | Lab enriched peat soil microbial communities from McLean, Ithaca, NY, United States - MB31MN | ecosystem: Environmental > Terrestrial > Soil > Wetlands > Peat | place: USA: New York... | reverse complement strand
AGGTATCTCCCCTCTCATAGAGCCCACTTGGTGAGATGCCTCGACCGGGTGTGGAAGCGCCCAGGTTTCGGCCCTGCATAGCTCAGCGGCGAAATGATACGCACAATTTCACCCTCTTTCCAAAAAGAAACTCATCCCAAATCGGGCAGAACGCGACTATTCGCCAATCCTTTCCACAGTTCGCAATCAAGTGATGGGCTCCGAGTTCTCAGTGGACTGGCGAGGCCCTGCCCTCTCAGGGATCTAGAGAAACCAGGATACATGCGCATTTTCCACTGAGATGGAAAGGCCGAAGGCGAAACGCTAAGGGCGGATGGACTTGCTTATGTGTCAGTATGCGTGGCTGGATTTCTACAGCGGGATTTGGCGCCTCATGACGAGCAATCCCCCGGATCCCCTCCGCTAATGGGCGGATAAGGAAACCGCGCAATCCGATTTGGCCGGCAAAGGCTGGAATATCAGCGGACCATTTCCGAAGGGAGGAAAGTTACCCTCAATTTCCAATCGAGAGTTCTATGGGTTTGCTCTCTCGCGTACGGTCCATTAGAACGAATCGGAGAAGACGCACCCTTGCGGCTGGGAACTCCGACATAAATCCATGGTCGCGGTAAATAGGGGTGGAGCCTGCGACTGGGTAGGCCACATCTCAGCTCTAGTCATGAATGCGTTATTCCCACATCCGGCAGCACGAGTTCAGTTAATCAGCAGCGGCCCTGGAGCCCAAGTTCCTCAAAAACGTCCATTTTGAGTGGGGCCGTTTTCGCTTAATACCCCACTGCCTACGAAAAACTCCATAGTGATTGAACCCGTTGACCTTGCGACTTCATGTTCCTCCGAGTGCGCGATTACGAGTAGTGGCATCCGCAATCATAATCACTCTGTCAAGCATCAAACCCGGCATTCCCGGCGTCCGCGGCAAGATACGACATTACGGTTGTTTGCGGCGTGCCCGAGTTTTTTCCACACGGGTTAGTTGTAGGTTTCCCTGCTCTGGACTATAATCCCCGGTGACCGGGGTTTTCGGAATGAAGACTTTAAATAGAATTCGGACCGTTTTGTATGGAGATCAGCGGCTCTCGAATGCGGAGCTGGAAGTCCTTCATACCCCCTCCATGCAGAGGCTCTACGACCTCAAGCAGCTAGGATTAACCGATCGCATTTTTATCGATGCGTCTCATGCTCGCATTCACCATGTCGTGGGGGTGCTACAGCAAGTCGACAAATTGGTATCTGCCATCGTCAATAATCTCAGGCAAAGCACGCGAACCCTAGGTATCGGTTCATCGGGAGGACCAAGGGAGCATCGAACTTTTCCTGCAAAGGTACTGGCAAGCTTTGTCCAAAAACGTAGACCGGTGATCAGATTTGTTGGCCTTCTTCACGATCTGACGCATTCTCCATTTGGTCACACAGTCGAAGACGAAATCCGGCTCGTCGAAACAAGACACGATGATCCCGAACGGCAGGCAGACGCATTTTATCGACTACTGTGTCAGTTAGTAGCTTGGCTTTCAGTCGAAGCTGATGGGCCCGATTCGGAGCACTTTCCGGAGCAGCTAAGACCGTTTCTTTCTCAAGGTGCACAGGCCAACCTGCCTGACGCTGGCCAAGTTGGGAGCCACGCAAGACAACTGCTCTGCAGGAAAGCGAGAGCGTCCTGGCGTTTATCCAGGCAGGAAATGGCTAACCTCTTTGCTCAACTCGGATGTGCCATGACTGCACTCCTGTATCTCGAAGCGTTGCATAAGAGGAAGCTCACGGAACGGGATTTACCCAAGGAAGCTGAATATGAATTTCAGACAGCAATTCGGACGGCATTGTCTGAAACTCCATTCGCACCACTCCTTCGAGAGTTCGAATTCAGATCCGACCGGGATGCCTTCATGCTAGATATCGTAGGTAACACTGTCTGTGCTGACCTCCTAGATTATGCCAAGCGAGACAGTCTCTTCGCTGGTCTACGACTGGACTACGATGCGGATCGAATCGCCGAAAACTTTACTCTGGTTAGCCTGGACGCCTCAGCATATGAACTGAGCCATTCGCAAGATAACTCTGGAACCAGCTCGGGCGAAAGCAGGATGCCAAAAGGCAGAGCTGATCCTTTCGCAGGTTGGTGCCTTAGGACAGCGATTTCACTCATCTCTCATAAGTATCGGACAGACATACCGAGCGAGCTGATGAATCTCCTCAACGTCCGGTTTTATCTATATGAGCGAGCGATCTATCATCCGACAAAGTGCGCGGCCGGGTCCATGCTGGGCACAGCCCTGCAGCTTCTTGGCTGGCGCGGACAAGGGACTGGTGAAGTTTCGCCAACTCTCCCTGCTCATTTGCGGTTTGTTGGGGATGAGGTTTTCCTGCATGATATCCGAACTGCGCTGGACTTCATCCTCGATTGGATAGTTGGACTTCCGGAACAAGCGATTATTGAGCGTAACCACATATCAGGCATTGCCAATGTGGATCGCTTTCACAACGGTCTCGTACCGGCACTGCTAGCGTTGCGTGTAGGTCAAACGGTTAACCAAGCACGACCAGAACTGCTAGCTGCTCGGCTGCTGTTGGATCGTTTAGCCGCCCGAAGGTATTTCCGACCTGTTTTTCGAGCACTGCCGAGTTCCAAGGATACCAGGCTACAAGCTAGTGCAGAGACGTTGGCCGATGTATTTCGTGAACCTGACACTCGATACGAAGTGGAAAGACGAATTGAAACGCAGTCCCAACTTCCCCTTGGAACGATCACAATTCATTGTCCTGCCAGGACGACAGCGAGAAAAATCGCTAATGTGCTGCTGACGAAACCAGGTCCCAGTGGTGAGGATGAGGTATGTAAACTGCAAGATATTGGTTCACTGGATGGGCCTATCTTCGGGGAGCATCAAAAGGCCGTGAAGGCAGTTGAACAGATGTATGGGTCAATGTGGCGACTGACCGTTTACGTTGCTCCTGAGCACCTGCACCAGTACGCTGAAATCGGCAGGATAGTCGGCCAGATCATATTCAAGACAATTGATCTTCATGACCAGTTTGCAGATCGACCAGAGATCTCGTGGGAGAATGATCAGCATCTTGTCCGGGAACTGGAGACGAAGCTTACTGTGAAACAGGGTTGGCAGCAGGTTGATGAAAAGGGACCGAACAGCCTTAGCGAGTTGGCAGGTCAGCTTACTGATCAGCTTTTCGAGTCTGATGCTCTCGTGGATTTTCCACCTGCGCTTTTCGGGTCAACCCAGGGCTCCCCTACTGATTTGCGTCCCCGAGTCGAACAGGCTTTGCTATTGGCTCTGGGTGGAGGTCTCGCTGTCTCACAAGTGAAACCTTCTGAAGCGGGGTCAACTGACAGAATGGATCGCTTGATCACCGTATTTAGAACTCACGTCAAGAAGCCAAAGCGACAGGATATCGACGATTTCAGGTCACAGTATACCGAGCCTCTGAGCCGGCTGGAACCCGAAGCCTACGAGGAAATCCTTTCCCAGCTCCAGGTTGGAATTTCAGAAACGCAAAAGCTTGATCAGACTGCAGTCGCGGTTCATAGCGGTTACAAATTCAAGACTCTTGTTGAAGCATTCGATGACCTGCTTCGAAAACATGGCGTTTCGCTGCCCGCTACTGTGAAGAAAAACCTTTTTGAGGGTGGGAGCTAATGCGCGCTGCGAAATATTGGCAAGCCGATAATTGGGCGGATTTTTTGCCTAACACGCTTGGGATTTCCCAGCCCCCGGTTGATTTATATGCAATTGCGCGAAATCAGCGGGTCAAACGCCTTGGCTTCCGGTTCATTATTCCGCGCGGATTACTCTTGCCCGTCGAAGGAGGTTTTGAAGTATACCTGCGCGACCAAAATCGGAAGGATTTCGACATTCTAGGTCGCGAACCTAAGGATCTTTTGTCTCCTCGCCAACGGTTCTCATTGGCGCACGAAATCGCGCACACACTTTTCTATAAATTCTCGGATTCCGTGCCTGCTCCCGACGATACCGTCTCAAACGGCTCTCAACTGGAGAATATCTGCAATCGGACGGCCATGCACATTCTCGTTCCAACATGCCTTCTTAAACGAGAAGTTGACGATTACGAGAAGATCGATGCCACCATTGTTCGATGGCTTGCCGCCAGATTCCGTACATCTCTGACAGTAATCATTGAGCGGCTCAGTATTGTTCACGGGTCGAACCCGTCGGAGCGCTGCATTCTTCTTCTCCGAAGAGTTGATGATGATGCGGAGATTAGAGCCATTTACTTAGGCATTGGGCTGCTTCGGACTCTTCAGCGGCCCAACAAATACACGAGACTGAGCCAATGGCTCAGGGATTTTCCTCGCGGCGTGATCGAAAGACGTGAGGAAGCCGATTGCACGATCACTCGAATGGGCCGACCAATCAGATTCGTAAAAACTGAACTCGGGTCAAGTGGCGACTTTCTTATGCAGGTAGACGTACTTCCAACTCCGACGGCATCACGAGTTGCCAGTCATGCGAAGCTTTTCCAGTCAGCTAGGTAGCTGGCGTAGTTAGCAGGTTGGAACTCCTTATCGTAAAAAGTCTCGGACGTTGCTCAACTACACCGCTGTTTACCCGAGGTATCGTCAAGTTGAGGTGGTCACCGGTAGGCTGTTTCATACGGATGACTCGTTGGTAGTAGATAAGCTGCCAATTGGGCAATGCACCCTTCCTTCTGGACAAGACCGGGATTCAAAGCCCCAAAATACGGCATCCTCGAAAACTGACTGTCTAACCGTCGAAACGAGAATTCGGAGCTGTCGAATCTCTCCCTCCTTAAGCCGCCTTCGAGCAGAGTCGTCTTTGAAACTGAAATTACTTAAGAACATCCTGGTCATCACGCCGGAGGCGGGTGATGGAGCGATGGCGCGGTAGGTTTTGCGTTACTACACACGCCACTACACACGGAGGGCGCTTTTGGCCTTCGCCGGCTGTAAATACTTGATCTTTAAGAATTGGATTTCAAGAAAACTCGTCGGGGCGAGAGGATTCGAACCTCTGACCCAATGGTTCGTCCAATACCTCCAATGTTCACCGGTGCCGCGTAAACAGCGGCTCCCGCGCCGTTTCCCGCCGCTTCCGAACCCCTCCGAACATCAATAAACACCCCCGGACCTCGAGCAGTTACTACACACGCACTACACACGGAAGGCGTTTCTTCGACCAAATCCGGCGGATAGATCCGAACTTCTTTCTCGATGATGCGATGTCGCTTTCCGAACTTCAGGCCAGTGTTCAAATCGCCGACTGATCATCCGGGTGCCAGGAGGCACTGGAGATGCGCTTTCCCATATTACGATTTCGGGATAACGAACGAAGCCCGAACAACCGCCGAAGAATTTGGTCTCTTTTCCCGACTATCGGCCAATTCTCGAGTGATCGTCCGGAATTAGGAACTCGCTCGGTTGTCCGGTAATGAACAGTCGTCTATTATTAATTGTACTATATCAGCCGTCAAATATCTTATACTCAGCATATTAGAAATATGATTCCATATGGCTCATCGATTGCTCATGATAGCTGGAGCATGCAATTAAACAACAAGCCTCCCGTCAGCCCGTGGAGACATAACCGAGGAGTCAACCATGAAGAGATTGATCATTATTGTAGTGCTATTAAGCATCTGCACTCTTCCGCTGGTCCCCGTCCACGGTGCTATGCAGAAGACAGAGGCGGCTTCAGGTGATGGTCGCATTCTGTGGCGATTCGACAGCGGCGGATGAGTGGGACACACGCCCGCGGTTGTGGGTGACCAGCTCTTCAGCGGCTCTTGCAATGGGATGTTCCATGCGCTTGACAGACTGACCGGACAGGTCCGCTGGGAGACCGACCTTCGACCGAAAGGTGATACGAGTATGTACGCCTTCCACGGAGATCCCCTCATTACTGAAAAGCTGGTCATTGTGGGCGCAAACGGGTTTGATGCGGCGGCGGGCGGTATCTACGCGCTCGACAGGCTCACGGGAAGCATACTCTGGACGTACCCCGCTGGACGCGGCGTCGACAGCGCAGTCGTTGGCCTGGGCCGCAACGCCTACGCCGCAACACATGAGGGCAAGCTCATCTGCCTCGATGTTGACTCCGGGCATCTCCGCTGGAGCTTCCCTGTTGATGTCGCAGGCGGAGGCCCCACAGTAATCGACGGGCGCGTTATCGCTGGCAGTCTGGATGGGAACGTTTACGCGCTGGATGGGCGCACGGGCAAGGTGGTGTGGAGGAAAGCACTCGACGCTGCCATCACTACATCTGTGACCGCGCATGGGTCTGACCTTTACTTAGGCACGTTGACGGGGTGGATCTATCGCCTCCGTGCCAAGGACGGTGCCGTCGTGTCAAGTCTCCAAATGGACTCAGTGCCGTGTGGGATGCCACTTCGGGTAAAAGAATCGCTCCTGGTCTTCCTAGCCGATATGCAGGCAAACTACCATTCACTGGTTTGTCTTGATCTGTCGCTGAAGCTGGAACGCTGGCGACAGAAAGCACCCCGACCCAGCAACTGGGCTCAGAGTCGAATTCCAGTCTGGGGGGATTGCGTGGTCGTGGGGACCTCGGCAGGGGAAGTCATAGCTTTTAGTCTGCGCGACGGTTCGCAGAGTTGGCAGCAAGCCCTCAAGGGGCATGTGCGGTCTATTGGGGATTCGGGCGATGCAATATATGTCAGTACGACGGAAGGAATCATCTACGCCTTCATCCCGCCAAGGAAGGAGATGTGAAGTATCAACGTACCCGTACAGACACCTAGATCAAACTAGGCGCCTAACAATTCGCTTAAGAGGGACACGGCAAAAGTCGGCTGTCTGGAGATGCGACATGACTTCAAACTCCCAAGAAACGGATTCGAGGAAACTGACGCCCAATTGGGTAGTGTCCTAAATTGGGTTCTTATAATCCTGATCCCAATCCTCTTCGTCATTCCATCCTACGCCTTCAGAATCGGTTCCTGCGGGAATCATAAACTCTTGCTTGTCATCTCTAATGTGCCCAAGGCGGGAGAATCGCTTACGGTGAATCTTCCTAAAAGCATCCTTGTAGGTAATGCAGCCACTCACCTGAATAAACATACCTTCAGCATGGTAGGGACCAAAAACTCCAGGAATGAGGTACACGGGATAATAACTTTTAGGCGTAACCATGGTTTTTACATCTCTTATTTCTCGAATTGGTGGGTGGCCCGTGAGCGTCTGCATTTCTTTGATGCCTCTGAAAATTACGTGGCTAATTTCAATCTGTTCAATCCTGGCTGGCGTTGGGCTCAAATTTACTATATGGAATGCAATCCTGATAACAGGTTTGCTGCCCCAGCTTTTATTAAAATCTTCAGCCGTCCAGTTGTCGGTGTCCAGCCATGGTCTATTCAGCAAAACAAGCGATTCCCGAGAAACATCGGCGCTCTCTTTGGTGGCCCTAGCTGCGATTTCCGTAGCTTTTGTTTGTTGGCCGATAGTTTTCAGCGTACAAATAGCGACAATAATCCCGATGATTGCCACAAGTGCCAAGGCGATATTAGGGAGGTTCGCAGGAGAGAACAAGAGCTTGAAATAATTTTGCGTCTTATTCTTGGTTCCGTTTTTCTGATCGTCGGTTGTCTGTTGGTTTACCGCGCCAATGGTGATGGAAGGAATCGGTTGCAACTCTGGCTTCTTTATGTCTTGGAGGTGATTTTTATAGCTATCGGACTTTTGGCTTTGACCCTGCCCGTTTACTACGATTGCCGATACAATGATAATTGCTACAACAAGGATCTGTTTCATGATGCGATGAGCTTAACACAAAACTTAGAATGAATAGAATCGGCATACAACATATAGTGGTTACCTTACTCAAGCCGATAAGCACGAAAAATAATTTGAAAAGGGACATATTCATTCCTAAACAGTTTCATGAATGCGAGTATAACTTCAGCAAATCCAACATCTGGTGGTATTTGAGGGCAAATTGCTACCCGGGGCGACTCGAACGCCCTGCCTGCGGATTCGAAGTCCCGTCGGGTAGCCATCTCCAACCCGCACACACATAAAGGATAGCGCTCCAAACCTCATTTTAACTGGGGTGCGAATCGGTTCCCTCCCGTCCTTAGTGTCCACGGATTGTCACCATCTCCGCATAATTCCCTGCATTGTTCCTACAGGAGTTTCTGTCGGAAGAATGTTGCAACCATTATCGTCAACTCGCGTATCTAATTAATTGATGACTGAGGTGGGTCGATTGGCTAAACAACTTTCGTGTTCTTAGCCGCTTCAACTGGAAATTGGGAAGGAAATCCTTCCAATCTGAAGAGAATTCTGATGACGGAAAGCAGCAAAAAAATCGGTATACTGGCACGATTTTCAGAACCCAAAACGCAACCCTCTCTTTTCCACTACGTCAAAGAAAACCCGGACCCCAGCGTTTTTGAAGCTCTGGACTGGAGCTTCTTACGGCATCCGTTCCGTTCTTTAAGGGAAGCATGGAAGGAGCCCCGCACCAAGGCTTCTCTGTTTCACTATGTCGAGACCGAGGAAAGAAAGCCTTTTAGCGCGAAAGAATTCTTCAGCGACCTGTTCACCGGGTTTAAGAATCCGATTTTCATTCCATCGATGTTTTCCGATCCGGAAGGATTGGCATTGGAGCGCGCGCAGGGAAGAACAAGGAAGATGGAAGCCGGGATGCTTTCGATCGTCCTGCATCTGGCAGTTGTGGGTTTGATTGCTCTCGTGATTCACCTCGCTGAGGCACCCGCAGCGAAGCCAAACGACAACGTTGTTTTCGTAAAGAACGACATGGTTACTCCGTTTGAAAGGAATGGGGAAGGCGGCGGCGGTGGCGGCGGAGGCAAAAACCAGCCCCTACCACCAGCGACCGGACGAATGCCCGACACCACGCGCACCCAGATGATTCCACCGGATCCGGATAATCCCAAACCCCTGATGCCTACAGTTGAGGAATTGCTGGCACAGGTGCCGACCGTTCAAATGCCGATCGACATTCCCCAAGACCAGGCATTGGCGATTGGTGACGTTATGGCGCCTCCAAATGGTTCGATGTCCGGCGGGTCTGGTGACGGCGGCGGAATTGGCACGGGTCATGGACCCGGTGTGGGTCCCGGGACCGGCCCGGGAGTGGGTCCTGGCAGCCGCGGCGGCATGGGAGGCGGTCCCGGCGGCGGCATCGGGCCGGGCATTGGGCCTTATGTCGCCGGTAACGGAAATAAACCCCCTGTCGCCATATCCCAGCCACTGCCTAACTATACGGAAGAGGCCCGCAAGGCGCGCGCCGAAGGCATCGTTGTGATTCAAGCAATCATTCGTAAGAATGGGACCGTGGACAGTTTCAAAGTCCTGAGGGGACTGGGCTATGGCTTGGATGAATCTGCCATCCTGACGATCGGAAGCAAGTGGCGTTTCAAGCCAGCAACCCACAACAGCGAGCCTTTCGATACAGTGGCAAATATCGAAGTGGCTTTCAAACTTTACTAAGAAGATCGGACGGCCACCGGCGGAAAAAATTCCAAGGCAGCCACGGCCTCGGATTGAGGAGTACGAGTTCAATGTCAATGACAGTGGGGAAAAAAGGGGTCAACGCCAGTATCAATATAACCCCCTATATTGATATTCTGCTGGTCCTGCTGATCATCTTTATGGTCGCGGCTCCGTTAAAGCAGCATGATCATCCGGTGAACGTCCCTAAGCCCGCACCGCTGACACAACCCAAGGATGTGAAGCTGGATTCGGTAATTCTTGAGATGGATTTAGACCATACGGTCAAATTGAACGGGGAACCCTACACGCTCTACAAGCTCGAGACGACCTTGACGGAAGTTTTCAGGCGCCGCGCCATCAAGAGCCTGTTCATTCGGGGGGATTCTTCTCTTCCCTACGGCGACATCTTTGTTCTTCTGGACATAGCAAAACGCTCCGGCGTGTCCGATATAGCGCTGATCGAGAAGAAGACCAATAACGCACTCACCGGCTCTGCCCAAGGCAGCCCCTAGCAATTGCGGATTGCGGATTTGAAGAAAAGTCTTCAAATCCGCATTTTTTTCATTCTGCAATCCGAAATCCTCAGACGGCATTCGCGTAAACTGACGCCCAATTGCAACTGAATCCGAAGGTGAACAGAAGGTGAAACAAAGGTCTTTACATTTTAGGCGGAATAATATTATCCTTGCATTGTTCACAACCATACCACGCTGCCTGGAATAGCTTAACCAGTGACCCAAGCTATTGCATTTCCTAAACTTCTCTCTTCGCCTGGAACGCTTGAATGGGGACACCCATTAGTCACTCCGGATGGCCAAACCATACGAGTGCCCGCGTTCGCTTTCCGGAAACTGCGGCAGCTGGGCGCTTTGCTGGGAAACAGCAATCGCCTGTCGCCCAAGATCTATCAGCTCATCCGGCCTGAGTTCGATTGCATCAGCGAAGGCCTTGGGCGCCTGCTGGGTGAAGACCTCAGCGGCCCATCCTGGGTTCTCTGCGAGTGCAAGGACTGCCAGCGCAGGGCGGCGGAATCGGACCATACTCCACTGCCAGGCAGGAATGCGCCGGACGACGGCAGCACTTCGGCGCTCGTCAGGGAGATCGTCCGCAGGAGGAAGTACTCCTGATGCCGTATGCCGCGCCTCACCCGTGCGCGCATCCCGGCTGCAGGGCGCTTACTCATGCAAGACGCTGCCGCGAGCATCAGCGGGCTGAAAGGCGGGAGCACGACCGCACCCGCCCGAGTCCCGCGGCCAGGGGATATGGGCACGAATGGCGCAAGGCGTCGCGGCAGTTCCTCCGGGAGAATCCGCTGTGCGCCGAGTGCCTGAAGCGCGGCCGTCTGCGCGGGGCGGCAGTCACCGATCACATCGTTCCGCACAAGGGGGACAGGGCTCTGTTCTGGGACAGGACGAACTGGCAACCGCTCTGCTGGCGCTGTCACAGCCGGAAGACGGCGAAGGAGGACGGAAGGTGGAAATAGGATGCAGGTTCCAGAAGGATCCTTCTACTGTGCCATTGCCAAAATAAGTTTCTTGGCGCGGATATCGATCGTGACCACGAATCGTGACAGGATATCGCTGCCCAGTGCTAGAGCAACCGGCTGGTCAAAGCCTGTTCCGCGGCTGATCGGATTCTCGCGCAGATCATCAAGGATGAATGTCTGACCGCCCAGTTCCATAGGAACAGCCTTGCGGAAAACTTTGAATTTTCCCGGCCGTTCAATACGAGCAAGTCCCTCACTAAAGCGTGGGTCGATGAAGGATACGCTATAGCCGGTATCAAAATAGATGATCGCTTCGCGGCGATTCACTCGGGCCCGGACATAAAGAATATGACCCTGCGATTTGGGCGGATCAATCAGATCGACCATAACATAGCGCTCAGGATCGAGTTTCTTCGGAAGAGAAATAGTGGTAGTGCCGACTTTTCGGGATCGGTAATCAAGCGTCAGACGCCGATCCAAGAAGAAGTCCAGTCCCACACCGCCATTAAATGGTTCGGATGCAAACAACCGCCAATCGGAAAGGCTTCCAGCCACGTTTCTAAAGACCTGCCCAAGGACGGATATTGTTTCAACGCGAATGCCGAGGGATTCGCCAAGGTGGCTAGCGTCGGCATCGACCGCTTCACCGTGTCCCTCGATGTGATATGGAATTGCAGGTGCAAAGTTCGTAATCCCAAAGCCTCTGGCGGTTCCTGAGTCGAGCATCAGAGAAACTTTGACGCCGGAAACATCTACGTCAATAAAAGGGCAGCCCGTAGATTCAAGAGTCAGTGGGTACAGATCGGTTTTCCTATAGCCAAGGTCCCGTGACCACCGCGATATAGACGTGCACTCGAGCGGCGTTGATACAACCGCCGCTTTGGTCATTTGGGCCGCTGCGAGTAATGCGCAACTCAACAATGCCACAACGCAGAATATAGGAAGGAACGAGGCCGTGATGAATGGTGATCGGCTTGCAATCAGCCGCTGTACGGATTTTTCGTACATCGTAGCTCCTTCCAATTCTTCATTGATTTATTCGATCTCGGAAAGCTGAACGGGAACAACAGCACGATTGTAGCATCGTGTATTCTTTA
>Ga0326728_10021650_pt1 | contig 12047 bp, 10 predicted proteins | sample MB3enrmetagenome_FD_207602 | JGI IMG/M metagenome (GOLD analysis project Ga0326728, IMG submission 207602) | Lab enriched peat soil microbial communities from McLean, Ithaca, NY, United States - MB31MN | ecosystem: Environmental > Terrestrial > Soil > Wetlands > Peat | place: USA: New York... | reverse complement strand
CAGCGGCAGTGCCACCGTAAAAAATCGGTCGATCGGGGCAGCGCGCAGCGTGGCAGCGACTTCCAGTGCGCGCCTGCCTGAGGCCGCAAAAGCATCCCGCAGCGGCTGAACCGCAAAGGGCAGCGAATAGAGCATGGACCCGATCACCAGTCCCGTGAACGTGAAGGCCGGGGCCGGCAGCCCGAGTGCGCGCCATACAGGCCCGAGCATCCCGCGCGGGGAGAGCAGGAGCAGCAGATAGAAGCCGAGTACGGTCGGTGGGAGCACCAGCGGCAGAGCGGCCGCTGCATCGATGATGGCGCGCCAGCGCGAGCGGCTCTGTGCCAGCCACCAGGCGAGGGGAACACAGGTGAGCAGCAGCAGCAGCGTGGTCGTCAGGGCCAGTCGCAGCGAGAGCCCGAGAGCGGTCAGGTCGGCGCTGCCCACGCGCTCACATCACGGGCTGCTGCGATAACCGGCTGCATGAATGACGTCGAGGGCTTCCGGGTCGTTGCGCAGCCAGTGGAGGAAGGACTGGGCCGCCGGGGACTGCTGGCTTGCCGCCAGCGCCACCGCTCCCTGTTCGATCGGGGAATACAGGCTCTGCGGGGGCAGCCACGAGGAACCTTCGATATGGCCGTTCGTACCGATGACCTGAGAGAGTGCTACGAAAGCCAGGTCTGCGCCGCCGCTGGCGGCGAATTGCCAGGTCTGGGTGATGTTCTCTCCGGTCACGATGCGGTGATCCGTGTTGAGCGTGTCCCAGAGCTTCAGGTGCTGCAGCACCTGCTGCGCAGCGCTGCCGTAAGGGGCGGTCTGGGGATTGGCGATGCCGAGCAGGTGGAAACGCTGCGACGCGAGTACCTCGCCCGACTGATCGACCAGGCCGGCCTGCGGGCTCCACAGCACCAGTGTGCCGATGGCATAGATGCACCGGCTGCCCGCCACGGTAAGCCCTTCGCGCTCGAGCTGCTCGGGCTTCTCGACGTCGGCGGAGAGGAACACATCGAACGGCGCACCCTGCCGGATCTGCGTAGCGAGCTGTCCGGACGAGCCGGCACTGATGAGCAGATGATGGCCGCTGCCGCGCTCATACAGGGGCGCGAGCTGTTGCAGCGGACCACTGAAATTGGCCGCGACGGCCACGTGCAGATCCGCGGCGGCCGCGGCGCCCCCGAGCGCCAGCGTCACGGTCAGGGCCAGTGCGCTGCGCAGGGCTGCCCGCCGTGCATGCGCGATGGATCGATGAAGCCTGCTTTCCATGGCGTCAGCGTAACCCGGGGGCTTCAATTTGCAAGCCACGGCCGACAGCGCGACGCGCCTCCAGGAGACGGGCCCACCTGCGCCGCTGTGGTAAAGTCGCGCACCCTCACCTGACTCGATGTGGAGACCGTCCATGAGCTTTACTCTGCCCTCTCTGCCGTTTGCTCCGGGCGCCCTGGCGGCGCGTGGCATGTGCCAGGAGACGCTGGAGCTGCATCACGGCAAGCATCACAACGCCTACGTCACCGCGCTCAACGGCCTGGTGGAGAAGAACGATGCGCTCAAGGGTAAGTCCCTGGAAGAACTGATTCGCATGTCCTACGGCCGTGAGGACCTGCAGCCGGTGTTCAACAATGCCGGGCAGCACTGGAACCACAGCGTGTTCTGGGAGTCGCTCTCGCCGGAGGGTGGCAGCATTCCCGGCGCGCTCGAAAAGAAGCTGACCGAGGATTTCGGCGGGGTCGACAAATTCAAGGAGCAGTTCAAGGCAGCAGCCCTGGGCCAGTTCGGATCGGGCTGGGCATGGCTCGTGCTCGCGCAGAGCGGGAAGCTCAAGATCACCAAGACGCCGAATGCCAGCACGCCCCTGGCCACCGGAGAGGGCAAGGTGCTGCTGGTTCTCGACGTCTGGGAGCACGCGTACTACGTGGACTTCCGCAATCGTCGCCCCGACTTCACTGACAATTTCCTGAACCGGCTTGCCAACTACGAGGCCGCTGCGGCCAAGCTGCAGAAGGCCTGACGGCGAGGCGGGCTGCCGCCTTCATCGGGACGAACCGGATGCGCCGCCCCCGAAGGTCGGCGCATTTTTTTCCCTGCGGTGGATGCATGGCATTGCAGTTGCAACTCCTGCGTCATGGAAGTTCTGCTGCACATGGTTCCGGACAGTCGTGGTTCGCGCGGCGCACCGGAAAATCAGAGGTTTGCATCCCTTCCACGGTATCCGCGGGCGACCCTTCGGCGGCAGACTCCTGCCGCCCGGTGGCCCGGCGGGGCGGCACCGGTTTGCCGGTCGGCAGTCAATTGCAGGAGTGTTCAACGATGATAGGCAATATTTCAGCAGCCCAGAGCGCGCTCTCGCAGCTGCTCGGTTCGAGCGCATCCGCGCAGTCGACCGGCAGTTCGGCGTCCAGCTCGACCACCGGGCCGCAGGACCTTCAGAACTTCATGTCTTCATTGATCCAGGAGCTGCGCCAGTCCGGCGCGGCCGCGACCACCACGGGCTCGGCAAACAGTGCGAGCAGTGTGGCCTCGGCCACCGGCACTACGGGCGCGGCATCCGCCGCTCATCACCACCATGGCGGGCATCACGGATCCTCCGGGCTTGAGTCCCTGCTGCAGCAGCTGCAGGGCTCGGGCAGCAGCGCGGGTACCGGCGCCAGCGCCGTTGCGGCCATCGCCAATTCGGGCACGCAGAACGGCGCCGGCAATGCCCTGCAGGCATCCTTCCAGCGCCTGCTGCAGGACCTGAAGTCTGCGCCGGCAGCGGGGCAGATGGTGCGCGCCAGCGCCTGAGCCGCCATTTTCATGCGGCGTTCACACGGGGGTGTTTGCCTATGGACACCCGCCGCCGTGCGCGCCAAGCTCATCGCGGTGTTTCATGGGATGACGAACCATGCCTGCTGCCACCGCTCTGGATGCCGATCTGCTTCGCCGGATGAACGGGTACTGGCGTGCCGCCAATTACCTCTCCGTGGGACAGATCTACCTGTACGACAACCCCCTGCTGCGCGAGCCGCTGCAGCTCGCGCACATCAAGCGCATGCTGCTCGGGCACTGGGGAACCTGCCCGGGACAGAACTTCATCTACGTGCACCTGAACCGGATCATCCGTCAGTACGACCTCAACATGATCTATGTGTCCGGCCCCGGCCATGGCGGTCCGGCTCTGGTTGCGAACACATACCTCGAGGGCACCTATAGCGAGATCTATCCGCAGGTGAGCCGGGACGTCGAGGGCCTTACTCGGCTGTTCCGGCAGTTCTCTTTTCCGGGCGGCATACCGAGCCATGTATCGCCCGAGTGTCCCGGCTCCATCCACGAGGGCGGCGAGCTCGGCTACTCCCTGAGCCACGCATTCGGTGCGGTGCTGGACAATCCGGACCTGCTGGTCGCCTGCGTCGTCGGCGATGGAGAGGCGGAAACCGGACCCCTCGCCACGGCCTGGCACTCGAACAAATTTCTCGATCCGGTGCACGACGGCGCGGTTCTGCCGATTCTCCATCTCAATGGCTACAAGATCGCCAATCCGACCGTGCTCGCGCGCATACCGCGCGCCGAGCTCACGCAGCTCATGCGCGGCTGCGGCTGGGAGCCGTACTTCGTCGAAGGGCGCGATCCCACCGCCATGCATCAGCGCATGGCGGCAATCCTGGATCAGGCGGTGCAAGCCATACGCGAGCTGCAGGGGCGGGCACGTTCGCAGGCGGGCACCGAGCGTGCCCGCTGGCCGATGATCGTGCTGCGAACCCCGAAGGGCTGGACCGGTCCGAAGCGCGTCGATGGGGTGCCGATCGAAGGGACGTTTCACGCGCACCAGGTGCCCATAGCCGTGGGGCCCGGCGCGCCGAAGCGTCATCTGCGGCTGCTCGAGGACTGGCTGCGCAGCTACCGACCCGAGGAGCTGTTCGATGAGCATGGGCGGCTGCTCAGCGAACTTGCGGAGCTGGCGCCAGCCGGGGAGCGCCGCATGGGCGCCAATCCGCACGCCAATGGCGGTCTGCTGCTGCGTGATCTGAACATGCCCGATTTCCGCGCCTACGCACTGCCGGTACCGGAACCCGGTGTCACCGGCACGGGTGACACGCGCATCCTGGCTCCGTTCGTGCGTGACGTGGTGGCGCTCAATGCCGAGCAGCGCAATTTTCGCGTCTTCGGCCCCGATGAGACGATCTCGAACGGCCTGGAGGCCGTGCTGAAGGTCACCGAACGGCAGTGGCAGGCCAGGCTCGAGCGCACCGATGAGCATCTTGCGCGCAGCGGACGCGTGCTGGAGGTGCTCAGCGAGCACCAGTGTGAAGGCTGGCTCGAGGGCTATCTGCTCACCGGGCGCCACGGCCTGTTCAATTGCTACGAGGCCTTCATCCACATCATCGATTCCATGTTCAACCAGCATGCGAAATGGCTCAAGGTCACCGCGCAGCTGCCGTGGAGGCGACGGATCGCCTCGCTGAACTACCTGCTCTCCTCGCATGTCTGGCGACAGGATCACAACGGCTTCACCCATCAGGATCCGGGATTCATCGACCACGTCGTCAACAAGAAGGCCTCCATCGTGCGTGTCTATCTGCCGCCGGATGGCAACTGCCTGCTGTCGGTCATGGATCACTGCCTGCGCAGCCGCCATTACGTCAATGTCGTGATCGCCGGGAAGCATCCCTCGCCGCAGTGGCTCGGCATCGAAGCCGCGACCCAGCACTGCGCCGAAGGCATCGGGGTCTGGCACTGGGCCAGCAACGATGAAGGCGGTGAGCCCGACCTGGTGATGGCCTGCGCGGGCGATGTGCCCACGCTCGAGACGCTCGCTGCGGTCTCGATCCTGCGCCAGCACCTGCCCGCGCTGAAGATCCGTGTCATCAACGTCGTCGACCTCATGCGGCTGCAGCCCACCAGCGAGCATCCCCATGGTCTTTCCGATACCGATTTCGACCGGCTGTTCACACGCAACCGGCCTGTCATCTTCGCGTTCCATGGCTACCCATGGCTGATTCACCGACTGACCTACCGTCGGGCGAATCACGATAATCTGCACGTGCGTGGCTACAAGGAGGAGGGCACGATTACGACGGCCTTCGACATGACGGTGCTCAACGACATGGACCGATTCCATCTCGTCATGGACGCCATCGACCGCCTGCCGCAGACCGGAGTGGCGGGATTCGAACTCAAGGGATTGCTCGAGCGCAAGCGCATCGAGCACACGCACTATATCCGCGAGCATGGCGAGGACATGCCGGAGGTGCGCAACTGGCAATGGGATCCGAAGCAGTGGTCGGGCAGATCTACCTGATCCGGCATGGCGAGACCGAATGGTCTCTGAGCGGGCGACACACCGGTCTCACCGACCTGCCGCTGACGGCGCGGGGGGAAGCACAGGCGCGCAGCATCGGTGAACGCCTGCGTGCGCTCGAATTCTCGACGGTGCTCACGAGCCCCCTGCAGCGTGCACGCCGCACGTGCGAGTTGGCCGCGCTCGAGGCGCCGACTCACCGCGAAGACGCACTGTGCGAATGGCATTATGGACAGTACGAGGGACTCACGGGCGCGCAGATCAGGCAGCGTCAGCCCGGCTGGGATGTCTTCCGCAATGGCTGTCCCGACGGGGAGTCCCCGGAGCAGGTGTGCCGGCGTGCCGACGCACTGATCGAACGCCTGCGCGGGCTCGACGGGCGCGTGGCGCTCTTCTCGCATGGCCATTTCCTGCGCGCGCTGGCCGTCCGCTGGATCGGACTGCCGCTCGTTCATGGCAGCAACTTCGGCCTGGAGGCAGGCGCGATCTCGCAGCTCGGCTACGAGCATCAGCGGATCGAGGAGCCTGCCATCGAGCTGTGGAACATGGCTTCGGGCGTGTGAACGGGGGAACATGAGTCTCAGTATCAGCGTCCAGGACGTACGCGACGCTCAGGCGCGGCTGGGCGAACAACTGGTGCCCACCCCGTGCCTGCACTCGCGCACGCTATCGCAGCTCACCGGGGCGAGTATCCACATCAAGTTCGAGAACCTGCAGTTCACCGCTTCCTTCAAGGAGCGCGGTGCGCTGAACCGGCTCCTGCAGCTGGATGAGGCCGAGCGCGCTCGAGGGGTCTGTACGATGTCCGCGGGCAACCACGGTCAGGCGGTTGCCTACCACGCGCACCGGCTGGGGATTCCAGCGACCATCGTCATGCCGCGCCAGACTCCCTTCGTCAAGGTTCAGCACACGCGGGCGCATGGCGCCACGGTCGTGCTGCATGGGGACACGCTGGCGGAGGCGTTCGAGCACTCCCAGCGCATCCTCGCGGAACAGGGTCTGACCTTCGTGCATCCTTACGATGACCCGGGCGTCATGGCCGGGCAGGGTACCGTGGCTCTGGAGATGCTGGATGCGCATCCGGATCTCGAGCAGATCGTCGTGCCGATCGGTGGCGGAGGCCTCATCTCAGGCGTGGCGGTGGCGGCGCGCGACCGCAGCCCCGGCATTGCCATCATCGGAGTGCAGAGCGCGCAGTATCCATCCATGCCGGCGGCGCTCGCGGGGGAGATCGCGGTCTGCCAGGGCAACACCATCGCCGAGGGCATTGCGGTCAAATACGCGGGCGTGCGCACCCGGGAGGTCGTACGTGCCCTGGTCGAAGACATCGTGCTCGTGAGCGAGAGCCAGATCGAGCGCAGCATCGCACTGCTGCTCAACGTGGAGAAGACCGTCGCCGAGGGCGCGGGTGCGGCGAGCCTCGCCGCCGTGCTCGCCGACCCGGAGCGGTACCGCGGCCGCCGCGTAGGCCTGATCCTTTCCGGCGGCAACATCGATCCGCGGCTGCTCGCCTCCGTGATCATGCGCGAACTGGTGCGCGAACAGCGCATCGTGACGCTGCGCATACCCATCGCCGACCAGCCCGGGGCACTGGCGCGCGTCACGCATGTCGTCGGCGAGCAGGGCGGCAACATCCTGGATGTCTTCCATCGCCGGCTCTCCACCAATCTGCCGGCGAAATCGGCGACGCTGGAACTCACGTTCGAGAGTCGGGATGCGCGTCATGCCGAGAGCGTCGTTGCCGCGATCCGCGCGGCAGGCTTCGATCCGACGGTTCTGCCTGACTGAGGGCCGCTGGCGGCGGTTCTCAGGCGCGCAGCCTGGCTGCACGCACGGCAAACAGCAGCAGCGCGACGAGAATTGCCGCGCCGAGACTCAGCCAGTCGTCCGCATCACCCGTGGCGCGGATGAGCCACGCATTGGCCAGGCAGGCAGCCAGCGGGACCAGAGGACCGCCGGCTATCACCCAGGGGCGGGCCTCGAGGCGAACCCCGCGGCTGCGCAGCCGCAGCACCGAGAGTGCGCACAGGATATAGACCACGAATGCCGACAGGTTGGAGGAGATCGCCAGGTGCTCGAACGTCCCCGTGAGTGCCAGCAGCGCCATTACCGAGCAATGCGTGATGATCGCGACGTGCGGGGTATGGAAGCGACCGTGCGCGCGCGCCAATGCCTCGGGCAGGAAGCCGTCACGCGCGAAGGCGAACAGGGCACGAGGCGTCGACAGCACATTCGCGCTCATGTACCCCAGCATCGAGATGCTCGCAGCAACGATCATCAGCGAGCGGCCCGCCGATCCGGCGAAGACCGCGGTCGCATCAGCCAGCGGCGTCACGCTCGGCTCGGCGAGACTGAGTCCGCGGATGCCCAGTGCCACCCACTGGATCGCGAGATAGAGCGCGGTGGCCGCGCCGAGCGCCAGGAACGAGGCGAGCGGCACGGTGCGTGCGGGCGAGCGCATCTCGCCGCTGGGGGCGAGGGCTGATTCGATGCCCGTGAAGGCAAAGATGACCACCCCGGCGGTGCCAAACAGCGCTGCCGCGGGCGGCAGCGTGCTCCAGTGCCAGTTCCCCGGATGTACGAACCAGGCGCCCGCCACGATAAAGCCGAGCAGCGGCAGGACCTTGATGATCGTGATGGCCTCCATGAGTCGCGCGCTCTGCTGGACGCCGCGCACATTGATCAGTGCAAACACCGCGATGATCCCCACGATCAATGCATCGATCGCGGCGGGCGAGTGCATGCCGAACAGCGTCGCGACGCTGTGTGCAAACAGCACCGCCACCGCGGCGCCGCCGAACAGGCCCACGAGGAACAGCAGGACGCCGGCAGCGAAGCCGATCAGCGGCCCCAGGGCCGCCTCGATGTAGGCATAGACACCCCCTGTCACGGCGACGCGACTGCCCGCCTCCGCGATACACAGTAAAGTCAGTGCCATGCTGAGCATGCAGACCAGGTACGAGAGCGGGGCGGCGGTCCCGAGCCGGGCGACCGCGATGGCCGGCAGTGCGAAGATGCCGCTGCCCACCGTGTAGTTGAAGATCGTCGTGGCCACCTGTCGCACACCCAGCACGCGCAGCAGCTGGGTGTCGGTGAAGTCGCGGTCCAGAACCTTCATGCAGCCAGCCTAGCAGAGCGTCGCCGCTCATCCGCGCATGCTCTGATAACCCACCGAGGGGGCGTTCGCTCCATTCGGCTATGCTGGCGCGGCCCGGAGGCCACTGCCTTATGTCACAGCCAGACGTCACGATCGATACCATCCGTGCCGCGCGCGCGCGAATCGCAGGCCGCGTGCTCAACACGCCCGTTCTGACCAACCCGCTCGTCGATGCCGCGTGCGGGGCAAGGGTGTATTTCAAGTGCGAGAATCTGCAGGAGATGGGCGCCTTCAAGGCACGCGGCGCGGGCAACGCCATCTTTGCGCGCTCGGATCCGGAGCTGCGCGCGGGGGTCGTGACCCATTCCTCGGGTAACCACGGCGCGGCCGTGGCCCGCGCTGCGCAGCTGCGCGCCGTGCCGGCGCGGATCGTGATGCCGTCGAATTCCTCCGCGGCCAAACTTGCGAACGTGCGCGCTTATGGCGGGGAGGTCGTCCTGTGCGAGCCGACCCTGGCGGCGCGCGAAGCGGCCGCGGCGCGCATCGTCGCGGATACGGGCGCGTTGTTCATACATCCCTATGACGATCCGGATGTCATCGCCGGACAGGGAACCGTGGCGCTCGAGCTGCTCGAGCAGGTGCCGCAGATGCAGTGGCTGCTGTGTCCCATCGGTGGTGGCGGGCTCACGAGCGGACTGGCCGTGGCGATCAAGGCGCTGCGTCCGGACATCCGCATGGCGGCCGTGGAGCCGGCCGGTGCGGACGATGCCTGGCGCTCGTGGCGCACGGGGCAGTTGCTGCCCCCGGCGCCGGCGTCGACGATTGCCGATGGCCTGCGTGGAGCCTTGAGCGCGCGCACCTTCGCGCTGATCCGCGCGCACGTGGATGAGATCGTCATCGTTCAGGAAGAGGCCATCGTCGGGGCGATGCGCGAGCTCTGGCAGCAACTGCGACTGCTGGTCGAGCCCTCCTCGGCCGTGGCCTATGCAGCCGTTCGCGAGCGGCTGCTGCCGGTGGAGGGCATGCACGTGGCCATCGTGCTCACCGGCGGGAACGTCGACATCGATTCCCTCCCTTGGTGACGCCGCGCGCGCGGTTCTGTATCATCCGCGCCCCCAACTCCCACTCCTGAAAACATGCCCCGATAGGATGTCGTTGGGTATTTACAACAACGGAAGGAATTTACGATGAGCCGCAGCCGGTTACCTCTGATAACGTTTGCATGCCTGCTGGGAATCAACGGCTTGGGTGTCTCCACCCCTGTCCGAGCCGACGATCCGCCGCCGCCGCCGGAGGGCTGGTCGGGCAAGGGCCAGGCCGGCTACGTCATGTCACGCGGGACGACGGATACCGATACCGCCAATGCGAAGGTCGACCTCACCGACATCGTCGGTACGGACTGGAAACACACGATCGATCTGCTGGGCCTGTATGGCAAGAGCAGCGGGGTGACCCAGGCCGAGCGCTGGGGCGCGGCGCTGCAATCCAATTACAACATCACGCCCCGGACCTACGCTTTCGGCGCCCTGCATTACCTCGCCGATGAATTCAGCGGCTTCCAGTACCAGGGCGATCTGACGGCGGGCATCGGCTACAAGGTGCTCACCACGGACGTCGACAAGCTCGACGTGCAGATCGGTGTCGGCTACCGGCGGCTGCGTCCCGAAGAACTGGTGAAGGACAACACCGGCGCCGTGATCCAGCGTGTGCCGCTAGCCTCCGAGGGGGGCGCCGTGGGTGCTTTCGGTCTGGCCTATGAGCACGATTTCAACAGCAGCACCAAGATCACCGAGAAACTGGCCGTGGATGCAGGCTCGGGCAATACGCAGATCGAAAACGATGTCGCGCTGGTGGTCAACATGAGCAAGGCGCTTGCGCTGAGCGCAGGCTACTCGATCATCGAGAACAGCACGCCACCGCCGGGGGTGCCGCGCGCCAGCTCGTTGACCACGCTGAACCTCGTATACGCCTTCGGCCAGAAGTAGCCAGCCACGCGCCCCTCGCCGGCGCTCAGTCGATCCAGGTGCGCGGCGGTTCGCCGCCGCGCACGCTGGCGCGAAACATCGCCGGTGTGTTGTGGCGGGTCACGATTCCGCCCTGGGAGTCGATCGCGATGAGGCCGCCGCTGGCGCCCAGGGCGGGCAGGCGGCGTTCGATCGAGTCCGTGACAGCCTGTTCCAGCGAGGCGCCGCCATAGCGCATGCGCGCGGCGATGTCGTATGCCTGGACGGTACGCAGGAACCATTCGCCATGTCCGGTGGTGGAGACGGCACAGATCCGGCTGTCCGCGTAAGTACCGGCACCGATGACGGGGGAGTCCCCGACGCGACCTGGGCGCTTGCCGTTCATGCCACCCGTGGAGGTGGCCGCTGCCAGGCGTCCGTGGCTGTCGCGCGCGACTGCACCGACGGTGCCCTGGCTTCCGACCGGCGGCTCATCGAGTGCGGCCAGGAACTTTCCCTCCCGACGCAGGGCCTCGAGCTGCGCAGAACGCTCCGGCGTGAAGAAATAATCGTTCGATACGCGCTCGATGCCGGCTTGTGCCGCAAAGCGTTCGGCGCCATCCCCGACCAGGAAGACGTGCGGGGTGTCCTCGAGTACGCGTCGCGCCAGGCGCACCGGATTTCTGACGGTGCGCACCGCCGCCACGGCGCCGGCGCGCAATCCCTCACCGTCCATGATGGCGGCATCGAGTTCCGCGGTGCCATCGATCGTGAGCACGGCACCTCGACCGGCATTGAAGAGCGGCTCGTCCTCCAGGACGCTCACGGAGGCCTCCACGGCGTCCAGTGCGCTACCCTGCCTTTCGAGCACGGCCTGGCCCGCCGTGAGTGCGCGCAGCAGACCGTCGTGAAATGCCTGCTCGCGTTCCCGACCGAGCGAGCTCGGCGGCCGCGCACCGGCGCCAGCATGAATGGCCAGGCTGTACATGTGCATAGCCTAGCATTGCGGGCTCGGGTAGCCTGCGACCTCATGAACATTGCGGAGCCGGGCTGGCAGTTCGCCAGCGACAACACGGCCGGCATCTGCCCCGAGGCATGGCAGGGGCTGGCGGCGGCAAACAGCGGGTATGCACCGAGCTACGGCGAGGACCGATGGACGGCGCGCGCGACCGAGCTGATCCGCGCCCTGTTCGGGCACTCCGAGGCCCGCGTCTTCTTCGTGTTCAACGGCACTGCAGCCAACGCCCTGAGTGTGTCGGCGCTTTGCCGGAGCTACAACGGCGTCATCTGTCATGAGCAGTCGCACCTGCAGGTCGATGAGTGCTCGGCACCGGAGTTCTTCAGTCACGGGGCCAAGCTCATCACGGTGCCCGGGAATGCCGCGAAGGTGGCACCCGCCGCCGTGCTGGGCGCCCTTGGGCGCAGGAACGACGTGCATTCCCCCCGGCCGAGCGCCCTCTCGGTGAGCCAGAGCACGGAGTGGGGCAGCCTCTATACGGCCGCGGAGGTCGCAGCCCTCGGCAACTGCGCGCGGCAGAACGCGTTGCGCCTGCACATGGACGGCGCGCGGTTCGCCAATGCCGTCGTCGGCGCGGGCGCCGATGCGGCCTCATTGAGCTGGCGCGGCGGTGTCGATGTGATCAGTCTCGGGGGCACCAAGTGCGGGCTCAATACCACCGAGGCGGTCGTTTTCTTCGATGCCGATCTCGCCGCGCAGTTTGAATATCGCTGCAAGCAGGGTGCGCAGCTTGCTTCC
>Ga0326728_10021649_pt1 | contig 12047 bp, 11 predicted proteins | sample MB3enrmetagenome_FD_207602 | JGI IMG/M metagenome (GOLD analysis project Ga0326728, IMG submission 207602) | Lab enriched peat soil microbial communities from McLean, Ithaca, NY, United States - MB31MN | ecosystem: Environmental > Terrestrial > Soil > Wetlands > Peat | place: USA: New York... | reverse complement strand
TCCTCCCTCCGCCCCGCTCGACCACCAACGACAAAGCGGCGCAAAGGGAAGTTTCTAACTCTTCCCGCTCTTCTCAAACGGCTCAGAATTTCTGGAATTTAGGGGGTCAGATTTCCCGGAACTCGCACTTGTGCCCGCCCTTTTGCTCTTCGTACAAAGTAAGTTCACAATCCAATGATGGGGAATCAGCGTAGATACATGAGGTACTCGGCGCTTCGCGAGCGGCTCAAGGGGGATGATGCCGCCGATCTCGCGAAACTCACCCCTGCCCAACGCTTGCAGGCGGCTCTGGATCTCTCGGATTTCTGCCTGATGCTGGCCGCCAAGGTTCGAGAAGCCGATGCACAACAACTTGGTGTTCGGCGTACTGCTCCGCGAGGGCTGGCTCACCGAGAAAGAACTGAGCAGCCTCGGCCAAGACAAGCTTCAGAGAATCAAAGCGTACGCAAGTTTGTGTTCGTGGAGCAGCTATGAGCTCCCCTGAACCTTTATCATCGACCGACGTGATGGATTAAATCCCCGCACACGGTTTCCCGCGTCAGCGTGGGCGCCTAATTCACGCTTTGGTGGGGGGGTCGCAACTCCACGGCGTGAAGCTGGAGGGCAAGGACGATCACGACATTTACGGAATTTATATCGAAAAGCCGGAATGCTGTTTCTGGGAGGGATTCCCGCATTTTGTCACATCCACGGCGCCCCAGAGCGAACGCAACAAGGCAGGCGATGTGGATGTCATCTGCTACTCGCTGCGCAGATTCGCGCGACTCGCCGCCGCCGGCAACCCCACGATCCTGCACATGCTTTTTACGCCCGCCGACAGCAATGAAGTCTTTTGGAGCGCGGTGATCGCTTCGCGAAACTTGTTTCTGGCCAAAGCTCACGCGCACAAATACCAGGGCTATGCGGATGCCCAGCTTCGCCGGATGACGGGCGACCGCGGCCGCGGAAAACACGGCCAGCGGCCGGAACTCGAAAAGCAATTCGGCTATGACGTGAAAGCCGCGATGCACGTCCTCCGCCTTCTGCACGAAGGCATCGAGTTTGTGAGCCGGGGATGGGTGACGCTGCCCCGACCCGAACCCGAGCGAAGCAAACTCCTCGCCGTCCGGCGCGGAGAGTGGTCCCAAGACCGGGTCATCGCCGAAGCCAACCGTCTGTTCGCAGAGCTCGATGTTGCCGTCGAACATTCGCCGCTGCCTGAGCGCGTGGACCTGGACGCCGTGGGCAGGCTCGTGACCAAGATTTGTCTTGACGCTTGGGAGCAATGGGGATGGGGCGGCAACCGACCCACTACCGAGATGAAAAAGCTAGGACGACGTTCCTCGCCAACTCGCAAGTCAATCACATCGCAACGCGCTTCGTGATAAGGTCACACCCGTTTCCAGCGCAATCTCAGCTTAAAAATAATACTTGAAAAATGGATGACCACGGAGTACGCTATTATTTAAGGGTTAAGGCCCAGCTTCGGGCGGTGGCGGCCAGACGTATCCTCGCTCGGGACGGGTCAGTGGAGGAGAACCAGCGTGGCAGCGGAAGGGCGAAAATCCGGTCATTTGGTCTACTGTCTTGGCGACAGAATGGTCGTTCGTCTTCGGGCGGGTGGCGAAAGGGCAACGCGGGGGCAGGGTATGAAAAATGGAGATTGCTCCCCAGAAGTTGTTGAAAATAAAGAACCGCATATCGACAAAATGTCGCACGCCCTGAGAAATTATTGAAAACAAGCCTGTTATTTTAAACCCTGAGATGTTATTGAAAACAAATTAGATAAGACAAGATTCTAACCCCAAAAGTTCCGAAAATTCCGCATTTCCCCACCTATATTGCTATCCTATTAGAAAGATAACCAGTTAGAAGCGCCAATTTCCCTCAACCCCGAGAAATTCATGAAAAATAAGGGCTTAGCGAGAGCTTGGGAGGCTCGTGCCGGGGCCACTTGAGTCCTGCCGGCAGTCGTCACATTCCGGAGGGACCCAATCCATGAGGGAAGATAATCCAGCCGACGCTCATTGGGGTTTCGGCACGAGCGTGTAATACTGGTAAGACACATCCCAGGTAAACTCACTGCCGGGCTCGATGGTCATGGCGATGAAGGGTTCCACGGACAGCACGCTGCGAATCGACCAAAAGTGCAGCTCGGAAAGCGGACGGTTTCCGCGGATGACCACGCGGGCGCCGACGCGGGTGTTCTCGATGCGGACCTCGTTGTCTTGCGGGCTATCGCTGAAGCCCGAAAAGGTGGTAAACACCCTATCCTGATTGGCCAGCGTCTTCAAATAAACGAATCGGTTCCCGCGAATCTCGGCCAGGTTCTTATCGGGCGGCTGCAGGGAGTGAATCTGGAACGGAACCGTGAGGGAGAAATCCGGGCCCGTGGGCTGATGGTCAAGCACGAGAAAATTGTGGTTGTAGACGCTCGTGATAATGGCGCGGCGGCCGGTGTTTTTCAAACGGTGCTCCAACACCATCTCCGGCTTTCCGGCGATCAGGCGCACCGTCTTGTGATAGAGGTAACCATAACCCGTGCCCGGGTCGGTTAACTCCTGGGTGAACTCGACCGAATCGCGGTGCGTTTTGATGCTCCACTTGCCCGGGTCCACAAGCTCATATTGCTTGAAGGCATCGTACTCGCTGCTGTCTTTACGCAGAACCCCCACGCCGATCTTGATGAACGTGCCCCCCACCTTGGCCTCGTCGAATCCCAGAGCGGTGTGGTTGGTTTGGAACGCTTCCGCGGGCCCCGTGACGCCGGAGCAAGTGGAAGCGACGATCTCGTCACCCTCGTATTGGAAGTCATGGACGCGTGGATCGATGCGGTTATACCAGGGCCCGTAGTAGTTGTGACCCTTGTACTCGAGGGCGGCAATGACCCCCGACCAATCGAAGCGAGTTCCGCGATAGTATCCATGGCGGGCATCGGGCAAGTAGAGCTTCACTCGAAGCTCGCCATTGGTAATCTCGACCTGCGGAACATCCGCTGCCGGCGTGTCCCAACTGCCCGCCAGGCCAAACACCGCGGTCAAGGCCAACAGTGCGGATAATCCCAATCCCAAAAGTGAGTGCGCCATGTTTGACCTTTCGCCGTCAAGGGCGGAGCGAAGGGCTGAGAAGTTTCGTCTATGCCAGCTTCCGCATGATGCGGGGGGTTAGCCACCACACCAGCCGGCCCGGTGCTTTCGGGGGAAAAACACTGAAGGTGATCAGGCAGCAGCCACCTTTTTTGAAGGGCATATTGGCGTTGCGCCCGGCGCCGATCAACCGCGCGGCGAGCTCACCTAAGTCCGGCTCGTGGCCCACCACCAGAACGCGTCGGCGGTTGGAGCGTTTGGCAAGAAAGGTGATCAACGCTTCCGGGTCGCCGCCGGGACGCAGAGCGTCGCAGAAGTCCAAGGGAGGCTTGGAAGCCAAACCTTCCCCGACAATCTCGGCGGTCTCCACGGCGCGCACCAGCGGGCTGGAGACAATCCAATCCGGGTCAAAGTCAGCGCGAACCAGCCCGGCGGCGATCTCGCGCATCTTTTCCTTCCCCTCGGGCGTAAGGGGCCGCTTGGCATCGTCCATTACGGTGGTGGCGGTGCGCTCCACGGCGATGCCGTGCCGCATGATGTAGAGTTCATATTCCGCCGGGCGTCCTGCCCCGCCCTCATTAGTTTCCCTGGTAGTCATAGACACCTACGAATCGTCCCGGCCCGCGCCCGACCACAAAGCTTCAAATTCCCGGGTGTAGGCCTCGACCGGCTGCGCGTCCCGAAGGATAATGAGATTTTCGTGGTTCTCGTCTTCAGATTCCAGCGTCCAATTGTAACTTCCGGTGAGCACCGTCTGCTGATCCAGGATAACGAATTTGTGGTGCATCTTGGAACCGCGTCCCTGCCGGCCAAACGCCAGGCGAAAAGGAATGATGGCGCCGGCCAGGAGTTCCTGCGTGGTACGGCTTTCCTTGTACTTGTTCCCATCCACCACTAGGCGAACGCGAACCCCGCGGTGTACCGCCTCTTCCAGCGCTTGCGCGAGGCCGGGATGATTGAAGCGATACAGCGCCCCGTCAATGGAACTGGACGCCTCGTGCATCAGACGCATGATGACGTCCGCGACGGATTCACTGCGCGCAAATTTTATCTCCATCGTTATCCTTTGGCCCGAACATGGTGATTCTATTTGGAATCGCCATGGGATTCAAGCATGGAGACTGTCACACGGAGGCTGTGAACCCCAGCTTACAGTATTGTGAAGATTGTGAGAGCGGCAAAAGTCGCCGGGCGATCCACGCCTCTGGGGCTTGTATCTTACTCCAGGTTGCCACGCACATCGCGTGGTCGGCACGCGGTTTGCGGATTTGCTGTTGCGTCTCGTTGCGTTTACCTTTCATTCCGCAATCAGATATAATCGCGTTGGGCACATCCTTGGCGAGTTGCCTCATCCTTCCGGATCCCACACGATGACTGAGCCCAACGGTGGTCACGCCGAGATTCTCCAGAAGCTTCAGGAACAGCTCGGCCGGGTCATTCTCGGCAAGAGCGAAGTAATTGAGAATCTGGTGATCGCTCTGCTGAGCGGCGGTCATATCCTGATGGAGGATGTGCCGGGGGTGGGCAAGACCACCCTGGCCAAGGCGCTCGCCAAGTCGCTTTCGGCGGATTTCAAGCGCGTGCAGTTTACGCCCGATCTGCTTCCCACGGACATCCTGGGTTCTTCCGTGTACAATCCGCGCGACGGCGCCTTTACGTTCAAAGAGGGGCCGATCTTCACGAACATCCTGCTGGCGGACGAGATAAATCGGGCCTCGCCGCGGACGCAGTCCAGTCTGCTGGAGGCGATGAGCGAACGCCAGGCATCGATTGAAGGGAAAACCTATCCGCTGCCCACGCCGTTTCTGGTCATCGCCACGCAAAACCCCATTGAGTACCACGGCACGTACCCGCTGCCCGAAGCGCAACTGGATCGTTTTGGAATGAAGTTCAACCTCGGTTACCCCCCCAAGGAACAGGAGGTTGACATCCTCTACAGCCAGTTCCACCACCATCCGCTCGACGATGTCACCGCCGTCCTGGACAGTGCGGTGATTTGCGAGCTGCAAACGGCGGTTCGTGCGGTCAAGGTGGACACGCGCATCGCCCGATACATTGTGGATTTGGCGGAGGCCACGCGCCATCACGGCTACCTCAAGATGGGCTGTTCGCCGCGCGGAACCCTGCTGCTCTTCCGTACGACCCAGGCCCACGCTTTTCTCCTCGGGCGCGAGTACGCCATCCCTGAAGATGTTAAAGCCGTCGCCGTGTGCACCCTGGCCCACCGCCTCGCACTCGATACCAAAGCCAAATACAGCGGCGTGGCCAAGGAAGATGTGGTCCGCGAGATCCTCGGTAAAATCCCCGTGGCAGTGTAACCATGCCCCGTTCGCTCAAGGACATCTCGATCGTCCGGACGCTCCTCGACCAGTACCGCGAACGGCTGACGCCGCGCGGACAGTACCTCTTCTGGTTCGTGGTAGTTCTCGCGGTTCTGGGCCTCGATACCCGGCGAACCCAAGCGTATGTGCTGTTCTCGGTTTCCGCCGGCATCTTCCTGGCCGCCGCTCTGTTTGCGTTCTTTCCGCCCCCCAAGCTCCGTCTTGATTGTCAATTGCCCGCTCGCCTCACGGCACTCATGCCAGTGATGGTCCGAGTTCGCGTGGAGGTCTCCAAGCGGGGGAGGCGCGATTTGCAGTTCACCCTCCCGCGACCGCGCCGCTGGGGGAGCAGCGTCCGCGTCACGCCCCAGGCCGACTACTTCGAAATCGAGCCCGGCGGGACGGCCGAGAGCCAGGTGGAACTGCAAATCTCGCGGCGTGGGCGGTATACGCTGCGCGGCCCTGCTCTCCGGGCCACGGACCCGCTGCGTCTCGCCGCCACGCGCGCCACGGCTCTGCCGGATCAGGTGGTGCTGGTCTATCCGCGCTTCTACACCATGGAGGAATTCGACATTCCGCTCGGCCGCCGTTATCAGCCGGGGGGCATTCCGCTGTCCTCAAACAACGGTGACGCCATTGAGTTCGTGGGCACGCGCGAGTATCGGGAAGGCGATCCGGTAAAGAATATCCACTGGCGTTCGTGGGCCCGCTGCGGGAAGCCAGTGGTGAAGGAGTATCAGGAGGAGTATTTCTGCCGCATCGCGCTGATCCTCGATACATTCCTGCCGCGCCAGCACGGCCCACGCGATGAGCAGGCCTTCGAGGCGGGAATCTCCGTGCTCGCCTCCATTGCCGATTTCTTTTCCCGCAGCGAATACATCGTGGATATCCTGGCGGCGGGCCCGGACGTCTACGAAGTAAGCGCCGGCCGCAGCCTTGCCTATCTTGAAAACATCCTGGATGTCTTGGCGTGTATCGAACCGTGCTACGACGAGCCTTTCCGGACGATCGGCCCCCACCTGTTTGAAAAACTCGCCCAGATCACCTCCGTGGTGGCGGTGTTGCAGGATTGGGATGCCGGTCGCGAGAATTTCCTGCGCCGCGTGAAAGATCGGGGCACGGCGGTCCGCTCCATCGTTGTCCACGACGGGTCCACCACCCAGCCGTGGCAGGAGGCCAGCGCCGATTTGGGCGATATCAGCCAGCTCACGCCCCAGGATATTGAGGCGCTCCTGGCAGCGAAGGGGTGGCAAAGATGAGCGGCCAGGCTGCCCCCCGCGCTGAACAATTCGTACTGGTTATCTTCACCTGCGCGGCGGTGGCAGCTTTCGGGTCGGCTTTTAACCAACCCGCCGCCTGGGTTTTCTGGCTGCCCGCGATCCTCTCGCCCTTCTGGCGGTTCAAAAGCCTGCCGCGCGGGCTCATCAAGTGGGCGCGATACCTCGCCTGGGCGCAGTTGGGTTTAACGGTGGCGCTGGGGCTTGTCCTGATGGCCTACCCGCCGCTCCTTTCGGAGCAGGCAACCCGGTGGCTGACCCTGATTTCCGGCTACGGCTTGGGGCTCTGGGCAAGCGTGTTCCTGCTCGGCACATCCTTGTGGAACCCCGCCGAGACGGTGATCCCCGCGGCGACGGGCCTGACCGTGGTGGCCAGTTTCAACTCGCTGGCGGTCATCACCCCCCTGCTCGCCACTCCCGGGGCGGCGGCATTCGCCTACCTGCTGCTCGCGAAACGCGTGCGGTGGGGGCAAATGTTCTCGTGGCGGCTGGCGCTCTCGGCCCTGGCGGCGGCCCTGATTGCAGCGGCTTTCTACTTCGAATTGCCGCGACTGCAACAGCAGGTTGAAGCCACCACCATGAAGTGGGTGATGGGGGGAACGGGCAGCGCGAATCCCTTCGGCACGCAGTCGCAACTCGGAGACCTCCAACGTCTCCAACTCTCGCGGCGGGTCGTCCTCCGAGTTTGGACCCCGCGCCCACAGAAGCTTCGCGCCCGCGTTTTTGGACGCTTTGACGGACGCACCTGGCAGGCAATGGTTTCCGTGGGGACGTTATTGCGGGCGGCGCCGGGGGGGTCCCCAGGAACGTGGCTGAATGATGTTCCGGGCAACTCGTTTCTGTTTCCGCGTGGAGATGGTGGGCTTCCCGCCGCCGCGACCCCCACCCGAATCGTGCAAAGCGTTGCCACCCCCGGCGTGCTCGCCACACCACCCAACAAACTGCTCGTGCGTGTGTCCCTGCCCAGCCTTCGCGCGGATACGCTCGACAACCTCATTCTGCCTCTCACCTCCCAGGTGTCCATCTTCGGAGTGGTAAACCTCCCGGGCGCGGAAGACACCGAGGCAGGTCCGCCTGACTCACAGGAGGATTATCTTGCCGTGCCTCGCGATCTCGACTCTCGCTGGACGGCGCTGGCGATGCAACTTGCCGCCGGCACATCTTCCACGGAGGAACGGGTCACGCGGACGATCGATTACGTGAAACACGCGGCGCAGTACTCGCTCGAGGTGGGGGAATTCCGGACGCGCCAGCCGGTCACCGAATTCTTCTTTGAAAAGAAGCGCGGATACTGCCAGTATTTCGCCACGGCGGCAGCACTCCTACTGCGTCTCGAAGGCATCCCGGCGCGGTACGTCACCGGCTACGTCGTCCAGGAGTTCAACCCACCCGGCGGTTATTACGTCGTGCGCGATGCCGATGCGCATGCGTGGGTGGAAGTCCTGGTCAAAGGGAAGGGGTGGGTCGAAGCGGATCCTACGCCGGAGGCGGAATTTGAGGCGCGCCGCGAAGCGAACTCAAGTGGCCGGCTGGCAGAGTATGTCGAGTGGCTCGCGGCCTTGGCCGCCGAGACGTGGGTTCTTCTCGGGCAGAGAGATTGGCGCGACGCGTTTGTGAACCTTCGGCGTGCGTTAAAAAGCGTATTCCCCGCAGCCCTCTTCCTGATTGTATTCCTGCTGGGGATTGCCGCGGCGCTGCGCTGGATGCTGGGGAGGCGACATCGCTCCGTGCGAGTTATTACCCACCGCCCACCGGCGGAAACCTCCGAGGGGGAGCCGCACCTCCAGAGGGTCCGGGAAACGCTCGAACGCTCCTGGAAAGAAGTCGGCTTGGGTAGGCCGCCTTCCCAAGGACTCCTCGAACACCTGGAGGGTATTCTACCGGAGAAGGTTTCAGCCGAGTTCCTGGAACTCAGCCGGCGGCTCGCCAGCGCTTACTATCACCTGAGCTTCGGTGCGCAAAAGCCCTCTTCCGATGATCTCGGCGAGCTCGATCGACTCAGCACACAACTCGCTTCGGAAGCCCGAAGGACCTTGAAGGCAGGCGAACGTTAGCCCTGCTTTCAACCCCGAGGCCGTGCCCAGCCATTTTTCTTGGAAGCAATCGATGCAATCTTACTTAATCTTGACCAACTCGACGTCAAACATCAGTGTGGAGTTGGGCGGAATTATATATTTAGACGGATCCCGTGGATCGGGGTAACCGCGTTCGGTATAAGCGAGGCCGGGAGGGATGATCAGCTTGCGCTTTCCTCCCACGTGCATGGTCGAAAGACCCTCGTCCCATCCCTTGATAACTTGGCCGCGACCCAAAAGGAGCTCAAAGGGCCCTCTGCCCACGGAGCTGTCGAAAATCTTGCCGTCGGTGAATCGGCCCGTGTAGTTCACTAGGATGTCGTCGCCGAGCTTCGGCTGCGGCCCTTTACCCACAACCATATCCTGATATTTCAGGCCGGAAGCCGTGGTGACCCACTGCTGGGCGGAAGAGGCTTTGGGAGTGGCGGGCTTGGATGCAGCCGCCGCAGTCGTTTTGCTCGACGCGGTCGTGGATGTCCCTGGCTTGGTGGCCGCCGCGGTAGCGGCCTTGGTGGTTGAGGTCTTGGCCGTGGCCGCCTTGGATGCGGTAGTCGAAGTTGTCTTGGTCGTTGTATTGGTGGATGCCCCCGTCTTGGATGTCGTTGTGGAAGTCGTTTTGATGGTGGTGGTTTTGGATACGCCGGTCTTGGCTGTGGTGGCAGTCGTCTTCTGCGTGGTGGTTGCGGGCGTGGTGGGAGTCTGCGTCGACTCCGACTGCGCCAGAAGGATAGCGGCCGAAACCAAACTGCAAATGATGATGATTATTGAACGCTTCATGTTCCATCCTTTCAGAGAAATTGTGGAGGGTAAGGTATCAAGACTGCGGAGGCAATTCAAGAACCGCGCGAGGGCATCCGGCGGGCCATGAAGTTACGAATTCTCCCTACTAATATCCTTGCTCCCGGCGGCGATACCCCCCGAAATACCAGCGTGCCGAGACGGTGCGGATACACAAAGAAATAATGGGTGGAAGCACCGATTTATATTGGAGTTAACACACCCATTCGGCGAAGGTTAGGGCGAGGGCAGGGGTTAAAGCCCGAAGATCAATAGGGGGAAGAAGCAATCCTTTCTCGGGCTCTCAAGACGGTCCTGTCGTATAATCGTGGGCCAATGCTCTCCTGCACTCTTTGCTGAGAGAGGAGGCGGCTGTGAAATCGGCCCTCATACGATTTGTCATCGTCGTTTGGTTTTTGGTATTGGCTCAGGATGTTCCCGCCGCACAAGGAATTCTACAGAAGAACTATCCGATGGGATTAATTCCAGGGAGCGAAAGATGTGCCCAGGGGGCGCGGAAGACGGGAAAGCCCGGCATGGTTTCAGAGCCGATGGCGGCGTTCTGGCAAGCTCCCGGGACTGTCAAGCCGCAACCACTGACCAAGCAACAACTCCTGGAACTGATCCAGGGAGGCGTGCCCAATCAGCGTGCCGCGGAATTGGTGATACAACGCGGCATTGATTTCCAGGTGGACGACACTTACGTGACCACCTTGCGGAAGGCAGGCGCGAATGACCAACTCATCGCCGTGTTGCGCAAGGCGAGCGAGAAAACGGCCGAGGTCTTGGTGGAAACCGCGCCGAACGCACAGGTCTTCCTGGATGGAAATCTCCGGGGCCAAGCGGACGCTCAGGGCGTGATGACCATGCGGGCGCAGCTCGGCACCCATACGCTGAAAGCCTCGCTGGCCGGTAAGCAGGATTTTGAGCAGCGTATAACCGTCGCGGAAGGACAATCCACGCGCGTCGTGGCGCCACTTGCGGACGTCGCAGGTAGCGTGCGCGTAAAGGCTCCGGCTGGAGCCGCCATCTGGCTGGACAATTCCAATCGCGGAACCGTGGACTCGAGTGGTGAGCTGCTGCTCAGCGCGATATCTTCCGGAGCACATGCGCTGCGGGTCACGGCAAAGGGCAAGGTGGACGATTCGCAAAGCGTGGTCGTCACTGCCGGCGCAGAGACCGCGGTGGAAGTGGCGCTGGCCGACGGCGTACGAGTGAACCCGCAGGACTCCCTCAATTACGTCTGGATTGCGCCCGGGGATTTCATGATGGGATGTTCGCCGGGGGACAGCGACTGTTATGACACCGAAAAGCCCGCCCATCAAGTGGCCCTGCAAAGGGCCTATTGGATCGGACAAACGGAGGTGACCGTTGGAGCATACAAACGATATGTGGAAGCGACGAAAAGGAAAATGCCAACGGTACCTCTCAAGCTCTACCGGCGTTGGATGGACGACAACGCTCCCATTGTCGACGTGATTTGGGACGAGGCAAACCAATACTGCGCCTGGGCGGGAGGGAGGTTACCCACAGAGGCCGAGTGGGAATACGCCGCGCGTGGCGGAAGCCCCCAGGGACGCTACGGCGATCTCGATACGATTGCCTGGACCAAGGAGAACTCGGGAAGCCAAACTCACGATGTCGCCGGCAAAATGGCCAATGGTTATGGCCTTTTCGACATGCTCGGGAATGTGTGGGAGTGGGTGAATGATTGGTACGATCCTCATTACTATCAAAGCGCCGCAACTCAAGACCCCACAGGTCCATCGACCGGCCAGGAAAAAGTTCTGCGGGGCGGGTCGTGGATTGTCGATTCCAAACTGCTCCGCGCTTCCGACCGTTACAGTTATAAGCCCGACGCCCGGTCTGACTTTTTTGGCTTTCGGTGCGTTTGGGAGCCGAAAAGCCCTTGAGCGCCAGCGGGAGGCCAAACGCCGAAAGTCAATTAGAAAGTGACTTTAACCGCAACGCTGGTCTTTACGGCCTTTCCCTTTACCATGGGTGGGCTGAATTTCCATTTTTTCGCCGCATCCATCACTGCCTGCCCCATACCGGCTTGGTCCAAGAGGACGATGTCGGGTGAAACACTTCCATCTTCGTCGATATTAATCTTCAGAGTGACGATGCTTCCGCTCGGCGCTCCTTGCTCGACGGGCATGGCCAGGCTCAGTGGCTTCAGCCCGCCCTCGATACTATATTCGGGAACCAACATCCCCTTTTGCACCGGCCGTGTCCAAGGGCGGTTAGGACCCGAGACGAGCAACAGAACAACGGGGGCATGAACCGGAGGGGTCGGCGGGGGCTGAGGCTTGGCCTGGTTTGCTTGGTTGATTTGGGTGATGGCCGCGGGAATCTGATTCTCGGCGTAATCGCGAGCTTGGCTGGCGGGAGCTCCGCTGGCGGAGGCAAGGGTTTGGAACTGGCTCTTGAGCTGGAGGAGCGAGGCTGTATCCTTTTTGTTTTTCGCCTGGTTGAATTGGTTGGTCAGGCTCTGCAAATCAGCTTGCTCGGCAGACTCCAGTTCATTTTTAA
>Ga0326728_10021648_pt1 | contig 12047 bp, 11 predicted proteins | sample MB3enrmetagenome_FD_207602 | JGI IMG/M metagenome (GOLD analysis project Ga0326728, IMG submission 207602) | Lab enriched peat soil microbial communities from McLean, Ithaca, NY, United States - MB31MN | ecosystem: Environmental > Terrestrial > Soil > Wetlands > Peat | place: USA: New York... | reverse complement strand
GGATCCAGGTGCCGGATAGCTCGCCCGGCCCCCCGGCCTTTTTGTAGAAGGTCGTTCGCCCGGTCTTGCGATCCATCGCGCCAAGCGCCCGCCGGTTTCCGACCCACAAGATGCCGCGGCTGTCCTCGTAAACCGCGCACGTGTAGTCCGTGTCCAGACTGTTCGGGTTGCCGGCTTCGTGCCGGTAGCGTTTGAACGGCAGCGGCCGCGTCGTGAACCGGTCCACGCCGGCGTCGTTGGTTGCCACCCACATGTTGCCTTCGCGGTCCTCGAACATGGCCAGCACCGCGTCTCCACCCAGACTCTCGGGATCGCTGGGATTGTTCCGGTAGCGGACGAATCGTGTGCGGTCCCCATCGAGTTTCAGGATCCCGCTGAAAACCGTTCCAATCCACAGGTTCCCATCCTGGTCTTCTTGAATCGCCCGGGCTCCGGCTTGGCTGGTGTTATCCGTCCCTGTGCCGTCCAGCGAATAGAAGGTCAGGCTGCCTGATCCCCGGTCCACTCGGGCCAGGCCGTAGCCGGAGGAGAAGATCGCCCATAAGACGCCGGCGCGGTCCTCAAAAAGTGAAACCACCAGCGCGTCCGGCCGGCCCGCGGGAAAGCTCTCTGGCAACGGAATCCGCTGAACGACCTTCCCGCTCTGGCGATCGAAGCGGTCCAGCCCCTTCGTGGTGGCGATCCAAAACGACCCGTCTTTCGTTTCCAAAGTGGACCTTACCGAATCGGCGTTGATACTGGCGGGGTCGTCGAGCCGGTGTTTATAGCGAATGGTTTGGCCGGTGACGGGGTCCATGCGGACCAGGCCCCGGTTTGTGGCGAACCAGAGCGCACCGTCGCGGTCCTGGCTGATGTCGACAATCGGCCCCTCGAACGGCCGGTCGTGAGGCGGGTAGGGCGTGAATGTTTCGGTGGCGGGGTCGTATTCATCCAGCAAGCCAAAGGGCGTCCTATCGATTCCGACGCCCCGATCGCGGGCCACCCAGAGTTTTCCGGACCGGTCCTTGATTAACGCCCGCGCATACACGTTGGCGTCTTTCGCGTCTCTTGGATCGTGCGGGTATTCCCGTACATCGTAGCCGTCGAAGCGTTGCAGCCTGTCCGCGGTGGCAAACCACAGAAACCCCTGTTGGTCCTGAACAATGCGGTGGGCTCTGCTGTGCGCCAGCCCTTTTTCGAAGAACACGTGGGTGAAGCGGATGTCGCTGGCATCGGCCACGGGCAAAACCACCGGCGCGCACACCGCACTCCAGCAGCAAACCAACATGAGCCCGGGGCTGTACCGCGCGGTCATCCCGCCCTCCTGCGAAATAGCCCAAAAATCGTGCGGCCGGGAGACGTCCCATAAGCAATCGAGCCCGGGATGCTCAGTTCGATCTCCGTGCCGGCGCCGGGTCCGCTCCAGATATTCAACTGCCCGCCAATCTGCCTGGCGCGCTCGCGCATTCCCGGCAGGCCGTAGTGGCCGCCGCGTCCTTCTTCCACGATTCCCGGATCGATGCCCTTGCCATCATCCCGGATGCGCAACCGGAACAGCTTTTCGCCATACGTGATTTCCGCTTCGATCCGGCGCGCCTGCGCGTGGCGGAAGGCATTGCGAACCGCCTCGCGAGCAATCCGGTAGATTTCATCCCGCAGGATCGGATGCAGGTTGCGGGGCGAGCCTTCCACCGTCACATGGAACGTTGCGGAATCCTGGGAAGCCAGTTCGTCACCCAGCGATCTCACCGCTTCCGTCAGGTCGTTGGTGATCACGGTCGAGGAACGCAGATCGTGTATGGAATCCCGGCCCTCGGCGATCGCCTGGTCCCCCCGCTCCAGAGCTTTTTCCAGTGCCTCCTTGGCTTTGCCCGGGGGAAGCAGGTCGATTCCCACTTGGAAGCGGAGCATCAACCCCTGAAAACTCTGCAACAGCGTGTCGTGCAGCTCGCGGGCGATGCGCGTGCGCTCATTGACGCGCTCTTCCAGGCGCATCTTGAATTCCTGCGCGATCTGACGGAGGCGGAAGCGGTAAAGCGCCCAGGGCAATCCCAAAACAGCGGCCGCGCACGCTCCACGGAACCAGGCGGTCTGATAGTACGCCGGATCGACGGAGAAATCCAGGGAGTCGCCAGCCTCGTTCCACACGCCGCTGTTATTGCAGGCGATGACGCGGAAGCGGTAGTTTCGTGGAGGAAGGTTCGAATACTGCACTTCGCGGTCGTTGATGACCTCCCTCCAGTCCGAGTCCTGGCCTTCCAGCATGTAGCGAAAACGGACCTTCTCCGGCGCGACGAAGCTCAGCGCCGTGTAATCGATCCAGATGTCGCGAACCAGAGCAGGCAGCCGCACTCTGCGCGATAGGTCGTAGGTCTTGCCATCCGCCTTTACCTGCTCGATGTGTACCGGCGGCGGGAGTTTGTTGGTGGAAAGGTGACGTGGATCGATGACGCTGACGCCGTCGCCAGGCAGGAACCACAATTTTCCATCCGAGGACCTGGCAACACCCGGGCTGTACCCGCTCGTGTCCGAACGGCTCCTGACTCCATCCGAAGTATCGAAAACCGTGACCTGGATCGTCCGCTTCGGATCGGTAGCCCACGCGTCCAACTCAGGCCGGGCAATGCGCACCAGACCGCAGGCGGTATCCAGCCAGAACGAATGGGCGTCGTCTTCCACCACCCAGTGAACCGTATCGCACGGCAATCCGTTCTTGCTGGTCAGCGTGGCAACGCGGCCGTTTTTCACCCGGCTGAGCCCGCCCTCGGTTGCGGCCCAGAGCGTACCGTCCCGATCGAGTTGAAGGCCGGTGACAGCACCCTCGCCCAACCCATCGGCGCTGGTGTACGATGCGCGAACCTGGCCGTCCTTGAAAGACGTTACACCACCTTTACGAAATCCAAGCCATAGACCACCCCGCGCGGGATCAAGAAATAATGCAATAGCGTGGTCGCCACTTCCCAGCTTCGCCCAAGGAATCCGTTCGACCACACTCCCCCCAAGCAAATGAAAGAGACCGTCAACGGAGTGGCTGATCCAGACATTCCGCGCACTATCCCCGGCGATGGAGTGCACGAATCCGTGGGGCACAGCGCTTACGGTAATGAACCGGCCATTCTCGAAATAGGCAACCCCGCGAGACGTGGAAACCCAAATTCGCCCGCGGTCGTCCTGAAAGAGGGACCCCACCATATCGCCCGGCAATCCACTGTTCCGCTTGCGGTAGATCGTAACTTGTCCGTCATTCCATCTGTTCAACCCATCGCGAGTGCCAAGCCAAATGCTGCCATCCCTGGCCGCCAGGACGGACCCGACAGAGGCATTAGACAGACCTTGTTTCACGGAAATCGTGGGGACGGAGACGTCGCGAAAGCGTTCGAGGCCATCGCTGGTGGCAACCCAGACGTTACCTTCGCGATCCTCAAAAAGGCCATAAATATCATTGCCTGAGAGACCGTCAGACTTCGCAAACAGATCCGTCCTGCCCTGGTGCACGTGCAAGAGCCCCCGGTCCATCGTTCCGATCCACAGACCGCCATTGCGATCCCGGAGCAGACGAGATGGCTGCTCCCCGGCCGAAAGCGGATACGCCTCGGATTTCCCGTCAACAAACCGTCTGATTCCGCCGCGCATGGCGATCAGGAGTGCTCCCTTATCGGTTTCGATCAGACCGCTGATTCCCGGCTGCGGGCCGGGCATCGGATAGAGTTTCGGGGAATCAGGCTTCCATCGCCACAGCCCGGTCGCCGCTCCTACCCAGAGATTGCCATCACTGTCCTCATATAAGGAGCCTGCTATGCTGCCGAGAGCGCCGTCCTTTCCGTAGCAACGAGGGGTGCCACCCTGAATCGCGCAGAGTCTCCCAGTGGGAATCCCATACCCGCCGGCCCAAATCGTTCCGTCACGATCCTCAAGGAGCGGGAGCGCAAAAACATTCTGTCCAGTAAGCTCCGGGTAGTGAGTCAGCTTGCCGTCCTTCCAACTGGCAAGCCCTTTAGCGGTGCCAATCCAAAGACGCCCATCGCGCGCGGTGAGCAGGCTTAGAATCGAGCTGCTGGGGAGACGCTCACCCGCTGGCGGCTGCCACGGGACGCTCCGAACGCCATCGAAACGAAGCAGGCCGAATTCCGTGCCGAGCCAGAGATAACCGTCGGGCGTCTGAGCAATTGCCTCGATGGCGCCTTTGAAAAAGCCGTCGCGGACCGTCCACGCGGTGTGCGCGTATTGATTGATGGCAAGCGATGGGTTTAAGCCGGAAGCGCAGGGACAGCAGGCCAGGAGTAGTAGGACAGACCATCGCCTTCTGGGGACTGTCACCCATTTACCTCCGGAATAGCCCAAACACGATGCGGGCACGAGATGTCCCGTACGCAATCGAGCCGGGAACGTTCAATTCTACCTCCGTGCCTGGGCCGGGTCCACTCCACGTATTCAACTGCGCGCCGGTTCGTACGGCGCGCTCGCCCATTCCGGGCAAACCGTAGTCACAAGCTCTGGAAATTTCTGCAATTCACTGATCTTACAAGACTTAATCCCGGCCGAAGCTTCCACGAAGAGCCGGTTTTTGGCAACCGCTCGCTATACTGAAAGAGAGGATAGAAAAACGCGGCGCCATCCGCCTGGATGGTGACCGCAAACCGGTACTGAAGTGCCCGTTTTCACCTCGTAAATTATTGATTCTTGGTAAAAAACCGGTACTCAGTACCGGTTTTTCTTTTTAGGAGAGACTGATATGGAACAGAAAACCACGATTGACGATGCCTTCGATGTGGGAACGTGGGTGGGGCGCAAGCAGGCGTTCTCCCTGGTGGCCGGACGCTGTTCGGCCGCCGATGCCGAAATCCTGTTCGAAATCCGGGAGAAGAAACTCTTTCGAACGATCGAACCGACTTGGGAGGAGTTCTGCGTCAAACGTCTGGGCATGACCCGCGGCTATGTGGACCGGATCATCCGGCAATACAACCAACTCGGCCCCAATTTTTCCAAGCTGACCTGCTTTACGCGGATCAAACCCGCGGAATACCGCCTGATTGCCGGAGCGGTAACCGAAGACGGCCTGGCCTACGGCGGCGAAGTCATCGCCCTGGAACCGGAGAACGCGCCGAAACTGGCGGAGGCCGTGGAAGCGCTCCGCCGCGATGCGACGCCGGAAGCGGCCCCCGCCGATCCCGCGGAACAGGCCTTCGCCAAAGCCGAGAAAGCCATGAAATCCGCCGTCGCGGAATTCCAGCGGCTCGAAGCCATGAAGTTGGATGACGAAGGACGGTTGAAACTGGTGATCGCGCTCGAAGATGGCCGGAATCAGTTGGATCTGATCCGCATGTCGACCGAGTTGTAATCAAAAAACCGGCCGGCGTTTCCGCTCCCGCCGGCCGCTTCAATGCCGGCGGTGTCTTTCGTGCCGCCGGCGCTCTAGCCTTCCTTCCACCAAAACCTGACCGCAACCTCACGACTGCCATTCCGACTTCCCGTAACCTCGATTCAGGAGAAGGAGATTCACAGTGTCACATACTACCTACAATCCACTCATTGCCGGCCTCGACGAGGTGCGCGGCTCCTGGGGCTGGTTCCTGGCCCTCGGGATCGTGCTCGCTATCCTTGGCGTGGCCTGCATTGTCTATGACGTAACTGCCACTTTCACTACGGTGTTGGTCTTTGGCTGGCTGCTTCTGATCAGCGGAGTCTTCGCCCTGGTCCAGGCGTTCACGGTCGGCACCTGGGGCGGATTCTTCATGTTTCTGCTCAGTGCGCTGCTTCGCGGATTCACCGGATATTTGCTTGTTCGCTATCCGGTTTCCGGAGCCGAAGGCCTCACCCTGGTGCTGGGTTCGTTCTTTATCGTGGGCGGACTGTTCCGCGCCATCGGCGCCGGGATGGCGCAGCTCCCTAGCTGGGGCTGGGCCGTCTTCTCCGGAGTCGTCTCGGTGGCGTTGGGGATCCTGGTGCTTTGGCAGATGCCGGTTGTGGGCGTCTGGTTCATCGGATTCGCGGTTGGCGTTGACCTCATCGTAGATGGCATCGCGGTGTCCAGTTTTGGCGCCACCCTACACCATTTGCCCAAAGGGACCGTTTTCGAAGGCGCGTAAAACTCGGCAAAAGGAGGCTCTCAAATGGAAAAAATGCTAGTTGTAGTCTTTAACGACGAACCGAAAGCCTATGAGGGATCGCATGCCCTCAAGCAACTCGATGTGGAAGGCAGCATCGCCATTCACGCGGAAGCGGTGATCAAGAAGAACGCCGATGGCACGATCACGGTGAAGCAGTCGGAAGACGACTTCCCCATTCGCACCCTCGGCGGAACGGCGATTGGCAGCCTGATCGGCCTGCTCGAAGGACCGGTTGGCGCGGCCGTCGGCGCCACCGCCGGCTTGCTCGCCGGCAGCATCGGCGATCTGCACGTGGCGGGAGTCGACGCGGAGTTCGTCGACGACGTTGCCGCCACGCTGACACCCGGCAAGTGCGCCGTGATCGCCGATGTCAGCGAGGAGTGGATTACTCCGGTGGATACCAGGATGGAACCCTTGGGCGGCACCGTATTTCGCAAAACCAAAAAGCTCGTCGAGCACGACGAACGGGCCAGGGATGTGGCCGAGCTTCGCGCGGAAATCGATCAATTGAAGGCTGAGCAAGCCCGCGCCCGGGGCGAACGCAAGGCCAAGATCCAGGCCCAGATCGACAAGCTCAATGCCAAGATCGAAGCCAAGCTGGATCAGGCCAAGCAGAGGCAAGAGCAACTCAAGAGCGAGACCGACGCCAAGGTGGAGGCCCTCCAGAAAAAGGCCGAAAAGACCCAGGGTGAGATCAAGGCCACCTTCGATGCGCGCGTGAAACGGATCCGCGACGGTTACGAACAGTCGCAGACGAAGTTGAAGCACTCGCTCGCCGGGCATTTGAGAGAAGCGGCTGCGCGGCTGGAGAAGTAAGAACGTTGTGGGCAGGCGCTTTCGCCTGCCAACCCGCCGGCCGGCGAAAGCGCCTGCCCGCGGTGAGATCGATACCAATAAAGGAAGGAATGGAGCGATGTCGCAACTGATTGTGGTTGGATTCAAAAAAGACATGTACCGGGCTTCGGAAGTTCTCAACAAGCTCAGTGCCATGGACGATGATTGGGTGGTGGATCTTCGCGATGCCGTGGCGGTCTATCGGGATTACAGCGGCAAACTGAGGGTGGATCAGAGCTACCAGATGACCACCGGGGAAGGCGCTGGGTGGGGTCTCTTTTGGGGCGCCTTGATTGGAGCGTTGATTGCGATCCCGTTCACTGCCGGAGCCAGTGGCGCGGCCCTCGCGGGTACGCTGGCCGCCGGAGCCTTGGGCGGCGGCGCCCTGGGCGCGACCGGCGGTGCGCTCGACGCCAGTTGGTGGAAGGACGAGTTCGGCATCCCGGAAGACTTTGTAAAAGGCATCGGAGCCATGGTCCAGCCGGGCGACTCGGCGATCCTCGCGATGTTGCGCACGGTAGACCCGGTCAAGGTCGCTGAGCAGTTCCGCGGCTACGGCGGCACGGTGCTCCAGACGACGCTCACCGCGGAGCAGTCCGCCAAGCTGCAGGCCGTTCTGGACGGCAGCGACCGCCGGGCGTTCACTAAGGCGAGTTAGCATTTTTGGCGCCGGCGAGGTCAGGGCGGCCTCACCGGCGCGTGGCGACACCAACCAACAGGAAAGGGAACAAGATGCCGAAAGAACCTGTCCAGCATCAGGCAAGACCGAGCGAAAAAGAGGCCGGCGCGGAGCGCTCCGAGCCGCTTGTACACCAACATGCCAGGGAGATTCAGGCGTTTGGAAGGATCGCCAAGCTGTCGATCGCACTGGACGAAAAAACCTGCCTGGCCAGCATCGACTTGCTGAACCAGATCCTGGCCGATTCGATGACCTTGCGCGATCTGTACAAAAAGCATCATTGGCAAGTGTCCGGAGGGACCTTTTATCAACTCCATCTGCTTTTCGACAAGCACTACAACGAGCAGGTGAACCTGGTGGACGCCATCGCCGAGCGGATCCAGCTTTTGGGCGGCATCAGCATCGCCATGGCGGCCGACGTAGCCGAAACCACCATGATCCCCCGGCCCCCGCGTGGCCGGGAAGAGGCGCCCGTGCAACTCTCCCGCCTGCTCGAAGCCCACGAACTTATCCTGGAGGAAAGTCGTGCGGCGGCGCGGCTGACGGCCGAAGCGGCAGACTATGGCACTAACGATCTGTTGGTAAGCCAGGTGATCCGGACGAACGAACTGCAGGTGTGGTTCATTGCCGAGCATTTAGTCGATGTTCCACTGGTGCGCGCGGACTCCGCGAAGGCTCCCACGACGTAATGGTGCCGAAGTGCCTGGCAATATCCCAGCCGCGAGCGCTAGTTCCGGGGTGGATGGCAAGATCGCCATCCACGGCCGGATCACCATCGCCACATCGGGCGAGATGCGCCGAATGCTGTCTGACGCCCTGCGTGCAAAGCCGGCCAATGTGTCCGTCGATCTGTCGGATGTCTCGTACATCGACACTTCCGGATTAGCCACGCTGGTGGAGGCGGCCCGGACTGCACGCAAACAAGGAACGCGGCTGATCCTGGGCGGGATCCACGATCAGCCGCGCTACCTTTTCGAGATCACCCATCTCGATCGCTTCTTCGACATGGCTGGGCAGGAGGCAAGCAAGTGAACGTACTGGAAGCTGTCGGCGACGGCACCCTCCGCGGGCTTGCCTACATTGGCGGACTTACCATGCAGGGCTGGTACGGTCTGCGGGCCACACCCCGCGTGCTGCCGCTGTTGGGCAAGCGCGGACGCTGGCAAGCGGCGTTGCGCCAGATGGTGACCATCGGCGTGGATGCGCTGCCGATGGTCGGCATCATGTCCATATGTACCGGATTCATCCTGGCCATGCAAGCCGGAGCCGAACTCCGGAGGTTCGGAGCGCTGCAGTACGTCATGGACACCGTGGCCATCGGGTTCACCCGCGAACTGGGTCCGCTGTTGACGGCCTTCGTCGTGAGCGGCCGGTCGGGATCGGCATTTTCAGCCGAAATCGGAACCATGGTGGTCACCAGCGAGATCGACGCGCTCCGCACCATGGCTATCGATCCGATTGAGTTTGTGCTGGCGCCCAAGTACCTCGCGGCGCTGATCACCATCCCCTGCCTGAGCGTCATGAGCAACGCGTTTGGCATCCTGGCCGGCGCCGGATTCATGTACATCACCACCAAAATAACTCTCTCCATGTACCTGCGGTATATCTACGAGTCGATCTATATGCGTGATGTCGTGAGCGGGCTGCTGAAGAGCGTGGTGTTCGCGATCATTATCGTCAATGTCGGGTGCCTGGAAGGTTTCCGAACGCGGGGAGGACCCGATGCAGTGGGGCGCTCGGCGACTTCCGCGGTGGTCTGGTCGACCTTTTTTGTGATCCTGGCCGACGTGTTTTTCACGGCGATCTTCTATCTGATGCGTCAGACTTAGGCTTATGGCAGATCCCGTCATCTCAGTCGAGAGCTTGACCGTTCAATACGGGGACCATCGTGTGCTGGATGGCGTGAGCCTCAACATTGAAGCGGGCGAAGTGATGGCGCTGCTCGGCGGCAGCGGCTCCGGCAAAACCACCATGCTGCGGCACATCATCGGACTCGAGCGGCCCACCTCCGGCACGGTCCGCATCCGGGGCGTCGATATCAACCGCTGCTCGCCCGAAGAGCTCAAGGACATCCGGCGCAGCATGGGCGTGGCCTTCCAGGAGTGTGCGTTATTCAATGCCATGTCCATCGAAGATAATGTCTCCCTGCCTCTGCACGAATTGACCGACCTGGCCGACCCCGTGATCGACATCATGACGTACATGAAACTCGTCGCCGTGGGTTTGGGCCAGGCCGCCAAACAGATGCCGCAAGAATTGTCCGGGGGCATGAAAAAACGCGCGGCCGTGGCCCGGGCTACCGCGCTCGACCCCGAGATCCTGGTCTTCGATGAGCCGTCGGCGGGCCTGGACCCCATTGTCGCGGCGGGATTGGACGATCTGATTCTTCTCTTGAAGCGCGCTTTTCACATAACCATCCTGGTTGTGACGCACGAATTGGCGAGTGCATTCCGCGTCGCCGACCGCCTGGCGATGTTGTATCGGGGATCGCTCATCGCCGTGGATACCAAGGAGGCGTTCCAGAAGAGCACCCATCCGCGCATCCGGCAGTTTCTAGACCGGGTTGCCGATCCCATTGAGAGCACGGCCGTCGAGGACCGCATGCGGGAATTGACGGGGATGACAGGAGGGCAAAAATGAAAACCGAAGCCAAAGTCGGCGCCTTCGTTTTGATCTGCGCGGCGTTATTCCTTGGAACTGTCTATCACGTGAGCAACGCGCAGATCCGGGGAGCGCGCACCCCCTACCGGACGTACCTGCGGTATGCGGGCGGGTTGGAGCCCGGAGCGGATGTTCTGTTTGGCGGCATCAAGGTGGGCTCCGTGACCGCCGTGCGGCCCGACCCGCAGGACCCCACCCGGATCGAGATTCTGTTGGATGTCAAGCAGGGTACGCCGGTGAACGCCAAGTCCATAGCTAAGCTGGGATCGGTGACCGTGATTACCAGCCCGGTCATCTCCATCAGCATGGGTACGAATGATGCGCCCCGGCTGCCGGCCAATAGCGAGATTCCGTCGCTCGAAACCATCAGCCTGGACGACACTATGCGCAAGGTCGTGGCCCTCGCCGATTCCGCGCAAGGATTGCTCGAGGATGTGCACAAAGATGTGAACGAGGTCACCGGCGATGCCCGGCAACTGATGACCAATCTGAACGGCATCACAGACAAACCCAATCAGCAGCGTGTGGCGGAGATTCTGACCAACGCGGATGACATGGTAACGCGCATATCGCCGAAGATCGACCAGATCAGCGACCAGGTTGTCAAGCTGACCGATGACGCAAACACCCTGGTGGCGAAGGTGACGCCGGTCGTGGACAATGTGAACGCAACCGTGTCCAACGCCAACGAGACGATCACCGGGGTCCGCGATCCCTTGCAAACGGACCTTACCGAAGTGCGCAAGACGCTCGAGCAGGCGCGTGGCCTGATCGCCGATCTGCAGGCGGCCATGCGGTCGAAGGATCAAGGTATTGCCGACACTCTTGAAAACGTTCGCATGGCAACCGACAACTTGAACGACCTGACGCAGTCCGTGAAGGAGCGTCCGTGGAGTCTGATACGGATCAAGCAGCCCAAGGACCGGAAAGTGCCCCAATGACGAGGACCCCATGACGACCAAGACTCTGGTAAGCATGAGCGCCAGCATGGCGGCGCTGCTGATGGCCGGTTGCGGAGGCAAGATCCTTTATCCGCAGTACTACGCGCTGGACATTCCTGCGGCGCCAAGGCCGGCAGTGAGCGATGCGCGACTGCCCGCCACGCTGGCGGTGCGCCGGTTCGAGACTCTGCCGTACCTGCGGCAGGGGCGGATTGTATACCGTGAAGGTCCGGCGGAAATCGGCTTTTACGATTATCACCGGTGGGCTGCCGATCCCGCCGCGACGGTGACGGCGGCGGTGATCGATCGACTCCGCGCCTCGCGGCTGTTCTCGTTCGTGAAGCCATACGACGGTCAGGGCCGGCAGGACTACCTCATGAGCGGCCGGCTCGAACGGCTGGAAGAGATCGATTCCGGAAGCAGTGTCCGGGTGGAAGCCAAGCTGTCGGCCGAGCTGGTCGACTTGCAAACCGCCGCCACCGTGTGGACGGGTGATGCGGATGAGACATTGGGAGTCGAAACCCGCGATGTAAACTCGGTGGTAGTGGAAATGAGTCATGCCGTCCAAAAAAGCATTGATCGGCTGGTGGCGAGCCTGGACCAGCAGCTCCCTGCGAAATGAAAGGCGATGGAATGAGCACTCAGATTGAGCTGCATGATGTTTTTCGGCTTGGTACAGAGTTGCAGTGTGGTTCGCGGCAAGGCGATTGACAAACGAAGGTGATGGCTATGGCCGAGCAGGTAACTCATGTCCCATACTGGAGTCGTGATGTCGGCGAGCTGAGCGTTGCTCTGGGCTCGGGCCCGGGGGGCTTGTCGTCCGAAAAAGCCGCCGCGCAGCTTCGC